>Ga0187843_10001435_pt1 | contig 15030 bp, 10 predicted proteins | sample SpaLakP09_SKY_43_FD_134516 | JGI IMG/M metagenome (GOLD analysis project Ga0187843, IMG submission 134516) | Oligotrophic lake water microbial communities from Sparkling Lake, Wisconsin, USA - SP09_SKY_43 | ecosystem: Environmental > Aquatic > Freshwater > Lake | place: USA: Sparkling Lake... | reverse complement strand
TTATCTGCTCGGGTTTCCGTGTTATCGCAAGACCGTGCTGACTACATCGACAACAGCTTTACTCGTGAAAAAAACTTCACTGGTGGTTTTGATGAGAAAGCGGCGCGGGCACAATTCCTTTATGAAAAAGGCAATACCACTGCCCTGTTTAATATCCATACCCGTAAACTAGATGGCACGTCCTCTATCTTCCGCGCGAACGTTTTCACCAAAGGCGATAATGAGCTGAATGAAAACTACAACCGCCATAGCGTTGCTTACAACGAAGGTGGCGGCAACTTCCAACGTTATGACAATACCGGCTGGTCGTTAAAGTTAGACGTAGATTTAGGCAATACCACCCTGACCAGCATTACCGCTAAAGAGAATGCCGATGGTGCCGGTATAGGCGATATCGACGGTGGTACTCCTGCAGGCCCAGGTCTGGTGCCATTCCAAGCAGTGACTGAAGACCAATTAAAAGGCTTGTCGCAATTTACCCAAGAACTTCGTTTAGCCAGTGACACTGGTGGCGATCTAGACTGGCAAGTTGGTGCATTTTTATTTGACTCATCTTTTGGCGTCACTAGTATCGACGGATTCTTCGGTGCAACCACTGTTTACCACACCAACTCAAGTTATGCGGTGTTTGGTCAAACCTCTTACGCCCTGAGTGACAAATGGGATGTAACTGCTGGTTTACGTTATACCGATGACAAAAAAGGCTTCACCGTTGGTGAGCAAAACGTCAATGGTTTCGCTTTAGTCATTGGTGCTGCCAAAGTACAAAAATATGACCCGGTCAACGCCAATGATGACCAAGTGAGCTGGGAGCTAGCATCAAACTATCGTGTGACTGACTTAACTTCAGTTTACGGTCGTGTTGCTCGTGGTTTCCGCGCACAATCAATTCAAGGCCGTGATTTAGCCTTCGAAGGCAATCCATCAGTTGCTGATTCAGAAACTATTGATTCCATCGAATTTGGTGCCAAATCTGACTTGTTAGATCGTACCATGCGGTTAAATGGCGCGGTGTTCTACTACAACATCAATGACATTCAACTTTCTGCCGTTGGCGGTGCTTCACAAGGCAACGCCTTGTTGAATGCTGACCAGGGCACTGGTTACGGTTTCGAAATTGATGGTGACTGGCGCGCGCTGAACAACCTAACCTTAGGTGCAGGTTTCAGTTACAACCATACCGAACTGAAAGACCCTAATTTGTTAGTTGCGACTTGTGGCTCTGGCCAATGTACACCAACAGATCCGTTAAACGCGCAAGGTCGCGCTTTTGTTGACGGCAACCCGTTCCCACAAGCACCTGAAACCATCCTGACCTTTAACGGCCGTTATGACATCCCAGTGCAATCAGGTGAAGTGTATTTTTACGGTGACGTAGCAATTCAAGGTAAAACTAACTTGTTCTTATATGAAGCTGAAGAATTCCAAACCAGCGGCAATATGGAAGCAGGGTTACGGGTTGGTTACATGAACTATGATGGCAATTTCGAACTGGCTTTATTTGGTCGTAACATCACCAACGAAGACAACGTCAAAGGCGCTATCGACTTCAACAACAATACCGGTTTCGTTAACGAGCCGCGTATCATTGGTTTAGAGTTCAAGAAGAGTTTCTTCTAAGACAAGCACTTTGAATTAATGCTTAAAAGCCCTCGCACAGCGAGGGCTTTTTTATTGCCATGCCGCTCTTTCTGACCGGCTTCGCCCCCTAAGAATTAATACGCGGCGGAGCACTTTGCCCGACTTTCTGTTTAGTACTTGAGTTTATGTCTGTTTTTTGCGAGACTCTCGGCGCTTGTTGTCAAAACAACGCAGCGAGCGGGCGTCGTATAATGGTAATACCCCAGCTTCCCAAGCTGGTGCCGTGGGTTCGATTCCCATCGCCCGCTCCAAAATTCTCAGATCTACCTTCGAAAACCGCTTGCGCCTAAGTTTAGTTAAATGTGCTACATTGCAATAAGTAACCCCATCACGTCCATGTTTGGATGATTATTGTCGTGCCGAAGAGAGATGGAATGACTCAACAAATCAAACTTTCCGCGGCCTTAGTCGCCGAACTTGTCGACCGACGTCAGCATGGCCGTGTTGGCCCATTGCTAACGCAACGCCCAGAGTCTCTTCCTGCGGCATTTGCCACACAACAAGCCGTGGCAAGTTTGTTATCAAGTCCAATTATCGGTTGGAAATGTGCAATGCCTAGTAGCGAGCGTTGGGTATTAGCACCATTATTTGCAGCAGAGTTACAGACCACTCGTTACTGCCAACTATGGCCTAGCCAAAATGACCTCGCTCGCGTCGAACCCGAGTTGTGTTTTGTCCTGAAACAGCCATTGCCAGCAAGGGTTTTACCCTACACGCCACAAGAAATCGACCTCGCTATTGGTTCAACCCATATCGCTTTAGAACTGATTCAAAGTCGCTATGCGACCGACTCCGGCGCAGCATTTCTCGATCAACTTGCCGATGGTTTGTTTAACCAAGGGTTATGGCTTGGTCCGCAAATTAACAGCGACGAAGCCAGTGAGTTTGAACTTCGCTATCAAATTGGCAATGTCCCCGCGGGCACTTGCGAGAGCCAAGCTGACGCGACCCAAAACCCAGAGCACAATCTAGGCGACAATGCCCAAAGCGCCAACAGCAGCACGGTTTGCCTTGCTGGCAAACACCCGAACCAAGCGCCAAGATTGCCAATGTATTGGTTAGTAAATTTCCTTTCAGCCCACCAAATAGACCTTGCGGCGGGTCAAATGATTATTACCGGCTCTTATGCGGGTGTATTAGAGTTCCCACTGGAAACTCCTGTACAGCTGCAATTTGGCAGTTTAGGCCACATTGAATTGGTTTTTAGCGGGCGCAGTGCACCAACTACTACGATGCCGCTGTGATAAAACCGACATGATTCGCCGGTTTAGGTTTTAGGAGTAGCTATGGAGTTTTTGCCATCAGAATGGCTGAACATGAGTCCGTTATTGGCATTTGGCTGTTTACTGGTCGTCGGTGCCATGGGTGGTTTTTTGGCTCATCGATGGTCTTGGTTGCCAAGTATTACCGGTTTTATGGCCGTCGGCTTTGTAATTGGTCCAGGTGGTTTAGGCCTGTTAAATGAAGGTGCTTTACAACAAGCCCGCATTTTAATTGATATCGCGCTTGCCCTCATTTTGTACCGGCTTGGCACCTCGCTCGATTTACGGTTTATTCGACAAAATCTTAGGTTATTGCTCACTTCGCTGGCGGAAGCAATACTCAGCTTCGCCGGTGTATTCACCTTATTGTGGACGTTGCAGTTCCCTCTGGTCCTTGCTGCGGTCATCGCCGCGATTTTTATTTCTTCATCACCGGCGGTTTTATTGCACGTTGCACATGAGCTTGACGCTAAAGGCCCAGTAACGGAATCGGCGAAAACACTGGTCGCACTGAATAACTTGTGGTCGTTTTTAGCGTTTGTCCTCGTGATCCCCGCGCTGCTGCTGCAAGAACACGTCAGTTTCACCACGGTTGTGTTGCAGCCGCTGTACTTGCTCGGCGGCTCAGCATTACTAGGGTTAGTGATGGGATTTGTACTGCATTTTTTAAGCAGCCGTACCCATCATGCTGAACAATATAAAATTGCATTCGTCGTCGGCACTTTGATGTTAACGCTTGGTTTGGCGCAACAACTCAAACTTTCGGCGTTATTTGCGCCGCTGTTAATGGGTATTGTGGTACGCAGTATTGAACGTAAAGTGGTGGTTTCAGCTATCGAATTTGGTAGCGCCTTCGAATTGTTCTTTATTGTGCTGTTTGTTTACGCTGGTGCCAATTTACATCTCGCCGATTTATGGCAATTTGCTCCAGTCATTTTAGCGCTGGTGCTCGTTCGTAGCTTGCTGAAAACGTTGATAGTGGCACTGGCGTTGCGCTGGCAAGGGGTTCGCTGGCCAGCGGCCACGGCAAGTGGCTTATTGCTAATCCCCATGGCTGGTTTGGCTATTGGCTTAACCCAAACCAGCGCTCACATAGTGCCGGAACAAGCGGGATTAATTAGCGCGATAGTACTAGGCTCGGTTACACTTTTTGAAACGGTTGGACCGCCAATTGCCGCTTGGGCCTTTCGTTTAGCTGGGGAGACCGCAGAGCAGAAAAAAACTAGCCAGGCGAAGCAATCTGCTATTCAAGACTGGAAGATTGCCGGATCTGTTGACATTGATTTAAGTGCCATTCATCAAGCAAATCCTGATACAGCAGCACAACCATCACCGACAGAACCAAGCAAACGCAGCCGATGGTGGTTTTGGCGATAAGTGCAGGCATTGCTGTATCAGCAAGGCCTGAAAGCTCTGAGTTCTCGACTGCAGCACTACCAACGACCTGCATTCATTAGCCCGATAATCATGCCCGCATATCCAGCGATGACACTGGTGGCAGAACCCAACACACATCCCCACAACTGTTGCCGTTGCCGGCGTTGTTCCGCTTGGTCATTCATGCGTTGACGCGCGAGCCTTGGCCCAATGATTTGATAAAGTCGCAATGAACTTAAGCCTACACCAACAAGCAGCAGCGTCATCGCCAGTAATGGCACTAAGCTACCGCGGGTCATTTCATAGGCAAGGGTCAGCAACACGCCCATCAGCAAGATGAAACCCATAGTTTGTGCGCGTAGTCGTTTTAGCAACAGTCGCTCTTGTTCACTATCTGCGGCATTCAAGGAATAACGCATACCAAAATAAGCGGCTATTGCCGCCATGCCAGCGCCTAACATAGCGCCGCCGAACATCATCGCAAGCTTGCTCGAACCGCTACTTTGACTAGCACTAGTGACTGCCGCTGCTGCGGGAGGCGCAAAGCTCACATTGGCCATAATGAGCGTGCTGAAGCCCAACCCAGGTGCTGTGGTTAATAACAGATTGCCATATTTTGCCAACAACTCGGATTTCAGTGATTCGCGCACTCGCTGCAATTTTTTGCGCACATTGGCTTCACTGAGCCCCAATAAATCCGCCACTTGCTGACTAGATTGCTCTTCACGGTAATACATCAACACAATTTCTCGACTATCGTCCGGCAGCGCATCGATAAAATCGCTCAAGATCAGCGATTGCTCAGTGCGTTCAAAGTTGTGCGTTAAACAAGCATCTGGGTCGGCAAAACTCTCGAGCAATAATTCCGCTTCTTCCCCACGGACAGTGCTGCTGACTCGATTATCGCGCAAGTAGTTGTAGGCGCGATATCGGGTAATTTGTCGCACCCAAGGCAAAAAACTTGCGGGCTCTTTGAGCGTATTGAGTTGCTGCCACACATAAATAAACACCTCTTGGGCAACCTCTTCGCTTGCATCTAAATCACGCAAAATGGCCAAGGCAATGCCAGCAACAGTCTGCCGACAACGATTCACTAAACGCTCAAACGCCAGCACATTACCTTGAGTTGCAGCCAACACATCTGGCACTAAGGTTTGTTCAACATTGGTCATTTTTTCAGTACACCTCTTGCAGGAAATTATTGATTTTATTAGACATCCAACGCGAAGCCTCAAGCCTAATAACATGCCGCGATTGGCCATTGAATTCAAGTCTTGGCTGCAGTGTGACTACAGTTGTTTGAAGATTGATGGCGAATGTCTGCGAAAAGCGCGAATGCACTAAGGTTTTAGCATTGGCCGATTGCTATCTCTAAGTACCCTGAGTCCAGCCTGCTGTGACAAAGTTTTTAAAGTATTTTGCGTCTGAATTGTCGCTGCGGAAAGTTCACTTGAGTTCGTCGCTTAATTCATCGACAATCAATGGCGTTTGGGTTGTTAAACCAAACAACAAATACAGCGACCAATAACTGATGCGTTGGTAGGCTAAATCAATGACTGAAATCTTCTTTATCCGCTGCGGAGCACCTGTTTTGCTGAAGTTTTGCTTTGTTTTTATTCGTCGCATTGCTACTTCCTTGATGGCGATATCGACACTGCTGCTATTAAGCATGACTTGGCAAGTTTCAGCTAAAACCGAACTGCCGCTTGCGCCCGTGCAAGCATTATTAACAGAAAAACGCTTAGTCGTTGGTTTGGCTGTGTCCGAACTTGGCACCAATGCGCGTTGGCAGTTAAATCCGCAACAACAATTCCCGCTCATGTCAGTGTTCAAATTCCCCCAAGCTTTGTTGGTATTAAAACAGGTCGATGCAGGGAAGTTGCGCCTAGACCAGCCTGTGTCTATCGATCGGCGTCAGTTGATGCTAAAGACTTGGAGCCCAATGCTCAAAGACCACGCTGAGCAAAAGTTTTCCTTAACTATTAAAGAGTTATTACGCTATTCAGTATCCTTAAGTGATAACAATGCCTGCGATATTTTGTTTGATTTGATTGGTGGCCCAGCAGCCCTGCAACAATATTTCGTCGAATTAGGCATTACCGACGTGCAAATTCGTATCAACGAATTCGGTCTTAACCAGAAATTCAGTGCGCAATACGAAAACTGGATCAAACCCGCGGCGGCACTTGAGCTATTAGAAAAATTTTACGCTGCGGAATTATTGTCTTCCCATAGCCAACAATTGTTGTGGGATCTGATGTTAGAAACGCCAACAGGCCAAAAGCGGCTTAAAGCCGGACTCGGCAGCGACGCCCTGCTTATCCATAAAACCGGCACTTCCAGTCAGGATACCGACGGTTTACTGGCTGGCATCAACGACATCGGCATCGTGCAATTGCCAGACGGCCGTGCTTACGCCATTGCCGTGTTTGTGAAAGACAGCTACGAAAGCTTTGATGAAACTGAACAGCTAATTGCCGAGATTAGTCGCAAAGTTTATGAAGCTTTTCAATAGCGATTTCTTATCAAAAAACTCAGTTTTATCAGCCGCCATCACTCGAATATACCCAAACAACTTGAAGATGCTTTTTTTGCGGGAGATAAAAGTGCTTGAGGCAAGGCAGCGTTTGGAAGCTTTGGTTATTCCAAAGCGACAAGCGCTAACGCGGCATCAAGCGCTTTTAGCACCGTTGCTGCACGTGGCTCAAATAGCTTTTCCACAGCAGCTCAAAACGAGTATCTTCAGGTTGATTGGGTATATACCCGTGATCATTGAAGATCCGGCTAGGTAGTGAGTGAGTGAGTGAGTGAGTGAGTGAGACCGCAGGTAGCGTATGATGTACGTTCCCACACAGACACCTTAAAAATTTCGGTGCATGCTGACAAATGCTGAACCTTAGCCATTGGCGATAACTTAATCAGCAACAGCTTATTCATCCAAACTCAATGAAGGTGATCCTTATGTCAAACACGAATACAGCAGCAGGTAATGCCCATAAAGCAGCCGCCGATGAACACCGAGCATGTGCAGATCATCACAGTAAAGCGGCAGCTTGCCATGATAAAGGCAAGCTGGAAGACGCTAAAGACAATGCGAGCAAAGCAATGAGTTGTTGTGACACAGCCAGTAAGAAATCGGCAAGTGCTTGCGCTTGTTGATGACGCTCCGACGTTAGCTACCGCTCACAAAGACAGCAAAATTTGTCACCAAAATTGGCAGGACAATCACAATTCAACAAGTGGTTGTCCTGATATTGTTCTCTTAAGATGTACTAATTTAAGCCGGTATACGGCGAAACTTTACATCAACATGCGACCAACGCTACACTCCAATATCAAGCTTAAGGTGGTACTGAACTCTATGAATGGCAAATTCCAGTTATGGCATGAGCAGAACGTTATTCTCGCTGTGGTCATTGGCGGTTGGGATCGAAGAACAGCCGAAGAATACTCAGCAGAGTTTAAAAAATTAGCCTCTAAGCTGTTGGATGCTCCGTGGGCTCATATTGTTTATCTTGACCAATGGGAGTTAGGCGTCCCAGAGATCGAGCCGATCATTCAGGAATTAGTGCAATGGTGTATTGCCCATAATCTTCGTTTTGCAGCTCAGGTATATTGCCCCCACATGGTGAAAAGGTATCAGCTAGAACGTATGATTATTGAGCGTACAGAATTCTTTGAACGAAGGGTATATCCAACCCAGATCGAAGCGTTTCAATGGTTAGCATCGGAAGGTTTTCACATGCAAACACAAGATCTGCAGCAAAAAGCGTCTTAAGACACTCAAAACAAACGCAGCTCGCTTTAACCGAAAATTCTCATCGGTCCAAATGAGTCCAAGCGTAAATATAGACTGACGCTGCCATTTTGCACCTGCAACTATTTGCTGGACTACAACGCAGCTACTTTCTTTGCGGCCGCCTATGGCTCCTTCCATGCAACATGATTGCAATCGCTGGCTTTGGCCGAGCAATGCTGTAACTAAATTTACCTTTGAGACAGATGGACAACTTACAGTTCCGTTTGATTTAGCTTATAGTCGATTATTATCTATCCAGATCAACAAGCTAGGCTGGCCACATGCTGCAGATTTTCCGCAGAAAAATTCCCTTTTACATTCATATTTCCTATTTATTTGTGGCGTTTTTGCTCGGTTTTGCCCTGGTTAATGGCTGGAATCAATTCCAAAGTATCAATAACATTTTGAAGCAACAGGCCGACCAGCAGTTTCGCTTGGCCGAGCAAGCAACAGTTGCAGAAATTACCGGCATTTACCAAAGCGGCGCCCAGCAGACTACATTGTTAGCGCAACATCCACTGACTCAAGCCACCAGCCTCGAACAACGTTTGCAAAGCCTTGGGTTTTTAACCACCAACTTACAGTTTAATCCGGCGCTGGTGACACAATACCTGCGTTATCAAAATGGTGATTACTTTGGCGTGCGCAATTACACGGGCAGTCCATTGGTGCAACAGCGTTATAATCCGCCAGCAGGCACGGTTTGGATTGTGGAAAGCCTCACCATTCCTCTTACCGGACAATCTGCCGACGCTGAACAAAATGCTGAACAAAATGGCCAACCAATCGCTGAGCTTATCTTTTTCAATGACCAACTACAGCAACTAGAGCGCCGTGCGGATGCCAAGCTACCGCTTGATTTGCATGACCAGGCATTCTCAATAGCGTCTTCAAAACTAACAGTGACCGAACCTTATCTATTTGCAACGAGCGGTTTAGCAGGCCTTAGCTTTGTGCAACAAAATAGCGAGCAATCGGCAGTCGTCGGCAGCGACATGCGCCTTGCGCGGATCAATGAATATTTGCTGCGCCACAAAATCACCACCGATACTCGCTTGGTGTTACTTGACCAACAGCAGCAAGTGCTGGCAAGTCATCAAGGCACTCCAGCATTAGTAACCGCGAGCAATGGCAACAAGAGTCTACCGACCTTAACTGATTTTGATGCGCCGGTACTCAAAGCGTTAATCGAGTTGCCGCGCACAAATTCGAGCGACACCATTAGTTTCGAATTGGCCAATGGCGAGATGTGGGAAGGGTTAGCCGTTGATATTCAAGCGCCCCAGATGCAGCCACTCAAACTACTGATAGCAACCCCGCATCGCGAGTTACTGGCGAGCGCCATTGCTGAGCGTAACCGTAGCTTGCAAATCTCGTTGTTCATTGTCGCGCTTGGGCTTTTCGCTGCAATTTGGCTGGCGCGTAAAGCGTCAAACCCAATTAATGCCTTAACGGCAGAAATCCATAAACTGGAGCAATTTCAATTTGATGAAGCGGTGAAAGTCGACACCAATATCAGTGAAATTGCCAGACTCGCCAGCAATTTAGGGTCAATGAAAACCACCATTCATCGCTTTATGGATCTGTCGCAAGCACTGGCCGCTGAAACCAATTTTGGTCGGCTGCTGGCGAGGATATTGGATGAGCTCGGCAGCGTGGTACAGGCCGAAGGCGGGGCGATTTTCGTCACCCACAGCGATGGCGCACAGTTAGCCAGCGAACAATATTTTTGGCACGGCAAAGCACAACCCGCTTCACCACTGTTATTTGCGATCAATGGCAATCACGCGATTGCCACAGCCTTGCAAGCCGAGCAAGTGCTGCAAACCATCAGTCCGACCGAATTACAAACAGCCTTTCCTTGGTTTCCTGCCGTCAGCAAACAATACAACCAACTGACCTTACCGCTGCGCAATCGCGAAGGCACCTTGATTGGCGCGTTAGCGCTCATTATCGATAGCTCGCGCATTCCAAGCACGGACCTGCTTGCCTTTGTCAAAACGATTGCCGCAACTGCCGCTGTCGCCGTCGATACCCAACGCTTAATCAAAGAACAAAAGGTGCTGCTGGAAGCCTTTATTCAATTGATTGCTGGCGCTATCGATGCCAAAAGCCCTTACACGGGTGGGCATTGCCAACGCGTGCCGGAACTAACCAAAATGCTGGCGCGCGCGGCCGAGCAACAACAATCTGGGCCTTTTGCCGATTTTTCTTTAAATGAAGATCAATGGGAAGCGTTACATATCGCTGCTTGGCTACATGATTGCGGCAAAATTACCACGCCTGAATATGTCGTCGACAAAGCCTCCAAACTAGAAACCATTTACGACAGGATCCATGAAGTCAGAATGCGTTTTGAAGTCCTCAAACGCGATGCTGAAATTCGCTACTGGCAAGAGGTCGCCACACATGGCGTGTCCACCGAGCGCCAGCAACAGTTGCAGCAAGAGCTCAGCACTTTAGATGAAGAATTTCGCTTTATCGCCAGCTGTAACGAAGGTGGCGAGTTTATGGCGCCAGAGCTTGTGGCGAGGTTGCAGCAGATTGGCGCGCGGACTTGGCAACGCACCTTGTCGGATCGCATTGGAATTTCCCATGACGAACAATTGCGTAAAGCGCATACCACAGAGCCGCCACTACCGACCACCGAACCGCTACTCGCCGATAAAGCAGAGCACATTTTAACTAGAACCGAACGCGATAAACTGCCGGCAGATAACCCATGGCAATTTAAAGTGGATGTGCCTGAACATTTGTACAATCGCGGCGAGCTTTACAACCTCGCGGTCGCTCGCGGCACTTTGTCAGCCGAAGAGCGTTATAAAATCAATGAACACATCATCCAAACCATCATCATGCTGGAAAAACTGCCGTTCCCCCGCCATTTAACGGCAGTGCCGGAAATTGCCGGCGGTCACCATGAAAAAATGAATGGCACTGGCTACCCGAAACGCTTAACGCAACAGCAAATGAGTGTGCCGGCGCGCATGATGGCTATCGCTGATATTTTTGAAGCACTGACCGCGGTCGACCGCCCCTACAAAAAAGGTAAAACCTTGTCAGAAGCCATCAAAATCATGGGTTTTATGCTCAAAGATCAGCACATTGACCCTGATTTATTCGCCTTATTCCTCAGCGAAGGCCTGCATCTGGAATACGCCAAACGCTTTATGCGACCCGAGCAAATCGATGAGGTAGATATTTCGGCCTTTTGTAAAAAGCATTAATTCAAACCCCCTGTCATTCAGGCGGTTCTTCATTTGCGTTACATGGATGCTGAGTCGAGTCGAAAGCATCTCACTGTCATCCCCTGTTGCCAACACATCCCCCGTGGCATTTAGCTCTATGTCTAACCATCGAATAGCAAAATGCCCTTTATATTCCATTAAGGAATAGATAATCTTAATTTGTTTCTTTTTAATTATTAAAAACACACCTAACATCCAATCTATCGAGCCAAAAGATGTTTAGACGTCTAGATATAAAATATTGCATCGGCCTGATTGGACTCTCACACGGCGCTTCAACCCCAGTTTCAACTGAAGCAGCAAGCTTGATTGCCAAGCAATTAATGACCGATGGCCAACCGCATCAATTAAAGCAAACAAATTAAAGCAAAAATTTCAGAAAACTAACGGAGCAGACCATGTCGGCAAAATCAGATTTAAACCTGTACTACGGGGTAAAAAGTAAAGCGTTGCAATTACCAACGCGTCGTTTTAGAAACTTAAGCCCGTTAGCGGCCGCTATCAGCCTTGCTATTTTTGCCAGCCAGCCACTCCTTGCAGAAGAAACTGCCGCAGCACCAGTCGCGGCCGAGGCAAATCTAGAGGTCATTACCGTCACTGCCCGTAAGCGTGAAGAAAACGTGCAAGATGTGCCTATCGCTATTTCGGTACTGACTTCGCAAGATTTGGATAAAACCGGCACTTACTCCACTGAGCAACTGACGCGCTTACAACCTTCCATCCAACTGATTTCGTCAAACCCACGCAACACCGCAGTGACCATTCGTGGTCTCGGTAGTGTGATTGGCTTAACCAACGACGGTTTAGAGTCTGGGGTTGGTTTTTATGTCGATGAAGTCTATTACGCCCGTCCAGGCTCTGCCGTTGTCGACTTGCTAGATATCGAACGCGTTGAAGTGTTACGCGGGCCGCAAGGCACTTTGTTTGGTAAAAACACCACCGCAGGCGCACTGAACTTAAGCACGGCAGCGCCGACATTTACGCCAGAAGGTAAGGCTGAAGTCACCCTTGGTGAAGATGGTTATACCCAAGGCAAAGCCAGTATTTCAGGCGAACTAATACAAGATAAAGTCGCGGGTCGCTTAGCGGTTTCAAGCACTCGTCGTGATGGCACCCTAGAAAACGTCACTACTGGCGCTAAGCAAAATGATACCAATAGCCAAGCGTTACGCGGTCAGTTACTGATTGAAGCAAGTCCAGTGCTGAAGGTTAAGCTCTCTGCGGATTACGCTTACCAAAACCCAAACTCAAATACCCAAGTGTTTGTGCGTTATGGCCAAACCAAGCGCTCTGCGGCTTCGCAATTTCCAGTACTTGCCGAAGCGCTGAATTACCAGCCAGCAAGCCTGAACCCTTATGACCGTTTGGTTGATGTCAATTCGCCAATTCAAGCGCGGCAAATTCTCAAAGGCACAAGCGCCAAAGTCGATTGGGATTTAGGCGATTACACTTTCACCTCAATTAGTGCCCTGCGCGCTTGGGATTGGACGCCACAAAATGACCGCGACTATACCAGTCTTGCCATTCGTACTAAATCCAACAATCCATCGGCGCAAGACCAGTGGAGCCAAGAATTCCGCTTAGCTTCCAATGGCTCTGGCGAATTCGATTGGGTTGCCGGTTTATATGCCTTTGGCCAAGATGTTGAAACCCATGGGACAGAGCAATGGGGCAAAGATGGCGCGCGCTGGTTAATTGGCGCCAATGTGCAGTCTAACCTGATTGATGGTTACACTTCAAATACCGATGTGTATTCATCCACGGACTCTTTTGCCGCTTATGCGCAAGCAACCTGGCATGTCACTGATGATTTTCGGGTAACCCCTGGCGTGCGTTATACCAAAGAAGAGAAAACTGGCGATTTCACCCAAGTGGCCGGTGGCGGCCTTGCTACCACCGATGCTGCGCTCAATACCGCCAAACGCGGCATCGCTCGTAACCAACAATATAGCGCTGATTTTTCCGACTCAAGCCCAACCGGCCAGTTGAATGTGGCTTATGACTTAACCGACGACCAATTGGTTTATGTGAACTGGGCGCGCGGTTACAAGTCAGGCGGAATTAACGCCGCCGGTATTCCAACCGATGCTGCCGGTAATCCATCGTTGGTCAGTGCCACTGTGCAACCCGAAAAATCGACAACCATCGAAATTGGTTTGAAATCACAATGGTTCGAGCGGCGTTTAACCACCAACTTGGCGATTTACGACACCAAAGTCACCGATTATCAGGCCAACGTGGTTGACGCCGGTCCAGGTGCGCTGCGCGGTTATTTGGCCAATATTGAACAAGTGAGCGTGCGTGGGTTGGAATTTGATGGTCGTGCGCAGCTCGCCGACAACTGGTCAGTGTATGCCACTTACGCCTACACCGACGGTCAATATGATTCGTTCCGCAACGGCCCACCCCCACTGGAAGAGTTAGCCTCAGGCACCGCAGCCTTTGACCTTTCAGGTCGGGATTTACCGGGTGTGTCGAAAAACGCGGGCTCGTTGGGCACTGAATACAGCTTCGGCGGCACCGTCAGCGGTGTGAATGGCGAATGGTACAGCGCTGCAGATTTGAGCTATCGCTCAGACTGGAACTCAGATGCATCAGTGTCGAAATACTTAGTGGTCGAAGGCTCAACTTTAGTCAACTTACGCTTTGGCTTTCGCACCGATAACGGCGTCGACGTCTCTTTATACGCACGGAACGCCTTTAACGAAGACTACCTGAGCTTCTTAAGCATTCAAGCCGGTAACTCTGGCGCGGTGTATGGTCATGTTGGTGACCCGCGTAATATCGGTTTACGAGTAAAAGCAGAGTTTTAATGGATTGCCCCAGTGTCAAGGCGCTGGGGCATCCTTAAAGGCAGGAAAATATGACTGGAACCATCGGTTACTGCCGCGCCATCACTGACAAGGCAGCTCAAAATCCACATGGTAGTGTTCGTCGTGACGCACCCACGGCTTTTTCTTCGAAAAGGTCAGCGCAGATTGAAGTTGCGTGCCGTACTGAGTGGCAAATAATTGCTTTTGCAAAACATTATCAAAAATGACCCGCCAAATTTTCACACCATGCCGATCTGCGACTTGTTTCAGGGTGAGTAGATGAAGCGCCATCGCATCGTAATCAATCCGATACTCATCATATTGGCCTTGATTATTAAATTCGATGTTATAACCAAATTTGTTAAAAGTGTGGGTGGGCAAGGCCTCTGACTCACCATCGCTGTTGAGTACCGGCACAAAAAAATCAACCGACAAGCCATTTTGGTGGGTTTTATGCGGTCGAAATTGACCGCCGTCTTCCCAGCCTGTTTCACCATACACAAACACTTTATTTGGTGCTTTGCGCTGCAGCTCAGCATAGGTTTCCACCACAATTTGTTGTACTTCGCTATGCAAATAGGTGCGACCGGTACCAACCCCCAACAAACTGTAAGCACTAAAATTCTCACCCGAACTTGGCAACTGCCAACCATGCGCTAACCGGCCGTTGGCGGTGGTGCCATAGCAGGTGCTTGGGGTTTCGTCGGCAGCAACCATCCAACTTGCGATTGCGAGCACGCAAGTAAACGACAGAGCACGCCGAAATTGCGTCGCGAAAAAACCTTGTGTGTTCATGTCATCGCCGCGCCAACAGCTTGCCGAACTGTGATCCCGGCAGGGTCAAAATCATGCAAGCAAAATACATTGATGCCCAAATTATCCGGCGTCAC
>Ga0187843_10001434_pt1 | contig 15032 bp, 9 predicted proteins | sample SpaLakP09_SKY_43_FD_134516 | JGI IMG/M metagenome (GOLD analysis project Ga0187843, IMG submission 134516) | Oligotrophic lake water microbial communities from Sparkling Lake, Wisconsin, USA - SP09_SKY_43 | ecosystem: Environmental > Aquatic > Freshwater > Lake | place: USA: Sparkling Lake... | reverse complement strand
GGCCGGTACCGGCCACACCGACATGACCTTGCACGATCCAGCTGCCATTGCCGGCGTCAGTCGACCGGTTCGACACCGCGCTGGCATGGCCGCCCAACTCGACACGATAGGCACCGGGCATCAGTGCATATCGAGCCGGCATCAGCGTGTAGGTGCCCGCGGGCAGCCCGGGCACGCCATCCGGTATCGTGACCTGCTGGCCAACCGCGGGCATTGCCCCCGCGCCGCCCGCCACTGGTGCCGCGAACGGCTGGGCACCAGGGACCAGCGCGTAGACCGGATTGTCGGCGCGACTGTAAGTATGGCCAGGCCCCGCATTGGCCAGCGCTGTCGTCAGCACGTCGACCGAGCCGCCGCGCCCGCTGACAAATGCCGAACCGGGCAGATTGCCGCCGCCAGAGAGGTCGATTTGCGCGCCCGCCTGGACATCGTTCGACCGGCCGGACAGCACGACAATCGGCTCGCCGATCACGGCCCGGGTGATGTTGTTGCCGTTGTTGGTGAAGACCAGGCCATCCACCGTACCACCATAGGGCATGGCCAGGTTCCTGGCGCTGACCGAGGTAATGCTACCGGGCAGCAAGGTGACGGTGTCGGCGAGGACGGCTCGGTCATAGCCATTGCGCTGGCCATCAATGGCTTCACCGAGCTGGATCAAACCCATCGGCGCACGCAGGATACCGCCCTGCTCGATCGCCTGGGACCAGATGCGCACGCCACCGAACAGCGAGTACGGCACTTCCGGTACCGCATCGGTCGTACGGCCGATGCGAACGCGTTCGGTCGCCTTGATGATCGCCCAGTCAGGCGCGTTGGGGATACGGCCGATCGAGCTCGTGTACGGATAGAGTTGCGCGGCATTCAGGTCGAGCAGCCGCGTGCCGGTCACGCCGCCGCCCAGGCGGATGTCGCCCCGGCTGTTAAGCACGGCGGTATCGAAGCCGGTCGCGTCGTAGCTGCGCGTGCCCGAAGCCAGACGGATCGTGCCGGTCACGCCGTGCAGCGTAAGCTTGCCAAGGTCGATAAGGTCGGCATCGACCTCGAAGCTCGCCTTGGTCGGCAAGGTCGAGACGGTCATCGTCGGCGTATAGGCCTTCGGATAGACTGGGTCACCTTCCAGCGACAAGAAGGGGGCTGCACGGAAGTTCACATATGGCGCGGCAAGGCGGACGTGCATGTCCGAGCCATCGCTGATAAGCCCCCCGTGGTAGACCGTCAGCGCGCGACCGAGCGACAGGTCGACGCTGCCGTCAAACCGCACGATATCGGAATAGGCCGTGAAACTGTCAAACCCACCCGCCTGGATCTGGTCGGCGCTGATCCGCGCGCGTCCGACGTGCAGCCCGTCGGACGCACCACTGTCCTGTGCGTGCTGGCCGATCGTGAGTTCGCGGTAGTAGCGCAGATCGTCGGACACACTCGGATCGCTCGAGTTCACGCCGTAGCGGGGAGTCTGAAGCGTGAGAACCAGCGCGCCGCCGAGCGCCTGCGTGCCGCCGGCAGCGGCACGCATGGTGCCGTCGAAGTAGATCCCCTGGAAAGAATTGAGCGCGATGGTGCCGCCATTGCCCGCGAGCGCGACCGGCGTGGTTGCGTTGCCGATACCGCCCCACTGGGGCAGGTCGATCAATGTGCTGGCGCCGCTTGCATCAAGCAGTGCGCCCGGGCGCACGACGATGAAGGCGTCGCCCGCCTGGGCGACACCGCCCGGGCTTTCGAGCAGTGTCGGGGCACCGATGGTGATAGTGCCACCATCCTGCGCAATGCCATAGCGCTTGCCATCCCGATCCAGCGCCGTGTATGCGCGCCCTGCTACGTCTAGCACCGCATGCCCGCCGATATCGATCACCCGCCGTGCCCCCTGGGGATCGGCACTCGCGCCGCCGTTGGAAGCGGTATTCACCTGGATCACGTCGATCTTGCCACCAGGCGCTGTCAGCCGCCCGTCGATGCGAATCGGGCCGAGTGCGTTGATCGCGATGCGCTGGCCCGGGTCCACGAGAATCTCCGCACCGCTGCCGATCGACACCCCTCCACCGGGCCGCGTACGCGCCGCGTTGGCGTTAAGCACGAGGTCCGCGCCGGCCCGCTGGGTCAGTCTGCCCGCAATCGGGTCCTCACGATAAAGCGATGGCGTCCACGGCTCGAGGACCAGCGCCGTGTCGGCCCCGGTGGCAACATCCGAGGCGTTCGGTGCCAGGCGATAGACCGGCACCGTTGCCGCGATCTTCATGCCGTCCGGCACGGCAAGGCCCTCGTGACCGTCAATCACATAGCTCGAAAAGCCCCGGCTCGTGATGCTTGGATCGAGATACTGGAGCGGGCGGATCCTGACCGCGCTGGACAGGCTCGTGCCGGCGCCAATGCGCGTACCCGCCTCGAACGTGATGGGCACCTTGGCCGTGTCGCCGGCGCGCAGGACCGCCTCGGTCGCCTGGATCGGGATGCCGCGTGCAAACGCGTCCGCCGGCACGACATATTCGGGCGGGAAGTCGGCCGCATTGGTAATGCCGCTGATGCGCTGGCCGGCGTGCAGCGTCAGATTGGTGAACGGCGTGATTTGTGTCGGAACGCCGTCGACGATAAGCGTGTACGCGACGTGCTGCGCTGGTGGCGGCGTCCAGTTTGCGCCAAGCACGACCGGTGTGTCGTCGGAGAAGGCCGGCACCGCGGCAACGCGCTCACCGGGGACGGCAATGGTCCGGACGTAGCGATAGTCGGATGGCAGTGTCTCGCCTGGCCGCACCGTAAAGGGCGCGTCGGCCACGACATCGACGCCAACAATTTCTCCTGCCCCAAGTTCCCCGTCCTTGGCCAGCAGTTTGCCGCCGAGCACGATCGCCGGTCCACCTTCCACGGTGAGCCGCCCGCCGCCGAGTACGCCGTAGCCGCGGATCGATCCGTCAAGCTTGACCGCGCCGCTGCCATCACTGGCGTCAGGGATAACATAGTCCGCGATCAGCGAAACGTTGCCGCCTCGCCCGCCGGAGAGCGACCCATTGGCCTGCAAGGCGGCGCCTGAAGAGACATCGATCAGCGAGCCCGGCTCCAGCACGACGCTCTGCGTCGCGCGCAGCGTCACCGAACCGCCATCGACGAACGCCAGTCCGGTCAGGTCGTACGGGTTCTTGATGGCATTGGTCCATTTTCCGCTCACGTCGAGCACCGCGCCGCCGTGAAGCGTGATCGAGCCATGATCACCGGCCATAGAGCCGGTTTGGGTTCGGTAGACGTTGGTGACCAGAATGTCACCGCCATGCGCAGTGATCGCGGCACCGATCTCGCTGGTCGGTGCCGTCAAGCTGAACCGACCTCCGTCGGCAAGTGTCACGTCGGCATCGATCGCGGCGTTCTTGCGCGTGTGGAGTTCCAGGCGACCGAGCCCGAAGCTGGAGACGCGTTGCCCATCCAGCCAGGTTGTGTTGAGGCGATCCGCACCGATCGCGTCGTCGAGGCCGATGACCGGCGTCTGCAGGTCCGCGGCGATGCGCACATCGGTCTCGTGTCCGCCGAGCAGGCCCAGCGCATTGAAGTTGCCGATGATCAGGCCACCACGCTGGGCGACGGCCGTCTGCACCTGCTGGTAGCCGTCAGCGGCTGGATCATGCGCGCGCACTTGACGAGCCCCATTAAACGTAAGGGCGACGATATCGCCGTCGAGCACAGCGGTTGGTGCGCTGACGATCAGGCTGCCTGCATCGCGCCCGACGGTGTAGCCATTTTCAAGGCGCGTCTGTGGGGCGATCAGCGGACTGTAGAACGACTCGACGGCGGTGTTTCCCCAACGCGGATGTTCGGTCTCGAAACCCTTGTACACGCCTCGAAAGGCCATGCCCGTCGGCGCGTTTTCAACCGTGTAGAGCCGCCCGTCGCTGCCCTTGAGCCAAGAGCTGCGGATATAGCCAGTGGCAACGTCCAGCGTGCCGCCGGCCAAGTTCACGCTCGAGCCCGCCTGCGTGACGACTTGCGCACCGGCCAGCGTCACGGTGCCTCCCTGGGCGGCCCACTCGCCGATGCCGTGTCCCTGGTTGCCCAGGTAGCCGCCGACCTCCAGCAGGCCACCGGCCGTATACCAGCGCTCATTCTGGTAACCGCCCGTACCGGCAGGCACGTAGACGAGCCTGCGGCGGTCGATCCACACATTGTTGTTGACGAGTTTTCCGCTGTCGCGATTGGCCGGTGAGTCGCGCAGCTCGCTGCCCTGCACGTTCACGAGGACATTGTTTGCCTCCATGGCGACGCTGACACCGACCGCGCCAGACACATCGAGCTGCGCCTTGTCCGCGACGAAGCTGCGCTTTGTCGCGCTGACCGCGATCTGCCCGCCAGTAGCCAGCGTGAGGCTCCCACCTTCGAAGTCGACGTTGCCGCCGGAGACGATCTCGACGCGCGACTGGTCACGCCGGTCCGCAAGCTTGGCGTAATTATCAAAGGCGCCCGACGCCATCTGCGCGCGGATCTTTGCCTGTGCATCGGACTCCGCGATCAGCGCGTCGCGCTGGCTGTCCAGCGCCGTCGTCTTACCATCGTCTTCGATCAGGATCGCGGTTGTGGCGCCCCCGCCAAGCGCCACGCGCCCGCTCGCGTCGCTGCTCGAGTTCAGCAGGTGGATCGTGCCGCGCGTATTCACCGTTGTTGTCGAGACAGCCACGCCCTGCTGGCGCACGTCACGCCCGGCCAGCGTGATGTCCCCTTCGCGCGACAGGATCAGGCCGGTATTGCTCACCAGGCCGGCCGTGCTACCCGCCACGAACTGCGGCGCAATCTCGTTGCCGCGCGTGGTAGAAGCGGTGTTGCCATCCGTGCCCACGCCTTTGCGGATCACGAAGCTGTCGCCGGCGGCCAGCTGGGTCTGCCCTTTTCGGGTTGTGATCTCGCCCGCGTTGTGCACTTCCTTGCCGAGTAACAGCACATAGCCACCGCCCGTGGTCACAGAGTCCGGCTCGCGCGTAGCGATGCGGCTGCCCTGCTCCACCCTCACCGCGCCGAGCGCGTCGGTGAAGGTCGGCGTGGAATTCGTCCCATAGAGGCCACTTGTCGTGAACTGGGTGTCGTTGATGCGTGCTGCGGCGGCAACCAGATTGCGCGTGTCGACCTGGCTTGTGCCACTGAAAATGACGCCGTTGCGGTTGACGATCATCACCGTGCCGGCGCCGCGGATCGTCCCCTGGATCTGGCTTGGGCGCGCCTGCGGATCATTGACCCGGTTGAGGGCCGCCCAGTCGGCCTGCTGCCTGAAGTCCACCGTAGTGTTCCTGCCGACGTTGAAGGTCTCCCAGTTCAGAATGGCCTTGGCCTGCGTCTGCTCGATGGTGACCGTGGTCTTGCCGTCGGCTACCGTCTGTTCGGGCGCCCTGGCATTGATCCAGCCGCGCGTGAGGCTGTTGGTATCGACCTTCAACCCGCCTTCGACCAGGCCATCCGGCACCGTGGGCGCGGTTGCCATCGCGGCATCCCGCGCAGCACGCTGTGCTGCCTGTTGCGCCGCGATGGCCTGCGCTGCCACGTTCAAGTTGTCGATAGAACGCTGCAGCTGCTGGCGGGCGGCTAGCGATTGCTGCTGAGAACCCTCAGCCCCGCCGGCCAACTGACCATTGGGGAGACGACCCGTGGCGGCAACACTGCCCTGCACGGCGCCCTTGGTCGCAAACCACGCACTGCTGAACGCTTGCTGCGCTTGCGCGGTGCTGGCCGCACCGCCAGTCACCAGGGCCAGCGCGATCGCACGGGCCAGCGGGCGATCGCGAAGCGGTCGGCTGCCGGCTTTAGCTTGGGCGTGCGTCTGGCTAAGCTTTGTGGCGCAATGTGATGGGGTGCGAGGCGTCATGGCGAGTCCTGGAGGTATCCGAATTGGCATTGCCCTGGAGATCATCTGCGATGGTCATGCGAGCGATGTGAACAAGACGGACCAGCGGCCAAGAACCGCACGATTTTTTATATCCTGGTACTGCAGGCAGGATGAAGTCTGATGTAAGGGAGCCCTTATCCCAGGATTACGATGCCCCCGGGCAAGCGCGTCACCTCTGCGTGATAAATTCGTTGAATCTGGCCGATCGCCTCCTCCAGATCGGCGACCTTGAACTGGCCGCTAATCCGGCGCGATGCGAGGTTTTGATTCGACACGACCACCCGGCCCGGACGATAGCGATTGATCTCGTCGACGGCTTCGGCCAAGGGCGTGCCGCGGAATAGCAAGTCCCCGTGCTGCCAGGCGCTGGCGACTTCAAGGTCGACCGTAACGCCGGGCTCGATACCTTGATTGTCGTACCAGACGCGATCCCGCTCGGACAAGCGGACGGTTCCCCGCGCATGTGACAAGCGTGCCTGTCCGCCGGTACACGTCACGCAATAGCGCGCACCAACCCGGCGCACCTCCACGCCCCCGTCAGGTACGATCCGCCCGGCGCCCGCGACGATTTCCACGTCACGCGCACCTGCCTCACGCTGAAGGGCTACCTCTCCATCGATCAGCAAAACGCGATCGCCACCCTTTGTGCCAGTTCCCCGTTCAATATCGACACTCGTCTGCGTATTGAGTAGGAGCGCAATATTCTGAGCAAGGTCCACCCGCATCTGCTCGCCGGTCGCTGTGCGGTGGTCTGCCGCCATTTCGTGCAGCGACGGCCAGAGATTCATCGGCGGACGGACGATCGCGGCCACGGCCACAGCCGTCCCGGCCACTGCCAAGCCCCTCAGGAACCGCCTCCGTGAGTCAACCGAAGCCTGACGTCGCAACACAGCCTCGGTCTGGCCGCGGCGCTCAGGGAAAGCCTGCTCGTAGTGCGCTTGCGCCTGCCCGATCGCACGCCATTCCTGATTTGCCCGAGCGAGAACACTCCGATGCAAGGGGCTGCGAGCGCACCATGCCTTGAACGCCTCGGCATCCTGCTTGCTCGCAGCACCACTGCGCAGCAGCCTTAGCCACGCCTGGGCTTGCGCATCAAGCGTTCCGGCGTCATCCGAGGCGTTGTCTGGTTGAATGCCCACCATGTTCAGTCTTCGTTACGTTCCTGTGCTGCGGCGCCTGCATGTCCTCAACTCACCGAGTCTGGCAAGGCAATCATCTGCGCAGACCGTCATCTCTACTAGACGAGCCAGTTCACCACAACCGCATCATTTTCAATTTGACGAATTCGACTGGTACCGCTGAATCCGCCGCGCCAGTGTCTCATGGGCAAGGTGGATTTCCAGCTCGACCTTTCTCAGGGATATGCCGTAGCGCTTAGCGAGTTCTTTTTGTGGCACACCATCGAGGCGCGAGGCCATGAATAGCTGCCGACGCAGAGGTGGGAGGTGATCGAGCGCATCGGCAAGCGCTTCTAGTTCCTGCCGCCCCAAAACCTCCTCGGCCGGATCAAAGGGCGCCACCTCCTGCTCGATCAGGTGCTCCACCTCCTCCCCCGACAGCAATCGGCGATCCGTGCGTATTCGATCGATGGCCAAATTGAGCGCCGTGCGCAGGATGAAGCCGGAGGGGTCCCGGACCGCACCGTTTGTTTCGCGTGCCTGCAGTCGCAGATAGGTATCCTGCATCACGTCCTCAGCCAGCTCTCGCGAGCCGACCCGGAAGCTGACGCGGCGCTTGATCAGATCGTAGTGATCGAGCAGGAAGCGGATCAGGTCAGCAGGCTGATTCATGCGGCGTCGGGAAAGAGAGCGCGGGTAAGCGCGCAATCGCCGCTTTGTGCAGGCATTCTGGGCAGGATGACCAACGTCACAGGAGAGTCGATCCCGGGGGGAAGCGGCACGGATATGCGCAGTCCCTTCAGCCTGCTCAGAACGCGTTGGTCCCGCGCGGCATCGCCGGTCGGATGGAGCAGGACCCGTTCGATAACATTGTCAGGTCCGACCCAGATGCGAAGCGCCATCCGATAGCCACCTGGCGTGGTCAAGGGGTCGCCGCACAATGCCCGGCCGATGACACTTTGAAGGGCTCCGTAGTACGCCCTCGCATCAGTAGTTAATCCCAGACCGTCCGAAAGGTCAGGCGCCTCGCCAGCACTTCCGGAGGCGGAACGTTCATCGAGCAGCATCCACGCGGAGGGCGCCGTCCGTTTAGCAATGAGTCCGGTTCCTGCCAGTAGCGCGCGCAGCGCCGCCTCAGGCGTGAGCTCACCTCTCAACGGTCCGCCCTCTTTGCCCGCGGTAATCGCATCATCGTAAAGCAGCGACTGGCCCGCGGTTCGCAAGAACGCTTCCAGCGCTTGCCGAAGCGGAAGTCGATCGATGTCAAATAGTCGCGGTCTGTCGACCTCTGCCGAATCGACATCACGCCTGCCATCGGCGGCGAGGGCCATATGGCAGAAGAGCGCCAATAGCCAGCCAACGTACAGGCACTGGCCGCCAAACCTGGCGCGGTGATGTCGTGAAAGGAAGGCAGTGGCCATGCACTTGGTCACGTGCGATGCGGGATAGACCGATTTGGGACAGGGAGTGAGGCGCCTGCAATGCTGCGACGATCACATTACAACGTTGTGACAGAGCGCGTAGAAACCGGGGCAGTTGTGGTAGAGCACTCACCGAAGACATCGGTGTGACCTCGATAGACTCTGCGCACCGCCAAATCGTACGCAGGGGAAGATCGAGAAGGTAAATACCTGTTTCCTGATCGGGAACGTCAAGATGCGGGGCGCGAAGCGCAAGCGAAATTTCGTCAAAAATTTATCATTCGTCAGGGACAAATGGCTTGCACCTCGCAGCTCGGAGCGTACACGAAACCCTTCAAATTTGGTGCATCGACTTTCCGCGGAAGGCCGCTCGGATCATGACGATGAAACCGTGCTCGTCACACCAGCCACACCTTGTGCGCTTGATGACTTTAGTCCGGTCGATGCCCCCTTCAACGAGACTGGTGCCCAAAGAGCACGCGCAAACCAGAATGTCCGTCTGGCAAGACTGCCGTCGTCGCGCGAACTCGCGTTGGCGGGCCGACTGCGCTCGCGTTTGATCGTTCTAAAAACCGCCTTCCGCTAGCCGTTAACACAATGGCGTTGTGTTGTTTCGAGAGGAAGGGGCCGTGTTATCGACTGTCATCGCGTCGACCAGCATTGTTGTCATAAGTCTGCTCTTCGGCGCAGCCCTGCTGGTGGCGTGGAGGAATTTCGAACTCGACAGGCATGTCGCGCTCTGGGCACTGTCCTTCATCTCAGCGGCGGTCGGACACGGCTTGCGCACTGGCGGCGGAATATGGTTAGCACGACAGGAACTGTTTGCCATGCTTGCCTGTCATGCGTCAGTGGCAAGCTTCGCTTTCCTGGCGTGGGGGTTTCGACGGCGTGCGCAGCGTGGCTCCAAGCTTGTGTTTGGTCTGTGGGCGGTGTCGATCGTGCTACTCGGCGTTTTTTTGATCGGTCACGGCATTGAATGGCGGACCATCTCACGCATTGTCACCGGATTGGCCGACGCTGCGATGGTCGGGATTATTGTCGCGACGCTCGGGCGCACGCGCGGAGCATGGCGCGTCGCGCAGTGGAATCTTGCGCTTTACGGCCTCTATGCAGCAGGCGTAGGTTTGGCTGCATGGCTTGCGCGGCCTGGCGGGGAAATCTCTAACCAAGCCTTTATCGCGATCTTGTCGATCGGTACACCGACTGGCATGATCGGCACCGGCATTCTCACTCTATTGATCGTCTCGGCAGATCTGGCGCGAGAACTGCGCAAGCAGGCGCGTACGGATGCGCTGACGGGGCTCCTTAACAGACGAGGCATAGAAGAACGGGCAGCGATTCTGCTCCAACGCAGCTCCTTGACTCATCCACTAATAGTCGTCATCGCTGATCTCGATCATTTCAAGATAGTTAACGACCGGTTTGGCCATGCCGCAGGTGATGAAGCACTGCGTCGTTTCGCGGGCCATCTTCGTGCCTCGATACACACGCAGGATGTAGCTGGCCGACTAGGTGGCGAAGAATTCTTGCTGCTGCTCCCTGACACGAATGCGCAGAACGCAGAGCAACTGGTTGATGCGATCCGCGCAGGTGTGCCAAACGCGTTGGGTGGCGTGCACGTCTCGCACCGCGTGACCGCGAGCTTTGGCATGACAATCGCGCAGAATGGGGTGTCATTTTCCGAGGCTTTGGCCCGAGCAGACGAGGCGCTCTACCATTCAAAGCAAAGTGGACGAGACCGGATCTCCTTCCTAGCTGTAGCGGTGTCCTGAGGACGGGTTGTCCGGATCCACAGCAGGAATTTGCTCGGGTTGCTTGTTCCGCATCGAGTCCTTGTTGCCTTCGCCCCCCCGTTTGGGTGACGCATGAACGCGGATGTCAACGGGCTGCCACCTTGTGAGTGCAGCGGTTGTACGGCCAGATCGCACGGCCATTGTTAAGTACCTACGGTATCACGCCGCCTACTGCAACTGATCTTCCTGCGCAATGATAGGCAGCTCGAACGCCGCCGCGCGCACCAGCTCGCAAGCCTCCTCGCCGTACTCCCACAAGTCAATCTCCCCACCATCCTCGCATGCCGGCACAATGCACTCGCGCGGAATGACCTCCCCCCGGATGATGTAGTCCCGAATGCGTTCGACCAGTCTACGCATCAGGTCGCCGCTGGAGAACCCTTCCCACTTGCCCTTGCCGTGCGTATAGACCTGCAAGCCGGTGTAGCCATCAATCAACCAGACACGGTTGTGCGTGTCGAGCTCGAGCCGCGCGAGACGGCCCGTGGTGCTGCAGAAGAAGAGCCGTCGGCCATGACTGCCGATGACGCGGATCAGTGCGTTCGCATCCTGGATGCGCTTGATTGGCGTGCTGATACAACTCATTGATGGAAGGTCAATCGAATCTTAAGAGAGAGGTAGTGGTCATCACGAAAGCCATGCCGCATTCTGGACAATGGCGATGCATTGCCGGCTTATGGCTCCAATCGCTGCACGTTCGTTTCGAAACGAACCAAAAAAAATCCCCTGGTCTCGCAAGCGAGCGCCAGGGGCAAGGTCTCATGCAGTTTTCACGGGGTCGAAAAATGCAATTGACCAGGGAAGAAAGCACCTTTCGGCGCTCCCACACACTTGGCGGCCGCCTCAACCATTCAGGCCAGCCTTGATCGTTACGTTCCTTCGCAGAACCCCTTCTGGCGTTCCAGCCTCGGCACCCAACGCGCACGCCCGCCGGTATCGCGACCGTTGCACGTGGGCGGCAATGGTTTCGGGCCAACGCCCAACTCTCCCGGAAAACCTGTACTGACCCCGGCATTCGAAGAAGGTCCCTAAATAAAAAGCCCCCTGATTCATGGGAGTGAGAACCAGGGGGAAGAGCCACTACAGAGAAACACAAAATCGTCGCAATGGCATTGCCCACGCCACCGTGAGGCGATCACTTCAATCGGTCGAATGCGGCCGGCCCCGCACCATCCAGCGCAAGCTTCTCGCGGGCAACACGACGTGCTTCGGCCAGTTCGCCCGGCGTGATCTCGAACTCGACCAGCACCTCGGCGATCCGGCGTACAAGCGCAGTACGCTGCCGCCGCCGCGCCGACTCCGCACGGCGCGAATGCTCAACTTGCTTGGTCAGCACAAGCACGCAATGCGCGATGCCACTCATGAAGCCGCCGTCTCATCCTCGTTTGGCTCGACGGACCCGCTTTGCTCGGCGCCGACAACTGACTCCACGTTGCCGCCCGGCTGACCATCCGCTCCCTCCTCCGCCCGGAAGTTGCGCAGATGCAGAAAGAACTGGCCCATCATCTGCGTCCACAACTGCATGGCCACGGTCAGATAGTCTGCGTGTACGCCACCGGCGGCCACAACATCCATCTCGAGCACAACAAAGTCACCATGCGCCGACACGCGCGCGAACCTGCGCGTGCGATGCCATGCGTTGAAGAGACCATCCGGGAGTTTGCCCCCTTGCACGTGCAGCGGGCAGCTCAGCGTGAAGTCGAGGTACTGGTCCGGCCCAACGGCATTGCCCCAGAGCACCTGGAATCCAATGCCGTGGCTCGCGCTCTGCAGGCGCACGGTCTGACCATCCTGTACCGAAGTGACCGCGCAGCCGGCCGCCCGGATCGCATCGGCCACCTGGTCCGCGCTCACGAACAGGCGAATGTCACTGGACGACGAGGTCCCCGCAGCGTCGTTGCTCGTGGCGTTGTCTTCCATGGGCAGATCCTGAGTCGCGTCATTCATGCAGCTTTCTCCTATCAATCGACAATTGGGTTGAGAGCCATCACACAGGTCTCACTGTTTGGTGCCCTCTGCAGCGGGCGTTGCTGACGCGCCGCCCGCCTGCGGCGCATCAGCCGGTGCAGCCGCCGCGCGTACATCGAACTTGCCCTCATATAGCTTGTCGCCGTACTGCTGGGCAATCTGCTCATACTTCACACGCGATTGCGCGGCGAACGGCTGTCGTGCAGCAATCACCGTCCCTAGATCCATGGTCTCGTAGGCTTGAAGAATCTCCAGACCTACCGCATAGAGCTTGGTGTTCTTCTCCTCGCACATGGCGAGCGCCGTACGCTGCGAACCGGCCTCTTCGGTTAGCCGCTTGCGCTCTGCCTCGGCGTGGCGTGCGAGCTTGAGCAACTCATCATAGGAGTTGCGATACTGCGCGATCTGCGCGTTCGCCTTGTCGGCAACGGTCTGCGCCTGCGCGTGCGACGAGCGAGCGCTTTGCTCCAGACCCTCACGTGCTGCCCGCTCGGAAGCCAATTGCGCCTGCGCAGCGTCAAGCGCCTTGCGCAACGCCTCCGGAGAGTCTTTTCCGGCCGCGGCGCCGGCAGGGCTGCCCTGCCCCGCCTTGAGCGCTGCAAGCTCGTTCTGCGCCTGCTGCAACTGCGCCGTGGTGTTGCGCAACTGCGCACGCAGGCGCTCTTCCATGCTTTGGGCCGGCTGGGCGTATGCTTGCCCGGCCGCAAGCATGGTGACCAGAACCGCGCCGGCGGACATGCACCAGCCGCGGGTGGACAATTTGCTCATGACACCCCCTTTAGAAACGCGCATTGAACTCGACCTGCAGGGTGTCGATCGCCAGCGGCGGCCCATAGACTTCCTTGGTCGAGATCCAGCGCCCGGTTACCCAAGCGTTCTTGTCCAGGGCGTACGACCCTCCAAAGTAATAGCCCTTGGCATTGGAGCCGCCACCGTGGAACGTGGAATCGTTATAGGCATCGGGCACCGCATCAGGTTCGATGCGCTTGTAGCCGAAGAGGACGTTCCAGTCACCGCGTGCAGTCGGCGCGGGCCTGCCGAACGTTGCCTGCAGCATGTAGGCGTTGGGGCCGCTCTTGAAGTTGGCGCGCGTGGTGTCGCCGCCCGGCCCGAAGTTGTTGACGATGCCGCCATTGGCACGGTTCCACATTTCGTCCTCGTTGTACGCGAGGTTGCGAATGTAGTTCGCGTCCAGGCGCAGCCCGTAGCCCGCCACGCGTGTATCCCAGCGCAGGTTCACGTCAAGCAGTTGGAACTTCGAGGCGTAGCCGACGTACTGCGGCTGCGGCGTATTGGCCGGATCCAGTGGATTGAGTGCGATGTTGCGCAACAGCATGAGCGTGTTGCCCTTCTGCATGAAGGCCGGACGTGACCAGTCCGTATCGCAACTCGTCGCGCCCGCGTAGAGCGCGCAGGGGCTCGACACGCGACCGTTGATGTTCTGGAAATCGTAGTAAGCGAGCGCACCACGCAAGCGGTTGTCGCTATTGACCTTCCAGTTCGCGCCGATCTGGGCACCGAGCAGGAACTTGTTCTCGCTCTTCATCTTATCCTGGCTATTCGACGGCGCATTGTCGCCCGAGTATTCCAGCGGAATGAAGCCGAGCGTGCCAAACAGATTGACGTCCTGGTTCCCGGGCAGGTCCTTATCAAAGCGTGCCGCGATGCCGTCGAGGTTCAGGTCCGTCGAGAACAGCATGTCGGTACTGGCAAACGGCGGCGCGAAGCGCCCGCCAATAAAGTCGACCCACTTTGCGGGTCGGTACGAGACCCACATCTGGTCAAGCCAAATGCTCTTCTTTGACAGCCCCCCGCCAAGCGTGGTGTTGGTCGATACCGGGCTGTTGTCGTTGCCAGTGGCCAGGCGCACACCGGCCTTGATGCTCTCGGAGACGTCTGCGTAGACGCCGAGGCGCGCGCGCGCGCTCAGCTGGTTCGTCCGGTTCTCCCGCGTATTCAGCAGCGGGGGCAGGCTGACGTTCGTATTCGGATTGACATCAAAGCCATTGCCCTTATTGATCGTGGCCCAGTCAATCTCGATGTTGCTGTTATTGCTGGAGTAGAAACGCGACTCGTCGCGCACTCGCACATCGCCCTCAACGTGAATGCGCTTGGTCCACTCCGGCATCTCGTTAGGTGCGGCCCAGCCCTCTGCCTTGGCTTGCGCCATGACCTCGCCCTTGACCTCGTCGCGAATTTCATCGCGCACCGTTTGCGGAATGTAGGGCACGCGCACCTCGCCCGCCTGCGCGCCGGCTGCCGGCGCGGGCACGGCCGCCAGTTGCTGCGCCTGCTGCGAGGCTTGCTGAGGAGCCTGCTGCGCGGCGAATGCTTCAGTCTGAGCCTGGGCCAGCAGCGCCTCACCGGTTGCCTTATCAAGCGCGCCGCTGCTTATCAGGCCGCGGATGAGCTTGATCATGGCGCTCTCTTTTGGCACCTCGGCGTACGTCGCGCCAGATGCCGCGAACAGTGTCGCGGCCAGCAGTGCGCTGAGCACCGAGACACGTGGTGTCGGACCCGGCAGCATTCGAGTGGCTCGCCGGCGCTGCCCCGCCACGGGGGCTTGCATTTCGATTTCATTCATTTTGTATCTGAGCGTTTCTTGAGAAGGAAATACGGCTGCGGTCGCATCACTCATGGCCGCCGCCCCTTGATGGCCATCGAAAGCGGATAGCGCAGCGAAGCCGGTGGTCGCTCATCCGCACGGAAGTCACGCAACATGGCGAGCACGGCATCATCGATACTCTGGTTGCCAGTGCCTCGCGTGAGCAGCACCCGCACCGCACGCCCGTCGGCATCGAGCCAGAGATCGATACGAACGTCCTCGAAGGCCAACTGGCGGGTTCGGGCGTCGCGCGAGAATGCCTGCTGCATGGCGCTAGAG
>Ga0187843_10001432_pt1 | contig 15084 bp, 12 predicted proteins | sample SpaLakP09_SKY_43_FD_134516 | JGI IMG/M metagenome (GOLD analysis project Ga0187843, IMG submission 134516) | Oligotrophic lake water microbial communities from Sparkling Lake, Wisconsin, USA - SP09_SKY_43 | ecosystem: Environmental > Aquatic > Freshwater > Lake | place: USA: Sparkling Lake... | reverse complement strand
GAGTTACTACTCATCCGCAATACGTTGGCCTTTTCGTTGGCTAAAATGCTGGTGATATCGCGTAAAAGCCCATTCCGATCATGGGCAACAATTCGAATACTCGCTTCGTACCCTGAGGCATATTGATCGCCCCAAGTTGCCTCGACTACCCGCTCAGGATGATTTTCTTGCAGGTTCTTGAACTGGTCGCAATCATCACGATGCACGGCAATGCCTCGACCGACCGTAATGTAGCCGATAATGGCGTCCCCTGGCAGCGGTTGGCAGCAACCGGCCATATGCGTCATCAAGTTACCAACCCCTTGCACCACCACATGGCTTTTGGCCGGGGTGTGCATCGGTTTACTGATAAGCCGTGGGTCAATTTCCGGCTCAACTTTGACGTATTGACTCTGGATGTAATGCACAACCTGCGTGACTTTGATTTCACCGCCGCCAATACCTACCAGTAGCTCTTCCATGCTGCCGGCATTAAAGCGTTGTAACACTTTACTCGGGTGTTCCATGACTAAATTCAGCCGCACCAATTCGGCATCGAGCAACTCTTTACCCGCGACATAATTTTTATCCCGATCTTGCAAACGGAACCAATATTGAACTTTGGAGCGGGCACGGCTGGATTTTAAATAGCCTAAATTCGGGTTTAACCAATCACGACTGGGGTTTGGCTCGCGTCCGGTTAAAATTTCAACCTGATCGCCAGTTTTTAGCTGATAGGTAAAAGGCACAATACGGCCAGAGATCTTGGCCCCGATACAACGATGGCCAACATTAGAATGCACGTAATAGGCAAAATCGAGCGGGGTTGAACCCACGGGTAAATCGACAATATCCCCTTTGGGAGTGAACACATAAACTCTGTCTTCAGTGACTTGGTTACGGAGTTCCTCTGCGAGTGAACTATCAACCACCTCTTCTTGCCACGCCAGAATTTTACGCAGCCAGCCAATTTTCTCATCCAAAGCACCTTCACGTCCCGCCGGACCACCTTCTTTATAGCGCCAATGCGCAGCAACGCCTAATTCGGCGTCATCATGCATTTGCTTTGTGCGGATTTGGATTTCAATAGGACGACCATGTGGACCCAATACGACGGTATGAATAGATTGATAACCGTTTTGTTTTGGGGTCGCAATATAGTCGTCAAATTCTTTCGGTAAATGCTGCCAAGAAGTGTGCACAATCCCGAGCACGGCATAACAATCCTGTACCCGTTCTGTCACAATGCGCACTGCGCGAATATCGTAGAGCTGATCAAAACTTAAATGCTTCTTCTGCATCTTTTTCCAGATACTGAAGATATGTTTTGGCCGACCATAGACTTCACTATGCAATTTTTCGTCTTGCAAGCGTTGATAAACGGCCGCAACAAAATCTCTCATATATTGCTCGCGATCGAGCCGTTTTTCTTCAAGCTGCGCGGCAATTTTTTTATAGATTTGTGGGTGTAAGTAGCGAAATGCCAAATCTTCCAGTTCCCACTTCAACTGACCAATCCCAAGACGGTTGGCTAAAGGACCAAAAATGGCATTGGTTTGTTTGGCTGCCAGTACCCGCGTTTCCTCGTCAGCATTTTTCACATCGCGCAGATAACAAATCTGTGCGGCGAGTTTAATCACAACCGCCCGCACATCTTCGACCATGGTCAGCAACATTTTCCGCAGATTATCGGCCTGTTGCGCATTTGGGTTTTGGTTCGGACCAACCGGAATGGTGCGAATGGCTTCCATTTGATTGACGGCGGCTAGCATCGTCACCACAGCCTGCGGAAATTCCGTTTGCACGTCTTCGCAGCTTAAAACTTGCGCTTCGACTAATGGAAACAATAACGCCGCAGTTAAGGCGTCTTTGTCCATGCGCAGATCCGCAAGAATTTCCACCATTTCCCAGCCAGTATGCACTTGTGGGCAGGTTAATTCGGTTAAGGCTCGACTTTGCAACCACTGTTCCGCCGCCATCAGACAGCTGATTTTACCTTCAGGTAAACCAAGCGAACACAACCAGTCCATGGTATCGCCTGGGTTATAAACAGTGCTGTGCGAATGTCGAACCGTGACCATGCTTACTGCCTCACCTTGTAAAAAGCGCCATCAATTCGAGATGACTGGTATAAGGGAACATATCCATCACCCCGATTTTAGCGATGCGGTATCCTTTTGCTAGTAATACTTTTGCATCGCGAGCAAAAGTTGTCGGGTTGCACGACACGTACAAGATCTGTGCCGGTTTCAAGCGCGCTATTTCATCAATGGCGCCAGGTGCACCGGCACGGGCCGGATCAAGCAATACTTTTTGGTAATCTGGTTGGTTCCAAGACGCTTTTGGCCAAGGCAGATGCAAGTCCAAATGTGCAAACTCACAACCGTCTATCGCGTTAGCTTTGGCATTCGCGCGCGCGCGCTGTACCATCGCTGGAACCCCTTCCACACCAAGTACTGTCGCCCCTGCGGCGGCAAGTGGCAAACTAAAATTACCAATACCGCAGTATAAATCGAGAATTTTTTCACCGGCGCTTGGCGCTAGCCACTGCAGCGCTTGCTGCACCATCTGCTGATTCACAGTGGCATTCACTTGAATAAAATCACCCGCTTTAAACGCCAAGCGCAGCGCAGGCCTGCCGCTAACCGTCAGCAGATAACTTGGCTCTGGGGTATTGTCTTGCCATGGCGTTAATATGTCCGGTTCGCCTTCGCCATACCAATAGGCTTCGGGCCAGCTTTGTCGCAGCAGCTCAATATCTGATTTAACTAAGTCTTTGATGTGGCGAATAATAATAAAAGCTTGCCCTTCGGCATCAAATACTTCGGCATGAGTAATCACCGAGCCATGTTTTAGCGTTGGCAAGGTTGATTGTAAGACTGGCAATACTTTTGCGATCACAGGGCTTAACACCATACAGGCGCTGACTGCCAATATTTCATTGCTCTGATCTTTGCGAAAGCCAACTTGAAATTGTTTGGTCGACTTTTCATACCAAATGCCAATGCGCGCCTTGCGCCGATAGCCCGAATCGGCCCCACGAATAGCAGGTTGCCATGGCAAATCCGTCAATTTCAGTTGATGTGCTAATAACTGCGCCACTGCTTGTTGTTTTAATTCCACGGCATCAACTGCACCAACATAGTGCAACTGACAACCGCCACATTGCCCTGCAACAGGGCAAGCGGGGGCTATTCGCAGTGCCGAAGCGCTTATCACACTTTGCACTTTGCCTTTAAAATACTGCGGCTTTTGTTCACTGAGCTTGATCTTCACAGTCTCGCCCGGTAAAGCACCTTGGACAAAACAAATTTTACCATCATGATAAGCAATACTTTGCGCTTCCTGATCCCAACGCTCGACTGTTACCGTGAGGTGTTGTGGACCTTGCGCTTTAGCTTTCGCTTTATAAATGCTAACCATAACTGCGTATTTTCCTTAGATATTGCTGCGTGCCCTTGCGGGGTTTGCCAACAGAAGCCGTAGGTTTTTACCTAAGCTTGTGTCATGATAAAGTTTTCAAGGACCATTATAGCAAGCAGCGCTGAAGATGACGAAGATTGGTTTACGTGACAGGATTTTATTAATCACTTTATTGCCAACGTTGGTGATAAGTTTGTGCTTGGGTGGCTACTTTACATACGCCCGTTACCAAGACCAAGCCGCTTATTTAGAAGAGCAAGCGAGTAATATCGCTGAACCTTTGGCGGTCGCGGCTGAACATGCTTTGTTAGCTGGCGATAAAGTCGGCTTGCTGCGTTTGTTAAATGTCTCACTGCGAAAAAACGCGCCAATGGTGCGCACCATTGCGGTTTTTGACACCAAACACCAATTGGTTGCCACATCAAATCAGCACAAAGATTTTGCCGAGATCCAAGCGCCTGCAGACTCGCCATTGCCAACACAGCCAACGGTGCAGCAATTGGAAGATAGTCTGCTGATTAAAACCCCCATTCAATTAGACTTAGCTTACTTACAACAATTACTCAGCGATCCACAAACGCCAGCGCAGCTTGCCAAACAATTGTCAGACAATGAAGGTCGTCTCGGTTATGTGCTGGTACAAATTCAAAAAGATAAAGTTTTATTAGCTCAGCAACGCTCGATGCTGTTGTCTTTACTGCTTATTTTATTCGGACTTACCGTGGCATTGGTTATGTCCTTGCGTTTGCTTAGCCGGATTAGCACGCCGCTGCAGCAGTTACTTTATCAAATCGAAAAGTTAGCGGAAGGCCGTTATACCAGTCAGTTAAAAGGCCCTTTTGTCGCTGAATTTGACCTCATGCGCCTGGGCATCAACCAGTTAGCCGGTGAACTTAAGCGCTATAAAGATGACTTACAACATACCCTTGACCAATCGACCAGCGATTTAGTGCAAACGATGGAACAGCTCGAGATGCAAAACGTCGCGCTCGATTTGGCTCGGCGAAAAGCCCAAGAGGACAATAAGTTAAAATCTGAATTCTTGGCGAAAATGAGCCATGAACTACGCACGCCGCTCAATGGCGTTATTGGCTTTACCCGCCAATTGCTGAAAACCCAACTTAGCCTGCACCAACAAGACTATCTGAACACCATCCAAAAATCGGCAAATAGTCTGCTGAGTCTGGTGAACGATGTATTGGATTATTCCAAGCTAGAAGAAGGCAGAATGCCGATTAACCCTGAGCCGTTTTCGCTGAGAGAATTGGTCAACGACTCAATTGAACTGCTCGCTGCCAATGCCTTTGAAAAGCAGCTTGAGCTGGCATTATGGATAGATCCCAATTGCCCAGATGACGTGATAGGCGACCCACTTCGCATCAATCAAGTGTTGATGAATATTGCTGGTAATGCGATTAAATTCACTGAACACGGCAGCATCGTGGTTCGAATTAATGCCACTATCCAACCAGATGAACGGGTAATGCTGCACGTTTCTGTTCAAGATACCGGGATTGGCATTCCAAAACATCAGCAAGAACAATTATTTAGTGGTTTCTCACAAGCAGATGGCAGTATCGGCCGTCGTTATGGTGGCACTGGTCTTGGTCTGATTATTTCACAGCGTCTAGTGAATGCTATGGGCGGCAGTATTGGTTTTGATAGTAAAACCGATGAAGGGACCACATTCTGGTTTACCTTATTGTGCAAGGTACATAGTTTAAGTGTCAGTGATGCGCTGCCCGTCGAGTTGCTCAATGGGAAGTCGGTGCTTTATATCGAGCCACAGCAATATTCGCGTGAAGCGACGTTGACCTTGTTAAACAGTTGGGGAATGAAAGTGTCAGCTTGCGCAACTCCGGCGCAAATTCAACAAGCGCTGGCCCAAAGTTCCAGCTTCGATATCGCCATTATTGGTCGTGCAGTCTCATTAGATCAAGTCAATCAAATTGTTGAATTAATTAGACAATTACGCGCTAACTGCCAATTTATTTATTTGTTAGTCAACACCCTTTCGCCCAATTTAAGGGAAGCGTTGTTACATTCCGGTGCCCAAGCTTGTTTATCCAAACCCGCGCATCATCGGAAGTTAGCCAATACCATGGCTCGACCTTATCAAAGCCAAGAGCAAGTGTTTTTACCGCAACCGCAAGCCCCGAAAGCGCCTCTGCGCATCTTGACGGTGGATGATAACGAAGCAAACTTGAAGTTAATTAATACCTTACTAAGTGACTTAGTCGAGCATATTGATTCTGCCGAAAATGGTGCCGAGGCTTGGCAAAAAGCGTCACACAGCCATTACGATGTAATTTTTATGGATATCAATATGCCTGTGATGGATGGCGTCACGGCATGTCAGAAGATTATGCACAGCAGTTTAAATGAAGGGACGCCGATTATTGCGGTCACCGCCCATGCGATGGAAGGTGAGCGCGAGCGCTTGTTAAACCTAGGCTTCTGCGAATTTTTAAGTAAGCCGCTTGATGAACAAATGCTGTTGTTTGCATTAAAAGAATGTTGTGCGACCTTTAGCCAGAACCATCAAGCTGAAGCGGTGAAATCAACCTTCGATAGTCTGCCGCAAAGTCGGCATTTAGATTGGGAACTCGCTTTACAACGTGCGGCAGGTAAAGTGGAATTGGCCAAAGAAATGCTGCAAATATTGCTGAAAAGTTTGCCGGAGACCCTCATCGATTTGCAAAAATTCATGCGCAATGAAGACCGCGAACCCTTGATCCAATTAATTCATAAACTGCATGGGGCGACTTGTTATACCGGCGTGCCACATATCAAGCAATTAACCGAAATTCTGGAAACCCAACTTAAAGCGGGTTGCCCAATTCCGCAACTGGAACCGGAACTATTTGATTTAGAAGATCAATTACAAAGCTTGTTAGATGAATCTGGGAAATGGCAGTGGTAAGGGTAACAACGAGTGTCTTCAAGCGTTAAGCGCGCTCGAGGATCACGGTCGCAAGGGCGTAGTCAATTTCATCACTGAGTGATAACCACACATTGGTCACCCCAAGCGATGTTGCGAGCGCTAATGCGGCATCTTGTAGTTGCAGTTGCGGCTGGCCACGTTCGTTGTTGCTCACCACAAAATGCTGAAAAGAAATGCCGCGACCAATGCCTGTACCCAACGCTTTGGCCGCGGCTTCTTTTGCAGCAAAACGCTTGGCAAAATAACGCGCTGGCTGCGGATGATTGGCATAAATCACTTGTTCTTCATCAGCGAGCACTCGTTGCACCAAACGCGGTGAGCGGGCTAATGCCTGCTCTATCCGCTTGATGTCGACGATATCATTGCCAAGTCCGACGATAGCCATTAACGACGCGCATCCACCATTAATTGCTTCATTTGCGCCACTGCCGGACCTAAGCCAGTAAAAATTGCTTGGGCGATTAACGCATGGCCAATGTTTAATTCGTGCATTTGTGGAATCGCTGCTATCGGTTGCACGTTATGCACATGCAACCCATGTCCGGCGTTGACGATAATGCCCAGTGATGCGGCAAATTCGGCGGCGCTGCGCATCCGATTTAACTCAGCAAGTTGCGCTTTCGGGCAAGTCGCATCGGCATAAGCGCCAGTATGGATTTCAATATATGGCGCACCGGCTTTTGCCGCCGCTTCAATTTGTTGATGATCAGCATCAATAAACAACGATACCAAAATATTATCAGCAGCCAATTCAGCTACAGCAGTGCTAATCCGTGCAAACTGACCGACGATATCTAAACCGCCTTCAGTGGTTAGCTCTTGACGCTTTTCTGGCACTAAACAGCAAAAATGTGGTTTCAGTTGTTTAGCGATGCCGAGCATCTCGTCAGTCAGCCCCATTTCAAAATTCAGTCGCGTTTGAATGGTTTGGCGCAGCAAGAACACATCGCGGTCTTGAATGTGACGGCGATCTTCTCTTAAATGGACGGTGATGCCATCGGCGCCATGTTGCTCTGCAAGTAAAGCTGCATAAACAGGCTCAGGGTACTGACTGCCACGCGCTTGGCGTACAGTTGCCACATGGTCGATATTGACGCCTAAATAAATTGGTTGCATCGAAATTCCTTTATTTTGTTTGGCCTAAGTTGGCGTGACTAAAGCGCCAAATAATGCTCGGCTATTCAGCGGTTGCGAGCCGAGCAAAGGCTTTAATAATTGCCGAGTGAGCAGCTTTGCACAGCGTAATGAGCTTTGATGCCAATTGCCCAAAGCGACTGCGAGCAAATCAGCTCCGATATAACCCTGCATCGCCGGCATAAAACCCTGTTCAGGTAGCCATTGATAATAACCAGCTGCCGACAACGGATCACCCTGGACGTCTGCGCTAAAATCGACGGCGATACCAAGTTCCGCCAACAATGCAAATTCAAATTGCCGCAAGATGGGTTGCAGCATCGGCGGATCGCCCTGATAACGCACCAAATTGTGCAGGCTTTGCTGGTATAAGCTAAACAAGCCATCACTTTGGGCATCGGCAGGCCAAATCCGGCAAATCAGTTCGTTTAAATAAAAACCACTAAATAAAAATTCACCTTGCAGCTGAAGACCTGCGCCGCTTTCTTCGATGGTCGTCACAGTTTTTAACTCGCCGCGACCGGCTAATTGCAATTGGCATAACGTAAAAAGCGGCCACTGACTGCGGCCGCCTTTTTTTTTCGAGGGTCGCCGTGCGACTGCCCTGACTCGACCACCCTCTTGCAACAGCAAGTCAAGCAACAGCTTATCATCCTGAAAAGGCCTGCTATGCAGCAGGTATGCCGGATGATAAACCCCACGCATATTAATCTTCGCCGTAACCAAGACTGCGCAATGCGCGCTCGTCATCGGCCCAACCGGATTTAACTTTGACCCACATCTCTAAAAACACCGGCTGCTCGAACAAGTTTTCCATATCTTTACGCGCTTCTGTAGCGATGGTTTTTATGCGTTCACCGCCTTTCCCGATCACCATGCGCTTTTGCGTATCGCGTTCAACCAAAATCAGCGCCGCGATGTGGTAACGTTTTTCTTCCCACTTAAAGCGCTCGATTTCAACTGTAACCGAATACGGTAATTCATCGCCTAAAAACCGCATTAGCTTTTCACGGACGATTTCTGAGGCCATAAAACGTTGTGAACGGTCAGTAATATAATCTTCCGGAAAGAAGAATTCACAAGGGGGCAGTTGTTTCTGCACAATCTCGCGCAACCGTTCAACGTTAGTGCCTTTCTCGGCCGAGAGCGGAACGATTTCGAGGAAGCTCAATTGCGTACCAAGCCATTGTAAATGTGGCAATAATTCTTCTTTATCTTTGTATAAATCGACTTTATTGACCACTAAAATGACCGGTTTTTTCGCCGCGATCAATCGGTTTAATACCATTTGGTCATCGTCAGTCCACCGCGTCCCTTCCACCACAAACATCACTAATTCGACATCGAGAATAGAGCTAGCCGCCGCTTTATTCATTAACCGATTGATAGCCCGTTTTTCTTCAATGTGTAAGCCTGGGGTATCCACATACACCGTTTGATATTGGCCAACCGTATCGATGCCCACAATACGGTGGCGAGTGGTTTGTGGTTTTTTCGAGGTGATACTAACTTTTTGTCCAATCAATTGGTTGAGCAAGGTCGATTTGCCAACGTTTGGCCGACCGACAATGGCAACCAAGCCAGCAAAAGTTTCGCCAGTAGCTTCAGTCGAAGTTTCTTTGAATTCAATGTTCGTTTTTTCAGTTGTTCCAATACCAGATGAGCACAGTCCTGCTCGGCTTTGCGGCGGGAACTGCCCACGGCAACCACAGGAGCCATCCCAGCCACTGTACATTTGATGGTAAAGGATTGGTCGTGCGCTTCACCTTGAATATCAATCACATCGTATTGTGGCAATGCCAATCGTCGGCCTTGTAGAAACTCTTGCAACAATGTTTTTGAGTCTTTTTGTACGCCAGGCTCGATGGTATGTAACCGTGAGCCAAACCAAGCCAATATCCGCTGTTTGCAGCTTTCAACGCCACCATCAAGAAAGATGGCGCCTAAAATTGCTTCGACAGCGTCTGCTTGAATCGATTCCCGACGAGATCCGCCGCTTTTCAATTCACCTGGGCCTAAGCGCAAAAACTCAGCGACATTAAGCTCTTTGGCAACTTCAGCAAGGGTCACCCCTTTGACCAGCGACGCCCGCATCCGCGTTAAATCACCTTCACGCGTTTTCGGGAAATTTTGGAACAAGGCCTCTGCGATCACCATGGACAATACGGCATCGCCGAGGAACTCTAAACGTTCGTTATGTTGCCCTTTACAGCTGCGATGGGTCAGTGCTTGCACTAACAATGCTTCATCAACAAACTGGTAGCCCAGTTTTTTCTGTAAAGGGACTAAAGAAACTTGCATGCCTTTCCTTATTCAATTGGGCCTAAGCGTTCAAACCGAACCCCGACCGGCACCCAGCGTGGCAAAATGCTCTCTGGATCTTCACTAAATTCAAAACTCATCCATTTGAATACGGCTTTACCGACTAAATTGTCCGCAGGCACAAAGCCCCAGAAACGACCGTCCTCACTGTTATCACGGTTATCGCCCATGACAAAATATTGACCTTCTGGTACTACAAATTCGTTCGGTTCAGTGCCTGCTTGACTGAAGTACCTAGCCACGTGTTCAGGGATCTGTTCGTTGTAATAAATCTGGTACGTTTTTTCTTGAATTTGCTCGTTAAAGCGTTTTAATGGCACGTTGAATTTAAAGGATTCCCCTTCTGCCAAAAACTCCTGACGTAATGGATCTAAGGTTGGACAAGCTGTTTGTACCGTTTTGTCACACGCACGTTGCACAAATAATTGCTTATCTTTGTAAATAACCCGGTCGCCAGGCAAACCGATGACTCGTTTAATATAGTCAAGCTGCGGCTGCGGTGGGAATTTAAACACGACTACATCACCGTGCTCTGGCTTGCCATTGCTATACAAAGTTTTACGCCAAACAGGGTCTTTCACATCGTATGAATATTTCTCCACCAAAATGAAGTCACCGACTAACAAAGTCGGCATCATTGAACCTGATGGGATCTGAAATGGTTCGTACAAAAATGAACGGAAAATGGTGATAATGGCAATCAGTGGGAAAATCGACTGCGCGGTTTCCGCGATATAAGACTGACCCAGAATAGATTGTTTGACTTCATCACTCAGTGGTGCTTGCGTTTGGGCCGCAACTGCCGCCAGCTTTTGTTGACGTTTTGGCGCCAATACCAAGGCGTCTAATAACCAAATCAAACCGCTGCCAATGGTTAACACCACTAAAAATATTGCAAAATATCCAGCCATGAAACTCTCATTCCTCGTTGCTAATGTATACCGGAAGCTTACCGCTTGAAGGGCGCGCGCCGGAAGTGGCGCGCGTGATTTAATTGTTACTAGCGGTAACAGGCTGCTAAAGGATCAGCGCTGTGTTCCGAAGATCACTTACCGACTTTCAGAATGGCTAAAAACGCTTCTTGTGGCACTTCAACGTTACCAACTTGCTTCATCCGTTTTTTACCATCTTTTTGTTTCTGTAATAATTTCTTCTTCCGGCTAATGTCACCACCGTAACACTTGGCTAAAACGTTCTTACGTAACTGTTTGACAGTCGTACGCGCAATCACATGACTACCAATTGCCGCTTGAATGGCGATATCAAACATTTGCCGTGGAATAAGTTCTTTTAACTTCTCTGCCAACTGACGACCACGACCTTGCGCGAAATCACGGTGGCTGATAATCGCCAACGCATCAACGCGCTCGCCGTTAATCAGGATATCAACGCGTGACATGTCAGAGGTTTGGAAACGTTTGAATGCGTAATCGAGTGACGCATAACCACGACTGGTCGATTTCAAACGGTCGAAGAAGTCCATCACAACTTCGGCCATTGGCAGTTCATAAACCACCGCAACCTGACGACCGTGGTAGGTCATATTCATTTGCACGCCGCGTTTTTCGATACACAAGTTAATCACGTTACCGAGGTATTCTTGTGGGACCAGAATGTGCGCTTCGACGATTGGCTCGCGAATTTCGTCAATACTGGCAACTGCCGGCAGGTCGCTTGGGTTATCGACCATGACGATTTCGCCGCCTTTCACCACGACCTCATAAACTACGGTTGGCGCCGTAGTGATTAAGTCTAAGTCGTACTCACGCTCTAACCGCTCTTGGATGATTTCCATGTGCAACATGCCAAGGAAACCAATGCGGAAACCAAAGCCTAAAGCGCCAGAACTCTCTGGTTCGTAAAATAACGATGAGTCGTTTAAGCTTAATTTTTCCAGCGCGTCACGGAAATCTTCATAGTCATCAGAAGATACTGGATAAACCCCAGCATAAACCTGTGGTTTAATGCGTTTAAAGCCTGGCAATGGCTCAGTCGCAGGATTCTTTGCCAGTGTTAAGGTATCGCCGACTGGCGCGCCTTTGATTTCCTTGATACCCGCGATAACAAAGCCTACTTCGCCAGTACTTAAAATACCGGTGTTGGTAGCTTTTGGTGTGAAGATACCAACTTTGTCGACTTCATACACTGCACCGCTCGACATAATTTTGATTTTGTCTTTGGCTTGAATTTTGCCGTGTTTCACCCGAACTAATGAAACGACGCCTTGGTATGGGTCGAACCAAGAATCGATGATGAGCGCTTGCGTCGGTGCATCGACATTGCCTTCTGGCGCAGGAATGCCTTTCACGATGGTCTCAAGAACATCTTCAATACCAAGACCAGTTTTAGCCGAACATTGCACAGCACCAATCGCTTCAATGCCGATAATATCTTCAATTTCTTCAGCAACACGCTCAGGTTCGGCTTGTGGTAAGTCAATTTTGTTCAGAACTGGCAATACTTCCAAGTTCATTTCCAAAGCGGTGTAACAGTTCGCCACTGTTTGCGCTTCAACGCCTTGACCGGCATCCACCACCAATAACGCGCCTTCACAGGCCGCCAATGAACGGCTTACTTCATAAGTGAAATCGACGTGACCTGGCGTATCAATGAAATTCAGTTGATATATCTCACCATCTTTGGCTTTGTAATTCAGCGTCACACTTTGCGCTTTGATGGTGATGCCACGCTCGCGCTCAAGATCCATTGAATCAAGCACTTGCTCTTGCATTTCCCGATCAGATAAACCGCCACAAAATTGGATTAAGCGGTCAGATAAAGTCGACTTACCGTGGTCGATGTGGGCAATTACTGAGAAATTGCGAATGTGAGATATTTTTGACATTTTTTCCAATATAAAACTGAGCTGATTGCGCCGCCATTCTGCGCTAACCAAGGTTAGTGCCAACGGATCCACAGATTAAAATTGCCGCGAATTGTACTAGATTTAGTGCGCGCTTGCACTGTGTTCTTTTCGCTGGGCTCGCCATTGCCAACGATCTCGATGAATTGTCGCTCGCCGAATGGCTTAACGAGTGGTTAATTAAGCTATTGCAGGCTAACCGCAAGGCTTGGTAACACAGCCAACAAACTGACTTGCAATGATTTTGCTCGATGCTGTTCGCTGCGACGAACCAGCCACAAGCTCAGACCGCTAACAAATAGCGAAACCAACAACTGCATGCCTTCGTTCGCACCCAGATGTACCAACAGCGCCATCGTTAGCATAAAGACAATTAAGGGCAGCAAGTACACCCGAAGTGCAGCTTGCGTGAGTGCAGTTTCATTTAAGCCGATACGGACTTGTTGCCCAGGAAGTAAAACGACAGAAGTTGGGATAAATAATCGCGGTTCTTTTGGTGTGAGCGCCTTAGCTACCACACCACTGGTACAAGAATCCTGTTGTTGGCAAGCACCACAAGTGGTTTTTGCTTGGGTTTTCACCCAAACGCCTTCAGCTTCAACGCCAATAACAGTGGCAATTTCTTCGATCATCAGAGCAATCCCAAATTCAAGTCGACATAGTTTACGCGCATCAGCCAAAACTGAATAGCCCCGAACTTAGTGGCAAAGTTCAGGGCTATTTTTCGAAATTTCAGCATTCAGACTATTGCACGGCCACGGCAAGTTGATTGGCAATTTTCGGGTTCACCGGGCCAATCACAGTGACATCATAGTTCTGCTGCGGAACCACCAAAATAGTGGTTGCGCCATCGCGAAAAGCTTGGGGCTGATTCATGCCTGTAGATGGCTGAACGAAGATAGAAATCTGATGCAAACCATCTGACAACAACCATGAAGCGAGAACACGGCCGGAACGGGTCATCACGGGTTGATGCTGACTGATCACTTCATACCCTGCCGGCAACCAGCTAAGGGTAAATGGTGTGCTGACGTTGGAAGTATCGATTGGCAATGCTGCAGGCTCTGCTGGTAACTGCGCGTTCATCAGACCCACTAATTCGGTGGGTAAACTTGGTTTCAGTTGCAAATGCACAACCATCCAACTTTCGAGCACCTCATTGCCTTCATTCACGGTGTTCACCCGCAGTGGAAAACCAGTTTCAGCATCAAGCCACAGCCAATAGCTATATCGACTCGGGTCTCGCGCTGCTAACCGCACCAACTGGGCATTACGTCCGGATAAAGCCACACTACTGCCAGGGACTGCATCGAATAATTTGCTTAGCGATTCGGGCGATTTAAACAAAATCGCTGGCAATTCTTTGATGCTGGAATTCAAGGTTGCCACGACAGGCGCATCTGGCGCAGCATAATATACAAAATTGTTGCGGCGAAAGGTGTCAGTGCCGTAGCCATCTTGCGGCACTAATTGTTCCAACTCGGTTTGAATGCCAAGAGCGCCACTACCTTGATGAATGCCATGCATCCAACGAAAAGTAATAACGTGATTGGCTTTTTGCTGAACAAAAGACACGTCAAAATTAAACGTTTTCACCGCTTGCTGGCTGTGTTTTACCAACTGCCAGCCATCTTCCGACGCCACCGCTTGGCCAAGCGTCAGACAAACTAACAACAACCCACCAACATACTTAATCATCGGTTATTGACCGCCAGATTTCGGCTCTTGCCCAGATTTTGCCGCTTTTTCGCGTTCAATGGCAGCTTGCTCCATCAAGCGAATTTGTTGTTGACGCGCTTGCATCAATTCCTGTAACCGACGTTGCTGCTCTAGCATGAGTTGCTGTTGCTGCGGGTTATATTGCGTTTGCACTGTGGTTTGACTTAAACTCACTGGCGCAACTACATTGCCCAACGGACCAGTTTGTAACACTGGTAATGGTGAAGTCAGTGCATCGTCTGCTGGGTTTTGCTGATTTTGCACGCCAACTACAGCGATTACCGCTACCCCTGCAGCAATTGCACCTTGCATTAAGGTTTTAAACCAACCGGAATTTGCGGCGGTTTTAAAGATATTGCCAGCAGATTTAGTCTGCGCAGTTGCCGCTAATACTGGCACCGTGGCTATTGGTAAAACATGCGCATCTTCTTGCTCCAACAAATCGGCAAAGCGATCGGTAAAGTCAAGATCCAGCGCCGCTGGCAATTCATCGCGAATTGCCGCGCCCGCCAGTTGAAAGCGAACCCATTGGTTCTGCAGTTCTGGAGATGCAATAAGTTGGTCGAGCTGTTGTGCACTGATGCCTTGATTGTCACTTGCGGCTGATAGCCAATCTAGTTGTTCAGACGACATATTTGTTCCTGTCTTGGTGCAATAATTAACCGATTAACGGCTTCAGCTTGGTATCAATAGCTTCCCG
>Ga0187843_10001431_pt1 | contig 15084 bp, 10 predicted proteins | sample SpaLakP09_SKY_43_FD_134516 | JGI IMG/M metagenome (GOLD analysis project Ga0187843, IMG submission 134516) | Oligotrophic lake water microbial communities from Sparkling Lake, Wisconsin, USA - SP09_SKY_43 | ecosystem: Environmental > Aquatic > Freshwater > Lake | place: USA: Sparkling Lake... | reverse complement strand
GCATTGGTGGTTTGTTACTTGAGTCAGGGAAAATTACGCCGGAAAATGCTGAGCGAGTCCTTCGCATGCAAAAAGAATTGGGGATCCGATTTGGCGAGGCAGCACAGCGTTTAGGTCTGATTACAGAAACTGATCTTCAGCAAGTTTTGGCGCGACAGTTCGACTATCCATATTTGCAGCAAGGGGAGAGTAAATTCTCGGAAGAGTTGGTTGCTGCATATCAACCTTTTAGCAAGCAAGTTGAAGTTCTCCGCGCTGTACGTAGTCAATTAATGTTGCGTTGGTTTGCTCGCGGCCACAAATCACTGGTTGTGATGAGCATCGATGCCGGCGATGGGGCAAGTTTGTTCGCTGCTAACTTATCAGTAGTGTTCTCCCAACTTGGCGAACAGACGCTGCTGGTTGATGCCAACTTGCGCGCGCCAACTCAAGCCTCATTGTTTAATCTGAGCGCCAAGCAAGGACTTTCTGACATGCTAGCCGGTAGGGCGGATGAAGGCGCGATTGCTAAAGTGGAGTCTTTCGTTGACCTGTCAATACTGGGAGCTGGTACCCTTCCGCCAAACCCGCAGGAACTCCTCAGTCGCACCGTGTTCAATGCCTTGCGTCTTCAACAGGAAAGTCGTTATGACGTCGTTCTGTACGACGTACCATCATTTGGTACAGGGTCGGATGCGATGGCAGTAGCTGCCCGTGTAGGTGGGGTTTTACTTGTAATACGCAAAAACAAAACACGAATGAATCGTGTTGCTGAATGCGCTGACCAGATGGCGCAAAGCGGCGTTCAAGTAGTTGGCTCTGTGATTGTCGATTTTTAAAATGAGCTCTGCGCTGAACATGCCCAAGCTGAGTTTGAAATTAATCGCGCGTCGTCACGCACCCGAGTGGCTTCCTGTTATTCTCGGATATATGTTTTTGCTATTGCCTACGCTGTATCGCCTAGCAAACGGCGCTTGGGCTACAGAGGAGCAAGCGCATGGTCCGATAATTCTTCTGCTTTCAGTTTGGTTGCTATTTCGCGGTTGGCCCGACATGCTTGGCCGTTGTGTCAGCGTTAATCCTGCCCGAAGTGGTTGGATGGTGTTGTTATTAGGTTTAGTAATGTATGTGCTTGGCCGCTCGCAACATATACTCTCTTTCGAACTATTGGGATTGCAGATAATTGCAGTAGCGGTGCTCGTTTTGAAGTTCGGTTGGCTGGCATTGCGAACTTTGTGGTTCCCATTCTTCTTCTTATTATTTCTAGTCCCGTTGCCGGGCACTGTGGTCAGCATGCTCACAATGCCCATGAAAATGGCAGTTTCGTATGTCACTGAGCACATTTTGTTCGCGTTTGGGATGCCTATTTCCCGTTCTGGTGTCATCCTCCAGATTGGACAATATCAATTGTTAGTAGCCGATGCCTGTGCTGGTTTGCAGACATTGTTGACTTTAGAGGCGCTAGGTTTGTTCTACCTAAACGTAGTGCGTCACACCGCTGCTTTGCGTAACGTGCTGCTGGCATTGTTAATCATCCCGATATCGTTCACTGCCAATGTTATCCGTGTGATGGTTTTGACCTTGATCACCTATTATTTTGGTGATGCGGCTGGACAAGGTTTCTTACACGGATTTGCCGGGATGGTGTTATTCGTCACGGCGCTAACATTAATTTTATCAGTCGATAGTATGCTGCAGTGGCTAGTGCGGCGACGTGCTGGACTTGGTGGAGTAACGGCATGAAGTCCTCTATTAAGAACAGTTTGCTTCTGTGCATGCTCATGGGATGCACTGCAGTTTTGGGTTATATTGCGACCCCAACTAATAAAATGGCTGATAGTCGTTCGCATTTCGATCTGGAACAACAGATCCCGAAGGTATTTGGAGATTGGCAAATTGATCCCCACATTTTGCCGTTGCAGGTTGATCCAGATACGCAGGCACGCTTAAACCGTATATATAACCAGACGCTGTCGCGTACATATGTTAATTCCTCTGGGGTTCGCGTGATGCTGTCGATCGCTTATGGCGGCGATCAGAGTGACAATATGGGTGTGCATAAGCCAGAGATTTGTTATGTGGCCCAAGGGTTTGAGGTGCGGAAAAATACCAATGCGGCACTTGATACAAACTTTGGTCGCTTACCTGTAAGGCAGTTGCTAGCAGTTTTCGGTGAGCGCAGTGAGCCCATAACATATTGGATTACCGTCGGTGATGTCGTGCCGGAGCCTGGCATGAGCCAGCGTCTGCAGGAGTTACGTATTGGGCTAACAGGTACCGTGCCCGATGGCATGCTGGTACGTGTTTCGACTATCGACACCGATTTACCGCATGCTTACTCAGTACAAAAAGAGTTCGTTAATGCCATGCTGGCGCAGATGCCGAGCAAGGATCGTGCGCGCCTGATAGGTGATTTACTGAGATAAGAAAGTTGGTGTTGCTGGCGCGGGTGTGGCCATTACTGTCTTGCAATCGGCGCACCGGATCGAATCAATGAGCAGTGATTTAAAAAATAGAAGTGTCAGCGCGGTGAAATGGGCAGCTATAGGTACAGCAGTACGTTTTGTGCTGCAAATAGCTACCCAAGTAGTTTTAGCGCGTTTACTTGGCCCTGAGATTTATGGGCTGTTTGCTTTAGGCATGTTAGTGCTGACTTTTAGCAATTTTTTGGCTGACTTCGGATTTTCTTGGGGGTTGGTGCAAAATCAATCATTGACGCCTGAGGACGTTAGGTTTGCCTTTACTTGGCAACTTATCTCGGGCACCGTTGCAATGCTAAGTCTTTTGCTGCTGGCGCCAATGATTGCACTTTATTTCAACGAACCACGGCTAAGAGTACTTGTTTGCTGGCTAAGCGTGACATGCGTATTGAACGCACTCACCACCCCAGGTAGCAATTTGTTGCGGCGCAAACTCGATTTTCGGGCACTTAATCTGATACAGATAGTCAGTTATATTCTTGGTTACCTTCTGGTCGGAATTACTGCTGCTTACCTTGGTGCTGGCGTTTGGGCTTTGGTGGGCGCATGGCTTACGCAGGCCATCGTAGCTATGATTTTGACCTATGCTCGCGCGCCACACTCGTTAAAACCACTACTTTGGTATCCAGGTGGTCGTCGCTCCTCAGAGGTTGGTGCCACAGTGTTCGTAACAAATTTGTGTAATTGGTTACTAAATAATTTGGATCGGGTGTTTTTAGGGCGATTTCTAAACGCTCAGGCTGTTGGCTTATATGCCGTGGGCTATAACCTCGCCAATACGCCGAACTCATTATTTTTGACCGCTTTGCAACCAGCCTTTCTATCCGCAGGGGCACGCTTGCAAGATGATACACCTCGTTTGCGAGAAGCCTATCTTTCGGTGTTATCAACCGTATGGATCATCATTGGCCCCGTTTTCGTCCTACTGGCGTGTATAGCTGACCATCTTATCAATGTTCTATACGGAAGCGCCTGGGCTGCAACTACCCCAGTATTGATGATCTTAGCATTGGCTATGCCCGCTTACGTTAGCTGGGGGATGTCAACACCTGTACTTTGGAATACTAAAGGGAAGCATCTGGAGAGCATCTTGCAACTCCCAGTGTTGGCACTTTCCATACTCGCACTTTGGAAATTCTCAGACTTTGGTGCAACAGCTGTAGCTTTCGTGGCCGCAGGCACCCTTGTGCTCAGGGCCTTGGTAATCGGTGCCTGTGCTTGCTTGCGTTTAAATATTGGGGCTCGCGAATTGTTACCATTGCTGGCACGGGCAGTTTTGTTAGCATGTTTGACTGCTGTCGGCGCCGGTGCTGGAGCGTTAGCGACAGAGGGCGGCCCAACTATGCTGACCTTAGTTTTGTCGTCGGCATTGGGCGTGGCGCTGCCACTTATGATTGCCCTGCTGGTACCTCGTTTGATCGGTCGCAGGGTGGCACATGTGCTAGTGCAGTTTAGTCCGCCACTGCCAGCGCGACTATGCCGGTATTTGCAGTCCAAAACGGTTTAGGATTGGGGAACAACTATGATGGAAATTATTGCGAGTGCATTTGCATTAGCTGCCGGGTTTGGGATTGTGTTTGGGTTAGTATTAGCCGTCCACTGGGGCCGCCAGTGGGAGATTGGCTTAGCGCCATACATTTTTTATGGAGTGTTGGCTGTCGTAGCATTTGGCGCCTTGACTTCTGGGCGCAATTTTTCCTTGGGCGTGGAGTTTGCTGCAGCTCGTGAGGCGTTTAAAAATCCAGCTGTAGTATGGGTGGGGCGACTAACTTCGTTGTTCGTTTTGGTCGCTTGTAGCGAACGGATTCTGCATCTAATTTTTATGAACGGTCGCCGCCCCGATGTGCCCAAGGTGCTTTTGTTTGCGTTTTGGATATATTTTTTATGTGACATTATTAGCCCAGCGTTGCTAGGTCGGCACCGCTCGGTATCGCATGAGTATCTTTACATGATGCTTGCAGGGACGGCAGCGTTGCTTGCAAATCGTGCCGGCGCAGATGCTGCGCTACGTTCGATACGTAACGCCTTGTTTATTTTCTTGGTCTTGAGCGCGCTATGCGCTTTGTGGAAACCCGACATTGTTATGGAGCGCCATTACACCGGGCTTGTGCCAATGCTGAGTATTCGTTATGGGGGATTAGCCAATCACCCCAATAGCCTTGGTCCATTAGCTGTAGTCTTTATGCTATGTCTTTGGAGTCGCCCGCTGCCCCGTTGGTTAAATTCCTTTGGTTGGCTTTTGGGGGCAGTTAGCTTACTGTTGACTCAATCGAAGACTAGTTTGCTTTCTAGTATTGTTTGTTTTTCCTGTTTGGTTTGGTTTGGTTATCGTAATCAATTGAAGGCAAGGCTATTGGATAGTAGGCATCCGGAACTGCCGGTTGGATTGCTGGTTATGGCTATGCTTGGGACGATATTACTTGCTGCGATGGTTATGTTCACCGGCGTTAGCGATCGCCTAGGACATTTCTTCGCCAGTCGGGCAGGTGCCGACTTGGTTAGTTTGACTGGGCGAGATCAAATTTGGCGGGTAGCCATCGAAGAGTGGCATCGGAATCCTTTGTTTGGATATGGTTTAACTATTTGGGATCAGGGTTACAGACAAAGCGTTGGCTTATTGGCAGCGTTCCATGCTCACAGTCAATTTTATCAGAGCCTCGCCAGTGCCGGTTTGATTGGTGCTGCTGGGTTGCTAATCTACGGACTGGCACTGTTTTACTTTTCCCTGCGCACAGCTAAAGCAAGCGAGGGAATGTCGGTTGCACTTTTCCTATTGATTGCTATTCGTTGTGTAAGTGAAGTGCCTCTATCAATGACAGGACTTAGTGCAGAACAAGTGGCGCATTTCTTGATGCTTATTTTGATCGCGGCTAACTATCATCCCCATCCTCCGCATACGGAGGTCAAATCAATTCGGTCATCTGCTCGGGGTTGGAGGGCGGCTTAATGCTATGTTCGGTAATTATTCCACTTTACAACAAGCAGGATTACGTTGCTGGGGCTATTAGCTCAGTACTGTCGCAGAGTTGGGGAGCGGTAGAAGTAATTGTTGTTGATGATGGGTCAGTTGACAACAGTGCTCTGGTCGCTCGGAGTATAGGAGATCCGCGTGTTCGAGTGATTAGTCAGTCCAATGGCGGCGTGTCGGCAGCGCGCAACCGCGGAATTTCTGAGGCCCGAGGGGAATTAATTCTGTTTCTTGATGCGGACGACTGGTATTTAGAAAACTTCCTCGAAACAATGGTCGGCTTAGCAAATCGTTACCCCGAAAAACAGTTTTTCGCTTGTGGCTTCAAGCGAGTTGCTTCCGAACAGGCTGATCTTTTGAAAGAATCTGGTGACCGACATGCGGTCGAGTTGGTTGATAATTTCTTTGCTCGCTGGCGTAGAGGTGCTTTTTTTTGCACCAATTCGGTAGCAATTAGACGTTCCAGTTTGGATCATATTCACCCCTGGTTTCCACCTGGGGAGTCCTTGGGGGAAGATCAAGATTTGTGGTACCGACTTGTGGAACAATTTGGCATCATTTTCTGCCCAGCTATTTTGGTTGCGTATCGTATTGATGTGGAAGGAAGTTTATGTGCTGTTGGGCGCTTACTGGAAATTCCGCCGAATTATACGCGGCTTGAAAAGCGTGTTCGTAGTGGGAATTTCAACCCAAGCTTGCGGTATGAGGCTCTGCAGCTGGTTGTGGATATGAGACTTACTGTTGCGCGTACACTGTTGGTCAACTCCAACCGGCGTTGTGCTTTCGTGGAGCTTTATCGCGCTAAAGCAGGGGTATTGACGAAGCGCTGGTGGATAACATTTGCGATGATACTCGTCGCAACTCCCTCGCTAGTCATGCGGTGGGAGTTGTGGCGCAGTAAGAAAATTCCTCAATAAATCATGGTTGTCATGCGGCAACTGTGTATAATTGGCTGAAGAGTTGAAGTCCAGCGTAAAAATAGCTTTGCCGACACTTTTTTGCGTGCGAAGTCGTAATATTGACGAGTCGTGTCAGCGCTTGATTATTTTCTCGACGTCCTGTCTGTGTTCTAAAACGCCTGCCGCAGGATCCCTGTTAGTAACAAATTGTCCGGAGGCTTATCAATCATGAGCAACGTGTTATGGAATCGTTTGAGTTTCGCAATATTTGCGACGGCTGCTTGCGCAGGCGCTTACGCGCAAAGTGATTGGGCGCAATCCTCGGATCCTTTGGTAGTTCGGGCGTTGCCAAATAACCTACAAGCCCAACCACAAAACCCCCCCGCATTTTCATGGAATCGGCATTCGTCTAATCCAGACTCTTACACTATACAGGTTATGAAGGGGGCGGTAGTAGTGAATACATTCACCACCTCGCGCAGTTGGTACCTCCCTTCAAAATCATACGAGGCAGGGACTTATTCTTGGCGCGTTGCGCCTACAGGTACAGCTTTATGGTCTGTGCCACGGAGTTTTGTAATCGATAGCACTTCGGCAGCGTATGCAATCCCAGAAAACGACGTCTTGCGCGCAAGTGTGATTGGGCGCGTGCGTCCGAGAGGGTTGCCTGCGAACCTCCCGCAAGTGGGTAATTGGAGCGCTGCAATGAAGGCGGATCGGGGTCAATGGCTGACCTGGGCGACTAACGAAGTAAACAAGCAGGTTACGGCGCTTCCTTCGGTTTCCGATAGCTCATGGACATTAGTTACAGGTAATACGCTAACGGCGGCTAATGTGATGCAGAACAATAGCGTGCGCACACGAATCAATGTCGCAGGTCGTCAGCTTGAGCTTGCTTCGCTGGTTTATAAGTTGACCGGTGACAAGACAATCCTGAAGGAGGCACTGCGTCGCGGAGATGAGCTTGCATCGCTAGATCCTAATGGCCCAACAAGTTACGTCAATCAGGATCAAGGTACAAGGGTTATAGCGCTTGCGTTGATCAAAGCTATTGACCAGTTAGGAGGGGAGGTTCCAGCTGTACAGCGTAATAAATGGCTCGATATCGTTACTGTACGAACGCGTGCAATTTTTGCCGACCTTTCTGGCTCCAACGGGCGCATGGATTTGTACCCATTTGATTCCCACGGGACTACTGATCTCGGTTTTTTGGCAATCATCTCCACTCTTGCGTTGGGGGATGTTCCTGAAGCAAAAGCATGGTTTGACTTCTCGTTCCGTGCCTATGTTAGCCAGTTCAGTGTCTGGAGTGGACCGGAGGGGGGGTATGCTAATGGAACTGCTTACGCGCAGTACACTGCCGACCACGCGTTACAGATCTGGCCTGCGTTATTGCAAGCGACTGGAGTTGACATGTTTGCGAAGCCATGGGCGCTCGGCTTTTTGAATTTCTTTACCCATTTCGTTCCTCCCGGAAGTGCTACGCATTTATTTGGAGATGAGAATGAAATTGCTCCAGATCCCCGCTTGTTAAAAGCATATGCTTCAAGGTTTACTTCCCCAACGGCCGCTTGGTATGTTAAGAATTTAGCCGGCAATGAAGATACGCTATCTTTGTTGCAAGCGCCATATCCGCTACCAATTAATCGTAAGGTGGTCGTACCGGTTGGTCCAGCCAACTCTGCGTTGTATCCGAGTATTGGCTGGACTGCTATGCACAGTGATATAAACAACTTGAACCGTACGTCTGTGTATTTCAAATCCAGTCCTTATGGGTCCTTTAATCATAGCCATGGTGATCAAAACGGCTTTGTACTCGCGAAGGGCGGGGTCCCGTTACTTACCTCAACCGGTTGGTATGATTGGTATGGTTCTCCACTCTGGAATAGTTGGTATCGTCAGACGAAGGCTCATAACGCGGTAACTTTTGACGGCGGTATCGGGCAGGGTGTCGATGGGTACCGTGAGATGTTGCAACGTAACGGTGCAATCCGTGGCTTCTCCACGACGCCAGCCTTGGATTTTGTTGAGGGGGATGCAACGCTCGCCTACGCTGGATTATTGTCGAAGGCTACTCGGAAATTATGGTATCTGCGAAGCACAGACGCTGTAGTTATTTATGACTATTTATCTTCGGTCACTCCTCGAACGTTTGAATGGAATTTTCACGCGCGCGCTCCACTGACGCTTGATATTGCTGGCAAAAAAGCTTCGTTAACAATAGGTGCTCAGTCGGTGTGCGTTGTACCTGTATCAACTGGCAGCCATTTAGAGCGTAAGACTGGTCCAGCGCCTAAGACGGGGGTGGTGGAGGATCATGCGGCCTTTGTAAATGATGCGAAAGCATTGACCAGTGAATTTATTGTGGTACTCGACGTTGGGTGCAAAAAGCCAGTGATTCAACTTGTTAAAGGCAGCGACTCTCGAACTTTAACTGTGGGCACACAAACAGTGGTTTTGCCAAAAATAGACTGAGTGAAATGTTGGTCGGGCTCGTCCGCTGGGAAAAGGCAACTACCTAACGGCAGTTGCTTTTTTTTCTTGCAAGGAAGATGCAATGGAGCGGATTTCACTGATGCTCTGATGTTATAATTATTGCCTTTAAATTTAATAATTTGACATCGTGTATGACTGTTCAGGTTGTATTTTGAGCTAGATTTTATCTGGGCTGAAAAGCCCAGCGCATAATTGCTGTGGTCTCTTACATTGTCGTCGGCTTACGTTCGATTTTCGTCTGGTATTTTTGATTGCACTGCGATCGTCAAGAGGATGTCGTGTGCTTGTAATGTTGTGCCTCTTTTAAAGGTCGAGCCATTTGGCTCGGCATTTTTTTTGGATATTATGTTCAATTTCCATTTGCCGAGTCATCGCGTCTTACTATATCTAAGTTTGCTGGCAAGAAGTAGGTTGTATTTATGAACAAGACCATCGCTTTCATCGTTCGAGACCCCTTACCGGCGAAAAGGGCTGATTTATTAACATTGTTTGGTCATGAATTGCCACGTTACGGTATTTATTCCGCTTTGATCGGCCAGGCGGCTACCGAAGGGGGGGCTTTGTCTTGGCGAGCGGGGCCGCTCAGTGTCGTTGGTGCTTTTTCGCGGCGATTTTCTAGTGTGATGACACCGCTGTGGGACATGGTGGGGTTGTGGCGTGTTTTGCGCGGCAATTCCATTGATTGTATCCAGGTACGAGATAAGATTGCTTCTGGCCTGTGCGCGCTGATTGTTGCCCGGATATTGAGGCTGCCCTACGTATATTGGATGTCTTTTCCAATTGTAGAGGGTTACGGCGTGCGCGCTCGCGACTTGGGCAATAGTCACGGTCGATTTGTAGCGCTCGCCCATCGCTTGCGTGCAGCAATTTCCCGCTGGGTATTTTACAGTCTGCTATTACGAAATGCCGATCATATTTTTGTGCAGAGCGAAGCGATGTTGGATTGGCTTGCTGGTAAAGGTTTGCCTAAGGCTCGTATGACTCCGGTGCCGATGGGGGTGGATCGTGATTTGTTCCAACGCGAACTTGTCTTGCCCGTCAAAGATCCACGTTTTTTGGGCCGGCGCGTTATTGTCTATGTCGGCGTATTGGGGCGTGCGCGGCAGTCTGTTTTTCTATTGGAACTGCTAATAGCGCTACGTTCCGCTGAACCCGACGTGCTGCTAGTGTTAGCCGGTGATGCAGTTTCCCCTGATGAGCGCGACTGGATTCGGCGAGAAGTTGCGAGTCGCGAACTTGAATCGCACGTTTTGATAACTGGTTGGCTTTCTCAATCAGAGGCAATTCGTTATGCTTTGGCGGCCGAGGTGGCGTTGTCGCCAGTGCCGCGTGGTGAGTTATTCGACGTTTCGTCACCAACCAAGTTGATTGAATATATGGCGCTCGGCGTACCTAGTGTCGCAAACGACATCCCCGATCAGCAATTGGTGATTGAGCGCAGCGGTGCTGGCCTATGTGTTCAAATGACGGTGCCAGCGTTTTGTGAAGCTGTACTGCACTTGCTTCGCAACCCGGATTTGCGGCAGCATTGCTCCGAGGTGGGGCCGAAATATGTGTCCAACGAACGGACATACGATCGCCTTGGTGCGGATGTGGCGGATGCCTACAAGCGCTTGTGGCAACAACAGGATGTTATTTGAAGTGGACAAGTTGTAAGTCCGCTTTCGAAATAGATTACAAATTGGTGAACTGGAGAGGCTAATGAATATCTTGATGGTAGGTGCAGGTAACGCTGGTTGGGCCCACGCGGCAATTTTTGCACGTGCAGGACACCATGTTACCGTTCTGAAGACATCGCACGCGCTGCATGACGAAAATTTTGAGGCGGTGCGACAGAGCGGTCGCATAACGATGGTTAGTAACCCAGACGGTGGCGAACGGACTACCGTGTCGGTTGCATTAGTCACCCGTGATGTGGCCGAAGCGTTTCATATCAAACCTGACTTCATCATGGTAACGACCCAGACTTCGGCCCATGCTGCTGTCGCTGCACTGATCGGCCCCTACTTGAGTGGTGGTCAGTTGTTGCTGCTCGCTCCGGGCTACATGGGGTCATGCTACTTCCTTCCCTATCAGGCCGAGCATGATTTTATTATCGCCGAGGGAGAGAGTCTACCTTACGATGCTCGCCTCATCGAGCCGGGGGTGGTCAATATCTTATTCAAGAACACTCGCAATGCACTAGCCTTTTTGCCGCGTTCGCGCAGCGACGAGGGGTTGCGCCTGGCATCGAACATTGTTCCGACATATGTTGCAGTGCGTAGCAACGTAGTGGAGTCGGCAATGCACAATCCTAATTTGATAGTGCACACCCTCGGGACGCTGATGTCGACTAGTCGAATCGAGTTTTCTCAGGGGGAGTTCTGGATGTATAAGGAAGGTTTTACACCATCTGTATTGAACCTCCTCTACAAACTGGATGCCGAGAAGAATGCAGTAATTTCGGCGACAGGTGGTGTGCCATCGTCATATTTCGATGAGTGTCGGTTCCGAAATGAGGAAGATCTTTCCGTGCCATCGCTTGAGGTATTTCGGCGATATGCGGAGGAAGGTGGGCCCAAGGGGCCTTCTACGATGCAGACTCGCTTTGTCACGGAAGATGTGCCAATGGGACTTGCGCTGATGGCTTCGATTGGACGGCTGGTTGGAGTCCCAACTCCAGTTACAGATTCCCTCATTCATATCGCTGGGGGATTACTGCAACGTGATTTTTGGTCGGAGGCACGTACACTTGATTCGCTCGGCTTCAAGGGCTTGAGCGCGGCTCAATTCACTGCACGGATAAACAGTTAATCATGGGATTCAATGACTGGTTGGAAAAGAAGTACTATCGCTACCGCGGCTATGTTCCAAATCGGCTGCTTTACCATCCCGATTTCTTCCTCGTTAGACGTCAGCTTGGTGGTAGTTCTGAAAGCGTGTCTCGTCTGCGGGAGCTACGCCTTCGTGCACTTCTTGGCGATGCGGTGCGTTGGGTCCCATTTTATAGGGACCATGTGCGACTGAGTGCTGCGCAGTTAGAGCACGAGCCAGTAATTGAATTGTTGCAGCGTTTTCCGCTTCTTGAGAAAGCCCGTATCATGGAGCGCCAGCGTGACTTCCTCGATAGTCGCCTTGACCCCGCTAAGCTTAATTATGCTACCAGCGGTGGGTCCAGCGGTCAGGGGATTGGGCTGTGGCGTACTAAGCGTCTTGGAGATATCGAGAAAGCCTTCTTTGCTCATGAGTGGGGGAAGTTCGGTTTTAGTATGGATAAGTCGCGCTATTTGCGAATCGGGGCAGATGCCCGGAGTCTTGCTCATGAGCCCCCAACGCGAGTGGTCGGTAATCGTTTGATGCTCTCGCCGTACCACTTAGCTGAACGTCATACGGACGCCATCGTAGATGCGTTGGAGCGTTTCCGCCCAGACTATATACATGCTTATCCGAGTTCCGCTGCTGCGTTGGCTGAATTGCTCGCCGCACGTGGTCGCAAGTGGCCGGTCAAGGCTGTGCTTCTGGCCTCCGAGCCAGCAGCACCAGCTCAATTGGCGATGATCGCGCGCGTGTTTCAAGCTCCGATTTCAGTTAACTACGGTCTGACTGAACGTACCAATATAGCATTTGCGGATTATCGTGACGGGGTGTTAAGTCCATATCGCTTTGAACCTTTTTACGGTGTGTCAGAAAACCGACTGGTCGGCGAAAAAGCTGAAATTGTAGGTACTTCGCTTTGGAACACAATCATGCCCCTGATACGTTATTGCACCAATGATTTTGGGTGGATTGATGCTAACGGTCGCTGCGTGCAACTTGACGGCCGAAATCAGGAATTCTTAATTGATCGAAGCGGTAATCGCATTCCAGGTTTGTCAATCGTCATTGATGAGGTGACTTGGGATTTCGTGCGGCTCTACCAGATTCGCCAGCGCCGTCCTGGCCATATCACCTTGGTGGTGGTGCCGCGACATGGTGCGCTATTGCCGGAGCAATCCGAGTTCGTGCTTAATGCTCAACTCAAGCGATGGGGCAGTTTTTTTGATGTTGACCTCGAAATAGCTGATGATATCCCTATTGCTAACAACGGAAAGCGTCGCTTAGTTTTGATCGAAATGGAGGATCGATGACTGAGAAAGTACAGGCTTTGATGGTCGGGACTGATCCAAATGGTAAAGGCGGGGTCGCTTCGGTGGTGACCGTATTGATTCAGGAAGGCTTCTTGCGTAGCTACGGCGTCCGGTACATCACTACGCATGTCGGCAGTAGTCGCCGCGACAAACTGCGGGTCCTTTGTCGTGCGCTGTTTCAGCTTACGGTCGAGTGTATCAGTCGTCGCCCCCTTGTACATGTTCATTCTGCATCACGGGCTAGCTTCTATCGAAAATCCCTGATTTTGGCCATTGCTCGCGCCGCTGGTTGTCGCACAATATTTCACCTTCACGGGGCTGAGTTTCAGAAGTTCGCGAGTCTTGAGGCTGGTCCTGTTCTTCGATGGTGGATTCGGCATACTCTGGAATCGAGTGACGTCGTTCTTGCCCTTTCGGAGAGCTGGCGCGTTTTCCTGAGTAAGTTCGCGCCAGCAGCAAGGGTGAAGGTGCTCCCCAATTCCGTCAAGCTGGGCATTCCTGCATCTTTAGCGGCGCAGCATTCAGGGCGCATTTTATTTCTGGGGCGAGCCGATCAGCGTAAGGGGATTTTCGATCTACTTCAGGCACTGAGATTGCTCGTCCCACAGTTTCCACAGGTTCGCCTTGCTATTGGGGGGGACGGGGACTTGGCTGCTGTGCGTGCATCTGCTGCGGACTTGGGAATTACTGAATACGTTGAAATACTTGGATGGGTAGGAGCGGAACGCAAGGCGCAGGAACTCGCTTCGGCTGAGGTATTTGTCTTGCCCTCCTATGATGAAGGTTTGCCTATGGCAATGTTGGAGGCGATGGCCGCCCAGAAAGCCATTGTCGTAACGCCGGTTGGAGGTATTCCTGAAACAGTGACCGATGGACAAAATGGCCTACTCGTCCCTTCCGGCGATGTGGCCGCGCTAGCCGCGGCGCTTACTCAGATATTGGCCGAACCCAAGTTGGGTGAACGACTGGCTGTCGGCGCTCGCGCCACTATTGAATCCCGATATAGTACTGGTGTTGTTCTCGATAGACTGCGGGCCATATATTCTGAACTCGGTGCCGGCGAGATGAAGCCTGCTGCGACTTTGCGGGAGGGCGAATGAGTGCAGCGCGCCTAAGCAACCGTATTGTCTGGCTTGTAAATCGTCTCCGCTGCATGACGTTAGCCGAGGTGGTCTATAGATTGCGTCAGGCGGGCCTAAAATGGTCGATGCGGCGTGGCTTGCAAGAGCGTAACCAGCCTGCACCGCAGATAACTGAAAATTTGTTGCCATTAATCGATGCTTCCGTAAGCATCGACGCTGCACCTTATTTGGATGAGGCGCGTGAAATTATAGCGGGACATGTTGTATTGTTTGCGGTTGCACGCTTCAACGTCGGACCCGCACCGCAATGGAACCGTGACCCGCTAACGGGAATTGTCGCTCCATCGGTTTTTAGTCTGGACCTGGATATCATAGATCGTGCGTTGGTGGGTGACATTAAGCATGTTTGGGAGCTCAATCGTCATTTGCATCTGGTTCGATTAGCACAGGCTTATACGTTGAGTAAAGATGAGATCTATGTCCGGGCGCTTGCGATGCAGTTGACATCTTGGCTCGCGCAGTGCCCGCCTTACATGGGGCCGAATTGGACAAGTTCTCTGGAACTTGGAATACGACTAATTAATTGGAGCCTGATTTGGCAACTGCTCGGTGGAGCAGAGGGTGTTCTGTTTACAGGTGAATCTGGCTCTCAATTGAGGCAAGCTTGGCTTGACAGCATTTATGCGCACTGCGACTTCATTGAGCGGCATCTTTCACGCCACTCGTCTGCTAACAATCATTTAATTGGCGAACTTAGCGGATTGTATGTTGCTGCACGTACCTGGCCATTTTGGGCGCGCAGTGCCAATTGGGGAGCGAATGCGAAACGTGAATTGGCAGAACAGGCGTGCGCCCAATACACTGCGGATGGCGTAAATCGTGAGCAGGCTTTTTCTTACCACGTCTTTAGCGCTGAATTTTTATTCGTAGCTGGTATTTGCGGCGAGCGCAGCGGCCAGTCGTTTCCGCCCGATTACTGGCTGGTGCTTCAACGCGCGTTACACTTTCTGCGTTGCGTGCGTGATGCAGGCGGCAATGTCCCGATGGTCGGCGATGCCGATGATGGCATTGTAT
>Ga0187843_10001430_pt1 | contig 15086 bp, 17 predicted proteins | sample SpaLakP09_SKY_43_FD_134516 | JGI IMG/M metagenome (GOLD analysis project Ga0187843, IMG submission 134516) | Oligotrophic lake water microbial communities from Sparkling Lake, Wisconsin, USA - SP09_SKY_43 | ecosystem: Environmental > Aquatic > Freshwater > Lake | place: USA: Sparkling Lake... | reverse complement strand
GGGGTATTGCCAGGCCCAGATGTCGCGGTCTTCGATGAAGCGCACCAGATCGGGCAAAGGCTGCTCGGGCAGGAAGAACTCCCAGGCCAAGCGCGCGCCGGACTTGCTCATATCGAAATGCACCACACCACAGCGGCATTGGAAGCCACTGAGCTTTTCAGCCGCGCTCTTGTGATGATCCAACATCACCAACTTGGCCGCTGCCGCATCGATGGCGCTGAGGATCTCCGTCGGAAACGAGAAGTCGAGGATGTAGACCGCACGCCCGTCGACCGGCGGCAGATCCGCCAGGCTCTGCACCTGCCCATGATCAAGACCCAGGAACTCGGCTTGGCCGTCATAAAACAACCAGGCGGCAAGCGCCGCAGCAAATCCGTCAGGACAGCCCTTGCCGTGGTACAGCACCAGCGGGTTTGGATCCTCGCGCGAGGGGGCAAGCAAAAGTTGCAAAGGGAGAATGGATTTCATAGGGGGAGAATTGTCCCAGCACTTTTCCGCCCGGCCAGAATTCTTCGCGAAATATGAGTCAAGCGGCGGGCGGAGTTGTCCCCCGAAAAAGCGTCGCGCTCAGTTGCAATTAGCCCCCTCAAATGACAAAAAAGGCCTGAGTCATTGATGACTCAGGCCTTTTTGCCTTCATAAAAATGGTGGGCCGGCGTCACCTGAATCACCGACAAGAACCACCACAAACACTGGCGCCCTTGAAAAAAAATAATCAAGTTACCCAGGAAATTACCCAGCCGAAGTCCTATGTTTTGTTCGACATGATGGACGTACCACTTAGGTCATGTGGGGTGCTGATCCGATCCCCTCCTGCAAGAACAATGCAGCCGGCGTAGGGGCGCTGATGCAAAACTGCATAGGAAGTTTGGAATTTCCAATAGCGCCGCATAGAGTCGCAAAAATCTGCTAATATTCGCTCTGAGGAAGTACGTCCTCACCTCAAGCAAAAGCCCAATTAGCCATTGGGCTTTTTTTCATTCAAACCCGCCAAAGCAATTTGCTTGGTGGGTTTTTTTCATTCGAGCCCACCAAAGCAATGCGCCCGGTGGGCTTTTTTCTTTCAAAGGAACACAGATGAATTTTGACTATCTTGCGTCATTGCAGGACAAACCGAAGCGCCTTGTCGACGTTAACGAAGTGATCTCGCGGACTGGCAACAAGCGGGTGAAGCACTACGATGACATCAAAAAGGGCCTTATGACTGCGCCGGTGACTCGCGGGCCCAGGTTTTCTCGATGGCCCGAGTACGAAGTCGAAGCAATTGTTTCTGCACGCATTGCTGGTGCCGCTGATCCCGACATTAAAGAGTTGGTGGCAACGCTTCACGGGCTCAGGAGGGCTCCAACCCATGCTCAAACTTGAATTCCAAAATCACGCCAACAGTACATCAAGCAACAAGCGACCACATGGTCGCTTTTTTTATGGGCGCTCGACTTTTGACATGCGCCTTGCGCAGCCCTGGGGCCGGCGGCCATCCTCATTGGACTGCAATCACCGTAACGCCAGGAACACTGGCTGTGCCACCTTACTGGCCAGGGGGGCATCCACGACATTTCGCTTCGCCTTAGCCTTAACAAAAGGAATCTGCACCCTTTGCACTGCGACAAAGCCGGGGTCTTGGCCACTGGCACGCATCGTGGCATTCACGCCAGTCACATCAAGCGTCAACGCAACTGAGCAAGTACTGATTGGCGGCATTTTTGCCATCCAGGCGCTTCTAAGTACCTGCAACTTCTATTGAACAGCCGCTGCAACACAGGCCCCTTAAGCGAATGCTTTTGGGGCCTTTTCCATTTCTAACCTTCACAAAACACAAAGGAAAAAAGTATGGGCATTACCCAATCCTACAAAATCACTTCAACGCATCAAACCTCAGTCCAGCCTTTCCAGCTCATCTCGCAACATGACACCATCACAATCCTGGAATCCGCAGGTCCGCTGATGACGAAGACCTGGGGCTCCAAAGGCATCCAGCCCTACGACAAGGCGTATCAGTTCAAGGTCGTCGAGCGCAACGTTGGCTGCCTGAATGACGTGGCCGGATTGCTTCAAGAACTTGAAAAGGAGATCCGCTCATGCATGATTCGCGGCAAGTTCATCGGGCAACAAGCGGCAGAGGCAGCCATTCCGGCCTTGCTCGCCCGAGACGGAAAGGTGCCGGATTGCCTCGCCCCTGGCAACGTCCCGCGCAAAGGCGAGCTTTTCAACGACCAGCAGCTCCATTCATTGATGCTCGACGTTGATGGCTTCCGCCCAAGCAAAGCCGACCCCATCCATCAGCCAGAAGCGGCCGCTATCGAGTTCATCAGGACCCACCTGCCGCCCTGCTTTCATCACGCCAATTTCTACTGGAGCCTGTCAGGCAGCGCAGGTGCACCAGGCAATGAGGGCGTTCTAAAAGCTCACTTGTGGTTTTGGCTGAAAGACCCCTATACCAGCACCCAACTTAGGGCTTGGGCTGAAACGGTCCCAGCAATTGACAAATCGCTCTACACCCCAGTTCAGCTTCACTACACCGCCGCCCCTCACTTCGAGCCAGGTACGGTAGATCCAGCACCGGTGCGATCCGGGTTTTATGCCGACGCGGTCTACGATGACGTCGCCCTTGCATTGCCTAGCGAAATTTTGCTGCGGGAATCCCAATCGAGGAATTCGCTTGAACAGGCTCGTGACCCCAAGGATGCCCCCGGCCTTGTTGGAGCATTCTGCAGAAAATTTGGGCCAAACGACTTGGCCACACTGCTGCCAGATGAATTCAAGGTTAGCAGCCGAAGTGCCCACTTTGACTGGATTGAACACATCGATGGCGGCATCAAAATTTGTGGCGAAAGCGGCTTGATGAGCAGTCATAACTCCGCGCCAACCGGCACAAACCAGAGGCACAACGTTTTTGATTTCGTTCGTTTGCATCAATTTGGCCATCTGGATGAGAACCAGCCAGATGACACAAGAATGTCGGACCGGCCCAGCTGGAAAGCAATGGAGCAGCGGATCAAGCAAGAGTTCCCTTCGGTAATCGAAGATATTGCGCCATGGGTGCGCAGCTCCCCTGAGGAGGACTTTGGTCACTTGACGCACTTCGACGCTGGTTCAGGAGTTGCCGGCACGCCAAGTAACGCAAAAAGTCAGAATGGCCCGCGAAAGCAAACCGCGACTGTTGCAACCTTAGCGGCTGTCCTGCGCAACCCGGAGGCCTGCGGGTGGCGTATCGGATTCGACAAGTTTGAGGCGGACATCAAGGTGGCCCAGCCTGGAGCAAACCCGCCGCAGTGGGAGAACCTGGGGGACACCCACTACACAGTGTTACGCGAGCATATCGAGAGGTCACTGAACATCGTTGCATCAAAGGAATTGATGCGAGACACGGTCGATTTGGTGGCCAGGGAAAATGAGTTCGATTCAGCTCAGCAGTGGCTCAATGCCCTTGTGTGGGATAACAAGCCCCGAATTGACAGCTTCCTTGAAAACTATTGCACTGCCGCGCCTTTACCCTATCACCAGGCGGTAAGTCGTTATATCTGGACCGCTCTGGCGGGACGCGTGTTGTCGCCTGGACTCAAGGCGGACATGGTTCCAGTGCTGATTGGGGTCCAAGGGTGCCGTAAGACTTCCTTGATCGAGGCGATGGCAGTTGACCCCCGGTTTTTCGGAACCGTGGACCTTGGAGTTAGGGACGATGACACAGCACGCAAGATTCGGGGGAAACTGGTCCTTGAACTCAGCGAACTGCAGGGTCTAGGGAAGCGGGACGCTGAGTCATTGAAGGCATTCATCAGCGCCACGCAAGATTGCTGGATTGAAAAGTACAAGGAGCGCCAAACTTCGAATCCGCGCCGAGGCTTGTTCCTTGGATCCACCAACCGCGAAGATTTTCTGCAAGATGCAACTGGGCACCGGCGATGGCTGCCAGTTCGCGTAGGGTCCTGCAACCCAGACGCAGCGCGGGCTGATTGCGAACAGCCTTGGGCGGAGGCAATGGTCCGGTTTTTAGAGCATGGTTTGGATTTTGCTGAGGCCGAAAAATTGGCAGAGCAATACCACGCAGACTATGTCGAAATCGACCCATGGACTGATCGAATTCAAGAAGCTGTCGACGAGTTGAGCATCGACCATAGCCAGTCCAACCCGGACTTCGTTGGACCACCAAAACCAGCGCAATACCGTCGGAACTTTGTAACCGTAGATTGGGTCCTGAGTTTCATGGGTGACCGTGGAAACAACGTCTCAAGCTTTGATCGAGTCAACGCCGTTGAGCTTTCGCGGCGCACACCGCAAATTGCTCGCCGAGTCTCAGACATCATGATTCGGCTCGGCTGGGGGCCCGTCCGCAAACGAGAGGGTGGTAGACAAGCACGCGGATTTGAGCGCCCTGCCCCTGATTGGAATGAGCTCGGAAGGGCAACTTTGGCGGCACTCTGGGCCGGCAAGCTTGACGAGCAGACCATCGATGCATTTGCGTAGGGGCGTTTAGTGGCGATTCGGGCTTGCTCGACACACTGGTGGCGACTGAAGGCCTACTTGCGAAGCCCCCCTTTGGTGGGATGGGGGGCACCCTTTTGGTGGATAGAAGTCTGGGCAATTGGCGCCGAAACTCTTGCTATCAACGGAGGCCACCATGCGCAACTCGCTTGACCAACTACCCATCAATGCCAGCCCTGCGTCGGCAATCATTAGCCCAATTTTGGCGGCCACAGCGAAGCTCTTCCAGCGTAGAACACCAGCCATCCCTGGCCTGGAGGTCTCCGATTCAACGTGGGATGAGTGGGCAGCAGCAATGCAATGCGCCGATATAGATGCGCGCCAGGGCTCAAAACCAGCGAATTGAGAACAAAGGCCTGGAACTGGTCGCTTTGCTAGCGAGCCCGCCTGCCTCGCAGAAAACTCCAACAAGCTTGGACGCGGTGAATGCCTGACTCCACTTTGGAAATGAGTACATGCAATCGATTTGGAGGCCTGGCGGCGAGCCGTGCCTCAGTGCTGAGGGCCCCATATCGGCGATAGGACACTAAGCCGACGAACTGATTCTCATCCTCGCAACCAACGATGCGGCTGAAGGATCGGTTTTCAGGGAAGTTATCCATATCGAGTTCAAGGAGAGAGAAGTCGCGAAGGCGCCATAGTAAGGATGGCAGTGCGCGCTGGAGAGGCTGTGGTGCCGGCATCGGTATTAGCTGCAGCGCGAGCCGAGATCGCCAAGCTGCAACGCGTGCTGAGTGAGAAGACCCAGGTTCGTAGAAGCAAAGCACAAGTCAGAGCGGCAGCAGGTGAACCCGATAACCTGTCCGTTGCATGCTCAGCACGCTGAGCCAACAACGACGAGCGAATGGGGACCTGCTGAGCGGTTCGTAGCTGGGGCAGCGACATGGTCCGCAGCAAACCCGTTTGTAGATGTTCTGTCTGTTCCTCGTTGCGTTGCCGCTGATCAGAACACAGGTCTAGAAATGAAGAAACCCAGAAGGGTCAGGTCTTGCTATTGGAGCTTGAAATGGTGGGAGTCTTTGTAGACTGCTTAGCCCGCAATCTCATTCCTGGACCCTGACTGCCATTGGATTGGCCTGCTGAAACTCCATCGCGAATGATTGATCGCGAATCCGCAACCATAACTTGGGTGGAGCAAAGCCAGCAATCCGGACTGGGGCGAAGTGCATGGAGACCCACCACAATAGAAGCGGCAGCACTAGGACAATGCTTTCACTGACGGAAAAGCCTGTTTCCTGGCCATAGCCACCCACGAATTTCACGAATCCCATGATGCCTCCAACGAACGCGAGGGCCGCGCAGGAAATGACGACCTTGTGCCAAAGGCTCATGCCTACGATTTTCATGGGCAGTGAATAGAGTGACCAGTGAAAGCTACAAACAGGGAATAGAACCTCAACTGGTGTTTCGCTCCATGTAGCACGCACGACCAAGAAGCTCGAATCAGATGTCGCACGATAGCTGGCCGCGAGTGACTTAGTTGCGGGGAGTGAACACGCGGCGCAGCGCATAGGCCAGCTAAATACGGCCCGCCCGCCATGCGACGTTGAAAGGTACTGTATTGCCATCGCGGCCTTTAGGCTAACGTATGAATTCAGCGGGCGCCGAAGGCGTCCGCCGCAATGCATGGTTGGGCATCACTTAACCGGCAAAGATTAGGAGCATTGTTGTCCGCATTGAACATGAAGTTAGGCTGCCGACAGATGGGGACTCCTTCGATTTGCTCATCGTGTTCGGCAACTCATTCCAGCACTATTTCTTGTTGGCTTTGAGTTCTGCGAACAATTCGTTCGCCGCGCCATCAAGTTTACGTAGCGGGTTTGCACGACAGAAGTTGTCTAGCCAAAGATAGGCTTGGTCAGCGGAGTTCAATGCATCAAGTGGGTCTGGGGGCGACATTCGAGCTCGTTCATGAGCGACGTTTAGACCCGAGAGATAGCCAATCACCCATGATTCCGCCGGGGAGGAGTTTCCGCGTGGCCGATTTACCCACTGACCACAGTCGTAACCACCGAATATGGTTGACGCATTGGCCATGCTCGATAGAAGAAGGGTTGCAAGCAAGAGAGTCGAAAGCTTTTTTCTCATTTGGATCTCGATTTACGGGGAATCATTGGATCGAGGGTACGTTCCCAGCGCTGATTTTTTAGGCCTAACAAATGTCATAGGTGTGTGCATTCGAAGATACCTAACGCTCGAGCTACGCGGGTAGCGTAGCATGGCGTTGTCGCTCCGCCAGTGCGGGTAGTTAGGCCTCACCCGCGGAACCGCTCTCGGAAGGAGTTCGATCGCTCGGGGTATCAGAATCGAGCCTCGGTAAAATCTCGAAAAGATCGAACTCTTCTAAGTAGTCCGCATACATGCTGGCCATGAGCGTCCAAAGCTCTTCCGGGTGTAGCTCAGCGAACCACTCTCGGACTGGGGCATGGTCTGTCTCATAGTTGAGGTCTCGCCGCAATCGCAAACCCTTTTCTTCGAGTCTTTTATGTACTCGCTCCTCAAACCTGCGTGCGTGCGTCTGGTCTGGAAGTATGAAGCCGAATGGACTTATGGGTCGTCTCTGGTGATCCCAACTTCTGAGCGGCCTAGGGTTTCCGGCCTGAAGCTCGTTCAAGCGCTTCAACGGATTATCCGTGTACCCGACCTTGCAGTAGTACGGGCGTTCAACTGGGGCTTCGTGCAAAAGGTAGACGTAGAAGGGCATGAGGTGAATGTGAAGCCTAGCGAATGAAAGGGACTTCCCCGTCCAGAGCTAGCAGCGCGCAAAACGGCAACTCAGTGCCACGATGGGAAGTGTTGCATCTCATCAACTCACTCGAAGGGGAAATCATGCCCATTCTGACTGTGGGTATCGACCTCACCAAGAATGTTTTTGCTGTCCACGGCGCTAACGAGACAGGCAAAGCAGAGTTGAACGTGTCTTTGCCGGACGGAGTGATCGGCATGGAAGCATGCTCGGATTAACATCAATGGTCCCGCTCATTTCAGGCCAGTGACCACACCGTTCGACTGATCGCGCCCAAGTTCGTTGCCCGTTACCGCATGACGGGCAAGCGTGGAACGAACGTTGCTGTGGACGCCGCCGCCATCTTCGAAGCCATTCAACCCCCGCACATGCGCGTTGTGCCTCTCAAGAGGCTGGATCAGCAGTCTCGGCCAATGGTGCATCGTGCCCGGCAAGGCTTTGCCGAGCAACGCACCGCGACGATCAATCGCTTTCGCGGCCTGCTCAGTAAGTTCGGCATCGTGCTACCGCTCAAAGCCGCCGCGATCCGCAGGCGGGCCTACGAGAGTCAGGAAGAACTGCCCGGCTATGCCAACACCGTGATCGGCGATTTGCTAAGTGAGATCACCCATCTCGATGAACGAGTGACCCAGTATGACCAACACATCGAGGCCATGGCCAAGGAGGATGCGCGAGCCAAGCGCCTGATGCTACTCAGCGACGTAGGCGAAACCACCGCCACTTGCTTGTTGGCCATGATTGGCAACGGGCATGAGTTTGACTGCGGACGCCAGTTTGCGGCATGGCTTAGCCTGACGCCGGGCCAGTACAGCTCCGGTGGCAAGACCCGACTCGGTCGCATCACCAAAGCCGGCGACGCCTATCTGCGCAGCTTGCTTGTGTTGGGCGCCAAGGCCACGCTGGTTGCGGCCAATTAGAAAACCGACCCGATCAGTCGTTGGGCTATTGCCTTGAAAGCGCGGCGCGGCTACTGGCGTGCGGTGGCGGCGATAGCAGCCAAGAACGCCCGCATGGCGGGGGCGGCGTTGCGCCGAGGTGAGGCGTTTGCCTTGCCAGCGTAGGGCTGGCAAGCCACACGACCCAAACCAACCCCAACAAGGACGCAGGAACAAGAAAAGGAATCTACCGCCGCGTGACGGCAAGCGTTGATTCTTGATGAGAAGCACGAGACAAGCATGGCTCTGCGCCAGCGCCGTGCGGGGTCAGGTTTTGCTTGACTTGTGGGGAATCCCTTCTAGTTGAAGCTGAGGGGTCGGAGCCAATTGACAGCGGTCCGCTCGAGCGACCGGTTGGATTTCAACGTGGCACTTTCGCAAGTTTCTTAGCTGCTCTTCTCGCCAGGAGCACATTTCCTATATCTCGACCAAATGTCGTGGCTACTGCAAAGGTGAACACGAGCACCGCTACCGCTGCTATGGCCCCAGTTGGAGAACGTAGCGTGAGCAAGGAGGTGATGATTGCACCCGCGTAGAGGACCATAAACGATAGAAAGCCAACTGAGGCCCACAGGATAAAAGTAGCAGCTTTTCCCGGCTCAATCGTCAGAGTATCTCCGCCTCCTAGCCGCATGTATGTCGCGCTTGCTCTTAGCTCATCTAAAGAAAAACGCCCAGACTTGTATAGCTGCATAACGGCTACGGCTAGGTTCGGTGACAGGGGCTTACCAAAGGTGGCGCGGAACACGTCCGAATGCTTGACGGAGTCAACGAAGTCACGCATTTGCTCATTTGAGGCGACTTCGGCACTCAGGAAGGCATAGTGCTTGAATTTCCGTTTGCGCAAGTATTCGTCATGAAACTCTAGTAGAGCCTTCAACGCCTTGTAGACCGCTCCGAGCGCCGCAACGACGGCGCCCCCAACAGCAGTGGTGGATGTCGAAAGCTCTGCAAAATCCATCTCTTTTCCTTTGAAATCTAACGTTGGAGTTCAGCGGTCGCCGAAGGCGGTCCGCTGAAACGATAAGTTTGATCAGAACCTCTCACCTGCCTGTCCCACATATTTAATTGTTTTGACAGGGGGAGAAAACTTTACGAGGCAGTTGCTAAACATAGGAACCGAATAGGTCTTGTCATCTTCTTTGACTAGTTGAAACCTGGGCTCAGTCGGCGACTTTAAGTCCGAGATTACCCCGTTGGGGCCATCTTCATGAGGATGCAACTCAAGAGTAAAGGCCTGATTTGAGTTGTTAGTGCACGAAATAGTCTTGATGGAGAGCACAGCCTTGTTCGATGACGGATCAAACCCGGTCACCTTTCCAAGAAATCGGCAGTCACCAGCGTCGAATGTAGAACTCGACTCTGATGGTCTGAAAGGACTTACAGATACAAGAGCAAAATCTCCGGAATTGCTATCTGCGAAGGAAGGCACGGTTGGCCGCACATAAAATTTTGACACCACCTCTGAGGCACTAGGGTTCTTGAATTCAGCGCCTTCCATTTTTGCCATAGAAATAGCTCGCTCAATATTACTGCCAATAGGCACCGGGATGGATGGTTCAGACTTTGTGGGCCATACGCTGTAGATACTTGCAACAGAGCCAATCGCTCCAAGGACTACCCATACCCAATGAGAAAAGACAAGCTTTGTCATGCCACCATCCCCTGTATATCTCTTACTTCTCTGCTCCAGATATTGAATGTGTAGCCGGTCCGCTAGGCTTTCAGAGAAAAGTGCGCTAGATACACGTAAGTAACGAAAGAAATCACGGGTGGCTGAAGTTAGTACAGAGTCGGTTATTTTTGTAGGGTCAGAAAATACCGCCCAAATGATGTGCGACTGGCTCCTGGACAGCTTCTCGGACGAATACGGGTAGAGGACTACTGCGACATCTCCAAGCGCGGATTGCGATAACACTAGTGCTGCGCCATGTTCGGTATGGAGCTTGGAGCCAATTTCGCGCCCCAAAGCATCGCGAGTCACCTCGGAGCTTCCGATAGGGTGCTGGCCAGCAAAAAGTTGGATTTGTCGGTGCTCGTCATTGCGCGAGACATACAGATTTTCGAAGAAATTCTCTTTCTTCGCATTTTCGCAAACCGCTCCAAAGTGCTTTTCAATTTTTTCAACATGCACTTTCCAGTTGAGCATCTTGTACCAACGGATGCGTGCTGCGGCGTTGTTTTGTTCGTTATCTATCTGCATTGGGATAGTGGGTTTGTAATCTAGCGTTTGAGTTCAGCAGCGGCGCAAAAGCGTAGCTTTTGCGGAGTCCGCTGGAACGAATTGTTATGCATTCACACCTACTAACCGATCTTTGAGCCACTTGACCATGTAAGTAGACCCGCCAATTTGTTCAATGCCAGCATGGTCAAGAATTTCTTGATTGGACGGAAATGTACCGCGTTGATTAAAATGTTCGACGATTGCCAAGTACACGCGTAACTGGTGTTTTTGATCTCTTGTTGCTTTCGCGGATCGCCCCCTGTTGCACTCGAAACACAAAACAACAAGATTGCCGTAAGCGTGGTTGAGCGGATTATTGTCTGCGTGATCTAAAGTGACCCGGTATTGGCTCCCGCACTTAGAGCATCGGAAATTTGACTCTTCAAATTTGCGCCAAATATCTGCCGTCGATGGGGCACTATTGCCAAAGTTGCTACTTCTTTCCCAGTTCTGCTTGAGTGCTGATGCTTGAATCGGACTAAATGCAGCCAACAAGGCTTGCAAAGCATCCTCTTCGGAAATTTCTAATTTGGTCAAGAATTCTTTCACAAGCTCCATTGCGGCCTCGATGCATAACGTGGTGTAGCGAGACAGCGGAATCCGTTTATCAGGTCCGTCAGTCTCCCGAATACAGCACCCCTGAACGGCCCGCAGGCCGCACCACGCCTCAGTTCATGATGCATATATGTTTTTTGTACAGTAATATCAAAACTGGCAATGACAGAATGGACAGTTTGCCATTCCTGGTGGGACTCGGCCTGATGGTTTGTCCTGCGGGTGCCTGCATGCTGCTGATTGGAGGCAAGTATGTTCAGCCCGTCAATCATTCCTTCGGGGGAAGTCCGGCCGGTGTGCGGTCATCGCCCTTCTCGGCTGAGACTGCCACCGCTGCAGTCGGTGAGGCTCCTTGACCAAGACGGCGAGCGGATCCGGTACCTGCACTACAACCGGCGCACTAAGGAGGCCTACGTACACTGGTGCCGGGCATTTATACGGTTCCACGGCATCCGCCATACGGGCGAACTGGGTAGGCCCGAGGTGGAGGCATTCCTGAATTGGCTTTCCACCGATCAGAGGACCGGGATCGTGCGGCGCCCTCATTTGTATGACCAGACTTTTCAGCGTGCGTTCAAGCGCGCGGTAGTCGCGGCAGGCATCACCAAGCCAGAGAGCCCGCACACGCTCCGCCATGCTTTTGCGACCCATCTGCTGCAGTCGGGCTACGACATCCGGGCGGTGCAGGAGTTGATGGGCCATGCCGACGTCGCTACCACCATGATCTATACCCATGTCCTGAAGGTCGACGGCGGGGCGTGCGAAGTCCGATAGATGTACTGACGGCGAGATCGAGCGCCTGAACGCTGCCTTACCGGGCTCCCAAAAAGCTGACCCTCATTGATGTCGGCTTTGGGCATATTCCGTTGAAAAAGGCCACCAAGCCCGAGACGACAGCTGCTCGGCAAAAATCGACCTCTCAGATCGATCCAGGATCGTCGATCTCGATAACGGCAATGGTCATCGCACCCCAGAATTTGCACCGCAGAAGTCGCGATGCGACTTTTTCAACAGAATAAGCACGTAGCGGTCAGCCCCGACGCAAGAACGGACAAAGCTGAGTTGCAGCCTGGGCTTTTCGGCTGAAAAATTTTTCGCAAGTTTTTGACCAGTGGCGATCACGAAGTCGACGAAACCGTGGCGCGAGTGAGCAGAAATCACCGATTGAAAAGCATCTGCCGACCTTGTTCTTTTCAATAAATCAACCAAAACTGCGCAAGGCTAACTGAGGGTTTACATACCAGACTCGGCGATCGCTGGGGGGGCTGCCGGGGGGGATAGTTCGTCCCCCTCTGAAATGCCTTTAAGGAATTGGAAAGTTGCCACCCTACCCTCGCTTGACCACCAAGACTCGTTAGCAGCAATGACCGACACCGGCGGCATCAGTGTCAGGTGAATGAGTAGCGAACTGTTGGCGCAGCGCAGCGCAACCCAGCCCAGCGCAGCACGCCAACATAGTCGATCAAAAGCGCCGAGCCGTAACAGTCGAAGTGTCAAACGAGCAGCTCAACTGCGCATCTCCATCGCCGCCCCTCCCTCGTCGATTTAGTGCCTCACAAGGCATACGGAAACCCTGTCTGAAACTCGGCATGTCTCTGCCCAGGGAGGCAACATCGCTTTGGCACATACGGAAAACAGTTGATTTCCGTACAATGGTCAGGCACGATCCTGAGCCACCAACTCAGGGAGTCACAAATGACTAAAGCAAGTAAGGTGCTCAGGGTCGCGCTGTATGCCCGCGTGTCCACAGACAAACAATCCACCGAGAACCAGCTTCAGGAGCTTAGGACGACCTCTGAGCGCCTTGGCTGGGCTGTTGTAGATGAGTTCGTTGACCGGGGAATCAGTGGCGCCAAGGGCCGCAAAGACAGGCCTAGGCTTGATGCGCTGCTGAAGGGTGTTGCCCGCAAGGAGTTCGACGTTGTGGCAGCCTGGTCAGTGGATCGGCTGGGGCGGTCACTGATCGACCTGATCAACATGCTGCAGGAATTGCACTCAACCGGCGTGGATCTGTACTTGCATCAGCAAGGCATCAACACAACGACGCCAGCTGGTAAGGCCATCTTCGGCATGTTGGGCGTGTTCGCTGAGTTTGAGCGCGCCATCATTCAAGAGCGAATCCATGCGGGCTTGGCACGAGCCAAGAAGGTCGGCACAAAATCGGGGTTGGCCATAGGTAGGCCGAGAGCCAGTGAAGGCGTTGAAGCACGAATACGTCAATTGCGTGTTGAGGGACTAGGCATGCTGAAGATCGCGGCGGCCATACCGTGCGGGGTGTCGGTGGTGCAGCGGGTACTGAAGGCGACTGAATAAGCAGCCCGCCACTTGCTGCGTCGAATTCAGCAACTCAGGACAAATTTAGCAGGCAAGGATTGCAGGATTACCACTGTAGGTGTCTATTTTTGGCCCGGCGCGGCCCTGCAATGGCACCAAAGCGGACGATGGTCTCGGTGGTGCAGGCATCTTGGACGCGTCCACCAAAAACACAGGCTGCAGCGCTTGAAGATGAAAATGATCTCCCGGAAAGCGGCGCCCCGCCCGCGCGATGGCGTCTTAGCCGATCAAATCAATGACTTGACTTTGGCTAGGCGAGGACAATGGGCCGAGTGCAGGTAAAGGAGGAGTTAGGAAATGAAGTTCATCAGCGGAGAGGCGATCTCTCAAGAAATTAAGTCCATCAATCTCCGAAAAATCGCAGTGGCCTATTTGGGGTGGGACTGGGCCAGTTACGTGACATCGCCAGATGACTTGGAAGCAATCGTAATTTCCCCTACGGTTGGCTCGAATCCTGCTGCTGTACTTGAGTTGGTTGCGGAGTTGAGCAGCAAGGGGAAATCAGGATGGGAACGCGTGCACTTCCTGGATCAGCTGCATGCTAAGGTTTACATAGGACAGAACGCATGCGTTATAGGCAGCGCAAATCTATCAACCAACGGCCTCAGCGGCAAACGCCTCGTCGAAGCGGCCGTGCTCACAGTTGACGCAACTCTAGTGGCATCTGCCAACGAGTTTTTTGACAACGCCATGAAGATGGCTAAGGGTCGCTACAAAGATGAAGCAAGCAAAGTTCATCGTTTAGAGCAGCTGTTTCACGAGCACAACTTGAGTCTTAGCGTTGCCAAAACTATCAATCGCATGGACGACGGTCGTAGGCTTGAGGCGCCAAAAATCCAGGACATAGTCGGCGCCGCACCCCAGTTCCAAATTTGCTTCTACGTGCGCGACGAAGCCTCCATCAAGCCCGAGTTGGAACACGAGTTGGGCAATTCTGTGGTCAAGGAGCAGTTCCGGTTTCACCCCGATGACACCATCGCCAAAGGAGAGTGGCTCCTGACCTGGCCCTTAACTAAAGAGGGTAAGTGGAAGCGCAAGGCGACTCCCAAGTGGATGTTCGTCGATCGCGTTCAAGCCGATGGCATGGACCTAAAAGAAAACCCCACGTGCCAATATACGACAGTTGCTTTTCAATGGGATAGACCAAAGGATGAGTGGACAGCCCTACTCTCCAATGCGCCTTTCCAGATCGATAAGGCATTCTCAGCTGCCATGGCACAGATACTTCAAAACGACATTGAGATTCACGACGCACTAGTTCAGCCCGGCAGGGATACTTCAGTCCCTTGGCGTCTGAATCTCGCTACTGCGAGAGCTACAGACCTCTTCAATTCTGTGCGTGAGCATCTTAGAGGCGCGGCCGACAACGCGAATGATGTAGAGCCGGCCTCAACATAGGCGCACCTGCTGTCCACCTTTGGCCGGGGACGTGCAGAGATTCTGCGACGATATCTTTGCTTCTGAAGCGCACATATTTGGCCTTTGTTGTCGGAAGTATATCTTTAATATATTAAGAAAACAGGCCTGCTGCTTAGGTTTAAGCGCCGGCTCTCCACTTGCCAACAGTCCACGAGTGCTCGAAGCAGCATCAGCCGGCCCCCTCCCCCCCCCCTGACCCACCAAGCACTTATTGACGGCGAACACGGCCACCTAAGCCTACTCGCAGCCCCTCCATCCCAGTTCGATTTGATATTCCAGCTTAAGTGCAGCCCGAAATGCCAATAGCTGGGCGGCAGTTCAACGTACAGTGATCGGGGTGAAATGGACCACGCGCGCCGCAACAACTGGCCGCTTGGGTGGGAGCAGGTCC
>Ga0187843_10001429_pt1 | contig 15093 bp, 9 predicted proteins | sample SpaLakP09_SKY_43_FD_134516 | JGI IMG/M metagenome (GOLD analysis project Ga0187843, IMG submission 134516) | Oligotrophic lake water microbial communities from Sparkling Lake, Wisconsin, USA - SP09_SKY_43 | ecosystem: Environmental > Aquatic > Freshwater > Lake | place: USA: Sparkling Lake... | reverse complement strand
GCCCGAGGACATCACCACCACCGATTTGCGCGCCAGCATCGCCTGCGGGTCGGCGCCGCCGGGCGTGGCGCGGATGCGCTCGTCCGAGACCAGCGAGCCCGAGTAGCAGCTGTCCGAGATCAGAGCCACCTGCGAGGCGCCGATCTGGGCAATCATGCGGCCAATGTCGGCGTTCGACAGCCAGGTCTCGGGCTTCTTGGCATCGGCGTCGGCCAGTTGCCAGTAGCCGAGGCCGGTGGACTCGACCAGCTCGCCGTGGCCGGCGTAGTAGATGACGACCGAGTCTTTCGGCCCCAGCTCCAGCGCCAGCTTGTTCAGCGCGCTGACGACCGCCTGCTTGCTGGCATTCGGGATGACCACCGTCTCATAGCCCAGCGCGCCATCGAATAGGCCGGCGACCGACTGTGCATCCTTCACCGCATTGCCCAGCTGCGGGATGCTCTTGTCCTGGTAGTTGTCGATGCCGATGACGACGGCGACCTTGCGCTCGATCTGCGGCAGCGCCGCGGCCTTGACCTTGCGCTTGTTGCCGAGGTTGACCGTCAGGCCCTTGGGATCGGGTTGTGCCGCCGCGGTGACCCCAGGCCTTGCCGGCGCCTGCTGCATCTGCGCCAGCTCGTCGGACGCCTTGGCGGCCTGGATCTGGCGCTTGAGCTCGTCGGTCAGGATGCAGTCGCCGGCCTCCACGTCACGGCTGGTCTTGCACAGGCGCAGATCGGCCAGGGACGCGTCCTGCTCCAGCTTGTAGATGGCGTCGGCGAACAGGGCCTTCTTGTAACGGTCACGCGAGGCCAGCATATTGGCCAGCGCGTCCTGTGACATATCGGCCAGACGCACGCCCGCAAACGAGGGCGCACCACCGGCATTGCCGCCCAGTGTGGACAGCACGGCCGCGCCGGCAACCTCGGCACCGGCAGCTGGCGCTTGCAGCATGTTCAGCAAACCGCCCAAACCATTGGCGGTGGGCGCCTGCGGCGGCCTGAGCACCGAATTGACGGCCAATGCCGTGCCCTGGTTCAAGGTGGCCGTAGGGCTGAGCCCCGTGACGGTGAAGGCCGTGGCATTGCCCGGCGCCTGAGCAAAGCTGTAGTTCTGCGCGCTCAGGCCCGCACCCAGCACCGCATAGCTGCCCGCCGCCGTCTGCACCTGCACTTCGCTGCTGAAAGTCAGGGCGCCGCTGGTCGCCGTCTGCTGGGTCTCGCCGCCGACGAAACCCGTCACACTGCTACTCAAGGTCGGCACCGCGTCGCCGATGGCCTTGCTGACCGGGCTGGCCAGGTATTGCAGGCTGGCCGGCGTGATGTTGGCCGTCAGGCTGGGCGCTACCGCCCTGTAGTTGCCTGCATCTGCCCCGGTGAGGGTATAGCCGCTGACCGTCACTTGCTTGGCGGTCCCGACATTCTTGTCGCTGAAGCTGGCGCTTGCGATGCCGCCGACGCTGACGCTGTCGTTGGCCAGGGCCTGCACGATGGCATTGCCGCTGAGGCTGGCCACCAGCGTCGCGTCATAGACCTTGCTGTTGGCGCTGATGCCACTGATATTCAGGCTGGCCGGCGTGATGTCGGCCCTCAGTTCGGCCGGCGGATTCAGGGTGTAATTGCCGGCGTCTGCTCCGCTCAGGGTGTAGCCGCTGACGCTGACGCTCTTGCCCGTGCCGACGTTCTTGTTGGCGAAGCTGGCGGATGCCGTGCCGCCAAGGGTGACGCTGTCGTTGCCCAGCCCCTGCACGGTGGCGCTGCCGCTGAGGCTGGCGGCGGTGCTGGCGTCGTAGACCTTGTTGTTGGCGGTGAGGCCGCTGACGCTCAAGGAGGCCGGCGTGATGCTGGCTGTCAGGTTGCTCGGGGCTTGCAGGATGTAGTTGCCGGCGTCGGCCCCGCTGAGGCTGAAGTTGCCGACGATGACGTTCTTGTTCGTGCCGACGTTCTTGTTGCTGAAGCGGGCGCTGGCGCTGCTGGTGTCGATGCTGACGACGTCGCTGCCCAGGGCGCTGATGTTGGCGCCTCCTGTGAGTTCGGCTGCGGTGGTGGCGTCATAGACCTTGTCGGCCACGCCCAGGCCGCTGATGAGCAGCGTGGCCGGCGTGATGTTGGCGCTCAGCCCGGTGGGCTGACTGACCGTGTAGTTGGCCGCGTCGGTCCCGCCGAGGGTGTAGCCGCTGACGGTCACGCCCTTGCCCGAGCCGACGTTCTTGTTGCTGAAGTTGACTGCGGCGGTGCCGCCAACGGTGACGCTGTCCGTGCCCAGTGCCTTGACCGCCGCGGTGCCGTTGAGGGTGGCAAGGGTGCTGGCGTCATAGACCTTGTTGTTGGCCGTGACGCCGCTGATGAGCAGGGCGGCCGGGGTGATGTTGGCGCTGAGGTTGGCGATAGCGTCCAGCACGTAGTTGCCGGCGTCGGCACCGCTCAGGCCAAAGCCGCTGAGCAGCACGGTCTTGGCCGTGCCGACGTTCTTGTCGGCAAAATTGGCTGCGCCCGCGCTCAGGCTCACCACATCGCCGCCGATCACATTGACCTGGCCGTTGCTGGCCAGGGTGGCCACCGTCGTGGCGTCATAGACCTTGCTGTTGGCCACCAGACCGCTCACCGACACCCGCAACGGCGTGATGTCCGCGCTCAGGTTGCCGGAGAACGAGGCCGTGTAGTTGCCTGCATCCGGACCGCTCAGGCCGAACCCGCTGAGTACAACGGTCTTGTTATTGCCCACGTTCTTGTCCGTGAAACTGCCCGAACCACCCCCACGCTGACGGAATCGCCCTCAAGCACGCCGCCGCTGCTCAAGCCGCCCGAGATCGATACGGAGGTGCTGCCGTCGTAGACCTTGTTGGCCGCGCTCAGATTGCCCACATTCAGCACCCGCGGCGTGATGTTGGCCGTCAGCGTCGGCGCGATCGGGTTGTAGTTGTTGGCGGCCTCTCCGCCCAGGACCAGACCGAACACGCTCACCGGCTTGGCGGTTCCGGCGTTGCGGTCGTTGAACGCGGCAAAGCCTTCGATATTGGCCAGCGGCGTGACGCCGCCCTGCGTGCCATTGCCCTTGCCGCCGGCGACCTCGGAGTTGTTCTGGAAGAACGCGAACACCGAGTCTTCACCCAAGGCATTCACCGTCGGCGAGCCACTGAGTGTGGCCGCGGTCGAACGGTCATAGGTCTTGTTCAGCGCGGTCAGGCCGGTGACCAGCAGGTCCGCTCGGGTAATGGCCGCCGTCAATCCGCCCTCGGGCGCAAAGAAGGTGTAGTTGTCGGCCTTGCCGCCATTGGCGCCATCCGACTTCTGAAAGACATCGAGGACGATCGGCTTTGCGCTGCCGACGTTCTTGTCCAGGAAGTGGCCATTGGGCACGATGTTGATCGTCTCGTCGCCGACAAAACCGGTCGCCGACCCTAGCAGTCGAAGGGTGACTTGAGTCGTTGCGTCGTAGACCTTGGCGTCTGCCGCCAGCGCGAATTGCAGCACCTTCGGCGTGATCGTGCCCTTCAGGGTGTTCTGCACGGTGTAGCCGAAAACGGGCTTCTGCTGGGCATCAACGAACATGGGGAACATCAACAGGCCGGCATCCAACGGCCTGTCCACCCCGGCGTTCTTGTCCAGAAACACCGGTGGATCAATGTTTGCAATTGTCCCGGCCGTATCGCCCGGCAGGGTAGTGATCCTGGGGCTTCCGAAGAACGTTGCTGCGGTCGTGCCGTCGTATTGGCGCGGAACCACATCGCCCTCGATCCGCGCGACCTGAGGGGTGGCAAACAGGATTCCTTTCAAGCCCGGTTGACTGGGGGGTGTGTCGAAGAAACCGGCGGAGCCATGCATGGTGTAGTCATGGTTCAAACCGTTCGGCTGCCAGTTGAGCTGGGGGTCGCTGGCGTAGATCAGCCAATGGCCATTAGGGGTGTTCAGGAGCGCATCGGCTTCGTTGGTGAAGCGGGTCAGCGCGCCGCCGTTCAATCCGCTCAGCCCGATCGCCTGACCACCCGAGGTTGACGACAGGGACGACCCAAAGGTGAACTGCATGCCGTTGGCCTGCACATCGATGGCCCCGCCGGCCTGGATATGGCTGTTGGTCATGGTCAGGCCGCCGAGGCCGCGGGTGGCCTGCATCAGCACGTCGGCATCGGTCACCGTGTCGGCATGATCGAGCGTGATATTCGGCCCGATCAAGGTGACTGCGCCGCCACCGCTGGCACTGATCACCGGGCTGCCGAGCTTGCCGCTGAGGATCAGATGCGCCAAGCCGGAAGCACCGTCCGCCTTCAGCAGCATGCTGGCGCCATTGGCGACAAACAGGCTTGATCCCTCGGTGGCGAAGTCGATGCCACCGTTGTCGCCGACGCCGATAATCGAAAGGCGGTAGCTTTCATCAATGCCTCCGGGCACGGATGCTCCGGGGTCGACGCTCAGCACCGCGCCACGGTTGGTGCCCGGGTCGGACACCACACCGAGGCTGCCGGCCCAACCCTGCATATCGATTGCATGGGTGGCCAGGATGGAGGTTCGAGGACCAAGATAGACGCCGTTGCCACTGGTGCCGCCGGACCCGAGCACCGTGATGATGGCACCCTTCAGCTGGACACTTGCGGCGCCGGTATCGCCCAGCACGACGCCATCCCCAAAGCCTTCCCCAGAGCCGAAAGGACTGACACCGCGCAGCGACAGGTTGCCTGCCCCAGCGTCGAGAACGGACTGTTTCACCGTGATGGCGCCGCCTGAGCCCAGGACATTGACGGCGGCATTGGAGAACTGACCTCCGCTGGCCAATTGCCCGGTTCCGCCACCGCCGATATCGATGTTGCCGCCACCCGAGACGATGGAGGCGTTGGTCAAGGACACGGTGCCACCCGAGGGCGGGTTGCCCTGCGCAGCGACGAAGGTGACGTTCAGTGGGCCGTTGAGGCCCAAGATCGACGAATCGATCATGTCTATATTGCCATCGGCGCGCAGGGTCAGGCTGCCGCCGCTGGGCCCGGTGCTGTGCGCAATATGGGCATTCCTCAGCTCGATATTGCCCTGCTGGCTGCCTCCGGTCGAGGTCTTGATGACGACCGACTGGCCGATATCCAGCGCCGCATTGATGGTGCCGCTCAGCAACACAGCATCGTCGCCACTGGGATCAAAAAATGTGCCCCCGGCAATGCGCTCGTTGCCGTAGCCATAGCCGGTATCCGAGATGTAGATGTTGTACGGGTCGATCAGCCACTGGCCCGCCTTGCCCTTGGGCGCACCGGTGTCGATGGCCGCCGGACGGGCATCCAGCCAGCCGCCGGAGGTTTCGATGAAGCCGCCGTCTCCGCCCTCGGGGCCACCCCGGGCACTGAAGCTACCATAGGCCCGGGTCGACTTGTCGCTCCAGACGATGACGCGTCCGCCGTAGCCCTGCTCGGTGGCATCCGCCTCGATGTGCACCTCGGGGCCGATATAGACGGCCTCGGAGTTCGGTACGCTGGCATCCCTGCCCTCCTGCCCGCCACCGACCAGCACCTGGCCGCCGCCGGCCGTGCCCGATGCGTCCACGTGGGCTGCGTCCACCAGGCCAACCTGGCGGCCCAGCAGCTTGATCTGGCCGCCGATACCTAGGCTGCCGGTGGCAGCGATCTGGCCACGAATCATGGCTGTGCCGGCGCCCGCATCGACGGTGATCTGCCCGCCGGTCACGCCGTTCGCTGTGGTGCTGCTGTTGGCGCTGAGGTTCAATGTCTGGCTGGCGCGCATGACGATGTCACCGCCCGTGCCCTGCAGTGAATCGGCCCGGACAATGCCCTGCTGATTGACGATGGCGCCGTGGATGTCGATACGGCCGCCGGCTGCCGCCAGCGTGCCCAGGTTCAGGGCCTCGCCCCGCGGTGCGGTCACCTTGACGCTCAGATTGGGCGAGCCGGTGTCGATCAGCTCCACGCTCTGGCCGGCGGCCAGCAGGATCTGTCCGCCAGGGGCTTCGATCAAACCTTCGTTCCTGACGCTCGCGCCGACCAGGGCCAGATGGCCGCCCATCGTCGTGCGCAGCTCACCCTGGTTGACGATGTCGGCATTGCTGGCGCCGCTGAAGTTGTAGCGTCCGGCCGTCCAGTCCTTGTCGCTGAGGTTCAAGGTGCTGGTCACCAGACCCGCGACATTGATGCGCGCGTTCTGGCCGAACAGCACGCCGTTCGGGTTCAGCAACCAGACCTTGCCATTGCTGCTGAGCTGGCCGAGGATGTTGGACGGGTCATTGCCCAGCACCCGGTTGAGCACCTGGCTGCTGGCATTGGCCTGCTCGAAGCGCACCGCGTTCTGCGCCCCGATCGAGAAGCTGTTCCAGTTCAGGATCGCGCCGTTGCTGTTGGTCACCGTCATCTTGTTGCCGACGGTGTTGACCAGGGCTCGGCCCTGCACCACGTTCAAGCCGCTGGGCAGCGTTTGCGCGCCGGCCAGCTGCAGACCCGGCCCCATTGCCAGCGTCAACAACGACCCCGTCGCGAGTGCGGCTGCCAGGCGGCGTGGGGTGATGCGACGCGCGCCCAGGTTGCGGTTGAAGGCGCGAAGGGTTTGACTGGACTGGCTCATGATGGACTGCCTCTCGAAATTCGTGTCTGGGCCGGTGGCGCAGCGCTCAATGGAGCCGCCTCGCCCATGGGCTCATATAAAACTGTAGTTCGCCTGAAAGTGGAAGCCCACATCATTGCGTTCGGTGCGGGCCCCGGCGCGCAGGGCCTGGGCCATGTCGAGCCGCACCTGCAGGGGTCCGGCCCCCAGCCTCAAACCCAAGCCCACCGAGGCCAGACCGCAGGACACCTGGACATTGCGACAGGGCATGCCACGCTGGTTCCTGACCTTGCCGCCATCGACGAAGGCCAGCGCCCGCAGGCTGCCAAGGCTCTCGCTGAAGCGCTTGGCCATGTCGGGGGCATAGAGCTCGACGCTGGCCGACAGGCCACTGTCGCCGAGGACCTCGCGCTCCTCATAGCCACGCACCGAGTTGGCGCCACCCAGGCCGAACTGCTCGCCCGAGACCAGGGCGTCGCCGCTGACCTGGCTGTTCAGCCGCCCCTGCAGGGCCCATTGCTGCGGCAGCGCCATGCCGCCGAACAGGTTCAGCCGCAGGCTGGTGTAGCGACGCTTGGCCCCTGCGCGGACGGCCTCGAAATTGGCGTCGCTGCCGTAACGCCCGCCCAGCCCGAGGTTGTGTATCAGCGAGAGATTGGCGCCCATCGAGGTGTCACCCTGCTTTTGCAAGGTGTACTCCAGCGACAGCGGGTGCACGGTGATGCTCTCGCCGGCGGTGCCGCAGGCACCCGCGGGCAGGCCGGCGATGCTGCAATCATTGATGTAAGCGCGCTGGTCCAGCCCCAGGATCACGCGGTGGTCCACCTCGCCCATGCGCGGCAGGTACTTGCTCAGCCGCAAACCGTAGATCTGGCCCTTGCCGCTGAACTGCAACGGCCCGGCCGCCGTGCCGGTGCTGCCGCCGTCGACGTTGGAGTGGGCGGCATAGGCGTCCAGCGTCATGCCCTGGGCATAGAAGGGCACGCGGTAGCTGGCGCTGAACACGGCCACCGACGAGAGCTTCTCGGGCGCGAACTGGAACTGCAGCGAGAGCTGGTGATCCAGATCCCACAGCGCACCGTGCTGGAAGCCCACATTGGCGCGCAGCCGGCCGGTGCTGGCATTGCCGGTGTTGTCCAGCGCCAGGGTCCAGCGCTGGGCGTTTTGCTCGGTGACAGTGATGTGGGCATCGACCTCGCCCTGGCGCTGACCGGCCTCAAGCGAGACCGCCACCTGCTTGGCCGGGTTCTCGTTGGCCAGCTGGATCTGCGCATCGATGCGCTGCACCTGGGGCGTTTGGCCCTTGGCCAGCAGCGGCAGGCTGCGCAGGATGTTGGCCTCGCTGAACTGCTTGTTGCCACCAACATCAATGCGGGTGATGCGCCCCTCCAGCACGGCGATGGTGGCCGTGCCCGCGCCGGCGGTCTGCTCGGGCACATACGCGATCACAGCGCCATAGCCAGCCTGGCGATACAGCTCCTGCACCGCCAGCGCCGCCTGCTTCAGCTCCTCAAGCGTGCGCTCGCCCTTGAAGGGCCGCAGCACAGCGTCCAGGCTGGACTGCGGCAGCAGGGTGTTGCCGGTGACGGCGAATTCTTTCACCAGTACCCGCGGTGCTGCGGTTTGGGCCAGCGACGGCAAGGCTGTGCTCAAACCAAGCACCAAGAGACTGTGGGAAAGAAGGCGAACGGCTTGCAGCTTCATCGGGATGCCCTGGGTTTGTGGCTGTGGGGCGAGCGTAGCGACAAATACGCGCACCGGGTCTTCGGAAAGAACCCGGGGCGGACCTGGTGTCGAGTCGAACAAGGCCCCACAGTCGCCGGCCGACTCCAGCCTGCCAACTGCTGCCGCATGCTAGCCGGGACGCCAATTCAAACATATCCCCCATTCGTGCGTCACCCCCCTTTATGACGAGAACTTCAGCATGTTCGCCACGCATTCTGGAATGCACCGTCGTCGTGCGATCAACGGCCACCGCCCGCGCTCGATGGTCAATTGATACCGGCCTGATACGCGACGCGCACCGCCCGGCGAAAAGGACTCGAAACTGGGGGGGCAAACGATGCAAATCCCACTATGAGTTGTCATGACCCGGTGTTACATTGCCCCGCAGAAGCAGGCCCCGCGCAAGTTTTTCGGCTCGATATTTTGCGCACTGGTCCGGCTGTCTCCGAGTCGAAAAAAACATTAAACAGGTACGACGCAATGGCTGGTGATTCAGACGCTTCCGTGACGCAAGGTCAACCGGTGGACGGTTGGCTGGAGCCGCTGGACGGCAACGCGTGCGGGGAAGACCTTGAATACGATCCCAGCTTTCTGGAACTGGACCAGGCCGTTGCCGGCAAACCCGAGACCCAGTTCGCTGCCGCCCAGCCACCCAGTTGGCCCGAGGCACGGGGCCTGGCCGACGATCTGCTGAGTCGCAGTCGCGACCTGCGCGTGGCCCTGAGCTGGGCCCGCGCCAAGATCAATCTTGACGGCCTGGAAGCCCTGCCCGAAGGCCTGCGCCTGATGCATGGCCTGCTCGATCGCTTCTGGGATGGCCTGCACCCTGGCTTGGACCCCGATGACGGAGATGCCTTTGCCCGCATCAGCGTACTGGGCTCCCTGGACAAGCTCGACGGCCTGCTCGGCGATGTGCGCCAGGCCTTGCTGATCAATGACCGCCGGATGGGCGGATTGCGCACGCGTGATGTGGAGATCGCGCTCGACCGCCTGGCCGCCCGCCCCGACGAATCACCGCCGACGGCCGGCCAGATCCAGGGCATGCTGGGCGACATGCCCGAGCTGGCCGCCCGCCTGCGCAGCACCTGCGAAGAAGGCCGCCAGCAAGTACTGGCCCTGCAACGGCTGATGAATGACAAGTTCGGCATCGAGAATGCCGTCGACATGAAAGCGCTCAGGGGCATGCTTGAGGCGATCGAGTCGCTGCTGCCCGACCCCGACGCGGGGGGCGACGACGATGACGGCGAGCCCGGCATGTCCGACGACGGCACACCTCGCCCTGGGCGCCGTGGTGGCGGCGGGCCGATGAGCATCGAGAGCCGCCAGGACGCCATCAAGGCCATCAATCTGGTCTGCGCCTATCTGGAGCGCAGCGAGCCCACCAACCCGGCGCAGCTGCTGCTGCGGCGTGCCGAACGGCTGATCGAAAAGAACTTCCTGCAACTGGTGCGCGACCTCGCGCCCGATGCGATGGCCGAGGTGGCCCGCATCATGGGTGTGGACCCCGATTCCATTGGCCGCGACGATTCGGGTTCCTACTGACATCCATGTTTGTTGCATGCGCCGTAAACTGAAAGATCAAGCGGCAAATACTATTGAGTGTCTCGAGATATAAGTTCGTCTCTACCTCGCCTTGCCGCACACCCATACCTGCGCCGCGCGCCGGTTTGACCAAGGGCTTATCGGTTTCTTTGTTTTTCGATCTATTGGAGATCTCATATGGGCAGCAGCCAGAAATTCATCGCTCGCAACCGGGCGCCGCGCGTCCAAATTGAATATGACGTGGAGTTGTATGGCGCCGAGAAAAAGGTGCAGTTGCCGTTTGTGATGGGGGTGATGGCCGATCTCGCGGGCAAGCCCGAGGATCCTCTGCCCCCGGTGGCCGACCGCAAATTCCTCGAGTTCGATGTCGACAACTTCGACACCCGGATGAAGGCCATGAAGCCGCGCGTCGCCTTCCAGGTGCCCAACACCTTGACCGGCGAGGGCAATCTGTCGGTCGACCTGACCTTCGAGAACATGGATGACTTTTCGCCGGCCGCCATCGCCGCCAAGGTCGAGGGCCTGTACAAGCTGCTGGACGCACGCCAGCAACTGTCCAATCTCGTCACCTATATGGATGGCAAGGGAGGCGCGGAGGAGCTGATCGCCAAGGTGCTCAATGACCCGGCGCTGCTGCAATCGCTGACCGCCGCGGGCAAGCCCGAAGGCACTTCCTGACCCCACCCGGAGCACACACAATGGCTGAACTGGAACAACAGTCGGGCGCGACGGCATTTGCCGGCGTCACGGTTGAGGGCAACGACTTCGCCTCGTTGCTGAACAAGGAATTCAAGCCCAAATCGGACGAGGCCAAGTCGGCCGTCGAGATGGCCGTGCAAACGCTGGCGCAGCAGGCGCTGGCCAATGTCAAGCTGATCAGCACCGACACGGTGGCCAGCATTGAGGCGATGATCGCCGCGCTGGACAAGAAGCTGTCCGAGCAGGTCAACCTGATCTTGCACCATGCCGAATTCCAGAAGCTGGAGTCGGCCTGGCGCGGCCTGCACTATATGGTCAACAACACCGAGACCGATGAGCAGCTGAAGATACGCGTGATGTCCATCTCCAAGCAGGATCTGGGCAAGACGCTGAAGCGCTACAAGGGCACCGCCTGGGACCAGTCGCCGTTGTTCAAGAAGCTGTACGAGGAAGAGTACGGCCAGTTCGGCGGCGAACCCTTCGGCGCCCTGGTCGGCGACTACCACTTCGACCACTCGCCGCCCGATGTCGAGTTGCTGGGCGAGATGTCCAAGATCGCCGCCTCGGCCCATGCCCCCTTCATCACCGGCGCCGCGCCGACCGTGATGCAGATGGAGTCCTGGGGTGAGCTGGCCAACCCGCGCGACCTGACCAAGATCTTCACCACGCCCGAGTACGCCGCCTGGCGCTCGTTGCGCGAGTCGGACGACGCACGCTATCTGGCGCTGTGCATGCCTCGCTTCCTGGGCCGCATCCCCTATGGCCCCAAGACCAGCCCGGTGGATGCCTTCAACTTTGAGGAAGACACCGCCGGCGCCGATCACGACAAGTACAGCTGGTGCAACACCGCCTACGCGATGGCCACCAACATCAACCGCTCGTTCAAGGAGTACGGCTGGTGCTCGCGCATCCGTGGCATTGAGTCCGGCGGCGCGGTGGAGAATCTGCCCACCCACACCTTCCCGACCGATGACGGCGGTGTGGACATGAAGTGCCCGACCGAGATCGCGATCTCGGACCGTCGCGAAGCCGAGCTGTCCAAGAATGGCTTCCTGGCAATGATCCACCGCAAGAACTCCGACTTTGCCGCCTTCATCGGCGCCCAGTCGCTGCAAAAGCCGACCGAATATGACGACCCCGATGCCACCGCCAATGCGGCCCTGGCTGCGCGTCTACCCTATCTGTTTGCCTGCAACCGTTTCGCCCACTACCTGAAGTGCATGGTGCGCGACAAGGTGGGCTCGTTCAAGACCCGCGACGCGATGGAGCGCTGGCTGAACGACTGGATTCTGAATTACGTCGATGGCGACCCCGCCAATTCGACCGAGCAGACCAAGGCGCAAAGACCCTTGGCCGCAGCAGAAGTCGTTGTGGAAGAAGTCGAGGGAGCTCCGGGCTATTACCAGTCCAAGTTCTTCCTCAAACCCCACTACCAGCTCGAAGGCCTCTCGGTTTCGCTTCGTCTGGTTTCCAAGCTGCCTTCGGAGAAATCCTGAGGCACCTTCTTCACTTCCTGAAACCAGTATTGGAGAGTCAGCATGCCAGGTAATGCATTCATCAAGTTCACGGCTGATTCCGGGACCATTCCCGGTGAGTCGCTGCAAAAGGGCCATACCGGCAAGGACGGTTGGATCGAGATCGGCGACTGGAGCTGGGACATCGAGGCCGAGACCAGCTTCCTCAAGGGCACGGGTGCAGCCGTGGGCAAACCCACGCCGGGCACGTTGTCCTTCTCGCACTATTACGACAAATCGTCGCCGGTGATCATGAAGATGATCGTGCAGGGCACGCACTTCAAGACCGCACAGATCGACATGTGCAAACAGACCGGCAGCGGCACGCCGGAGATCTATTTCCAGATGATGGCCGCCGAGGTGTTCATCACCAAGGTCTCCAGCAAGGGCGGCGAAGATGGCACCGTCAATCAAGACATCGAGATGGTCTTCAAATCGGTCAAGTTCGGCTACAAGCGCCAGACCAATGACGGCAAGCTGGGCGCGACCGTGGAGTTCGCCTGGAACATCGCCGAGATGACCACCGACGCGCCCAAGTGCGCGCTGACCATTTAAGGAGCTGAATCATGCCAGGCAATAGTTTTATCAAGTTCGACGGTGTCAAGGAAGGCGAGTCCTTCCAGAGCAATCGTGACGGCAAGCAGGGCTGGATCGAAATCGGCGACTGGAGTTGGGACATCGAGGCCGAGACCAGCTTCACCAAGGGTGGCGGCGCTGCCGTGGGCAAGCCGACACCGGGCACGCTGTCGTTCTCGCATTTCTACGACCTGTCGTCTCCCGTGATCATGGCCAAGATCGTCGGCGGTCAGCATTTTCCCGTGGTCGTCATCGACATGCTCAAACAGACCGGTGACAAGGGCGGACTGCCGTCCCAGTACTTCCAGATCAAGATGAAGGAAGTCTTCATCACCAAGGTCTCGAGCAAGGGCGGCGAGGACGGCTCGGTCAACCAGGACGTCGAGATGGTCTTCAAGGAGATCGCCGTCGGTTACAAGCCGCAGAAGAACGACGGCTCACTGGAAGCGCCGACCGACTTCAACTGGAATATCGCGCGGATGAATCTGGCGACCTCCATTCAGAACGACTGGAAGTAAAGCCAAGCCTGACGCGGCGCCACCCGGCGTCGCGTACGTGTTTCACCGCCTTTTCGCCGCGCCTCGCGCCGGAGCCCCCGCCCGAAGCGAGCATGGCGAGGTGGTGCAACACGCTCTGCATTTGCCCAGCCCTCGCCGGGCTTCACTCTTTCGTCTGGTAGGTCGCCATGTCCGCAACCATGATCTTCCTGAAGCTCTACGTGGACAACAAGCTCATTGCTGGCGAGGGCACGACGGAAGACTATGCCGGCCAGATCGAGATCGAGTCATTCTCCTGGGGCATGAAGGCCAAGCACACCGAGAAGGGGCGCGACAAGGTCAGTGTGGAAGTGCGGCCCCAAGAGGTCACGCTATCCAAATACTTCGACAAGAGCACCACCAACCTCTGCCTCTTCGCCGAGTCGCGCAAGCCCTTCACCACGGCACGCCTGACCTTTCTCAGCATGGTGCTCAAGACATCCAACCAGAAGCCCAAGCCGGTGGTGGAGATGGTGTTTTCCGACGGCTATGTCGAAGAGGTGAAGCTGAATGCCTCAGAGGCGGGCAAGTCCATGGCCTTGAAGGAAGATGTTTCACTGTCGTTTCGCAAGCTCAAGGTGATTTATCACCCGATCGAGCAGCGTCGCGGCGCACGTGGCGCCCCGACCACCTTCGACCTGGAACAGCCGTCAGTGAGTTCCTGACCGCGACCACCGCGCGACTCACAGCCTCCCAACTATTGCCCAGCGAGAAGTCACAGCATGGCAGACAGTGCAAAACTCTTCATGAAGCTGACCGGCACGGGATCGCGCGCAATCGACGGCGAATCCGAGGCCGAAGGCTTCGAGCGCCAGATCGAGATTGACGACTGGACCTGGTCGGTGGCTACCGAGACGGTCAAGAAGGACAAGGGCACCGCGCCCCGCCCCCGGACCAATGACGCCAATCTCGTCGGTGACCGCTTCCAGCCGATTGACCAGGAGGAAACGCGCACCGTACCCTCGGTGTTCTCCTTCAGCAAGCGCATGGACCGCTCCAGCACCGCCTTGATGAGTGCCATGACCTCGGGCGAGTTGCTGTTTGCGGTGATTTCGATGGAGGAATCTTCGCAGGCCGAATTCGAGGTCGAGATCCAGCTCAACCGGGTGCGCGTGATCGACTGCAAGATCGACGGCAAGAACGACAAGGCCAGCGGCGATATCGACGAAAAGTGGGTGTTCGAATACTCGGACATTGCCTTCGACTACCTGCCCTCCGTGCAGCGCGGCAAGTTGTCGGTGAGCCTGAGCCGACCGGCCGGCCCGTCCACCACACCCGCCAGCACCAAGGAGAGCTAGATTCTCGATCTGGCCGGCAAGTTCGAACTGCCAGCGCTGGAGAAGCTGTGGGACGACATGAAGAAACGGGCCGGCCAGCCCAAGCCCAAGCCCGTAGAGGGCGAAGCCAAGGGCAAGGGGCCGGGCTGAAAGCCCTCCACGCGAAACAGGCCGCAACGCACACCACAACGCAGATGCCAACGACATGGGACTAGAAAACTACCGCGACCTGAGCAAGACCGGCAGCGACATCTCCGCGGGCTTCCAGTTCGAGTTCTTTTGCGCCCATTGTTCGCGCAAATGGAAGAGCCCGTTCAAGGCCCATCGCATGGGCCAGCTGTCGGGCTTTCTGGCGCGCTTTTCCTATCTGTTCTCCGACATGCGCACCAGTGTGCGCGCCACCACCGGTGCGGCCGAAGTCGGCTCGCGCGGTGCCCGGGACAAGGCCCTGGCCGAGGCCCAGGCGCAGGCGGCCTCGCTGTTCAGCGTCTGCCAGGAATGCAAGCAGGCGGCCTGCGCCGACTGCTTCAGCCCCAATGACGAGATGTGCCTGCCCTGCCTGGAGCAAAGCCGCCGCCAGTCCCATCGCAACGAGGAGCAGGCGGCCAGCCAGGCCCGCGAGGGGGCCCGCTTCGCCTGCCCGAACTGCGGCACCGGACATGCGGGCGCACGTTTCTGCGCCGAATGCGGTTTCGACATGGCCAGCACCCACAAG
>Ga0187843_10001428_pt1 | contig 15094 bp, 16 predicted proteins | sample SpaLakP09_SKY_43_FD_134516 | JGI IMG/M metagenome (GOLD analysis project Ga0187843, IMG submission 134516) | Oligotrophic lake water microbial communities from Sparkling Lake, Wisconsin, USA - SP09_SKY_43 | ecosystem: Environmental > Aquatic > Freshwater > Lake | place: USA: Sparkling Lake... | reverse complement strand
GCACTGGTCGTTACATTCAAAGGTTCAAGCTGGAATACCGAGCCATAAAGCGTCGCTAATTCGCGAATCGGTGTGTTTAATAATGCCAATATAGCAAACACTCCTGCAAGCGCGAGGCTACCCGCGGCTAAGCCGAGCATGCCACCGGCGTAATAAAAGGGTCGTGAAATAAAGGCATCGGTGGCGCCTAGCAGTCGCGAAACACTGATTTCTTCGGACTGATTAATGACTTGAAGTCGTATGGTGTTGAACACCACCGATAGAACTACCCCAGCGAGTGTCGCAGCCAAAAGCCACAACAGCACCGCACCCAGCTGAAATAAGGCAGCTAGCCGCTTGACCCAGGCGGCATCTAACTGCACGGCTTCGACCCCAGCAACACGCTTGAATGATTCGGCCAGCTTTTCAATGTTGGCGGCGCTCTTAGCGTCCTGCGGTTTTGCGAGACGCACCACGTAGGCATCCGGCAGTGGGTTATTGCCGAGAGTGCTGACAATATCGTTAAGTCCCGCGCGCTCCTTTAGCGTTGCCAACGCTTTTTCGCGCGATATAAATTCTAGCTTGATCTCGACACCCGCCGATTTTGCTGAATTTGCCAATTGAGTAGAAAGAGCCACAGCTTGATCTTGAGGAAAGTCAGTCGCAAGAAAAACAGTCATCTCAGGATCAACGGCGAGTTCGCGTGACACAGGGCGCAGATTTTCAAGCAAGGTCATTCCTGCCAGTGGCAGCACAAGTGCCATGGCAATTACCAAGACATTAAAAGCGAAACTCCCTGGTGCTTTACAGAGTCGCGACCAAGCTGCATTGAGGGCAAATTGTTGTTCACGTAACCAGTTCATGCGCCCACCTCGCTGTTGGGAGTACGTATGCCTATCAGTTTGCCTTGAGTCAGTTGAACAATACGATCAGCGTCTTGTAATAAACGATCGTCATGCGTAGAAATAACGCAGGTGACACCAGCACGATTGAAGGCCTCAATCATGTCAAGCACCATGCGTCCATTTTCGCGATCGAGTGTTGCAGTGGGTTCGTCGGCCAAAATAATGCGCGGCTTATGAACGACTGCGCGAGCAATGGATACCCGCTGTTGTTCGCCGCCTGAAAGAGCTTTAGGGAGTGCTTGCGCTTTGCCAAGCATGCCCACGCGTTCCAGTGCAACCGTCGCTCGTTCCTTGGCTTCGTGTGTTGTGGCGCCACTGATAATCAAAGGCAGCATCACATTCGCCAGCACGTTGCGATCATTCAGCAAACGTTGTTGCTGCATGATGAGGCCTAGCTTGCGGCGCAAAAAAGGTAAGGTAGTGCGATTGAGCTTGCGCATGTCTTGACCGCTGACTTGCAGCATGCCGCCGCTAGGCTTTTCCATGCCCGCGATTAATTTCAGTAAAGTGGATTTGCCCGCGCCAGATGGGCCGGTCAGAAATACTAATTCACCCTCGTTGATATCGAGAGAAATTTCCGACAAAGCTGTCACGTCTCCGGCGTATTTTTTTGAGACGTGAGAAAAAGAAATAATAGACATCAATCTATGATCATTTAAGTGTCTGAATTTAGCCTAATAATGCATCAACGAATTCGCTGGCCACAAAGGGCTGCAAATCATCAATCGCTTCACCGACGCCAATAAAATATACCGGTACGGGACGAACTCGGGCAATCGCTGCCAACACTCCGCCTTTAGCAGTGCCATCAAGCTTGGTAACCACTAAGCCGGTGAGTCCTAATGCATCATCAAAGGCTTTAACCTGTGCCAGCGCATTTTGGCCCGTGTTGCCATCAATGACTAATAAAATTTCATGCGGCGCAGTTTCCATACCTTTGGTAACCACGCGTTTGATTTTTTTTAGTTCATCCATCAGATGGAGCTGCGTAGGCAGTCGACCCGCGGTATCGATCATCACCACATCCATGCCACGGGCACGGCCCGCTTGTACGGCATCAAATGCAACGGCAGCGGGGTCGCCCGATTCTTGGGCAATGACGGCAACCTGATTGCGCTCACCCCAAGCAGTTAGTTGTTCACGCGCTGCCGCTCTAAAGGTATCGCCTGCTGCCAGTAATACTTTTTGATCATGGGACTGCAAGTGTTTGGCCAGTTTACCTATCGTGGTGGTTTTGCCTGCGCCATTTACGCCCGCAATCATGACAACCAAAGGTTGATGCTCACCAAGCGCTAAGGATTTTTCTAGTGGTGAGAGCAAGCTAATCATCAATTCACGCAAAACTGCTTTTACTTGCGGTACCTCAGTGATTGATTCTGTGCGTACTCTTTTTTTCAGTGCCTCTAATAGTTCTTGCGTTGCATCGACTCCGGCGTCGGACATCAGTAATGCAGATTCGAGTTCGTCATATAAATCATCATCGATACGCGTCCCCGTAAATAGGGTAGAAATACCCGACGATGTACGCGACAAGCCAGACCGCAATTTGGCGATCCACGTTTTCTTTTCATTGATGGGCGATTCAGCAGGCGCAGGGTTTGCGTTCGCGGCCTGGGTAGCTGTCGCTGGTGTATCAGATGACTTCTTTTTGAAAAAACTAAACATCGGAAATGAGGGTGCGCTGCGAGGAAAAGGAGTAGCGGCTACAATCGGCGATTACGCAAAATTTGATGCCTATTCTAGCAGAGCAAAGACTATGAAAATTTGTCGTGCCTATCAAGTGTTAGCCAGTGTGTTGCTAATGCTATCGATTCCTATGCCATTACTTGCTGCCACGACGGCGCAAGAATTCAGACTTAGCAATGGTTTGCGTCTAATTGTTCAGGAAGACCGGCGCGCGCCCACGGTCGTTAACATGGTTTGGTACCGTGTCGGAGCGATGGATGAGCAAAATGGCACGACTGGAGTTGCGCATGTGCTTGAACACATGATGTTCAAGGGCACTAAAAAACTCAAGCCGGGCGAATTCAGTGCCAAAGTTGCAGCACTCGGTGGTCGCGAAAATGCATTCACCAGCAAGGATTACACCGGCTACTACCAACAGGTAGATAAATCTCGTTTAGAGCAAGTGATGGCCTTAGAAGCTGATCGCATGCAAAACCTAACGATGTCTAAAGAAGAATTCAGTAAAGAAATTCGTGTGGTGATGGAAGAGCGTCGCTTGCGTACTGATGATCAACCCTTGTCGTTGCTATTTGAAGCGTTGAATGCGACGGCGTATGTAGCCCATCCCTACAAAAATCCTGTGGTGGGTTGGATGAATGATTTGCAAAACATGACAGCGGCCGATGCTCTAGGTTGGTATCAGCGCTGGTATGCGCCGAATAATGCAACGATGGTAATCGCCGGCGATGTCGATGCAAAGCAAGTGCGTGAATTAGCTGAAAAATATTTCGCTAAGATTCCTGCCAAGACCTTACCCAATTCAAAGCCGCAGCAAGAGCCTGTGCAAATGGGTATCAAGCGCATCGTGGTGAAAGCGCCAGCAGAGAATGCATTTTTAGTGATGGCTTACAAGATGCCTAAGCTGCTCGATGTTGAAAAAGATGATGATGTGCATGCGCTCGATGTCATGGCCGCAGTACTCGATGGTTATGACAATGCGCGCCTGCCGGCCCGTTTAGTTAGAACCGAACGGATTGCTAATTCCGTTGATGCTGGCTTTGAACCCGTCGCGCGTGGTCCAGTGATGTTCACTTTATCTGGTGTGCCAGCGCAGGGTGTCAGTGTGGAGCAGCTTGAGCAAGCATTGCGTAAGGAGATTGAACGTATTGCGACCGAGGGTGTGTCGGCGTCTGAACTCAAGCGTGTGAAGGCGCAGCTGATTGCGAGCCAAGTGTACAAACGCGATTCAGTGTTTGGGCAAGCGATGGAAATCGGCACAATGGAAATGGCTGGTATTTCATTTCGCCAGCTTGATCGCATCATAGAAAAAGTCTCGGCAGTAACGCCAGAGCAAGTAAAAGCGGTGGCACAAAAATATTTCGGTGACGATCAATTGACGGTCGCGACTTTGCAGCCTTTGCCGATATCTGCTCAGGCTGAGCGTAAGCCTGCTTCAACCGGCTTGCGGCACTGATTTTTGATTGCTTAGTTAATTTATTCTTCAACGAATTTATTCCTCAACGAATTTATTCCTCACATAAGTCGACTGATAGTGGAGTCATTCATGCTGAAAAAAATATGGGCGCTGAGTCTTTTTAGTTTTTTGTTGGTTGCTGAAAGCGTTCATGCCGGGCTCAACATACAGCACTGGACTTTGGAAAATGGTGCCCGCGTATATTTCGTTGAGAGCCATGCTATTCCTGTGTTTGATGTGAGTGTCGATTTCGATGCGGGCGCTCGCCGCGATCCGGCAGGTAAGTCTGGCATTGCAGCACTAACCAATGGCATGCTCGCACGAGGGATTCGCGCTGCGACTCTGTCCGACGGCACGCTTGAGTCGGGTATGACGGAATCGGAGATTTCGGATGCTCTAGCTGACGTTGCTGCGCAACGTAGCGGTGGCCCGGGTACGGATCGCTCCGGTATGTCGATTCGTACGCTATCGTCTAGTCCTGAGCGCGATCAATCCATACGCGTGTTAGCGCGTTTGCTTGCGCATCCTAGTATCCCCGATGAATTTTTTCGTCGCGATAAAGCGCGCACAACCTCATCGCTAAAAGAGGCATTGACCAAGCCGGGATCGATTGCCGACAAAGCTTTTTGGCGTTTGGCGTACAACGGTCATCCGTATGGCAATGAGACCACGGTCGAAAGTGTGGAAGCTATTACGCGTGATGATTTGCTGCAGTTTCATCAAACACATTACGTTGCAAATCGTGCCGTGATTGCGATGATTGGTGATGTCACTCGTGAGCAGGCGAATGCGATTGCCATTGAGTTGACGCGCCGCTTGCCGCAAGGTGGGCCATTAGCAGAACTTCCTGCAGTCCCTGAATCGACGGGCATCGAACAACGTTTCCCGCATCCTGCATCACAATCTCACCTATTGCTGGGAATGCCCGCATTAGCGCGCGGCGATAAAGATTTTTTTGCGCTTACTGTAGGTAATTACATTTTGGGCGGTGGCGGATTTGTATCGCGTATTTATCGTCAAGTGCGTGAGCAACGAGGATTGGCCTACAGTACCTATAGCTATTTTAATCCTATGACTCAGAGCGGCCCGTATATGGCAGGTTTGCAGACGCGTAAAGATCAAACCGATGAAGCATTAAAGGTCATTAGAGAAACCATCGCCACATTTTTGCGTGATGGCCCTACCGAAGCGGAGTTAAATGCAGCCAAAGATAATCTCATCGGTGGTTTCGCTCTGCGTATCGATAATAATCGCAAGATTTTAGATAACCTTTCCATGATTGGGTATCACCAGCTACCGTTGGATTATCTGGATACATGGACCGCGCAAGTGAGTCGCGTAACCGTCGCTGATATACGCAGCGCATTTGCGAGTAAATTATCCTTAGATCGCATGGTTACAGTGGTCGTTGGTGCAGAAGCGAAGTGAATCGCAAATCTACGTTGCCACGACAGGTTCGAATTATTGCGGGCGAATGGAAGCGCACTCCGCTGCCAGTGATTGAAGCGCACGGTTTGCGTCCGACACCGGATCGTGTTCGCGAAACCGTATTCAACTGGCTAGAACATTTACAGCAACGGCAGTGGGAAAAGCGGCGCTGCCTCGATTTGTTTGCAGGTACCGGCGCTTTAGGTTTTGAAGCGGCCAGTCGAGGCGCGGCGAAAGTCGTGATGGTGGAATCGAATACTGCTGCTTGCAGAGCTTTGCAAGCTACGAAAGAAAAATTAGCTGCCGTTCAGGTTGATATTTATCAGGGCGATGCAGCCTCCCGCATAGCTGCATTGAACACCGAGTTTGATGTCGTGTTTCTCGACCCCCCTTACGATGATCAGTCGCTATCAGTGTTTTTGCCGGCGTGTAAGCGATTACTAACTGCTACCGGCTTGGTCTATATAGAATCAGACCAGCCCTTTGCGACCTGTCCACTTCCCGATTGGCTGTCAGGCTGGCAGCTAGTGCGCTCTGACAAGGCGGGTGCCGTTCATTTTGCTTTGATCAGCAAAGAATAAATACGAGGAATGAGCAACTAGGAACAAAAATGGTAGTTCTTGTTCTGGCTTTTATACCCGGTGTAAAAGGACAGTGAATTTGGGTGTGGCCGCGCTTAATTAGGGCATAATTCGCGTTCTTTTTAGTCCAGCGACAAGCTCTGTTGTTGGGCGCAAGGCGGAGAAATGAGATGGTCGTAGCGGTATATCCGGGAACCTTTGATCCACTGACACGCGGTCATGAAGACTTGGTGCGACGTGCATCTGGTCTGTTTGATCGTTTGGTGGTGGGCGTCGCCGACAGTAAGGCCAAGCACCCGTTTTTTTCATTGGAAGAACGACTCGATATCGCCCGCGAAGTGTTGGGGCATTATCCGAATGTGGTGGTAGAAGGTTTTTCAGGCCTGCTGAAAGATTTTGTGCGCCGTCATGACGCTCGTGTGATTGTGCGTGGCTTGCGTGCGGTATCTGACTTCGAATATGAATTTCAGATGGCGGGCATGAATCGTTATCTGCTACCGGATGTTGAAACACTCTTCCTGACGCCGTCGGATCAGTACCAATTCATCTCAGGCACGATTGTGCGAGAAATTGCCTTGTTAGGTGGCGATGTTTCGAAGTTTGTTTTCCCCTCTGTAGAAAAATGGCTGCTACAAAAGCTGGCCGATCGCCCAAGTTAACTCGGAGTTCTATTTTATGGCGCTGATGATCACAGACGAATGCATCAACTGTGATGTTTGTGAGCCGGAATGTCCGAATGATGCGATCTTTATGGGGCCGCTGATTTATCAGATTAACCCTGATAAATGCACCGAATGCGTCGGTCATTTCGATGAACCGCAATGCCAGCAAGTATGTCCCGTTGCGTGCATTCCAGTAGACCCTCAAAAGCAAGAAACCCATTCCCAATTGCTTTTCAAATATCAGCGATTACAGTCGGCATAATGCTTTGCGATCAAGTAGTCTACTGAGTAAATCCCTGGTCCACGCGCCATGATGAAAAGCAGTACGGTCGCCCAGACGCCATGGGTGGGGTAGGCATCCGGATAAACGAATATTTGTATCACCATCGTCAACCCTAATAAGGCAAGCGCAGAAAAGCGGCTCGCCAAACCAATCAACATTAGCGCAGCAAACACATGTTCGCTAAATGCTGCCATGGGTGCTGCAATTTCTGGTGGAAGAAATGGTAAGTGATATTCGTCGCGAAATAAATCAATCGCAGAGGCTGATAAATGTGGCCAACCCAGCGTTATCTCGCCCGTCAAAAAATTGAGTGCGAAGCCCTCAATTTTTGTTTGGGCCGACAGCCAAAAAATGGCGGCAATAGAGATGCGTCCAATGAGTGCAATCAGTGAATCTGGGATGCGTTGAAAAAACTGGATACTATTTTCAAAGAATTTGATCGGCATAATGTCGTGCTCCCTAGGGTTCGTTGAGAAGGTGGTAGTCACATAAGACTTCGCTTTGCACAAGCAGACCGAAGATCTCCGCTAGGTCAAAATGAGCAGAAAGTTGTAAGCCCTCATCGACTGCGCTGCCGAGGGTTTTCCCGGATTGCAATGCGGCCACAAATACGGCCTGTGCTGGTTGAATTTTGAGTACTACGACGTTCTGATGCAGTCGTAAAACCAGAGCTGATTCTGCTTGCAGAAAATCAAGGCGATCTAGCGATGCCCTAATCTGGTAGCTACTAGCGTGCTGATGGGCCAGCCAGAGTGAGACCGTGGCAAAACACGATTCGAGCAGTGACAACGACGGATGAAAGTGCCAAGAAGTTCGTATCAGCTGAGCGGGATTGCTAAGGAGTGGGGTTAGGTCCTTCGCGGTCAGGGTTGTCGCATCTGCCGCATTCCAGGCAAGCACGCGCTGCCATTCGAGTCGTGCGATATCGCTGAGATAGGGCAGCGTGGCGGCGGGTGCAAACGTCTTGATGAAATCGGCTAAGTCACCCCCGTACTCCGCCATGATTGGCGAACGCGGAGCATGCAGGCGAGCGAATTCTCTGGCCATGGCTCGAAAAAATTCCTCGCCCACTAAAGCATTAACCACTGGGTAGCAGTCAGCTAATGCGTCGATTAGAGCAACCGTGACATTGTTACGATAGATTGCGAAGCGACGTGATGTGGCGACTCGGTTGCAGCTACGAATATCCGCTGGCAGTACCGCTGCAGAATTGAGTAAAGCGGCCGCAAATTCTGCATCACCACTAAAGCTGTCGTAAAAATTCTGACTCATTGGAGTGCATGAACGGACAGCAAGCGCTGACCTGCGAGATTAGCTTCGGCCAGTAGAATGGGTAGTGCGGGTATGTCGCAATCTCGCTCTAGTAACGTCGGTTGAGGACCGGTCAGCAACAAGGCGTCCTCATAGAGTTTCCATACCGGATCCGCGACGGGTGCTCCATGATTGTCTATCAGGAGTCTAGTGCCTAAATCATCGACGTCCTCAGCGAATCCGGCGAGATGGATTTGGCTGACTGCGGTTAGCGGCAAAGCGCGCAAGGTGGTCGCTGGATCGTACCCGTGGTTGATGCAACTGACATAGACGTTGTTCACATCAAGAAGTAAGCCGCAACCGGTACGGCGCACTACTTCGCACAGGAACTCAGCTTCGCTCATGGTTGAACTAGCAAACTCGACGTAGGTGGCTGGGTTTTCTAGTAGCATGCGTCGCTGCAAACGAGTCTGCACGTGGTCAATGTGCTCGCATACTCGCTGCAAGGTGATGGCTGTATAGGGTAGAGGAAGCAGATCACTGAAGTACTGGCCGTCATGACTAGACCAAGCTAGATGTTCAGAAAACACCGCAGGCTGATATCGATCGAGAAGTCTAGCTAGTTTCTCAAGATGATCGGTGTCTAGGTCAGCTGATCCGCCAATCGAAAGACCCACGCCATGAATCGACAGTGGGTAACTCTCCCTGATTCGGGTGAGGTAATGATGAAACGGTCCGCCAGCCACCATGTAATTTTCTGCATGGATTTCTAAGAAGCCGATATCAAGCTTGGCCTCGACAAGCTCGCAAAAATGTTCAGGCTTGAGTCCTATACCCGCACGTATGGGTAAGTGACTGGCGGTCATCGTCATGCTCAGACCTTCTTTTCTTTGAACTCTTTTAACTGACCCATGCCGCTAGGAGAAGTCGGTGACGCTGTCATCTCGCACGTACCTTTCGGTACGAGGGACCATGAATTTCCTTGGAAGTCTTTCTTGGATGTGCCCGCGCAGGTAGTGCCGGCACCGGCCTTGCAATCATTCTTAGCCTTCAATGCGACACCAAAACATTTTTCCTTATCCGCCATCTTGTCGTCGGCTCTGACTGGTATGGCCGCCACGGCCAGCGCGGCACTGATGGCTAAGGCAATTGAAGCTGCTGAGGTGGTGTGATTCATGTTTAAGATCTCCTATGAGGATCGTGCATTTGGGAACGTCTTTATATGCCGACGGTGAGGACGGCACGGGATGGATGATGCTATTCTCGTAAGTATCGATGGTCTCAATTAACTGTTCAATCGTCTCGTTATGGATTTGCTTGCTGCACTCCTCAATTACCTCTCACCTTCGGTTAAATATTTTTATTCCGGGGCTTCATGTGAGACGGGCATTTATGACGGCAAGGACCCCTTCGGGCACATGCATCTGATTAAGTCAGGCAGCATGGACGTACAGATAGGCGAACAGCACTGCCTTAGCATCAACACACCTACCGTTTTATTTTTCCCTCAGCCCTGCGCGCACATCATGATTCCCAATTCTGGCGTAGTTGAGTTGGTTTGCGGCAAGGTCGATCTTGGAATCAGCGAACAAAGCCCATTAGCTATATCTATGCCCGAGTTCTTGGTAATTCCTATCGTCGATATGCCTGCTATTGGGGCAACGCTGGACTTGCTCTATCAGGAGGCATTTACGGAGGGTATTGGACGGCAGACCGCATTGGATCGCTTGCTGGAATATTTCTTGATTCATGTCTTGCGCCACCTCATCGAGCAAGGAAAACTGAGTCGTGGTGCACTTGCCGCCATGACTGATCCACGTATTGCACTTGCGATTAATGCGATGCATGAGCGTCCGTCACATATGTGGACGCTGGATAAACTAGCGGATACGGCTGGCATGTCGCGCGCTCGTTTTGCGGCCAATTTTCACAAATTAGCTGGCTTGCCACCATTGGAATATTTGACCAGTTGGCGTTTGTCTGTGGCGCGCGGGATGTTACGACAAGGTCGTCCGCTTAAAAGCGTCGCGTTTGCCGTTGGCTATCAAAGCCCTGAGGCGTTCGGTCGGGTATTTACTAAAAAGCTTGGGCAAACTCCTTCTGAATGGTTGCGCGCGCAGTTTAGTTCAACCGAAGTCGTTAACTAGCTCGAAGTAATTATGCGTAAGGGATAGCGTTCCAAATTGGCGAGTTTCCACCTCTGCAGCGTGCGGTAATGCGTTGTGAGACAGGTCTGCCCGCTAATTGGAAATGGGTTAAGTTCTCATGCTTGCGACATATTTTTTTATCCTCATGTCGCCGACTAGAACAGGTCAACCCGATATGTCGGTATCTGGGAAAAATATCGATCTAGACGTTGAACAAGAAGTTCAGCACATCCCCGTCTTTGACCACATATTCCTTGCCCTCGGCGCGCATCTTGCCGGCTTCTTTGGCACCTTGTTCACCTTTGTTGCTGATGAAATCATCAAATGCGATGGTCTGTGCGCGAATGAAGCCACGCTCAAAGTCGGTATGAATCACGCCCGCTGCTTGAGGCGCGGTGTCGCCCTTGTGGATAGTCCAGGCGCGCACTTCTTTTACGCCGGCGGTGAAATAAGTCTGCAAGCCAAGCAGATCGAAAGCGGCGCGGATGAGTCGATTTAAGCCCGGTTCATCCATGCCCATATCACTTAAAAATTCCAGCTTATCGCTGTCATCCATATCGGCGATTTCTGATTCTATCGATGCACAAATGGCGACGATAGGTGAATGCTGAGATTTTGCATATTCACTTAGTTGATCCAGCAAAGGATTGTTGGTAAATCCTGAGTCCGAAACATTCGCCACGTACATCGCTGGCTTAGATGTAATCAAACAGAGTGGCTTTAACATCGCAATCTGTTCTTTATCCAAGTTCATCGCACGCACGGGTTTGGCGTCATTAAGTTGTACTAACACGCGTTCAAGTAAAGCGACCAGTGCAGCCGCATCTTTATCACCCGAGCGCGCTTTTTTAGTTTCGCGTTGTATGGTTTTTTCTACGGTCGTCAGATCAGCCAGCGCGAGTTCAGTTTGAATCACGGCGATGTCATCCAGTGGGCTGACTTTGCCTGCAACGTGAATCACGTTCGGATCTTCAAAGCAGCGCACGACATTCACAATCGCATCGGTTTCGCGTATGTGCGCGAGGAATTGATTGCCTAAACCTTCACCTTTCGATGCACCTGCAACCAAACCAGCAATATCAACAAACTCAACAGCGGCCGGGAGTATGCGTTCCGGTTTGACGATGGTCGCTAATTGCGCCAGCCTAGAGTCAGGTACTTCAACGATGCCCACATTCGGCTCGATGGTACAGAAAGGATAATTTTCAGCGGGTATACCTGCTTTGGTCAGCGCATTAAATAGCGTTGATTTACCAACGTTGGGCAGGCCGACGATGCCGCATTTGAGGCTCATGAGATTCCTTGAGTGCGCAATAATTTATAAGAAGCGATTATAGCGCCCGGCGTGCAACTTATTCGGTTAGCAAAGCGGGTTTTAGGGTGTACGGGGCTGCAAGGAGATTGGATTTACGTATTAGAGAACAGTTTTTAAGAGCGAGCGTGCAATACTCTCTTATACGACTGCCTTAACTATTCGGGAACTATAATGGAAGTTGATTTTTTTAAGACAGAAAAGTTTGCTGACTCCGGATTAGTCAAAACTTTCGGCTTATTCCTATCGGTTAAATGAATAATCATTCAGGAGCATGGTCAATTTGCTGCATCAGCCATATTCGGCCCCAGCGGGGTATTTGTTTAGTCGCCGCCATATAAATCCCGACTGTAGACCTTCTCGAGCACATCTGTTAGCTCATCAGTTACTCGATTGGCAATAATCACGTCGGCTTGACGTTTGAATGCCTCAAGATCGTGGGTGACTTTCGAGCGAAAGAATTCGGCATCGCTAATGGTGGGTTCGTAAACGATGACTTCTATGCCCTTAGCCTTGATGCGTTTCATGATGCCTTGAATGCTGGAAGAGCGGAAGTTGTCCGAGCCCGCTTTCATCGTCAAGCGGTAGACCCCGACCGTTTTTGGGTTGCGACGGACAATACTTTCGGCCACAAAATCTTTGCGCGTACTGTTGGACTCAACAATGGCGTGAATTAGGTTTTGTGGCACATCTTTGTAATTGGCTAGCATTTGTTTGGTGTCTTTGGGTAGGCAATAGCCACCGTAACCAAAGGAAGGATTGTTGTAATAATTTCCGATACGCGGATCGAGACTGACGCCGTTAATGATGGGGCGAGTATCGAGATCATGACTTGCTGCGTACGTATCAAGTTCATTAAAAAATGCCACTCGCATAGCAAGGAAGGTATTGGCAAAAAGCTTGACGGCTTCAGCCTCTGTCGGGCCCATGAAGAGGACGGGCACATCTTCTTTGAGTGCGGCTTGTTTTAATAGCTGTGCAAAAGTACGTCCAGCTTCATCCTGTGAACCGATGACGATACGCGAAGGATGAAGATTGTCATGTAGCGCCTGACCTTCGCGAAGAAACTCTGGCGAAAAAATAATTTTTGGAAACTGGTGTTTGGCTATCATGCGCGCCGTAAAGCCTACAGGTATCGTCGATTTGATGACGATATAAGCTGCAGGATTGATGGCTTTAACTTCTTCGATCACCGTCTCTACGGTACTCGTGTCGAAGTAATTTGTTTGTGGGTCGTAATCGGTGGGCGTGCCGATGATGACGAAATCCGCATTCGCGAACGCATCGGTTTTGTCAGTGGTGGAACGCAGCTTGAGTGGCTTTGTTTTGAGATAGTGCTCAATATCGGTATCTTTGATAGGAGATATTTTGTTATTCAGATCATCGACTTTGCTAGTGCTAATGTCATAGGCAACCACCTCGTTATGCTGCGCCAGCAAAACGGCCATTGATAAACCGACATAACCACAACCAGCAATTGCTATTTTCAAAATATTCTCCAAAAAATCGGGCCAGCCATTCAGTGCCTACCTAAAAAGTATGACTGCATAGCGCGTATTTTACCCGCTAGCATCAAGTCTTATGTCATATCGTTTTCTGTTGAATAGAACATGGCATTGTTATATCTGGCTCGCATAAGTATATTCAATCGGGCGAATAATGCTATGTTGGCGGCAATTTTTATGAGTGAGTGTTGTTAGAGACTTCTTTTGAGCTGAAAAATAATGAAACGATTTCTGGATGTGGTTCTTAGTATATTGGCCTGTGTTTTGCTCGCGCCCTTCTGCGTTTTGATAATTCTGATATTGAGAACCGAATCAGCAGCGCCTGTGCTCACTCGTTCTCATCGAGTGGGTAAACATGGACGCATGGTGAAAGTGTGGGAGTTCAGAACCGCCCTGGCTGAACCGGATGCGATGGAAACCGTCGGCGGATGCCATGGAGAAGAGGTAACTCGAGTAGGCGCTATTTTGCGTCGATCGGGAATCTCACGTTGGCCATTATTGTTAAATGTTATTCGAGGTGATTTTTCTTTGGTTGGGCCGCGCGTAGAATTGCCGCGTTATGTGGGATGTTATCCGACCGAGGTTCGTAAAATAGTGCTGTCCATCAGGCCAGGTTTATTTGATTTGTCTACGGTGAGTTTTCGACAAGAGCAGCAGTTATTGGCGGGTTTAACGGGCGACGAATTAGAAGAAGCCTACGTGGAGAAAGTTTTACCTGTACGCCTAGAATATGCTCAGAGTTATGTGAATCAGCAGGGGATTTGGCTGGATTTACGCATCCTCGCGCTTTCTTTGTTGCGACTTTTTTCAGCCTAATCGGATCATAAATAAGCGGACCAAAATAAGCTCATCAGAATAAACCCATAAAAAAATGCCATCTCATCGAGATGGCATTTTAGTTTGCGTGGTGCAGGAGATTAAGACTTTGTGTCGCTAGTCTAATGCTGAAGATGAAAATACCTTTTAGGCCTGAATACGGAATTGCATTTTGTCTCGACCGGCCATCCATTTTGGAGGTTTGCCGCGACCGCTCCACGTCTCGCCGGTATCGTTATTTCGGTATTTCGGAGCGACTGGCTTACGCAATGACTTCATTGTGCGTTTGCGCATGCCGAGTCCGAGGTCTTCGGCCGAGATACTAAATTCCCGCATTTTTGCCTGGATATCCGCTATCGCATTAGTTAGCTCGTTTTTGCGCGCTAGTTCGGCTTCTTTTTGAAGTTTTTCAATCTGGCCTTGAAGTTCCTTATAAGTGCTCATGATTTTCTCCATCGAATAATTTCCTTGTTTAAGTACTTGGGGGCAGATGCGCCACTGCCTCGCTGGGGAGTATAAAACAAAGATTATCAAATTAGAATCAATAATTACTTATTTTTTAACTTTTAAAAAGAGTGGCCTTTTCCTTTGGTTTTCTTATAGTCGCTGGATTGAAATTTTTTCTGAGGGAAATACTGTGTTCGCATTTCGAACAATTTATCGATTATTGGCAATGCTAATTATCGAAGTAAGCTGAGATTAGATTAATTTGCCTGAATATCATTACGCAGTCGTACTCGAGAGTATTTTCAAATTAGCGGTTTAATTCGGGGCTTAAGCCTTACAGCAAGATAATGGAAGGTCTTCAGGGTTTTGGGCTGACGACTTTATTTACTAGCCTTCCCGGGATTGGCCTCAGTGTGTAATTCCAGCATGGCCTGTTCAAATCGGCCATCGCATAGCAGGGGAATGACGGCCAGACTTTTTTCCAGCGCAGCGTCGATTAAGGGCTGCTCTTCAGCACGCGGTCTATGTAAAACAAAATCGACCACGGGTTGTTGCAGTCCTAATGTTCGGGGATGGCCTATACCCAGTCGCAGGCGCCAATAGTCGCGTGTACCTAAAGCCTTATCAATATCTTTTAAT
>Ga0187843_10001427_pt1 | contig 15094 bp, 16 predicted proteins | sample SpaLakP09_SKY_43_FD_134516 | JGI IMG/M metagenome (GOLD analysis project Ga0187843, IMG submission 134516) | Oligotrophic lake water microbial communities from Sparkling Lake, Wisconsin, USA - SP09_SKY_43 | ecosystem: Environmental > Aquatic > Freshwater > Lake | place: USA: Sparkling Lake... | reverse complement strand
CTTGTTTCGGGACTGTGCGGCATGGCGCATGCCCGGGACGCAGCAGAATTGCCTGTGGTCACCGTGTTCGGTTCCTCGGCGGCTGCGGCCAGCACCTTCGATTCCGCCGCGGATACTACGCATACCGATATTGCCTGGAAAGATTACCCGGCCTCGATCCAGACAGTTCCTGCGGAGGTACTGAAGGATCGCGGGGTAACGCGGATCGATCAGGTGGCGGAGACCGTCAGCGGCGTGCACGCTGAATCCAACTACGGCGGCAATGGTGCGACCTTCTTCAACATCCGTGGATTCAGCGAAAGCAATGGACTGCGCGATGGATTTCGTAACTATGGTTACTATGCGTTCCGCGACGTCCAGAATATCGATCAGGTAGATGTCTTCAAAGGACCTGCGGGCGCTCTGTATGGCGGAATCGGGGCCGTAGGGGGATATATCAATACGGTCTCCAAGCGTCCCCAGCGGGAGAACGTTGGCGAGATCGGCGTGACCGCAGGCACCCAAGGTTTGGCGCGTACAACGCTGGACATGAATCGCGCCGTCGATGAAAACCTGAGCGTGCGTCTGAACGCAGCCGTTGAACGTGGCTCCGGTTATCGTGACAATACCGGCTACGACTCATGGTCCGTCGCCCCCTCGATCCGCTGGGACGATCACCGCGGCAACGCCATTACCTTGCTGACCGAATTCAATCACCTCCGCCGTGACGGTTTCGATGCGGGTATTCCGGCGGTAGCCAATTACCAGTCCCTCTCGCGTACCCGTTACTACGGCCTGCTCGATGGCAGCTATCCGGGTGTCACTGGCGACAACGGAAAGAACGATACCCAGGCAGCGACCCTGCTGGTTGAACACGCATTGTCTGATCAATGGAAACTGCGACTGTCGATGCAATACGTCAACGCTCGCCAGCTGTCTACCCAGAGCTTCCCCAACAGCACCACCGCAACCGGCAACTTGCTGGACTATTCGGTCTACGGCAATACGGACGAAGCTTCACGCCAATATGGGATTCGCGCTGAACTGGCAGGCGATGTCACGCTGGCCGGCTTGAGACATCAGCTGCTCGCAGGAGCCGACTACGGCTACCTGGAAGTGGGCAGCCGTGGATCGACGGTGAGCACCATGACGCTGGATCTGTTCAATCCCAACTACGTATCGGCACTGACGGCTGGCGATCCGCTGCAGTCCCACCAGGGACGTGGCAAGGATTATGGCTTGTATGTGATGGATCAGGTCACCCTCACGCCGGAAATCAAGGCCATGCTGGCGCTACGGGCGGATCGCTTCGTCAATGAATCCTTGCAAAGTGACGTGATAGTGGGGCGGGGCGAACAATCTGCACTGTCGCCCAGGCTCGGTCTGGTCTGGCAGCCCTGGAAAACGACCTCCCTGTTCGCGGACTGGAGTCGCAGCCACGCTCCCAACGTGGGCCATAGCGGCAGCAACGTCACTTATGATGCCGAAGTGGCAGAGCAAATCGAAGTCGGCGTAAAACAAGATCTGGTCAAGGACAGGCTTGCCGGTTCGGTGGCCTTGTTCAACCTGAAGCGCAAGAACATCCTCACTACCGATCCGGCCAACCCATTACTGCAAGTTCTCAGTGGAGAGCAGCGCAGCCGAGGCCTGGAGGTCGACGTCACCGGTACCATCGCCGCAGGCTGGCAAGTCATCGCCAGCTATGCCTACACACAGGCCACTGTGCGGGCAGATACCAGTACTGCGCCAGGCGACACGCTGACCAATGTGCCTCGCCATAGCGGCAGCGTGTGGACGACCTATGAGTTCAAATCACTGCGGGGCCTGAAGGCGGGTGCCGGCGTTTATGCGATGGGGGCACGCGAAGCGAGCTTGCCGAATACATTCAAGCTGTCCGGCTACGCCCGTACCGATCTCATGCTCGCCTATCAGGCCGGCCCGTGGAAGACCCAGCTCAATATCCTGAACCTGTTCAATCGTCGCTATTACACGGGTGGTTCGGCCTCCAACTTCAATTACACCTTGAGCCCGGGCCGCCCCTTGTCGGCCCAGGTCACGGTGTCCCGGCAGTTTGGAACCTGATGATGTCGCCACCGGGATAGTGCGCAGCCCGGCCACGCCAGCTCGCCAGCTTGCGCACGTCATTCGTGCAGACGGCCCAGGAACTGCCGTGAGCGCTCGCTGCCCTGGGCGCCGAAGAACAGGGCAGGGGTGGTATCTTCCAGCACATGTCCACCTTCCATGAAGATGATGCGGTCGGCTACATCCCGGGCGAAGCGCGTTTCGTGCGTCACCACCAGCATGGTCATGCCTTCGGCCGCCAGCGCGCGCATCACGTTCAACACGTCGTCGCGCAGTTCCGGATCCAGTGCCGAGGTCGGCTCATCGAAGAGGATCACTTCAGGATCCATGGCCAGTGCACGGGCAATGGCCACACGCTGCTTCTGGCCACCGGAGAGCTTGCCCGGATAGGCATCGGCCTTCTCCGCCAGCCCGACCTTGCCCAGCAGCGCGAGGCCGCGCTCACGGGCCTCCGCCTTGGCCACCCCCTTGACCGAGATCAGGCCTTCGATCACGTTTTGCAACGCCGTCATGTGCGGGAACAGGTTGAAGGACTGGAACACCATGGCTGTCTGCTGCCGGATCTGCAGCGTCTTGCGCCGTAGTTCGCGTGCCGGCAGCGTCGCCGGATCGTTCAGCGCCACGCCGCAGATTTCGATGCTGCCGCGATCCGGCAATTCCAGCAGGTTCAGCGAGCGGATGAAGGTGGTCTTGCCGGACCCGGAGGGGCCCATGATGACCACCACTTCGCCCCGCGCGACTTCGAGGTTGATGTTGCGCAGTACCTGATTGGCGCCATAAGCCTTGGCCAGGGCGCTCACGCGCACAGTACAGGAAGAAGACGGATTCATTGATAGCGCCTCGACAGTTTCTCTTCCAGCCAGGTTTGCAGGAGAGTGAGCAGTTGATTGATGACCCAGTAGATGGTCCCGACAATGATGAACATGTCCATGTAGCGGAAGGTGGTCGCCCCCAGCTGATCGGCCACGCGCGTCAGTTCCACCACGGTCACGGTGGAGGCCAGCGAGGTGTCCTTCATCAGCGCGATCAGACGGCTGCCTACGGGTGGAATGGCGATGCGCAGGCCTTGCGGCAGGATCACGCGCCATAGCGTCTTCCAGTAACCCATGCCCATGGCCCAGGCGGCTTCCCACTGGCCGCGATCAACCGCATTGATGCCGGAGCGGAAGTTCTCGCTCAGATAAGCCGCCGAGAACAGCGTCAGTGCCAGCAAGGCGGCGGGAATGGGATCGATGGTGATGCCGTAGTTGGGCAGGCCAAAATAGATCAGCAGGATCTGGATCAGCAAGGGCGTGCCGCGAAACACCGACACATAGGCAAACGCCAGCCAGCGCAGCGGCCGCGCATCGGAAATGCGGGCCAGCGCAATGAGCATGCCCAGCGCCGAGCCCAGCACGAACGAGCCGATACCCAGCCCGATGGTCACCACTACCGCTTTCTCCAGCAACGGTAGTGCCCTGACAAACAGATCAATCATGGTTCTCCTCCCGGTTGCAGCGCCTGCATTCGGGCGCTGCTTCAGTGTTCATTGACGCGTGTATCACGTCTGTGCTGCAGCATTTGCATACTGGGCCAGTGCCTGGTCCAGATCGGCGATCAGCAGGGCCGGGTCTTCCAGACCGATGGACAGGCGCACCACCGGCTGGTCGGTCGCCGGGAAGGCGCGGTTGGCCTGCAGCACGGCCGGATAATACGCCGCCAGGCTGTGCACGCCGCCCCAGCTGGCACCGATGGCGAAGTGCTGCAGGGCGTCGAAGAAGCCGTGGAAGGCGCTTTCCGGCGCCGGTTGCAGGATCATCGAGAACAGGCAGCCAGGGGTCTTGTAGTCGCGCTTCCAGAGGGCATGGCCGGGGTCGCTTTCCAGCGGCGGATACATCATGCGCGCCACCATCGGGTGATGGGCCAGATGGCGTGCCACCTGCAGGGTTGCCGCTCCTTGCGCATGCACCCTCAGTGACAGTGTTTCCAGCCCGCGCAGCACCAGGAAGCAATCCTCGGGACTGACCTGCTGGCCGAGGATGCTCTGAGTCTCGCGCAGGATGCCGTAGTGGCCGTGGTCATTCATGCTGATGCATCCCATGAGGACGTCGGAGTGACCGCCCAGGAACTTGGTGGCGGCCTGGATGCTGAAATCTACGCCCAGATCGAGGCATGTCAGGCCCAGCGGACTGGCCCAGGTGTTGTCCAGCATGGTCAGTACACCGTGCTGGCGTGCCACGGCGGTGATGGCCGGGATGTCCTGCATTTCCATGGTGACCGTGCCGGGCGCTTCCATGCAGATCATGCGGGTGGTGGGCTTGATCAGGTCGGCGATCTCCGCACCGATGTCCGGCCGATACAGTTCGACCTCCACGCCCATGTGCGCCAGCCATTTCTCGGCAAAGGTCTTGAGAGCACCATAGCAGGCGGCCGAGACCAGCAAATGGTCGCCGCCGCGTACGAAGCCCATGACGGTGGTCATCAGGGCGGCCGCACCGGAGGGCGCGATGACGCAGTGGCGGGCGTTTTCCAGCGCGGCCACGCGCTGCTCCAGCAGGCGCGCCGTGGGCGTGCCGGTCACGCCATAGCTGAAACCATCGGGCTGGCGCTGCTTGCGCTGGACGAAGTCCTCGAAGGTGTCGAAGACCACGGTGGAGGCGCGCATCACCGGGGGCGAGAGGCTGGCGAATGCGGGTTGCGATGAAATAGGGTGGCTCATGCGATTAATTTGTTAATCTAAAAAAGAGAAGCCCAGTATCCGAATTCGCGCCGGTGCGATCAACAGCACACCGGACTAACTCTATAAGTGGTACTTATATATGGACATGCGAGACATTCAGGTTTTCCGCGCCGTCATGCGCGCAGGGACCACCAGCAAGGCCGCCGCTCTGCTCAACGTCTCCCAGCCCGCGATCAGCCAGTCGATCCGCAAGCTGGAAGCGTCTTCCGAACTGCGGCTGTTCGAGCGCACCCGCGGCCGGCTGGTGCCCACGCAGGAGGCGCTGGCCTTGATCGTGGAGGTGGACCGCTGCTTTGCCGGCTTCGAGATGATCGAGCACCGCATCCGCAGTTTGCGCTCGTTCGGACTGGGCCGTCTGGCCATTGCTTCTTTTCCCGCCCTGGGCAATGGTTTCATGCCGCGCGCCATTGCCGCCTTCGGATTGGGAGAGCGGCGAGTACAGATGTCGTTCCAGATCATGAGCTCGCGCGAGGTCTACCAGCAGGTCAGCGCAGGGCAGCTGGATTTCGGGCTGATGGCCGATGAGCTGTCGGTCTCCGGGTTGGAGCATTCGCAATTCATGAGCGTGCCGGGTGTGATGGTGATGAACGACCGGCATCCCTTGGCCGGCAAGCCGGTGATCACGGCTGACGATCTGCTGGAACATCCCTTCATTGCCCTCAATCCGGAAGATGCCAGCCGTCGACGCCTGGAACAGGAGCTGATGCTGCAGGGGAAGGTGCTGCGCCCCATTCTGGAAACGCCTTATTCCAATTCGGTATGCGAATTTGCCATGCGCGGTGTCGGCATGGGCATGGCGCACCCCATCCTGGCATTGGATTACGTCACGCGGGGCCTGCGCCTGAAGCCGATGGAAGTGACGGCCAGCTTCACGGCGCTGCTGGTGTTCCGGCCTGGTGTACCGATGTCGGAGAATGCCAAGGAGTTGCTGCGGGTGATGCGCATCCAGATGGAGTCGGACATGAGTTCGCTGCGCCAGGTGCTGTACCAGAAACCTGGCGCGCTCTGAACTTCGCGGCAATGCACCGATTTGAGCGCTGCGCACATGGTTGGGGCAAGGCCAAGCTGCACGAGAACGCACAATAAGCAGCCAGCCCCGAGGAAACCGGGACAGGGAAGGGTGGAGCACTGATGGCGCTTATCATTTTGCTGCTCCGGATTGGGGCAAAACAGCTTATAGGCTCATCATTTTGATCGCTGCAACTATAAGTTCTGCTTATTACTCAAGAAACCTCCGCGGATTGCTGATCCCTTGGCCCGGGCACACAATGGGCTTCCGATTTCATTGACGATCAAGAGGGGACAGCACCATGAAGTTGCATCATTTCATTCCCGCCTGCGTGGTGGCAGCGTTCTTGGGCAGCGCAGCGGCTGCCGTGACAGCCCAGAACATTCCGGCCGACATCCTGGCCAGTGCCCGTGCCTCGGGCGTGATCCGCATCGCCAACACCCAGAGCAGCCCCCCCTGGAGCCTGATCGACGACAAGCTGCAAGCGGCCGGCTATGACGTCGAGGTGGCCAAGGAAGTGGCGCGCCGCATCGGCGTGGCCAAGGTAGTCTTCGTGGCCGACAGCTTCAAAAATTTCGTGGAAGGACTCAAGGCGGGCAAGTACGACATGGTGATGAACGACCTGACGCCCACCCCGGAACGGGAAAAGCAGGTTGATTTCGCGGCCCCCTATGGCGTGGAGGATTTTCGTATCTTCGTACTGGCCAACAATACCAGCATCAAGGACAAGTCCGATCTCAAGGGCAGGAAAGTCGGCGTGACTACCGGCACCACCAACGAAAGCTGGGCCCGGGCCAACCTGAAGGAATCGGATATCCGCGCCTATGACAATGGCGGTTTCGTCTTCAACGACCTGGGCAACGGGCGCATCGACGCGGTCATCAGCTCGCACTTCGGCGGCATGAAATACGCCAACGTGAACAAGTTGCCGATCAAGGAAGTCGGACCGGTGCTGATCTACCAGTTGTCGGCACCGGCCATGGCCAAGGGCCAGCAGCCATTGAAGGAGGCAGTCAGCAAGGCGATTGGGGACATGACGCGCGATGGCACCATCGACCGGCTGGCGCGCCGCTGGGTAGGTGCCGAATTCGATATGGTGGGCGATATCCAGCGGGCCTTGCAGCAGCCGTGACTTGCTTGCCGCCGCATAGGCTCCTGTCTGCTATGGACAGGGGCCGATGGGGCCACTCCACTGTCACATTTCTCGGCCACATAAGCTGCGTCCGTCGTCTTGTTGATGGCCATGACCACCTCAGGCGCGCGATTCACTTGCCTTGATATCCTTGACCAAATCGGCCAACGAGAATTTGGAGAGGCTCTTCTCAAAATCGGATTGTGCTTTATCCAGCACCCTACTCATGGTGTCCTTGATATTGCAGCTGGTGGGACACAAAGGCTGAATCGGATAGCCGTGAATCGCGAAAACCGCCGGAGCCTGGCTTGCATGATAGACGTCCAGCAAGTTGATGGAAGACGGCCTGCGGGCCAGAAGACAGGCTCCCGCCTTGCCTCGTGTAGTTGTGATCAGTTCGGCCCGGGCCAGCTTTGCGATCGTGCGGCGCACGAAGGTGACATCGGCCCCGACGCTGAGTGCCAGCTTGGCGGAAGTCAGCGGTTCTTTATGGTTGTAGGCGAGCGCTGCCAACAAATGGCAGGCAACCGAAAACTGGAGATTGGTTTGAGACATGAGGGCAATTATATGCCTCCCACGTCGGCCAGCGTCTACGGCCGCTCCCCAGGCTGGATTGTCTGCAGGGGATCCGGGTCTCCAAGACAGTCATCCTCCCCGGAAGCGCGAGCGATAATCCGCCGGCGTAATTTCAAGACGATGTACAAAAATGCGCCGCATCGTATCGACACGCTCGAAGCCGCAACGGCGTGCGATGTCCGACAGGCCCAGATCGGTCGATTCGAGATATCGGCGCGCTGCATCGACGCGGGCATCGTTGACGAAGTTCATGATCGTCAGCCCGCTTTCCTTCTTGAACAGGCGCGCAAGGTTGCGTTCGCTCATCTGCACCTGCTCGGCCAGTGAAGACGGGGTGTGGTCGGTGGTAAGGTCGTTGAGAATGCGTGACTGCACCATTGCCACTACCGAGTTTTCCTTGCCCTGTACCTCCAGCAGGGGGCTGAACTGCGACTGGCCTCCATTGCGACGCAGATAGACCACCAGATACTTGGCCACGTCCTGGGCCATCTGCTTGCCATGGTCTTCCTCGATCAGTGCCAGCGCCAGGTCGATACCTGCGGTAACACCGGCAGTGGTATAGAGGCTGCCGTCCTTGATGTAGATATGGTCCGGCTCGATGATGGCCCTGGGGAAGCTGCTGGCCAGACGCGGGACGTCCATCCAGTGGGTCGTCACGCGCTTGCCGTTGAGCATGCCCGCAGCACCCAGCGCGAAGAGGCCATTGCAGATGGCGCCGACGCGTCGGCAATCCTTGCTCTGGCCACGTATCCAGTCGGTGATGGTGGTGTCGTCAAGGGTCTCGAAGATGCCCAGCCCGCCCGGAATGATGAGGGTATCCAGGTGCGGGCAGGGATCAAAGAGCGTGCGGTCCGGCGAAAAACTGATGCCGCTGGACGATGGCACCAGACCCCGTCTGGTTCCGATGGTCAGGATCTCGTAGCTGGCCTGGCCGCCGCTGAGGATTCTCACTTCGGAAAAGGCATCCCCCGGCCCGGCGATGTCGAGCATCTGGAATCCCGGGAAAAGCAGCATGCCCACGGTGATCTTGCGTGCCATCGTTTTCCTTTCAATCACTGCGGGTGCCGGGCGGCCAACGACGCGGACTGTCCGCGATAGAGGATCTGCGACATCAGCCAGCTGGCCAGGAAGACCGCGACGATGAGCGCACCGAGCAGGGTATAGCTTTCATGCAGTTCATGCAGCCAGGCCCAGACCGGACCTTCCAGCTGGTAGGCCTCCTGCACCATGTCAGCAATATTGATGCCAGCGATGAGCATGGCCAGTACGGTGGAGGTCAGTGTCAGCGTCACGTTGTAGAACACCTTGCGTTGTGGCGTGATGAAGGCCCAGCCATACACGCGAAGCATCAATACACCATCGATGGCATCCACCGTCAGCATCCCCATGGTGAACAGACAGGGAAACAGCAGTACCGTCATCAGGCTCGCTCCCTGCGAAGCCTGCAAGGCCGAAGTGCCCAGCACGGCGACTTCGGTGGCGGTCTCGAAGCCCAGTCCGAACAGCACCCCCAGCGGAATCATCTGCCAACTCGACTGGATGTTGCCGGTCAGTGGCCGCAGCAGCCGCGAGAGAATGCCGCCGGCAGCATGATGGCCATGCTGGGCGATGCCTTCACCCTGGCTTGACTTGCGATAGGTATCCAGCAATAGCACTGCATTGAGCAGGCCGATGGCCAGCAGGAAGGCGACCGACACCATATTGCCGATGGTCGCCCCGAAGCTCTGTACCGCGCTCAGATAAGGCGAGACCGACTGGGCCATCAGGCCAATGGCCAGCGAGGCCAGGATCACCACCAGCGAATGGCCGGTGGCGAAGGACAGGCCTACCGTCACCGGCTTTTTACCTTGGTGCATCAGGCGGCGCGTGACGTTGTCGATGGCGGCGATATGGTCCACGTCCAGCGCGTGGCGTAGCCCGAAACTGTAAGCCAGCAGAGCGGTTCCCAGCAAGGCGGCGCTGTCGCGCAGGCTCAGCAGCGCCCAGGCCCATACCGCCAGGTTGCCCAGGACCAGCGCCAGGACCATACGGCCGATTTTACCGTTGGCCTGCGACAGATCAGGAGCGCCCTCGGGATTGGGAAGATAGAGGTGTTTGACAAGCTTGAACATCTGGTGTCTCCACGGTGCAAGAGTTGGCGGTGCGGGCCTGAGGCCCTGTGGGCGTGGTCAGTGCGAGAGTCCCTGCTCGCGCAGGGACTGCAGCTCTTGGGCACTGAGAATGCCGTATTGCTCCAGCACCTTCAGCAGGGCCAGTGCATAGCGTTCGTAGTAATCCCAGGTGGTCTGACTGCCGCAGGCATCGCGTTCCCATTCGGCGATGGTGGCGATGAGGTTCTGACGGAAATCTTCCCATTCGAAATGGCCGGCCTTGGACAGCGCCATGGCCATTCCGAACAGCGTTCTCTGCCAGTCTTCGCTGAAATACAACTTGCCCGAGCTGCGGGGCGGGGAATCGGGCTGGCCCAGCATCTGGGTAGCGGCATATTCTTCAAAGTTGGTGAACATGATGGACCTCAGGCAGTCGCTGGCAACTGCACCAGGGCCACGCCCATCATGGCTTCCGGCGTGACCAGGGCGGCCAGTTCCTGCTCGCTCAGATGCTCGGAATTGGCTGGACGTTCCGGCACCACGAACTAGCGGATCTGTGCGCTGCTGTCCCAGACCTTGACCGTCTTGTCAGCAGGGACCTCCACGCCGAACTCCTTGAGTACCGCACGCGGCTCGCGCACGCCGCGTGAGCGGAACACCGGATCCTTGTACCAGTAGGGCGGCAGGCCCAGCACCGGCCACGGATAGCAGGAGCACAGCGTGCAGATGATGAGGTTGTGGACGTCGGCTTCGTTGGCCACCGCTTTCATGTGTTCACCTTCGGCGCCGTCCATGCCCAGCGGGAACTCGAGTTCAGCAATCGCCTTGGGCGTGTCTTCCAGCAGACGGCGCTTGTAGTCCGCATCCATCCAGGCACGTGCGACGATGCGCGCACCATTGAAGGGGCCGGCTACGGTTTCGAAGTGTTCCAGCACGGTGTCCACCGAGTCGCTGCCCAGTACGCCTTTCTGGATCAGCAGGGCTTCCAGCGCGCGTACGCGGGCCGCGCTGGCGGATTCGCGTTGGTCGTCATAGTTGAACAAATCGCTCATGATGTTTTCCTTGTCGTTGTGGTGTCGTGACGGTGTAGCGGCACGCCCTCAGTTGGGTGCGCGCAGGTAGGCCTGGAACAGGTCAGCGAAGATGGCCGTATTGGGTTCGCTCTTGTCTGCGCCCCAGATATCAGCCGCATCGAACTGCACGCAGTAGACCTGCTGCGCCGGGCCGATACCATCGGGGCCGGTGGAGACGAAATACTCAAAGGCGCCCGGATAGATTTCCGTCACTACTCCCTTCTTGTTGCGCAGGAAGCCCGGCAGGCGGGTATGGTCTACCGCCACCGGATCGGCCACGTGCACCGTCTGGCCCAGTGAGAACAGGGGAGGCTGGCCAACCTCGCGCAGCCCGGAATCACCTTCGTTCAGATAGCGCACGATCTGTTGTTTCAGGGCGGCATTGGGCTGCTGCGGCAGCGGAGCCTGCGGTGCATCGCGGTAGGTAGCGGTCATCTGTGCAACCTCATCGGCACTGACGTAGCCGGCATCGATGAAGAACTGGGTGATGCCCATGAGCCACTTCTCGTAATAGCGATACTTGAAGTATTCGAAGGGTTGCATGCCTTCGGCGCCGGTCCGCAGCGAGGCCCAGGTCCAGGTGTCCTGGAAGCTCGATTCCAGTTGCTCCACCGGATAGCGCGGCAGCGCACCGCTGAGGTGGCGGCTCTCAGCCATCATGACAGTGTGGATGCCGAAGATGCGCTTTTCCCATTCGGCGACGAAGACGTTCTTTTCCAGATTGACGGGGCCAAGGTTTTCCAGGCCACCCAGGTAATGTTGGAGTTTCATTTTTCCTCTCGGTTGGATGAATCAGTGATGACTGCGCAATGAGTGAGGTCGTCCCGGTTTGGCTTACGCCATTGCACGGCAGGCCAGAAAGCCGGTGCGCAGGCGGTCGTGGTCGAGGCCGCGACCAATGGCCACGAAAGTGCTTTGCGGCGGCTGCTCGCGTGGCCAGGGCTTGCCGGGCCGGGCATCGGTCAGCATGTGCACGCTGTGCACGTGAAACTGCCGCGCCTCACCCTGTAATTGCAGGATCGCCTTGGTACGCATGAGTTGTTCGCCACTGGTATTGACCAGGCCGTTGAACCAGCGGTTGAAGGCGGCTGCTTCGATCGGTTCGCTGCACTGGATCGAGCAGGAGCCGATGCTGCTGTCGTGCTCGTGGTCGTGCTCGTCGGCCAGCAGACCCGGTTCGATCTCCAGCGCCCGGGGCAGGGAAAAGCGCTGCTGGCCGATGGCCAGCGCAGGCGCGATCCGGGCCCGGGAGCTTTCGATGATCACGGCCACAGGGTTGATGGCACGGATCTGGCGATACGCCTGTTCCAGCTGCGGGGCGTCCACCAGATCCATCTTGTTCATGACGATCAGGTCGGAAAAAGCGATCTGCTCCTGCGCGATCTGGTCTTCGCCAATGCGTGCCAGATTCACGGCATCGACCACCGTGATGACCGACTCCAGCTGAACCTGCTGCAACAGTTCCGCCTCTGCCAGGAAAGATTGCAATACCGGCCCGGGATCGGCCAGGCCCGAAGTCTCCACGATGATGCGCTCGATGCCCGGGCTACGCTGCAACAGGCTGCGTACGCCAGCGACCAGATCGGTGCGCACCGTGCAGCAGACGCAGCCGTTGCGGATCTCCAGGAGAATCTGGTCGTCGGCGTGGATGAGCGCACCATCCACGCCCACCTCACCGTATTCGTTGACGATGACGGCCGTATGCGTCTTGTCGAGGGTGTCGAGCAGATGATTGACCAGCGTGGTCTTGCCCGCACCCAGGAAGCCGGTGACGATGGTGACGGGAATCTTGTTCATGGACATGATGGGGACCTCGTGCAGTGCAGTAAAATGGACACGTTGGACTCAGGCCAGCGTGCGGGCCTTGCCTTTGAGCGCTTCGCCGAATACCTCGGAGACGAAACCGAAGACCGCGCCCAGTACCAGCGCCGAAGCAGCCACCAGCGCGGGATTCTGGAGACCGGGCGTGGTGATGTCCTTGCCGGTGGCAACCGTGGTGCCGACGGTGGAAGCAAAGCCCCAGACGATGGCCGGCAGGATGTCCAGGATCTTCAGTTGCGAAGCCTGCACCATGGCGGCGCTGCCGATGCCGACCAGGATCGCGGCATTCAGCGGGCTCACGCCCACGCCCGAGAGGAGCAGCAGAGTGCAGGAGGCAATGACCAGTCCGGTGAGGTTGGAGCAGACGCTCTTGACGAAGCCGGACGAGCCGCCGCCAACGATGAAGAACGATGCCCAGGCAATGAAGGTGACCCAGACGGGAACGGGAAAGACCGTCGCAGTCAGGTAGGTATCGACGAAGGCCAGCAGACCGATGCTGACCGTGTAGGCGGAAATCTGTTTCATGGCAGGTCCTCAATTGGGGTGGATGGAGTGCAGGCCGGGGTGAAGCGGCTTGCACGAAAGACATGAGCAATTTCCGGTGCCGGTGTCATGCCACTGTCCCGGGGCGAATCACTGGCGTCAGAAAATGCAGGCCGACCTGTCTGTTTGATGTCGCCCGAAAAATCCCGGACAAAGGGGAGGGCGTTGAACAGGTCGCGCAGCTGTGCCTTGGCGCGCGGTTGGTTGCGGCGACTGTGCCGCTCGTGCACTTATATCGGGCGCATTGCGTTCCCATTTCGGACGGAATGCACAAATTAGGACAGCATCGCAGTGTCAATGCGAGTTCCGTTGCGCAGGGGGAAAGACGGATGGACAGGCCGCCAATTTGATTTATTATGTGATTTTACAAGTCTCAAATTGGAGCGACTTGAACCGGCGATCTGCACCTGCGGACCTGTCGCGTAGCCAGTCCCATCAGGGCCGGACAAACCACACATCAACACAGGACCGCGACGTGTCAATGAATGCAGAGCTGAAGCAAGCTTTCGAAGTTATCCGTGAACAGGGGGCGCAGATCCACCATCTGGCGCAATTGCTGGAAGCCCAGATGGCGATGCGAGAATCGCAGAACACCATTCTGCAGTCTTTGTGCCTGTTACTTGCTGACCGACCCGAATTGCGCACACTGCTGGCGCAGGTTCACTCGCTCAGGCTGTTACATCACGTGCGTCAGTCCATGAGTGAGGACTTTATTGCGGCCTGTCAGGATCACCTGAAGGCCATGCTGCCCGCATCCCTGTTCGCGGCCTGAATCATGACCGCCACGGGGGTGCTGGAGGGATCGCAGTGGATGAGCGAGACCGAGCCGGGGCTTGCGGCGGATGACGACAGGCGCAACCACTACGCTGAGTTGACTGTACTCATCGAAGACATGTTGCGCCGTATTCGGCTAAACCTGCTTAAGGCCCTGGCTGAAACGCGTCCGGCGCGCGGGATGGTGGAGCTGCTGGATTTCTATCTGTCGGAGCGGGTGCGCCGCCGCTCCGGTACGCGCTGTCCGCTGATGGTGATGGGCAGCGCGGCGCCGGCTGCAGCCTTGGCCGCACGCGAGCGCTTCGCCAGCGGCCTGGCAGAGCTCAAGGCGCTGTTGGCCCAGGTACTGGCCAGGATGGGCGTGGACCATCCCGCGCAACTGGCTGATTCACTCATGGCCGAGGTGTTGGGTTCGATCCTGCTGGCGCGCATCCTCGACCGCGAAACGGCTCACGCCTTGATGCAAGAGTGCGCACGGCAGATCAAGTTGCGCCTGGGCGTCCCCGACTTCCAGGCGCAACTGCAGGATGGTGGCGGGCGACCCTTGCCCGCCGCATCCGGGACTTAGCGGCTGTAGTAGCTATCGTCGAGCAACATGTCTTCGAAGAAAGCGCCGAAACGGCCTTGCGGATCGCGCAGATGGATCTCCAGGATCCAGCGCATGGCGGAGGGGCTGGCCTCGAAGTCGGCCAGCGAACCGGTGTGGATCGCGGCATGGGGGAAATCTGAAACCCGATGGCCAGGCAGGTCAAAATTGAGTTCCCAACCCATGGCGCGAGCGGTGTTGTCGGCGAAGGCGTAGAGTTCCTGACCGCTCAGTCGTTGCTGGTCCCACACTGCGCGCACTTCATGGAACAGGCGTTCGGCGTCGGCAGCACAGCGTGCGTATTGGGCATGCTGGCCGACCACGAAGCTCTTGCCGCCGTCGCCTTCCCAGGCCTCCACACGCGGGGCGATGTCGAGGAAGAAGATGTCGTTTTCCTGCAGGACCACGCCGGGTACTGACGCGACCTTCATCGGCTTGGTGGTATTGCTGCCGAAGCGCACGCGGGTGGGGTGCCAGCTCAGGGCCAGGCCCATTGCGGTCATGGTGTCCTTGGCCATGGCCACGGCATCTTCCTCCACCATGCCGGGGCGTACTTGGGCGGCAATGCGGTCAATGGCTTCGCGTGTCTTCGTGCGTGCCAGCAGCATGCCGTCCACTGAAAATGCGGGGCCGATGCGTTCGGCCTGGTGGGGCTGGGGTTCGAGGGATTGAGGGGCGTGGTCGGGGCGTTGCATGGGGTTCTCCTGGGG
>Ga0187843_10001426_pt1 | contig 15094 bp, 14 predicted proteins | sample SpaLakP09_SKY_43_FD_134516 | JGI IMG/M metagenome (GOLD analysis project Ga0187843, IMG submission 134516) | Oligotrophic lake water microbial communities from Sparkling Lake, Wisconsin, USA - SP09_SKY_43 | ecosystem: Environmental > Aquatic > Freshwater > Lake | place: USA: Sparkling Lake... | reverse complement strand
TTTTTATCCACTGCTTTTGATATAAAAAGCATCAAATTTCTTAATACATTAAAATTAACATTTTTTAAAATTCCATCAGGAGAAATTACAAACTATCCCTATCTTGCTCAAATTGCTAAATTTAAAAAGGATGTAATAGTCTCTACTGGTATGTGCACAATTGCAGATATATATTTTTGTATAAAAGTGTTAACAACTAATGGTCTAAAAAAAAATCAAATTTATTTAATGCATTGCAATACTAGTTATCCAACGCCAGACAAGGATGCTAATCTAAAATGTATTTTAACGATGAAAAAAAATTTTAATACAAAAATTGGTTACTCTGACCATACAAGCGGGATAATAGCTCCGATCTTAGCTGTTGCACTTGGTGCAAAAATTATAGAAAAGCATTTTACAATTAATAAAAAATTACAAGGGCCCGACCATCAAGCAAGCTTAGAACCAAATGAGCTTTATGATATGATAAAAAAAATTAGACAAACAGAAATTTTATTAGGAAGTGAAAATAAAAAAATAACTAATTCAGAAAAAAAGAATATTAAGATAGTTCGAAAGTCTATTGTTGCGAATACTTTTATTAAAAAGGGGGAAATTCTAGATGAGAAAAATCTAGATACTAAACGTCCTCTTGAGGGTATTTGCGCATCTAAATGGGAATTTATTTTAGGAAGAAAAGCTAAGAAAAATTACAAAAAAAATGATTTTATAAATTAGTTACCCCCATGATAACAATTTATGCAATTACAACATCAAGAGGTGATTTCGATCTATTATCAAATTTATTAATAAAATTAAAAAAAAATAAGAATTTTAATCTTGAATTAGTATTATCAGGTTCCTTAACTTCTAAAAAATTTGGTGATCTTAGCAGCTACATCAAAGAAAATAAATTAAGAGTTAAAAAAAAAATTTTTCTAAATCTAAAGAAAGATAACCATGATGTAATCAATTGTAATTTCGCAAAAAGTATAAATGATTTTAATAATTTACTAAAAAAAGATAAACCAGATTTAGTTTTATTATTAGGTGATAGGTATGAAGTATTCGCACTCGCTATCGCTGCTTTTATAAGAAATATTAAGATAGCACATATACATGGAGGTGAAGAAACTTTAGGCGCACAAGATAACGCCTTCAGAAATTCTATATCGCAAATGGCACATATACATTTTGTTTCTCATCCACAGGCTCAAAAAAAACTTCAAAAAATGGGTATTAAAAAAAATGTTTACTATGTTGGTGGTTTGGGGGCTTACAATGTTTCTAAAATTAAAATTATAAAATCTAAAAAGAAATTATCTCAAGTCATAAAATTTAACTTTCTTAAAAAAAATTTTTTGATTACATTCAATCCTGTAACTCTAGAAAAAGATGCAGGTTTCAATTGTTTAAATAATCTTATTTTTGTTTTAAAAAAATATAATCAATTTGGATTAATTTTCACAATAAGTAATATTGATTTTAATTTTAATAAATTTAATAGTAAAATTTATAACTTTTGTAAAAACTTAACAAACGCTAAAGTCTTTAAACAACTAGGAAAAAAAAATTATTTTTCCACAATGTCTAATGTTGATTTAGTCATTGGAAATTCATCTAGTGGATTGTTAGAGGCCCCAAGTTTTAATATACCAACAATAAACATTGGTTCAAGACAAGACGGAAGAATAAAAGCTAAAACTGTTATCGATGCTGATTGTTCAAAAAAAGGAATTGAAAAAGCAATACAAATTGGGTTAACAAAAAAATATAATAAGATTTCAAAAAAAACATACAATCCGTATTATAAAAATAATACTGTAGAAAATATTATTTTAATTTTAAAAAAAACTTACTTTAATTAAATTCTATGATCAAAGATTTTAATAGTTACATAACGCCTGAAAAAACTTTGAGAGAAGCTTTATTTGCATTACGCAAAAGTTCATTAAAAACTTTAATAGTTTTGAATAAACATGATCAGTATTTAGGAACTATAACTGATGGTGATATTAGAAGAGAATTGTTAAAAAAAAATTCCTTGAATAGAAAAATAATTGATATTTATAATAAAAATTCCACTTATTTTTTTCAGAAAGATTACTCTATACAAAAATTAAAACAAATATTTCTTAAAGAGCAATATATGATTATACCAATAATTGATATTAAGAGAAAAATTGTGAATGTTGTATCTTGGAGTGAGTTATTTTCTAATCAAAGAATTAAGAATAAAGTTCCTAACACTGTAGCGCTTGTTGTTATGGCTGGTGGTTTAGGTACAAGGTTGCAACCATTTACAAATATTTTGCCAAAGCCACTAATACCTTTAAATGGAAAACCAGTAATTGAACAAATACTAGATTATTTTAATGAAAGCGGAGTAAACGATATTTACATTTCTATAAATCACAAAGCAGAGATTATGAAATCTTTTTTTAAAGAGTCTAGAAACAAATTTAAGGTTAAATTTATTGAGGAAAAAAATCCATTGGGCACTGCAGGAAGCTTATCTTTGCTAAAAAAAAAATCCAAAGATGTTTTTGTAACAAATTGTGACTCTATTTTTGATTTTGATTTATTTGACTTTTATAATTTTCATGTAAAAAGTAAAAAATTAATTAGTATAGTTGTTTCTCAAAAACATTACGTTTTTCAATACGGCGATTGTTTTGTTGATAAATTGGGTAATCTTAAAAAAATAAAAGAAAAACCAGAATATAATTTTTTGGCAAATGCAGGGCTATACATAATTAACAGTAAATTATTTAAATTTATACCAAAAAATAAAAAATTTGATTTTGTAAATTTATTAGAGAAGTTAATAAATAATAAAATTAAAATTGGAGTATACCCTGTTAGCGAACTATCATGGCAAGATACAGGAGATTGGACTAGTTTTAATAAATTAATGAAATAATATGATTGTATTAATAATTGGCTTTGGTTCAATAGGCCGTAGACACTATACAGTTCTTAAAAAAATAAAAAAAATAAAAAAAATATATATAATTTCAAATCAAAAACTTAAAAAAAAATTTAATCCAGTAAGTATTCATGAATTAAGAAATATAAACCCAGACTATATCATTATTGCAAAACCAACATCTCAGCACTTCTATTATGCTAAAAAAATAGACCAAAATTTAAAAAATAAAAAAGTCTTAATTGAAAAACCTATTTTCCATAAAAAAATTAATTATAAATTTAAAAATAATTATTATTTTGTAGGATATAATTTAAGATTTAATTCAATAATTTCATTTGTTAGAGATAGAGTAAAAAAAATTAAAAATTTTAACGCTAAATTTTACTGCGGCTCAAACTTAAAATATTGGAGAAACAATATTCATTATAGCAAAAGTTCTAGTGCAATAAAAAAACTTGGAGGTGGAGTTTTAAATGATCTTTCACATGAGATTGATTTTTTGTACTGGTTTTTTGGAAGCTTAAAAATTAATTATTATGTAAAAGATAAATTATCAAAATTAAAAATAAATGTTGAAGATAACTTGGAGTTAATTGGCTCTGCCAGCAGAGTAAAAAGATTTAGCGTGAGTTTGAATTACTACTCTAAATTAAGAAAAAGATTTTTTTTAATAGATAATAATAAATTTTCTATATACGCGGATTTGATTAACTCATTTGTTGAAATCAACGAAAATAATAAAATTAAAAAAATTCATTTTAAAGATGATTATAATAGATCATACCTAAAAATGCATTTATCAATACTAAGTAAAAGTTTTTTAAAGAATAAAAAAATTTGTACTTTGTATGAAGGTTTAAAAATCCAATCCTACCTATCTAAAATTGTATGAAAATACTATGCACAATATGCGCAAGAGGAGGGTCAAAAGGAGTAAAGAATAAAAATATTAAACTTCTCAACGGTAAAAATTTAATTTCATATACAATCGATCAGGCAAAAAAATCAAATTTATTTAACCAAATTGTTGTATCTACTGATTCAATAAGAATTCAAAAAATTGCAAAAAAATATAAAGCAAACTGTTGGTTTTTAAGGAAAAAAAATCTTTCAACCGATGGCGCAGCTAAAATTCCAGTAATCCAGGATACTTTATTGCGATCAGAAAAATATTTCAAAATTAAATATGATTATATAATTGATTTAGACCCAACTTCTCCTTTGCGCTCAGTGAATGACATAATTTCATCCTTTAAAAAATTTATATCAAAAAAAGCTGATTTATTAATTACAGGCTGTGAAGCAAAAAAAAATCCATACTTTAACATGTTTGAAATTAAAAATAGTCAAATTAAGCTGGTAAAGAAAAAGGACAATAATAATTTTGTTAGTCGACAATTATCACCTAAAGTATATGAAATGAATGCATCAATATATATTTGGAATAGGAATAGTTTAATAAGAGCAAAGACGCTTTTTATAAAAAATATGACCGAATATATCATGCCTTATGAAAGATCAATTGACATAGATAGTGAATTGGATTTTAAGATTGTTGAGCTGTTACTAAATAAATGAAAAAATTTTTTATAAACAAAAAATGCATTTTTATTATCGGGGGCAACGGTTTTATTGGTTCAGAAATAGTTAGAAAGTTATCAAAGATATCAAAAAAAATTATAATTCTTGATATTAAAAATAATAATAATAAATTTAAAAATACTATATTTGAAAAATTTGATTGTGCAGATTTAAATCAAATAGAAAAAAATATTTCAAATTTAATTCAAAAGTATGGATGTCCAGATATTTTTATAAACTGTTCATACCCCGCCACAAATGATTGGTCAAAAAATACTTTTAATGATGTAAAAATCGAGTCTCTAAAAAAAAATATCGAAATTCATCAAATTTCCTACTGTTGGATTGCAAAAGTAATTGCTGATGAAATGAAAAAATTTAAAAAAAAAGGAAGCATAGTTCAATTTGGTTCAATTTATGGTATTTTAGCTCAAAATTTTAATTTTTATAAAAATAGTGATATTAATGAAAATGTTATTTATCCAATTATCAAAGGCGGGATTACAAACTTCACGCGGCAGCTTGCCTCTTTCTATGGAAAATATAAGATTAGAGTTAATACTATTTGTCTTGGTGGGGTTAAAGGGCATATTAAAAATAGCAAAAGAAAACAAAGCAAAATCTTTTTAAAAAAATATAGCGAGCATACTCCACTTGGAAGGTTAGCATCTCGAGAAGACGCTTATTATGCTGCACTTTTTTTGGCGTCGGATGCATCTGAATACATTACCGGATCTACTTTAGTTGTTGATGGTGGATATTCGATTGTTTAATAAATGCTAAATTGTTTAATTGTTGGATGTGGAAATATTGGCCAAAGGCATATACAATCACTGATAAATAGCAAAAAAAAAATTAACTTTTTTATTCTTGAAAAAAATAGAATAATTTTTAAAGATATAAAAAAAATTTTTAAAGATAGAAATCATAAATTTGGATTGTTTCAAAACTTATCCGATATTTCAGAAAAACATTTTGATATAGTTTTTTTTACAACAAACTCAGATAGTCGTTATAAATTATTTAAAAGTTTAAGTTTAAAAAAGAATATAAAATACATTATTTTTGAAAAAGTAGTCTTTCAATCGAATTTGCAGTTCAAAAATACTTTGAAGATTTTAAAGAAAAAAAAAATTTTGTCATGGGTAAACTGCCCTAGAAGAGAAATGATTTTTTTTAAAAATTTAAAATATAAAATTAAATATAAAAATTTTTTTTTTATGAATTTTTATGGTGAAGATTGGAACTTGTGTTCTAATTCTATTCATTTTATAGATTTATTTTATTTTTTTATTGGTAAAGATAAAAAAATTAATTATCATGCTAATTTGGAAAATAAGGTATTAGGCTCTAAAAGATTAGGATTTTATGAGGCAAAAGGCAATATCAAACTTTTTACTAATAACTTTAAAGAAACACTTTTGTTATCAGATACTAAAAACGTAAGTAAACACAATGTCTTAAATATTGAGTATGATGAAAAAAAAATTTTAGTAATCATGAATAATAAAAAAAATAATGTTCTTTTTTATAAAAAAGGAAAAATATATCAAAAAAAAACATTTATAATGCCACTTCAAAGTCAAATAACTCTTAGTGTTGTAAAAAAAATATTAAAAAAAAATAATTGTGATTTACCTTCATTGTCGGAAAGTTACAATTGCCATAAATTTTTATTTTTAATTTTTAATAATTTTTTTAAAAATATTTTAAATAAAAAGATAATTAATTGTCCTATTACTTGATTTACTGCTAACTATGGAATGTTGTAGAATTATTAGTCGATTGGATATAAAAGAAAAAAATCTTGTCAAAGGTGTTGGGATGGAAGGACTAAGAGTTTTAGGGAAGGCATATTCGTTTGCAGAATATTATTATAATAATGGTTGTGATGAATTGTATTACCAAGATGTAGTTGCATCTTTGTATGGACGAAATTCTCTTTATGATGATATTTCTAGAACTTCCAAGAATATATTTATACCCTTAATAGTTGGAGGTGGGATTAGAAATGTAAATGATATCGTAAAAGTTTTGCAAGCAGGTGCCGATAGAGTTTCAATAAATACTGCTGCAGTTAAAAATCCTAATTTTATTACTGAAGCTGCAGAAAAATTTGGATCGTCTACAATTATAATTTCAATTGATGCAATAAAACAAAAAGATAATACTTTTTTAGTCTATACAGACAACACAAGAAGTAGAACAAGTTTAGAATTAAGTGAGTGGGCACAAATAGCCGAAAGCAAGGGAGCTGGTGAATTGATAATAACTTTGGTAGATCATGAGGGTAGAGGCAAAGGATTGGGACCGGACATTGATTACCTGAGCAAAATATCAAAAAAATGCAGAATTCCTATCATTATAAATGGAGGTTTAGGAAATGTTAATCATATTATTCAATGTATAAAAAAAACAAACATAAGGTCATTTTCAATAGCTTCAATTTTTCATTATAATTTCATTAAAAATCAAAGAAAAAAAAAATTATCAGAATTTTCTGAAGGGAATATTGATTTTTTATTATCTCGAAAAAAATATATGAACTTTGATCTTACTTCACCAATAAAATTGAAAAAAATTTTAAAAAAAAAAAATTTTTTAGTTAATTTATGAAAAATAAGATTAGTATAGTCGATTATAATGCCGGAAATTTATTTAGTATAAATAATGCTCTAAAAAAATTAGGGTACCATACCGAAGTTACTGATCAGCCAAATACAATATTAGACTCGGATGCAATTGTAATACCTGGGGTAGGGTCTTTTAAAGCCGCTATGAAAATTTTAAAAAAAAAAAAATTAGACAAAGTTATTTTGCATTTTTTTAAAATAAATAAACCAATTTTAGGAATTTGTTTAGGGTTCCAGCTTCTATTCTCAAAAAGTGAAGAATTCGGTTTAACAAATGGTTTAAATTTAATTGAAGGAAATATTAAAAGTTTAGCAAAGTTTAAAATTAAAAGCCCAAATATTGGTTGGTATAAATTAATTTTTAAAAATAATAAAAAAAAAATAATCACCAAAAATAATTTTTATTATTTTGTACATTCATTTTTTGCCGAGCCAAAGAATAAAAATATTATATTTAGCTATACAAAAATAGGAAACTTTAAGTTTTGTTCTTCAATTTTATACAAAAATGTATATGGAACGCAATTTCATCCAGAAAAAAGTGGTGCCAAGGGTCTTCTTCTGATAGATAAATTTTTTATAGATAATGGTATTCAAAAGATCTAATTTAGAAAGACAAGTTGGTAACCTTCCCAAAAAGATTTTGTGGTGCAAAAAATGTTTGATGTCAAATCAAAGGCCCAGAATTATATTTGATAAAGATCAAGTATGTTCTGGATGTAATAATTCAGATAATAAAAGAAAAATTAATTGGCTGGATAGAGAAAAAGAATTAAAAGATTTATTAAATAATCATCGAAGTAAAAAAGGCAATTTTGATGTGATAGTACCAAGCAGCGGGGGAAAAGACTCAGCTTTTGTTGCTCATATGCTTAAATATAAATATAATATGAATCCGCTTACAGTTACTTGGTCGCCACTTGAATATACTGAAATAGGAAAAAGAAATTTTTATTCCCTTGTAAATTCGGGTTTGACAAATATATTAGTTACACCTGATGGTGAAATTCAAAGAAGATTAGCAAGATTATGTTTTGAGGAATTAGGAGATGCATTCCATACATTTGTTATGGGTCAAATTTCAGTTCCGTTTCATATTGCAATTAAATTTAACATTAACTTAGTTTTTTTTGGTGAAAATGGAGAGTTGGAGTACGCCGGCGACCCTAATTATGTGGACAAACCATACAAGCCTCACAAAGAATGGCTGAAACAACATTTTAAAGGTGTTAATTTTGAGGAATTAATCCAATTTGGATTAAAAAATAAAAAATATATTAAAGAAATTGAAAAATTTATAAAAAAAGATAATTTATGGTTTTACAAACCACCCTCTGCTTTAGATCTAGAAGAAAAAAAAATTAAAGGTAAGTATTTTTTTTCTTATTTTAAAAAATGGATACCACAAGAAAATTATTATTATGCCGTAGAAAAAACAGGCTTCAAACCGAGCGACGAAAGATCAGAAGGCACTTACTCTAGATATGCAAGTTTGGATGATAAAATGGACGGTATGCATTACTACATGAGGTATATAAAATTTGGACTTGGCAGATGTTGCGAAGATGCATCGCATGAGATAAGGGATGGTCATATTACCAGAAGCGAAGGTTTAAATTTAGTAAAAAAATTTGATGGGGAATTTCCAAAAAAATATTTTAAAAACTTTTTAGATTATCTGCAAATCAATGAAAGTCATTTTCAACAAGTAGTTGATTCTTGGAGATCTAAAAATATATGGAAAAAAATTAATAAAAAATGGTCATTAAAAATTCCTCCAAAATAAAGTCTAAAATCATTATTAAATCGAAGAGTAACTACATCGTTTCGTTAGCAGTAGGAAAAAAATTCTATAAAGATTGGGAAAAATTTATTTTACCTTCATGGAGGAAGTATTGTCATAGACATAAAATTGGACTTTTAATTATTAAATCAGAATTGATTGAAAAACAAAACGAATTTTATAAAAAATCTAATTGGCAAAAATTACTTATTCCTAATTTTATTTTTTCTCATTTTAAATTTATAAGAAATATTTGTTATTTAGATACTGATGTAATTATAAGTGATGAGGCGCCAAATATATTTAAGTTTTGTAATATACAAAAAATTAATGTCATCTCATTAAGAAAAAATTTACCTTATAATTATAAAGAAACAATAAGTAAAATTGCCGTTCTTAGAAGAACATATCTAAATAAAAAATATCCACTAAATTCTGCAATAAACTTTACCTTACAAAAATTATATGAGTTTCATGGTCTTAAAAAACAATCTGATGAGTTTTGTTCCGGTGTTTTAGTTTATAATATTAAGAAGTTTAACAAAGTTTTTTCGGAAATTTTTTACAAATATAATAAAAATATAAAATCAATAACTAATAATGGCGAACAAACTCATTTAAATTATGAGTTACAATCAAGAAAAATAGTCAATTATATAGATTATAAATTTCAGTCAATTTGGTTATTTGAAATGGCAAATTATTACCCCTTTTTATATAAAAATAATAAATTTTATGGAAGGATAGCAGCAGAATGCATTGCCTCATCTTTAATTAATAAATATTTCCTGCATTTTCCAGGATCTTGGGTTGAAGGGTGTATGTGGAAAAATGCAAATATTGGTGAAGTTTTTGCAGACAAGCAGTTAAGTAAAAATATTATGCTACATTTAAAAAAAAATTATTCTGGAAAAGCACTAGGATTAATAAAGATGATATAAAAATGGATGAGGTCTTTGATTATTTAAATAAAAATTTTTTTTTTAATTTCTTTTTTAAAAAAAAAAGGTTCAGGTTTTTTTTAAATTCAAAAAGAAATTATAATGAAATTATCAAAAAAAAAGAATTAATTAAAATTCGTGAAATATTTGATCAAATAATTAAAACTAAAGCTGTAGATAAAATATTTAATCAATCATTCGAAGCGTTTATTGTTAATAAATTAATACTAACAAAGACTTTTAGAATAACTTTTTTTTATTTCCTTGATAAAAAATCTTTTTTTTTTTTTCCTCTGCCAAATGAGTATTTATTAGAAATTAATAAGACTTTAAAAGTAAATTTTTTTCTAAGTAATTTTTTATGGTTTATTTTTAATTGTTTTTTCTTTTTTAAATTTTTAATATCTATTTTTAAGATTATATATTTAAAGTTCTATTACAAAAAAAAAATAAATAATATAACAAACTTTTCACAAAAAAAAATAATTAATATTCTAAATAATTTTTCAATTGAAACTAATTTTAATAAAGAAGAATTTGTGAATAAACAAGATGGATTGTTTCAATGGTTAAAAAATCAAACAAAAGAAGAAATGTTTACCGTATTTACTTCGAAAAATATTAATCAAGAAGTTATTTTCAAAGATTACGCTTTCTTAAAAGATGCGTTTATAATTTTTATAACAAAAACTAGTATTCTAAAAATATTAATTTGTTATTTATTTGTTTTGTTATCTTTTACAAAAAATATATTTTTAAAAAGGTTTAATTACCCAGTTTTAGCATTAGAAGTTTTTAAATCAAAAATTGTTAATAACTACAAAAAAAGAATTAATTTTTATGAAATTTGGTCTAATACAGTATACCAGCCTCTTTGGATCAAATCTCTGGAAGATCAAAATTTATCGTCTTATTTAATATTTAATAATTTAATAGAGGAAATGAAATCTTCTTATGAAAAGGTTGTTAAAACAGATATAGATGCTTTTTCTAAAATGAATTGGAATAATTATTTTGTATGGAATGAAAGCTCAAAAAAATTTTTAGAGAGTCACTTTGTTGTGCATAAAACTATAATAGTCACTAATTTTTTTTTAAATAATAATTCACCCTTTAAAATTTTTAATCAAAATAAAGAAAAATCGGTATCCGCTTTTATTTATGAAGATCATAAGTCTGCATTTGGAATATCTACAATTGCAGATTATATGCAATATAATAAAATAAAATTTAGAGAGAATGTCGAACATCAATTTGTTTTAGATTTATTAGAACTTTCAAAAATTTTTAATTTTAGAATATTGCTTAAAAGGAAAAGAAATATTCCAAAAGAGATTCAATTTAAAAAAAATGAAAATTTTTATGAAAAATTAAAATTCAATGATAATATAATAATTGTTGATGCAAAATCTTGTCCGAGTCAATTGATACTAAATTCAAAAATTAACATATCTTTACCTTTTACCAGCACAGGTTTTTTAGGAAAAAAATATAATAGTTTATCACTATTTTATGATCCATATAATTGGGTATTAGAAAACGATCCTGCAAATGCAGGTGTTTTGACTCTAAAAGGTAAAAAAAATTTAAATGACTGGCTAAGTAAAAATTTTTAAATTAAAATTTTATAATTTAAAATATGATAAAAAAAATTAAAATTTTAATACCCGTTTATAATGAAGAAAAAAATATTTTTTTATTTTATAGTTTTCTACATAAAACTATTAAAAAAATAAAAAAATATAATTTTAAAATTATTTTTATTGTTGACAAATCACAAGATGCTACCGAAGAAAAAGTTTATTCACTTTGTAGAAAGTATAAAAACGTTGGAGCAATTATTTTATCTAGAAGATACGGTCATCAACAATCATTATTAGCTGGGATCAATAATTCTTTAAATGATGATGCGGTGATTATGATGGATGGTGATATGCAACATCCCCCTAGTTTAATTAATAGTTTTTTGAAGAAATTTGAATTAGGTTATGACGTAGTTAATACTGAAAGAATTGACAATAGTAGTAATTTCTTACGAAATATAATTAATCAAATTTTTTATAGTTTATTTAGAACCTTTTCTGGATATTCTTTAAAAAATAATTCTGCGGATTTTAGATTAATCAATAGAAGAGTTACAAAATTAATTAGTCAAAATTTTAGAGAAAAAAATATTTTTTTAAGAGGTATAATTAGTTCTTTAGGTTTTAAGCAATGTTATATTAAATTTATTTGCTCTCAACGATTACACGGAAAGAGTAAATATAATATTTTTAAAAATTTCAAATTTGCCTTTTCAGCATTATTTTCTTATAGTTCAATGCCTCTATATATTTCATTTACAATTTTAGCCGTATCTATTTTTGTCAATATTTTAAGCTTATTCTTACTACTTTTTTTTGGTAAAATTAAAATCATACTTTTTTTTGCAGTTATATCTACTTTTTTAGTTTTTATATTTCTTTCAATATATTTGGCATTTATTGGAATTTATATTGGTTCACTAATGGAGGAAAGTAAAAATAGACCAAATTATATAATTGAAAAATTTGTTAATAAACAATACTTTGCTTAAATGAATGTAATTAATTATTCAAATATTGAAAATAATATTGATGATCTGAGATCAAAATTTTTGAATGCAAAGCCTTTTCCTCATATTCAATTTTTAGACTTTCTAAATCAAGATTTTTTTAAAAAATTTAACGAAGAAATTCCAGTTACTTCTGATGATATTAAAAAAAATAATGGAAAAATATTTTCAACTATGGTCGAGAAAAAAAAATGGATTAGCACAAATACAGAATTACCACAATTAACCAAAATTTTAATTGATGAATTAAACTCAAAAAAGTTTCTAAAGGTTTTAAATTTAATAACTACACTTAAATCCTTAGTTACAACAAATTTGGGTAATACTGAGCTTTCAAATTATCATGAAATGGAACCGGGGGGATATTTGGGACCTCATGTAGATCATGGAGCAGAGCCAAAAACAGGCCTTCCTCACGTTTTAAACATTGTGGTATATTTAACACAAAATTGGGTAAAATCATGGAGGGGAGGGACTAGCCTATATAATCAAGATGGAAAAAAATTAATTGCAGAAATTGATTATATTCCAAATTCTGCAATTGTATTTCTTCATACCCCCTTCAGTTTTCATGGCGTCGAGAAGATATCCGAAGATGCTAAATTGATAAGAAGATCCCTTTATGTTGATTATTACTCTGAAAATCTAGATCCTTATAAAAATTTTAATTTAAATTTTAATAAAAATTGGTTTAATCATGGCACAAAATTTGTAATCCCAAATTTTAGTGAATATTTTAAAAAAAAAAATTTTTTGTACTTAAAAATTAATCTTAATTATATCCTTAGTAAATTTTTTAATAAATGAATAAAAAAAATATAGGTAACTTATATTTTTTTTTTTTTATTATATTACTTTCATCGTTTGAAACTTTAAACCCAACTAAATTTATAGAATTTTCTTTTTTTCAATATGTAAATGTAAAGTGGTTTTGCTATTTAATAATCATTTTATTCTTTTTTAAAAATATAAAAAAAATAAATTATGAAATCCTCTTGTCACAAAAATTTTTTTTTTTTTTCATTGTTTTTTTATTTACTTACTCTTTATTAAATTATTTTAATTATTTCAGTTTAATAAATAAAAATTTTGACATACTAAAAACCACATTTAAATGGCCAGATTGGTATTCAATAAATATTTACCTGATAAGTAAATTTACAATACTTATTTCTATATTTTTATCTTCTTGTTTGTTAATTTACTTTTTAAAATCTGTAAATATAGCATTTTTTAAAATTTGTATTTTTTTATACTTTTCATTAATAATATTGTTAAGTTTTATAATACAATTTTTTATTTATTTAAAATTAAATCCTGATCTTAATACAATTGAAAGTTTAAATATTTTATCTAATTCAATAAATAGAAATATTCCAGTTGCTAAATTTGTTGGCAAAAAAATATTTTATTCAGATGGGAGTTGGTTTGTACATAATATTGTTCATGATCGCTTTATTGGAGTATTTAAAGAGCCGTCGTCTTTAGCATTTTTTTTATCAGTTTTTTTTATTTTAAGATTAGAAAATATTTCTAAAACATTAATTTTTAAAATATATTTATTTTTTCTTAACGTAATTGCTGCCCTATTATTAATAGGATGTGTTTCCTTAAAGTTTATAGTTTTTTATCCTTTAATAATTATTATTATTTATCTAAGAGCTGATAAAAATTTTAGAAATGATTTTATCTATATTATTATACCATTTGTTATAGCAATTATTTTAGATTATTCATTAAAAACAAATTTTACTAACAATTTATTACATAAAATCATTTATTATTTTTTCTTTCTGATAAGCAATTTGTTTAATTTAAATTTAGAAAATTTTTTTATTACAAATTTTAATATAATTGAAGAAGCTAATGATAAGTCGGGATTTTTACTGGATACTTTTAATTTAGATAATTTAGACAAAAGTAATAAATTTGAAATTGTTAGTTATATTGGCTCTGGTTTTGTTTCAGAAAATATTAGTCATTTTTATAAATTATTTTTAGGTCGAGGTATGTTTTTTTATTATTTTATACTAGGTGGATTTTTTTCTATTTTAATATACTTTCAAATGTTCATTAATGTTAAAGATCATTGTGAATTAAAAAATAATTCCTTAAAGTTAATTTATTATATAGAGATATTTACGCTTTTAATTCTTGTTTTATTTTATTTTTTTTTTGCAAAAGACCAGTTAAATCTTGAGATAATTGTAATACAAGTTTTATTTGTTATTTTAATAAATAACTTAAATACGCATGTTAAATCTTAAATTAATTAATGCTTGTTCTATTAAGTTTTTACAAAATAATTCAGACAATTTGTATTTAATAGCAAACCCTATTTTTCATATTAATAGGTCGCATCCAGTTACATTAAAAAAATATGAGGTTTTACGAAGAAATTTTTTTTTATTAATAATATTTTTCGATTTAATAACTAATTTCATTAAGATAATAGCAAATTTATTTTTAAGTTATAAATCTAATTATTCTTTAAAAAAAAATACTAATGACGAAAATTTAGTTATTTCTCATTTAATAAATCCCATTTTTTTTAACACAAAAAAAGATTTTTATATGAATGATATTATTAAAAATTTTAATTTAAAGAGTAAAACAAGTATTTTTTTAATAAATTGTACAAAAATAAAT
>Ga0187843_10001424_pt1 | contig 15109 bp, 14 predicted proteins | sample SpaLakP09_SKY_43_FD_134516 | JGI IMG/M metagenome (GOLD analysis project Ga0187843, IMG submission 134516) | Oligotrophic lake water microbial communities from Sparkling Lake, Wisconsin, USA - SP09_SKY_43 | ecosystem: Environmental > Aquatic > Freshwater > Lake | place: USA: Sparkling Lake... | reverse complement strand
GACCCAGTTCTCCTCCGCTTTTCTGCCCCATTCGACCGACACATCTGCCAGCAGCTCACCGCCCTCATCGACCACGCTTACCGTCGGCCCGAATACCCTTAACCCTTTGAGCTTTGCCACCCATGTGCTGCGGTAAAATATCGGGTTGGTTGCAAGTAGGGGATGGACTTTTGGCAGCACCGGCGCGGAAGGCGTGGCTTCTTTCGTCCTTTCCGGATCAATTGTCTTTGCTCCCTTAATCTTTTCATGTCGTACGCCTATCGGGCCGTAGGTGGGTAAACCAAAACCCTTGGCAACCCTTCGAACCCCTCGCCCTAGGCTGGCTCGAATCGAATTAAATTTCACAACCATTTACTTCCAAGATCCATCTCTCGACCACCGAATCAGTCCTCAATCAACCCCCTTTTCCTAAAGAGTTCTTCATCTTTAGGATCTCTAAGTCGAGTCCTCCAATCGCTCGGCAGTGAGATATATGTTGCCGTCTTATGGATTCGCAGTCGCGGCCGAATGGGCTCCTCCTCCAGCTTCGTCACTGGCGTGCCCCGATCCACAAACCACCACTCCGATGCTAGGAAAGAAGCCCCTGCACTGTGTCCCTCTTTGATGACTGGAATATATATTGGCACGGGGTTCTTTAGGCTCGAGGCTAGTTCGATCTGCCGATTTAAGATTTTTTCCTGCTTAATCATTCCCACAAAGTAGTAAAAGGTAATGAGAAAAACGTTCAAGCCGGCTGCGATGGCGGCAAGAGCCCTTACTCCTTTGAACAACTTTCCCTCTACTGGCACTGCTAAAATCGTCATTAATAAGGCAATGACAATAAGCCAATTCTGCGGTGTCCATCTCGCCCACCAAACTTGTGATCCAAAAGACGAGGCGACGGTGCCCAAAAAAAGAAACCACCCAGGCCAGTACATTCCTTGGCCGCAAAACAGAAGATACAGGCAACCCGCCCCCGCGAGGAGTAGAGCTGTACTGTAAAGAGGGCCGAACCCCCCAGCCCGCGGATCGGGGGTCAAATCCTCAAACACCCGCAACTCTCTGCGTTGTATCCAGAAAGGCGGCTTGGGGTGAATGCTCGTCGGAATAATTTCCGTGGATGAGAAAGAGCTGACTATAAACTGCTGGATGCGATCCATTTTTTTAAAAGCTACGATCTGGCTAGCGCCGCCTCCTACGCCATATCCTGAATTTTCAATTTTTGTCGATGATTCTAAATACTTTAAATCGATCGGGGCGTACTGCCCGATCAAGCGGATATAAACTCCCAAGGGCCAACTGACAGCGAGTGCGATCCCAAAAAGAAAGATGACTTTTTTCCAGCTTCGGCTGGTTCCCGCCAGAAAAAGGAGAAAAATTCCGTCAATAATGATGGCATAAAAAACGCCCGAGGTTTTACTGGAAGCAGATGCCGCGAAAGCTGCCACTAGCGCCAGCACTCCATCCACCCGGATCGGGCCCAAAGCCAGAATTCTTAACATTGAAAAAAGCAGGCAGGTGATGAGTGAGGCCACGTGGCCATCGATCTGGAAGCAAGAGATCTGATACACCGCAACAGGGCTTAGCCCCGTGACCGTGGATAGAAACCACAGTCGCCAACCTGAGAAGTTGAGAAGCTGTAGCGTCGGAAAAACAAAACAGAAACAGATCCAGATGAGGGTCAAATTGATCCCCTTGCCTGCCTGCCAATTGCCGGTGATATGGGCCAAAAATCCCGCCAACACATGGCCGAAGGGGTATGCATTGAGCCCTGGATCACCCTTCATTAGATTTCGCACAGTGATTCCCCGGCTCGTCATTCCATCCCAACTAAAGTCGGTAAAGTCACCCAGAATCCAGCTGAACAGAACAGGCAGCATCAAGCCGACAACTGTTAAAGTCAGCGAGATTCGTAATCGATAAATTATTCCAGCCACCGACTCCCGGCCACCGAGTGCCGCGATTGTTCCCCCAAGCGTTCCGAGGACCCACACGACTGACTGCCATCCCTGTATTTTCCCTCCATGCGTCAGCACATAGACCAAGAACAGATACAAGCATACCCACCCGATTAGCATCCCTACACCCAACGGCCATAGGAGATCTGCTATTCGCTTTGTCAAACCAGTATCTGGTGTTTTTTTGTTTATGCTTAGGTTCCGGTTTAAAGAAACTGGGGTTTGCTAAAATTAAAAATCTGCCGCCCACCGACATCCTTGTTTATCTTAATCCTAATCTCTCTTCGCTACCCTATCTCCCATCTCCTATATTCTATCTTCTGAAAAAAACCCATTCGGGATTTTTTTAGTGCCCCTTAAAACACAGCACGATTCTCACGGTTTTTGCTAGAATTATTAGATCCAACAGAATTGACCTGTTTTTAATGTAGTACAGATCATATTCCAGTTTGATGCGGGAGTCGTCCACGCTGTTGCCGTAGCGGTACATCACTTGCGCCCATCCAGTGATGCCTGGCAAAACCTTTCCACGGGCACGGAAAAAGGGGATTTTCTGTTCCAGCTTGTCCGCAATATCGGGCTGCTCCGGCCGGGGCCCCACCAGGCTCATATTGCCCGCGATGACATTGAAAAGCTGGGGAAGTTCATCAATCCTTAATTTCCTAAGGATTTTTCCTAGCGGGGTGATTCGGTGATCATTATTTTCCGTCCACTTTTCGTCGTTGTCTTTTGGGTTATCGACCATGGTTCGGAATTTGTGTATCACAAACCTGCGGCCATGAAGGCCCACCCGGTGCTGCCGGTAAATGATAGGACCAGGAGAGGTCATTTTAATTAAAAGGGCTGACAGTGCCATAATTGGCAGGGCACCGATCAGCAGAATTCCTATACCGCAAACGTCCATTGTCCTCTTAAACGCACGGTAAAATACGGGCACTTGGACATGAGACCAGAAGGTGGTTGGGAGCCAGCCATCGCCCAGATGTTCCACCGGGATTTTGCCCATCGTCTTTTCAAACGCCTGCTCTAGGGACAGGATTTCCACCCCTTTTTCAAAGCAGTTCAACAACCCGGCAAGGGCATCGTTTGAAATGCTAGTGGGATCGGCGAGAATGATTTCTGAGACCCCCGTCCGGCTGACGAAGGCGGCTAGCTCAGAGAGCTGAATCTTCGTCTCCTTGAATGCTTCAAACCCGCTGATCACCCCGGTAAGGGTATCCAAATGGCCGATGAATTCCCAGTTTTTGAACCCTACCCGTTGGATTTCTTCCATGAAGTGATTGCAAGAAACTGATTTGCCCATCAGCAGGGCTGTTGCTGGTCGCAGGTTCAATTGGAAGATTTTATCGGAAGTGGCACGAGCAATAGGAATCCCGGGTAGCATCAAAAGAAGAAAAATGCTCGGCAATAAACGCGGAACCATAAAAGCCGGCGTAAAAGCCAGACTCTTTCGACTTAGCAGTAAAAAGATTGCGAAATAAATAAAACAACAAATTAACCAAGCGAACAACCAACGAATAAAAAATTTCCCCAACCTATCACAACTTTCGATGGAATAAGCATCGTTGAAAAATGCCACAAAAAACAATATCAATCCAGCCAAGCACAGCCATGGTCTCTGCACTTCAACTCCTATTGAGTCGCCCGACGATACCCACAAACTTAAATAAAACGCAACAACCGCAAACATGACAGAAGCCGTAAAATCCGACATTAACGTGAATATTTTGCGCTCAAGAGAACTCATAAGGTAGCAATGCGCACGACAATATTGAGCATAAACATTTTTGAATGCACTATTATAAGCCAACCTTGCACATCAACTTATTAAGGAACAGGAAGACATCTTTTTAAAATAATCTACAATCATGTTCTGTTGCTAATCAGAAGTTGCATCATGTGAGATAAACTTTTTTTAAAAGCGAAATACGTTCCGCCGGAGCTAAAAACATCATTATAAGCTTTTATAGATTCACCAAAACCCTTGTACCAAGAAATAATATTTCTGGAACTGGCGCCTCCGGCAAGCATATGAGTTAAGACTTTGGGGATAAAAAAGCCAGAACGTTTTTGCTTGAGAATTAATATAAGTTGCTGTTTTAGGTCTGCAGCAATACTAAAGCTTGGATCAAAGGGTTGCAATAAAGATTTAATAATTTCAGAGCGGACAAAAAAAGCAGGATGCGGGATTTGAATAAAATTGGAATTATTAAATTTTAAGGGTCTGCCTCGCCATTCACGACAACACCTAAGATTTTTGTTAAAGATTTTGATATTGCCATAAACGAAATCAAGATTAGTGCTTGTTAGAGATGTTGCTACTTCTTCAAGCACAGTTTTATTTGGGTACCAATCATCAGAGTTTAAAAAACAAATGAAGTCGCCAGTAGCGCAAGCAACCCCCTTGTTCATTGCGTCATAAATCCCATTATCCTTTTCTTTAACAATTACCGGATTCCGACAAGCAAGTTCCTTTGCAATTCGATAAGTATTATCAAGGGATTCACCATCAATAATAATATGCTCGACCTGATACAAGGACTGAATATTAACAGAGTTTATCGCTTGTCTTATTGTTTTTTGACTGTTTAAGCAGACTGTAATTACACTTGCCTTCATTTTTTTCAGTTCTTTCTAAGAGTTGCTATTTTATTTATTATATTATTTTTTATTATTAACAAAGAGGTAATCATGGGGGCTTAATTTCTTAACGTACCTGTAGTTGTTTTGCATTAAATATCTTTCTATCTTTTTAAAGTTTCTTGCCTCAATACAAATATAATGAAATCGAAATTTGTTGTGATTTACGCCTTTTAGAACTTCAATTTCCCCGCCTTCAACATCAAGTGATAACAAATCAATTTCTTTGGGGGCGTTTGCAGAAATTAAGATTTCGTTTAGTGTTTTTGCTAGCGCTCCAAACACAACTTTTTTATTTTTTCTTTGGATGAATTCTGATTCGGAGTGTTGAACTTTGTTTTTTATGTCAGACTCGACTCTGAGGGGAGTTGACATGAAGTTTGCATATATAATCGGAACAAACATATCTTTAAATGCAAACGATACGCAAGCATATGGAAAGACATATGTTGTCTTTTTTCTATTAGAAATGCATTTAATATAATTTTCAGGAACAGGCTCGATACATATGCCCGACCAGTTGCGATGCTCTTCGAAGTAATATGTATTTGAATAAGAGACTCCATCATTTGCACCAAGCTCAACGAAAAAACCTTTGTCATAATTCATGAATACCTCTAGCTGTTGGTCTATTTTAAAACATCCTTTATATTTAGATAAACGCATTCTTATCATGAAAAAGAGGCTAGTTAAACTTTGTCCAATTATCTTTTTGAGAAAAGATTTTAGTTTAATATAATGCATATTTTTTGCATGAGGGTTTTTTTAAATACAAATACATAGCTACTAAAGTTAAAAAGGGGCTTAGCACAAAACCAGCCCATCTAAAACTGAAAACCACAATATAAGTTAGTAGAAGCAGAGACACCATCATTTCGAAAATATTGGTGTCATCATATTTGCTTAGCTGATAAACTACAAAGATTATAATTGGAATCACCAGCAGACCATACGAACATAAAAGGAATGGAATCATTGATCCAAGATCCCTTTGGTTTAGTTCAATGAAATTACTTTCCAATAACTTGCTTTCCAATACTTCATTTTCACCATTTTGAGAAATCCATCCAAAAGGTCCGACTCCAAAATAGTGCTTTTCAATCAGCACACAGTTATATGCTTTTTTATATCCATTAAGCCAAACCTGCGATGACGCCAATTTTTCGCTTGAAAAATAATCGTTCTTTAAAGAAAGAACTACAATTAACAAGCTCGTAGTTAATAAGATTAGCATTGCCAGGAGAAATATCTTATGGGGTCTTTTTTTTCTTATTAACCAAAGTATGCCAAAAACGATTAAACCAAATAGTAACGTTGAGGACGGTGAAAGGAAGACCGTAATAGAAGCATTTATTAAAGAGTGAATTCGAAGATTATTAACAAAGAATAAAAATGCAAGAATTGGACCCAATGTATATCCAAGATTTGAGGGTTCCGGATACAATCCACCTAAAAAGTTACTTTTTGAATAAGTGTATTCAATCACTAAGAAAATTGAATTAATATAAACAGCGATCAAAAGCGCTTTGGAAAAGTTTTGTAAAGAGATTACTTTTTTGGGAATTTGGTTTAGCATTGCGTACAAAAATAATAAAAATAATCCCAGAAATGAAAAATATAACTTATTAAATAAAAGATTTGAGTTAAAAATACTTATTACTAGAACTATAAAAATATAGTTGAGCCATTTAATTACTTTGTTTGATAGTTTCAGCTTGGGTCCAAAACCCCATAATGCAACACAAGTAATATATAATGGATATCTTATTGGTGACGGGTATCCAATTCCCCAGAGGACACTTGAAATTATAGTAACTAGAAGAAAGGAATATATATATATTTGTTTAGTCAAAATTTTTAATCATTCTTTTGAAAAATTTATGAAATGAAAGCTTTGAAATTGTTTTTTGGACAAGCTTATTTCTTTTCTTTGAATGCTTTCTATTTGAGACTAGTAGCTCAATTGAATCTTTTATGGATTTTATTTGGTAAGGGTTGGCGTAGAAAGGAAGTTGCTTATAAATTTCGCGGTGCGTTGGTATATCTGATAATGCGATTTGTTTATTATACAATACAGCCTCACCTGGTGTTAAGGAATACCCTTCAAAAAAAGAAAAAAGGCAATAACCACGACACAACCGATATAGTGTATTGATGGCTGGGTCAGTTAAGTTGTGAAATATGCATATATCTTTTCGATCTTTACTTATTTCCTTTATTTCGCGGAAATAATCTGTTTCTTGAATAGTTCCAACTAAAACAAGAAAAGTTTTATTATTTGGATTTATTTCCTTAAATAAAATAAAAGCTTTTATAAGATTCGACCAGTTTTTAAGTCTATATATTTGAGAAACAGATAATATATAGTTATTATTTTTCAATTTTTTACTAATGCTGTCAAGTTTTACAACCTGTTTTGATGGGTATAATCCATTACCAATAATCTTGCAATCGACTTTATTTTGAAGATGTTTTTCATATTCACGTTTTGTTTGGTTTGTTGTAAATAATATTTTTTTTGATCTTGATGCTGTTAAATATACTAACGCTGAATGGGCGATTTGCTGAAATATACTTCTCCCACGAAGGTTTTTAGAAACAACAAAGTTAGTATTTGTATGTACAAATGTAATCACTGGTTTCAGATTTAACAACAGACCAAATGTGGCTGGCATAAATATATAGTCGGCACTAGCAATCATTGCCATAAATGGAATATAGAACTGCTCAAAGATTCCTCGAAACCATTTCGATTTAATATTTCTTAAAAGAATTATTCGCCCCCAATCATAGTTTACTTCACTTTTTAAATAGGTTTCTAAACTGTCAAAGCCAGACTTTTGAAAAACAAATATAAAATCATACTTCTTTGAAATATATTTTCGGTTGTCGTCTATATATATTAAAAGGTTTTTGAAGATTGTTCTATATCCCGACCTTGAACCATTGAGAACTAAGCAACTTACTAGAATTGTTTTTTTCATGCTTTAGTTAGTTTTTTGATAAAACTTGTACTGCATGTATTAATAATAGTTTTTGCAGAAAGGACATTTCCAGACAACAGGTCGCTCTTAAATTTATGAATTACAGACTGCAAACTCCGTAAGCTTGCAGAGTTATATTTATAATAGTTTTCCACTAATGCGTTGACGTATGGAAGGTTAGGTGCAATTATGGGCAACCTATAGTTGACGGCCTCAATTAATGGATAACCTAACGATTCACTTTGCGATGGGAAAATTAAGCCGTGCGCTTTTTGATAATGACTCTGAATTTCAGATTTACTCAGCGTACCAAGAAGTTTAAATTGTGAATAGTCTTTCTTATCACAAAATACGTTTTCCCTGCTAATTGTTAGGTATATATGAATATTAAGAGCCCTCAAATAAGAATTTGCCCCCATTAAGAAAGAATGATTTTTATGGGGATAATAAAAGGCAGGATAAAATAGGATTAACTGTGGATTATTTTTCTTCAGATAAACTTTTTTATGAAATCTTTTTATTGGCTTGTAAGCGGTGCCAATCACTTCAGTCATTAAGTGATATTTCTTAAATGAAGATTGTAATAACTCTTTGATATTTTGTGTTTGTACACATATTCGTGGTTTTTTTAATATTAAGGAGATTTTAAAGAATAGTGTCTCAATCTTGGAGGCAAGAGATCTTTTTTTTAATGGTTGTAGATATAATACATTATGAAAAAAAACTGTTTGTGGTCCAAACCAGAATAAACAGGGAAAGTTTCCCATTGTTATCAAATGTTGAGCCTTTTTTTTCAGACAGAAAAAAGGCAATATAAGTTGCTCCAAAAGTAATCTATAAATAATATTTAGTTTTTGTGAAGGATATGGAACGGAAATTGATTTATGTTTCAAATCAAATTTTTGACCGAACGAAAGTTCAAAAGCAATATCAGTTTTATTTAGGATATTTTTTATGGCGGAGTAAAGAATCAAAGAGCCGCCCTTATAAAGATTAAATGTTGATATTATTATTGCCATTTTTTTTTAATAAAGACTTTAGTCTTTTATTAATTTCATCAAATATCTTTGAGCGCAAGCTGCGATATATAAAATAATTAGATTTAAGATAATTGTCGTACTTCTTGTAATTCTTTTTTTGTTTGAACGGTCCTTTAACTTCGAATCTTTTAAGATTTGAAGTAGAATCACGTATGTTTTTTGTGTGAGTTGCCGCAGAACCAAAACCTATATTTGTAACCATATTTCGCATCGGAAAGATAAACTTTAAATCATTTTTTAAAACTAAATATGAGAACTGATAATCCCATGTATCAATTGTCTTATTTATAATTTTAAACATGTTTTTGATCCAATACTTTTTTTCATAATCAGCGAAGCGATCAAGCCATGAAGCGCCAATTAAATCTTTTTCCGAAAGCGTGTATTTGTATTTCTTCCAAACTCTTCTCCACGTCGCCCATCCCCATATTTGCGGGAAGCTGATGAAGCCATAATGATTTGCCGGAAGCTTATTTTGTATAAATTTAAAATCAGCGGATATTCCGGCTACCGTATTGTCGCGGTAATATCTTTTCAGGAGAACTGCGCAAAACGAGAAAAAAGACTGACTAACGATACAGTCGTCTTCTAGTATAATACCGTATTTGTTGTGCTTAAAAAACCAAGTAATTGCAGAACACATGGCCAAGCCACAACCAAGATTTTTTCTTCTGTATTTCTTTTTTACAACGCACTTCCACTTTAATTGATTATCTATAATGTCGCGACATTTTTTTACCCTCCCGTAGTCGCCAAATCGGTTTTTTCTCGGCCCATCGGAAAAGATGAATACTTTTGTAGGCTTTAGTTTGGCCAAGTTTTCTATTGCTTGTTGTAAACAATCGGGGCGATTAAAAGTTATTAGCAGGATGGGAATTTCATTTTTTTTATATTGACGCATAACCAGTTTTAAAATTATTTTAATTTTTCTTTGTGCAATATTTTGATAAACTTTTTTGAAAGATTTTTATATTTATATTCAAGCATCTTAGTTTTGCTTCTTATTTTAAATGAGCCATTTTGTATTTTCTCGAAAAGGTCTGTTCCTGGCGGAATTAAGTCAGCATAATTCTTGAGTATCTCCCTAGCTTCACCCACTGCATGACCAAGGATCGGTCGACCGGCAGCCATGTAAGCAAAGATTTTTGACGGGCATCTGCATCTGTTTAATGGAGTATCTCTCATTGGTAAAAGTAAAACTTTTGCTTTTTCAAGTATTGGCAATGCTTTACTTAAGGTTTTATAACCAAGTAATTTAACATTAGTTAGGTTATGTTTTTCAAGATATAACTGCCATTTTTTTTTGTCAGGTCCATCTCCAATTATGATTATTTTAGGCCTATAACCTTTAATACTTGCTTCATGAGCTCCTAAAATTATTAAATCGTGATCCCAAAGGGGATAGAAATTGCCGAGGTAGGCAAAATAGTTAAGCTTTTGAACAGTCTTTTTGGTTTTCGAAAATATATACTGCCCATTCGGCAAGTATATGCTATCTTTTAGGTATTTTCTGAATTCTTTGGTTGTGGATATTTTAACATTTGCACGGTATTCCATCCATTTTTGGAGAAATAAACGCGGAAGAAATTGAACAATATTATGCGGTCTTAATATAGGCGGTTCGTCCCACTCACCAATTAACTTGAAATGAGTAAATGCAATTGCTACAAATGCCCTCCATGAAGGGTTGGTTTGAACAACCCAATCAGGATTAATTTTATATAAAAGTTTCCGGCAGGCAAAAGGTGACAATACTTTAGTTTTTTGAGAATAAAAGTTAATATCGATTTTTTGATGAACTTTTTTGGAAAAAAGAAGATTTTCTTTTCTATCATCTGAAATAATGCTAGCATTTATTTTTCTTTTCTTAAGTTCAAGTGCAAAGTTAACTGGTCGATAATTGGCAGCGCTATTAAGCGGGCCCCACGTCAAAAACGCTATTTTTATCAATTTTTTATTTAAAGTAAATTACTAGATCAGATATACCATCAGAAGTTAGTACTTTTCTGTAACTTTTTGTCAAATTGTAAAACTTTCGCCAATTATTATCTATTATGTTGTTTATTCCTTTGACAGAGCCCCAACACCTTGTTGGATATGGCAAATACCAATTAATATTATCAATAATTACTAAGCCACCTTTGCGGACTTTTTTTATTGATAACAGAGCTGATTTGCCTCGATCGCCACCATCAATAAAACAAAAATCAAAAGAATCATTAGAAAAGTTCTTAATAACTTCAGAGAAAGGTTTTTGTGCAACATGCAGAAGGTTTACTTTTTTTTTCAAACCATGTAATTCTATTAATTCTTTTGTCTTTTGATACCATGTAATATTGTCCTCGAGAGATATTAATTTTTTTACACGCTGACCTAGCCAGATTGTGCTTCTTCCACTCCCAGCCTCAAATCCGCAATCCTGTTTTTTAAGTAAATAGGGAAGTAACTTAATGGCTTGACGATTTATCCAGGGATCTGATGGGTTGATACTTTGGTATAAATGATCAAGTGTCCGGTCAATTAAATATCTAGGGGACCAGTGTAACATTATATTTTATTCTGGTTTATCTTTTTTTTCGTACCATGATTCGATTTTTGAAATATTATTTAATATATGTTTATATCCCCTTGATAAAAGTAGGGCATGCAAGCTATTCTTTGCTAGAGAATTATTATGTTCGACTAGAATATATCTTATATTATACATTTCAAAATCAAATTCTTTTAGGATTTCATATTCTGAGCCTTCAGTATCAACTGATAGAAAATCAACGGTATAAGGCGCATTGCCGCTGACTAACAAATCATTCAACGCTATTGTACTAACATCGTATTTTTCTCCTCTTTTTCTATTGTTTTTCCAAGCATCACAATCAGAGATTGAAGCAACAGTCGAAAGAATATTATTTTCTGTTTCTAGAAAAGTTATTTTTTTCCCTGTTTCCGACCAAACACAGTCGTGATTAATAAAACAACTTCGATTACTTTTCAGGTAAATATTTGATTTTTTACATGGCTCAGATAATATTCCCTTCCAGTTAAACTTTGTTTCTAGTAAATATGTATTCGATAAAAAGATTCCATCAACAGCGCCAAATTCAATAAAAAAACCATTCTCCCTAAAGCCTGATAGAATTAATACAATTAAGTCTTGGTACTCTTGGGACCGTGATTCTTTCATAAGATTGATAACTTTTTTGTAATTGCATTCAGGGCAATGCAAAAGAACATCCACTAGTACCTGATATCTTTTTGCTTTTTTAAGATCGCATAAGTTTTTATTAGATGTAACACCAATATCGAATCTTTCTAATATTTTTTTCAGAATATTCATTTTACACATTCAACAAGTAGTGATTCGTCCTTTCGACCAAGACTATCTAACAAGGGATCGAAATGTCTTTCTTTGATATTTCTAAACCCTGCCCTTGAAAGATGAAACGAAAGCGAATCAAAATCGAACATCATTTTATGCTCACCTGCCATATAAAATATATAATTCAATATATCGGCAGGCCGTTCAGATAAAATAGCAGGCCTATATTTTAATAGCGTCCCGCTTGCGGCTTTCGAATTGTATGCATTAACAAAGATTTTAAGGTTTGGCACGCTAATTAAGAACTTCCCCTTTGGTCTTAAAACTAGTTTTACTGATAAAAAGACACGATGTAAATCATCTAGGCCAAAGTGCTCAAGAACATGTTCAGCGTATACTATATCGCACTGTTCATTAGGTATGGGAAGTTTTTTACGTATATCAAAAGTTAAATCCGAGCCAAATCTGTAATCGATAGAAAACCAGCCTTTTTTTCTAGAACTTCCAGAACCAATTTCAACATTTTTTATTTTTTTTCTAAACGGTTCAAAAAGATACTGAAAGCTATTAATACTGTTGTATATCTTTAAAATAATATGATATGTATATTTAATATAAATTCTTTTCATATTTTATAATATTTTTTTTAATAACATCTATCTTTATGAAGGTTTTTTAGCATTAAACTTTTATTAGATTTATTAAAACAATCTGGAAACGATGAAAGATTTTCGATGCAAAAGATCGAAACTTCCTTTACTTGTTGGTGTATTTAAAACTGTGTGGCACTTATTTTGAGAATTAGATTTTTTTCGGCAAAATTGTTACAACCTTTTTAAGCTTTTGTTCGACTATGTTTTTAGTAATCTTCATTTTTGAAACATCGCCATGGTTTTGCTGATTTACTAAAGAACAGTGTAGCTGATAAAAAGAACATGGCCAATCCAAAACATGCAAACACCTTGTTATGATATCCTAGCAACAGTGTGCTTGAAGCAGTTAGTAAAAGAGCCGCACATATTGCATTCAGGTTAAGGCATCCATAACCTAGAATTTTTCCGACTTTGTATAACATAATCGCTATTATTAAATATCCAAGGTTTCCGATACATGCAAAGATAAGCCCTCCAAATCTTGCTCCTAATAAAATTGCTAATAACGAAACTATTGTTGCAAAACTACATATATTAAGAATAGTTTTTGTCTTCCCTAATGCTAAAAGACAATAATATGCGGGCGCATGGAGTGAGATTAGAAAATAGACCCAAATAATCACAACATAGGAAGGAAATGCAGATCTTGGTATTGCAGGAAAGAAGATCTCGCATATTTTTGGTCCCATTAATATAAGAACTGCGGACAAACCAGCGGCGACAATACAACAAATTTCTGTACTGTTTTTATAGTTAACTACAGAGTCTTTTAAATATTTACCTGGCAAATATGATAGTAGCGGCGCACAAACAGTTAGTGATAAGGCATTTAGTTGAGATCCAATTGCTGTAAATGTGCTATAAATACCTAGTTGCGCTTGCGTTAAGTAAATGCCCAGAATTATTTTATCGACCTGGTTGTATGATACGTTAACCATATTATTTGCAGCCATATAGACACTTTTACCTAATATATCTCTACTTTTTTTCAAATCTATACTAATATTAAAAGTAGACGGAATAACTAAATAGTTTTTAATTTTTCTCACCGAAAAAAAGACTGGCATTAATGCTCCAAGAAATATTACTAAACTCAGATTATTTATATCTGTCGATATATAGGAAACAAACAATAATGCCAACTGGGATAAAATAAAACTATTTGAAAGTATTTTATTGGTTTGCCTAAAGCATTTGTGGGAATTTAATATCCCAACCATCGTTTGCGAACATGCTCTGGCAATTATTGCAAACCCAACCCACACCAACGCATTTGATACCTGTTTACTGCTATAACTTGGAAAAAGTATTTTCGAAACGCACGGAGTTGCGCTGATTAAAACTATCGAAGTAATTGATGAAAATAAAAAAGCAAACCCCAAAAGATATAATATATTATTCGTTTTATCCTTTTGCTTAAGTCCAGATGTATAGATTGTCGCATACGTGCTCAGACCAAATTCTGACAATGCGCCTAGATTTACAATCGCAGTTAATATAGAGAGAGTTCCGAATTGTTCGATACCCAGGTTTTTTATGATTACTGGTAGCGAAATTAATGCGACGACTATACGCAAAGCTCCACCCGAAAGATTTTCGAGCCCATCTTTTAACATCTTATATTTTTTAATTTTTAAAAAAAAGAATTCTTTCATTTCATTTGGCAAAAATGTGAACTTATGAAAATTTTAAGATTATGTTTTCAGTGTTTATTAAATTAGATCAAATTTTGATGTTTTACTAGATTCCCTGTCTAATCTCATTTTTATTTTTTCCTAACAACACGCTGCCGCCCTTGGTCGATTGAGACCGCTTTAGCGAACTCAAAACCAATCTTTCCCTGCCCTATTCTTTGTTGTCTCAGCATCCCGTGGGATAGCTGGACCCGACCGCTACTTAAATTTTGTCAGTAGCGGCATGGTCCTCAAAAAACCTGTGACCAGTGGAAGCAGAAGCTGACCGTGGCTGTGCCAACGACGAATCGTATCCAGCTTTTCTCTTAATTCTTGTGGTAAGCTGAGGTTCGGATCCTTTTCTAATCGCACCACCTCATCGCCTAACTCCGTAAAAGCTGGCCCGATCTTCTTCGTGACAAACGTTTCCACCGCCTTGCGTAAGTGATCCTCAACAACGAAATGTTCCGCTCGGTTTCCATTGTCCCCCTCGACCCTGATCGCCCCCAGTTCCCGCAGAAACTTTAATCCTTGGCTGACCGAGCCCCGACTAATCTTTAGCTTCTTACAGATTTGTCCGGCTTCGATCGGTCGAGCCGAAACAAACACCGCCCCGTAAATTAGCCCAACCGATTTGGGAAGTCCCAAGATCGCACAGAGTTTTACGCAGAGATGAAGAATAGAATCCTCAGGACTACCGCCCTGCACAGTCCGTGAAGGCTTAGAATTTATCAGCTTAGATTTCGAGCTTAGGGCAATCATTGTTCTCTAGTTTAAGTTGTGGTCGTATTGCCGAAACACCATAGGTCCAGCCCACGAAAATCAACCGGCCGCCCAGGGCTGCTCGTCCATGCCAAACTATACAT
>Ga0187843_10001423_pt1 | contig 15115 bp, 6 predicted proteins | sample SpaLakP09_SKY_43_FD_134516 | JGI IMG/M metagenome (GOLD analysis project Ga0187843, IMG submission 134516) | Oligotrophic lake water microbial communities from Sparkling Lake, Wisconsin, USA - SP09_SKY_43 | ecosystem: Environmental > Aquatic > Freshwater > Lake | place: USA: Sparkling Lake... | reverse complement strand
GTCTTTGGCTGGCATTAGCTGGCAATACGAAGTCCGTACAGAGAAAGAAAAGCAGTTATTGTTTGTGGGTACTGAATTTAGAAATGCGATCAATAGCTACTATGCCAGCACACCAGATGCAGCCAAAGTTTACCCTTTAAGCCTAAATGATTTGTTGATTGATAAACGCACGCCCAATGTTAAAAGGCATTTGCGCAAAATATACCTAGACCCCATGACAGGCAAAGCTGATTGGGGTTTGGTTACTCAGCAGGGGCGTATTATAGGCATTTATAGCTGCTCAAAGCTGCAGCCATATAAACAGGGGGGCTTTAATGCTGCAGAAGTTAAATTTACTGGGTCAACAAGCTACAAGGATTGGATATTTGGTAGAGATGACGGTGATAAATTAAGCGTATGTCAATAGTTATAAAAAAACACTGTAGCTTGCTAAAACAAATTCACAGTTCTAAATACTTTTCGGATAGAAAAAAACGAACTAAGGGAGAAAATACTTCGGGCAAAGCAACTTCTTTGGTGTTAATCACCATCTCCCAATGCTAAATCATTGGAGTTAACTAACGCTATTTTTACTTGGTCTATAACGCTTTCCCAATCATCAATTTCCGGTTGCCTAAACAAGGTGGCGGTTGGGTACCATGGGCTATCATTTCTATCAAGCATCCAGCGAAAATCTGCTGAATATGGTAAAAGTACCCAAGTTTTTACTCCTAATGCACCCGCAAGATGCACTACTGAAGTGCATGTAGAAATTACTAAATCCATTTGCATAATGAGAGCGGTAGTATCTGAAAAATCAATCAGTTCATCTTGGTAGGAGTTTATTTGAGTAAGTGAATCGAAAACTAGTTGATCTTCTTGTCTAATCTCTTTTTGTAGTAAGTGAAACTCAAATGGTAATTCAAATAAACTAGTTAGGCGCTCCAACGGTATATTGCGTCTTGATAATAGAATGTCATCTGCAATGTTGTTTGACGAACCGGACCAAACAATACCTACACGCGGTTTTATTTTAAGACCTAATTTATCTTTCCAAAGCTTGGTTTTTTTTTCTTCAGAATATAGGTATGGAATATTCGCAGGTATTGTTTCTGATGTCGTCTTAAAAGCGTATGGCAAACTTAATAAGGGGCAATGCACATCAAACTCAGGAATCGGATTGCCTTGCTCAATTAATGTTACATTGTTTTTCAATGTTGATAACAATGACAGAAGTGCTTTTGGCGCTTCTAATAAAATTTGTTTAGGCGAAAGTGCTTCAACCAATCCCATATAGCGACAAAATTGAATGGAATCACCCAGCCCTTGTTCTGTATGAATGAGAATAATTTTATCTTTAATAGATTCTTTACCTAGCCACAAGGGTTGTGAGAAGTTTCTAATATACTCTTTAAGATGACTACCTCTCCATCGCCATTCATAAAGAGCCCACCCGTCCTCGTATTGGCCCAGCAAAATTTTTACCAGGCCTTTGCCACAGTAAGCCTCAGCGAAGTTTGGATTTAGGCGAATAGCTTGGTCATAGCTCTCGATAGAAGCCTCAAACTCTTGAAGTCTATACATGAGATAGGCATGGTTATGGAACGCGACTGAATAATCTGGATTTAATTTTATCGCTTGTTTATAGTCACCGATAGCCGCATCAATTTGATTTAGGGCCAGCAACGCATTGCCGCGATTACAATAAGCCACAGCAAAATTAGGGTTCAGACGGATTGCTTCGTTATAATTTGTGATTGCAGCCTCAAATTGTTTTATGGCTTGCAACGCATTGCCACGATCACAAATGGCTTCAACTAGATTTGGATTGAGACGGATTGCTTCGTTATAATTTGTGATTGCAGCCTCAAATTGTTTTATGGCTTGTAACGAATTGCCACGATGATAAAAGGCTTCAACAAGGTTTGGATTGAGACGGATGGCTTGGTCATAGTTAGCGATTGCGGCCTCAAACTGCTGCAGTTCGGCAAGTAATATAGCGCAGTTAAAATAAGCTTTTGTATGATTCGTATTAAGCTTTATAGCCTTGTAATAATTTTCGACTGCAGTATCGTATTTTTTAAGCTTCTCAAATGCCAATGCAAGGTTAAAGTATACGGCTGATTGATAGGGGTTTATTTCAATGGATTCAGATAATAATGTAACAGCTTTATCTAACTGATTCATTTGCAAAGCAAGGGCCCCATAAACCTGAAGCAAATCAAAATGTTTCGGCTGAAGAGCAAGAATTTCGTCGTAAATTTTTTGTGCTTTTTTAAACTGGCCTTTTTGATGGAACGAATAACCTTCAATTAGCATTTGATTCAATTGTGACGTTGTCTTAATGTTGTTGCTAAGCGTTATTTTTTTTGGCTGAGTAAAGCTTCGTAACTTTGCCATATTTAGTTACTTTTGATTGCGTTAATTGAATACTGCGATGAACCCAACAGAGAACTATATACATGCATGCTTAATGCTTTCATAGAGAGTTTTTTAAGTCAGAAAATACTAAATGAGTATATGTTCAGGCGCTAATTTATTGTGATGGTGCCGATACATCAATTGATAAGCTCTTTCAAGATTTTGAGTAAACAGCTTGGAATTGTAAAGTGCAGAGTCTGGAAGATTGCCTAATAGTTTTTTCTTAATGCTTTTTATCTTTTCTGGATGGGTTCCAAGTTCAATTGCCAATGATTCATATCTTTCAGGTGTCAAGGTAATCAATTCAGGCAAACCAACAGCACTCAATAAACTTGCTGCGACACGACTGGCAAAAGACTCACCTGCTAGAGTTATCAAGGGCAATCCAACACGTAATGAATCGCTAGCAGTAGTATGCGCATTAATTGGGTTTGTATCCAAGAATAAATCAGCCAATTGTATTCTTTTAAGGTGCTCCTCTACCGGAACTAATGAAGCGAAAATAAGGCGACTCTCATTGATACCTCGTAATTCGGCCTCTTTCTTCAAGTTTTTAGCCGAACTTTCATTATTTTTAAATATCCATAAAACACTTCCTTCAACCGCTTGCAGGATTCGCATCCAACTGTCAAAGATGTCCGGAGTAATTTTGTAATTATTGTTAAATGAACAAAATACAAAAGCACTCAAAGGTAAGCCCATTTCTTGCCGGTTGAAAATTTTATCAGAAACTGTTCGATGGCTGATATTGGCTTGATATGAATTAGGAAGGTATACAATTTTTTCTGAGAAATGTTCTTGCTGTTTTTCTGGAATCACAATATGGTCAGCAATGATATAGTCAATATAATCTGAACCCATCGTACCAGGATAACCCAAATAACTTACTTGAATCGGTGCCGCACGGTGAGCAAAGATACTCGTCCTCGATTCTTCTGTGTATCCTTTAAGATCGATAGCAATATCAATTGCCAATTGTCTCGAAAGAGAGGCAATCTCTATATCTGATTTAGTGTTAACGTTAATAAATTGATCAAAACTTTCCATGACCCTTTGTTTCCATTGATCTTGTTTATCCAGTCCAAATGAAAAAGCGATTAATTCAAATTTACTTTTATCGTGATACTCAAATATCTCAGCCATTAATAGCATCGTAGCGTGATTATGAAAATCTGCTGAAAAATAACCAATTCGTATCTTTTTATTTTTTGGATATTCTTTAATCGGCCCAAGCAAATTATTTACAGGATATTTTTCATCCACATACATTGTTGCACATTGCCTATGAATGTTTGGTTTATCTGAAAGAAATAGTGAAACAAATGGCATACCTGTTTTATTATTTTTTGTTATTTTTTTAATAAACTGCGCTGAGAGTTTATCTAAGTCTTCCCAATCGCACAGTTGCAATTTTGTATATATCAAATAGTCAAGCAAATATTCTGTTTCAGGGCATATTCTAAATGCATTAAGATAGCTTGTAAGTGCTGAATCTGGCAACTTAAGAGCAGATAGGGTGCGTCCACGATTAAAGTGTGCTTCAGCAAATTTAGGGTGCAGCCGAATTGCGTGGTCATAATTAGTCATGGCAGCATCAAGCTGCTTGAGTGCTTGTAGTGCATTACCGCGATTAGAGTAGGCTTCAGCAAAATTAGGGTTCAGCCGAATCGCCTGATCATAATTAGTGATGGCGGCATCAAACTTCTCGAGTGCTTGTAGTGCATTACCGCGATTAGAGTAGGCTTCAGCAAAATTAGGGTTCAGCCGAATCGCCTGATCATAATTAGTCATGGCAGCATCAAGCTGCTTGAGTGCTTGTAGTGCATTACCGCGATTAGAGTAGGCTTCAGCAAAATTAGGGTTCAGCCGAATCGCCTGATCATAATTAGTGATGGCAGCATCAAACTTCTCGAGTGCTTGTAGTGCATTACCGCGATTAGAGTAGGCTTCAGCAAAATTAGGGTTCAGCCGAATCGCCTGATCATAATTAGTGATGGCGGCATCAAACTGCTTGAGTGTTTGTAGTGCATTACCACGGTCACAATAAGCTTCAACATAATTAGGGTTCAGACGAATCGCTTGATCATAGTTAGTGATGGCATTATCAATTTGCCCAAGTCCCTCATAAGCAATGCTTAGATTGCAGTGTATATTAGGTATATTGGGATTTAATTTAATTGACTTAGATAGGAGTTTGACTGCTTGCTTGTAGTTTTTAGCCTCCAATTCAATTGCCCCTGCAAGTTGAAGGGCATCAAAATTACTAGGTTGAACATTAAGTATTTGATAGTAAATGCGTTGCGCTTCATTTAAAAAACCTTTTTGGTGCAGGGCGTAACCATGAGCTAACATTTGTTTCACATTTGCAGATGCCTCGCCAATTTTGTTCTGCAATTTATTTTGTTTTGAGCTTTTTAAAAGTTTTACCATTTTTAAGTGCCTCACAAGCTATCTATTATTACATAAAGATCTGAGGTGACGATCGCCGTAAACTTTATTGTTCGCGTAAAACATCCAATAAAATAGAAGAAATAATTGATTATTTGTTATTTAGGTTTGATTGCAGTCATCAAGTCCTGAATCTCATATGTTCGCTGCCCATTATTGAGGTAGATTGTGGGTGTGGCTGAGATTCCAAGGTTTTCAGCAAGCGCCTCATTTGCACTAATCGGGTTGTCGCACTTTTCACTCTTAGGCAATGTGCCTTTAACCATAAAATTACTCCACGTGACTGACCTGTTTTTGGAGCACCAAATAGACTCGGCTTTTGCAGCAGCATCGGGGTGCAGTTCCCTCAAAGGCAATAAGAAGACATAAGCGGTGTAATCACTAATACCAATGGCGTCTAAACTGATTTCGAGGTCTTTGCAGGAAGGACAATCAGGATCACTAAATATCGCAAATTTATAGTTACCTGAACCTTTTTTAATTTCAATTGCATTTTTTAGTGGTAAATCTAAAAACTTGATGGTGGTGAGTTGCTTCAAGCTGTCTTCAGTTAAATTCTTTTTACTTTCAATCTCTATCAAAGATCCATTGGTAATCGCGTGGCTAAAATTGCTATCAGTATAAATAATGTTGCCGTTAACAAAAACCTCATAGAGGCCCGGAAGTGGTGACGCCTTTATACTTTTTGCTTTGAGCGGAGGATTAAGTCCCTCTAGTTTTGATTGAAGTGAAGTAATGCCATCTGGCGATCCTGCGGAGCTTATTAATGAAGTGCTTATAAAAGAAAAACCAATTAAGATACTTAAGATTAAGTGCTTGTGGTTATTTGACATTATTTTCCTTTTGTAAATAAAATATGAATATTAAGTCGATGTTGTTCACAATGTTTGAATTATGTAAAAAAACTTGCCAATCTAAAGTTTTGGATGCTTAACTCAACAAAGTTTTGCCAAACTCTGAAGTTTGATAACATGATATTAATGGCAATGCTCGAATTTGCAATATAGTCCGAAGTAACTATAATGGATAAATATTAATGCAATAAGAAATTGTTAGATTATATTTGTTAAAAGTCTGAAGGAATAGATTTTTAGCAAAAGATTAATTTATTTGTGACTTAAATCGTACATTTTAAATAACTGATTTTACTCAGGGTCAATCAACTAGTTATTGATGTTTTGTTTCAAATTCGGATATTTTAATGTAATTTTTAATCGCACCTTTAATATATTGGGAGTTAGATGTTATGAAATTTATCAAGAAATCACTTTGGGCTGCGCTAGCTTTAACATTAGCTGCGCCGGCATACGCGGCTATGGAAAAACCTAATGCAGGCATTGATGCTGCAGACGGTTCAAGCTTTATTTTGAATCTTATTGATGTTAATACAGGTAAGTCTGCAACATTCGACCTTGGATCAGGTTTTTCTGTTTTCAACCCTACCAATAATTATTCATGGAATTTAACTGGTACTTCTACCGGAGCAAACTACAATTCAGCATTTACGGCTTTTCAAGCTGCTACGGGTAATGCCGGCGATGTTAAATGGGGTGTTTTTTCAGGACAACAGGGCCCGGGTCTAGACACTACGCAGTTTTACTCCACTTACACTGCGGGTGCAATTAGCAATTGGACGTCATTCAGTGCTTTTGAATCTTTAAATGTTCTCGGCGGATTTAGTACTATGATGGATGCTGCTAATAATGAGCTTACCCATGCTACTTCAAATAATGGTGCCAACTTTATAAATGTAACTACACCAGCAGATGAAAATTACGATCTCCTATACGCTGGTGGCTTTTATGGTGTCAACGGCGACTTTGGTTTACAAAATCCTATGGTTTCCGGCTATAACACAAGTTTGAATTTGTACAAAATCACCAGTGGCTCAAATGATGATCCATTTGCTGCTGTAGTTAAAACTTACGTCGGTGCGTTCAACTTTACTTCGGCCGGTTTATTGACATTTGCTGCGAACCCGAGTTATGTGGGTGCCGTTCCTGAAGCTGATACAACAGCAATGATGATGGCGGGCTTGGGATTGATGGGTTTTATCGCTCGTCGTCGTAAGCAAACTGTTTAATATTATTTTATTTAAGGAAAATTGACATGAAGATTAAAAAAATTGTTTTGGCTTTAGCCGCTATTTCATTAGCGCCTGCTGCATTTGCTGCAGCTTATACTACCGCTGAAATTAATCAGGCTCGTACTACTGGTGATTCAGCATTCCAAGAGACTTGGTTTACTGGAGCATCTGCACCAACTGCAATGGTTTACAAAGAGTGGGCGGAAGGTTGTGCAGCTGGCTCTGAATCAGTTTATACAAGTGCTACGGTTGCAGGTGCACCTGGGTCAATTGGTAACTTCGCTGCATATGTTTGTAACCGTGGTGGTAAAGTATCTGTTTTATATCATACTGTAGATGGTGGATCATTTAATGCATACTCCCCTTGGCTTAATGGTAAAGACCCTGTAAATACAACTATGCCTGTAGCATTGAAGCGTCTTAAAAAAATTGGTGATGATGGTGTTATTGTAGGTAGAGAAGGACTTTGTGCATCTACAGGCAGTTTTGTAAAAGGGGCTGTTACCGTACCACTTTACATGGGATGTACTACTGTCGTTGGCGGCACGTTAACTGCTAATGCCAATCCGGCACTGCCAGGTACTGCAGCAGCAGCAGGTGATGGCGCTATTGCACGCCCGGCTGGTGGTTTTTCAGATGTGGAATTAGCTTTATGGGGTTACAAGTTACCAACAGCAATTGGTACAGAAACTACTCTGAATTTATTGCAAACATTTGGTGTTGTAGTTACTCCAAAACTATATCGTGCTTTGCAGGTAGCTCAAGGTATTTATGCTAATGCTGCTGCTGCTGATGCCGACACTACTTTTGATCCAGCGTTCGCACCAAATATTACGTCAACCCAGTATGCATCAATTGTTCGAACATTTGGTGGTTATCAGTCAGGCTGGACAAAATTAGCTCCAACTATTGCTTTAGGTACTAGCAATATGACCCTAACACGCAGAACTGAATTGTCTGGTACGCAAAAGGCATCAAATGCTTACTTCTTAGGAAGACCATGTATGTCAGATGCATTGGGTGCAATGACTCCTGCAACTACAAGCTTCAGTAAATTGACAATTCCATCTCTTTATGCAAGCACTGGGAATGTTAAAACGGCTCTTAATACTACTAATGCAAGTACTACACATCCATACGGTATTGGTGTAATGTCACTAGAAAACAACTGGAGAACTGAAGCAGCAGCTGCGTCGGATTACAGATTCATTAAATTAGATGGTGCTCATCCAGAAGCTGGCGACACAACTTATGCCCGTGCTTCAACAATTTCAGGCGCTTATCAATTCGCTATGGATTTGAGAGCATTTAAGGCTGCTAATGCTGATACATTCGGCGCTTCACTCTTAACTACTATTACGAATAATCTCAAATCTCCATCACTTGCAAATTGTACACAAGCTTCTTTACCACGTGGTCTAAGTTACGACAAGGCAGGTGCTTGTGCCGCAACAAATGATAGTTCAGTTTTGAGATCAGTACTTACTAAAAATGGTAAAAACTGTCAGAAACCAACCTTGAATTAAAAGTGTAAATTAAGGATAGGATTTTCATTTAAATACTGTCTGTTGTGTATTAAAGCTCCTTCTTATGAAGGAGCTTTTTTTTAAATAATACAAAGCTGGAATATGAAATTATTATTAATAGGTCTTTTGTTGTTTTTATCCAATATCTCACTTGCAAATTCTGAGGGGGAAGTTGTTAAAGAAAAAATGGTATTCCCTGTGATGGAGTACCGAATTCAAGGCAATACGGTGTTGTCAACTGATAAAATAGAACAAGCCGTCTATCCTTTTCTTGGCGAAGAGAAAAGTTTGGATGACGTAGAGTTGGCGCGTAGTGCGCTTGAAAAGTCATTTCATGATGCGGGCTTCTTAACCGTACTGGTGAATATTCCAGAGCAAGATGTTGGCTCGGGTGTGGTAAAGCTTGAGGTGATAGAAGGCAAAGTAGCAAAATTGCGTGTGCTTGGCGCTAGTTATTATGCACTAGGTGCAATCAAGCGTAAGGTACCAGACTTTGCAGAGGGCGCTATCCCTAACTTTACCCAAATTCAAAAACAAATGGCCGCCGTAAATGGAGGTATAGACAGAAGTGTGACCCCAGTTTTGCGGGCATCCAAAACGCCAGGCAAAGTTGAAGTGGATCTTAAAGTACAAGATAGCTTGCCTTTTCATCAAGGCATTGAACTCAATAACCGCTACTCAAATAACACCACCGAAACCCGATTGAGTGGCTACATGCGTTATGATAACCTATGGCAAGCTGGCCATAGTCTCAACATGAGCTTCCAAGTAACGCCGGAAGATTTGAACCAAACTAAAGTTATCTCAGGCACGTATATGATTCCCTATGCAGGAGATTATTGGGTGCTATATGGGGTAGTTTCAAAAAGTAACATCAGTGCGGTGGGCGACTACAAGGTAATTGGTAACGGTAACATTGTTGGTATGCGCTATATCCATCCATTGCCAGCCCTTAAAAACTTCTATCACAGCCTCACCTTAGGTATAGACTATAAAGACTTCAAAGAAAATGTTAGTGTTCTTGGCTCGGATACTTTCAATACACCTATTGCATATACGCCATTTAATATGGGCTACGATGCAACGCTTAAAAGAGAAGATAGCACTACGCAATTGAATACTGGCGTAACTTTTTCGGTGCGCGGTCTTGGTAACGATGAACAAGATTTTGCTAATAAGCGTTATTTAGCGCAGTCAGATTTTGCCTATATTCGTGCTGGTGTTAAGCATACCCAAAATATATACAATGGCTGGCAGGTTTATGCTAACGTAAATGGTCAATTATCTAATCAACCGCTTATTTCAAGTGAGCAATTTGTGGCAGGGGGTTTAGACACAGTAAGGGGCTATTTAGAATCTTCAGCATTTGGCGATCAGGGGATTAATACTTCTTTTGAGTTAAGAACGCCGCCGCTAGCTAAATATGTCTCCGATAAAATTGCTGATATGCATGGCCTAGCTTTCTATGATGCTGCGTATTTAAGCGTAAACGACCCACTCCCTAAACAAATTGATACTTTTAATTTAGCTTCCTATGGGTTGGGTATGCGTCTTAAAGGCTGGTATAAAATGTTTGCCCAGTTAGAGTTTGCCAAGACTTTACGTAGTGCGGGTCCAGTTATTGAAGGCGATACTAGGTTGCATTTCCGTGTAGGCTACGATTGGTAAATAGGCTGACAACAAATAGCTAGATGTATTGTTAGCTAGCTAAGTTTGGGTTCTGTAAATTTAGGTTCTATGAGTGAATTGTAATTTGATGATGTTTGTCTATAAGGTGTTAAATGAATAAAAATGTATTTAGATTAGTGTATAGCAAGCACCTGGCCATGATCGTTCCAGCCCCAGAAACTACCTCAGGCAATGCTGGCAAGGCATCTTCTAGCCCAGCTCGAAGCCGTCGACGTTTTTTGGCCGCCATGATGGCCATCAGCCTTGCGCTAACGGCTACTTTAAGTATTGCTAATCCTTTAGACGGGTTGGTGCCAGGAGGTGGCTCGTGGATTGGTGCTAGTGATCCTACTACTAGCGGCGCTGTCATGAATATCATTCAGACCGAATCAAAAGCCATTTTGAACTGGCAGCAACTCAACTTGCGTTCTGGTGAAACGATTAATTTCCATCAAGAAAATGCATCATGGTCTGCACTTAATCGTATTCATAGTATTGATCCAAGCAATATTGCAGGCATTGTTAATGCGCTTGTTCCAGATGGCAAAGGTCATTTCAATCCGATTGGAAACTTATATTTTATAAATAGTAATGGCATTATTTTTGGAAATGGCGCGCAAATTAACGTCGGTTCGCTTACCGCAAGTTCGCTTAATATTGAGGATGTGCTATTCAAAAAAGGACTGCTTTCTGATCCTAAAAATCCATCTTTTGATAGCACAAAACCATCTTTCGATGGCACAAGAGGATTTGTCAAAGTAGATATAGGTGCGAATCTGAATGCAAGCGCAGGTGGTCGCATTATGTTGCTGGCCCCTAAAGTAACCAATGCTGGTAACATCAACACGCCTGAAGGTCAAACCATCTTGGCTGCAGGCCAAAAAGTATATCTTGCCAGCAGCACAGATCCAGCTGGTTTGGTGGTCGAGGTAAATACTGGTGGCACGGCAACGAATTTAGGTGACATTGTTTCGAAATTAGGCAACGTTACCATGGTTGGCTTAGCAGTGAACCAGCAAGGACGAATCTCAGCGTCTACCTCAGTGCGGGCGAATGGTTCGATAATGCTGCTAGCGCGTGAAAGCGATTATAGTGGTGAAACGGGTCTATTATCCTCTCAGCGAGGCGGTGTCGTTACAGTTGCTAAAGATAGTTTGACAAAAGTTGATGTTGAGGTTGCAGACAAAGAAGAAATTCTCAAATCCCAATTGACAAATGCAGTTGGTATTAAGGTTTTAGGCTCATCCAAGGTTGAGATGAGTGCAGGTGTCGTTAATATTAATGGCACTATTGTAGCGCATGGCGGAGAAGTAAAAGCAATTGCAATGTTCAATCCGATGAGCTCTCTAATTACTTCGGGTGCTGTCTCTTCTACGCGCGTTTATTTAGGCCAGGATGCTTCAATTGATGTCTCTGGACTAAATGCCACTGCGCCCATGTCAAGAAATCAAATAGCCCTTCAGTTGTATTCTGAGCAGTTAAAAGACACTCCTTTATTGCGTGGAACTGAGTTCTTGGGTAAGACGATTTACGTGAACGCCCTTAAGGGTACAGACTTAATTGCTGTAGATGCTTTAGAGGCAGCAAAAGCGATTAAAGGCGTCACAATTTCCGAGTTAATGTCCAAAAGCGGCTCGGTCAAACTTGAGGCAAGTACAGGCGATGTAGTGCTTAATGCAGGCTCTAAAATTGATGTTTCAGGCGGGTCGATAACTTACGAGTCGGGTTTTTTGCGCGAGAGTCAATTGCTTTATAAAGGAAGCAATATAGCAATTTCTGATGCGGATAAAAATACGCCCTATGAAGGATTTGCAGATACTTTTTCGGTGACTGATCAAAAGTGGGGGGTCACTAGAAGTTGGGATATCGGTAATCATTATGGACAGTATTATCAGGCTTATACTGCTGGCAGTGATTCAGGCAGCTTGAATTTTGTTGCAACGAACGCCTTTTTGGGCGCGGATTTAAAAGGCTTTGCCAAAAATGGCCTATTGCAGCGTGATGGTCAAGTATTGGGAGGGGAGTTTAATTTTACCCTTATTTCTCCGTCAGGCATTTCAGCTAACTTCCGCATTGTTTCTAGGAATGACAGTGCCTTGAGTGATTTCTCTGTGATCGGGGCATTTGACCCTGTTTCTGGTAAATTTGGAAGTGGTAGTCGTCTACCGTCTGATGTAATTCAAATTGCAACAAATATGCTTTCTAAAGATAAAACTCAGACTGTAGGAGGATTCAGTCGATTTAGTTTAGATGCTTATGGGGGGAGTATTCTTACAGAGGCGCCTATTGAGATGTTACCAACAGGCAGTATTAAGTTGAAGACGTTTGGGGACATAAACATCAATTCTGATTTTACTTCACCTGGAGGCTTAATATCAATCATAGGGGGTAATGTAAGTTTAGCTGACGATATTAAAATAAGCACGTCTGGCATTTATACTAATGACACAACCAGTATTGCTGGTGCCATATTAGGCGCTGTTGTGATAGATGGTGGCGGTGTTCCAGCGCGCCTCGAAAATGGGATAAATATTAAAGAACAAGATGCGATTACGATTAGAGAGCTAGACACAAATAAAGAAGGACTTTCTATTGGGCAAGGAGTACGTATTGAGGCAAATGCCGGTGCTTGGCTAAACATTAGTAATCAATTAACTGGTGGAAAAGGCGGAAATATTACACTTACTGGGGTTTCTAGCCTTGATGGGGCAATGATTTCAGCCTATGGTTTTAGTAAGGGAGGAAATCTTTCCTTAAGCGCCTATGGCCATATTCAAGTTGGAGGAAAGCTCCCAGTTACAAATTTATCATCTAACACTCTTCTGTTGTCAGAAAGCTTTTTTGGTCAAGGTGGCTTTGCTAATTACAGAATTCAGACAATCCATCCAACATCATCTATTATGATTGGTGACCCTTTGGGTACTATAACTAACGTTTTCCCCCAAGTAAAATCCCTTATCACTCAGGCTGGTTATCAAGCTATTGTTACTGGGTCAGAAATGGGTTTGGTCGCCAAGCCAGTTTTGTTGGAGGATTTTTTACGTAAACCAGCGTCGATTACTTTTTCTTCAGAAGGCACGTTAACCTTAGCACCAACAGCAAGAATCGAGCTGGACGTGCCAAAGGGAAGTATCGCACTTAAATCTAAGCAGCAGCTTACTGTTCTTGGTGGTTTAGTGGCTCCAGGAGGTGTAATTACTGCGCAGATTTCTGGCTCTTTGGGGAACGGTTTTTATGATAGTTATGATCCCACTCTTAGTTTGTTCATTGGCCCTAACGCCCTACTAAGTGCAAAAGGTGATTATACAAATACGCCAAGCATTAATGGCTTAATTAATGCTGAAGTCACCGATGCTGGAAGTATTAGTTTAGATGGGGGTGGTCGAGCAGTTATTGTCCTCAAGCAAGGAAGTTTATTAGATGTAAGCGGTGTTTCAGGACTTATAGATCAGGCGTTTCGGTCAGGATATGTGAGAAAAACGCTTAATGGCGCGGCAGGAAGTATTGATATTTCTGCCCGAAATGGAATGGTAATTGATGGTGAAATGAGGGCTTCAGCCAATTCAAATGGTTTTGATGGCTCCCTAAATTTAGTGGTTACTGGTGGAAAGAGGCCTGACTTTACTTCTTACCCTGATGACGTAGGTACATTTTTATTAACACAAGAAAAGACTGTTCGTGGTGAAGATTTAACAGTTGGGAGTGGCTTGGGATCAGTTACTGGATCAACCCTAATTCCTGTTGCATCAATTTCAGCAAAGCAAATAAAGGATGCGGGTTTCTCTAACCTGACGATAAGCATAGATAGAAATATATCAGGGGAAAAAATATTATTTTCTAATGGGCTAGATTTGCAGCTTGATAATTCTCTGACCTTAAGAAGTAACTTGCTCGAAGTTGTTAACAACGGTTTAGCCAAATTAGGATCATCTTACTTAGCGATCAGTGGTCAAGCTGGGAGTGAAAAATCACTCCTGGGTAATGCTGAATTGCAACTTAATGCAAAATGGATCGACTTAACTGGCAACGTTTTTATTACTGGTGTAAATAAAACATCATTTCAAGCTGATTTAGATATTCGGGGGAGAGGTTTTTCACAATCGAGTGGCTCTTTATCGACCCCAGGGACTGTTATTTTAAGTGCTCGGCAAATTTATCCAGTTACAAATGGTAGTTTTGAGTTTAGTGCCAATAGTATTAAAATTAAATCTAGTGGTGTTGAAGCAACAAGTGTGCCTTTGTCAGCCGCCGGATCAATCACGTTTAATGCTTCAGACATTACTCAAGGGGGTGTTATACGCGCGCCGCTAGGGCGGATAAATTTAGTAGCAAGCAATCTAGTGGAATTTGATGACGGTAGTGTGACATCAACTTCCGCAGAGGGGCAATTGATCCCTTATGGCTTGACTCGTCTTGGTGGCTTAGAAATGTTACCGACATCAACAGATTCTTATCCAAGTCAAAAAATATCGAGTATTAGAAATATTAAAGCAAATCAAGTTAGCATTTCAGCTGACAATATAAAGATTAATCTTGGATCAACTATTAATATTTCTGGGGGTGGCGACACACTTGCCTATGAATGGGTTCAAGGGATAGGTGGTTCAAGTGATGTCTTAAGTAAATCAGATACATTTGCGGTTCTGCCAAGTATTCAAAAAGGCGAGTATGCCCCATTTGACTTCAACTTTAACTCTTTCATTAATGGCATCAAACCTGGTGATAGCATCCATATTGCTGGGGTGAAGGGTTTGGCGGATGGTGATTACGCTTTATTGCCAGCGCATTACGCCCTGCTTCCTGGTGCTTTTATGGTGGAAGCCTCATCAAAATCTATTCTACCGGCAACAAGTTTAGTGCAAGCAGATGGCTCAACATTGATTTCTACCTATAAATCAAATAGTGGCTATGTTGATAGCCAATACAGTGCTTTTAAGTTGACGGATGCGAAAATTTTCTACACTGCCAAAGGTGAAGTTTCTAAAGC
>Ga0187843_10001417_pt1 | contig 15162 bp, 13 predicted proteins | sample SpaLakP09_SKY_43_FD_134516 | JGI IMG/M metagenome (GOLD analysis project Ga0187843, IMG submission 134516) | Oligotrophic lake water microbial communities from Sparkling Lake, Wisconsin, USA - SP09_SKY_43 | ecosystem: Environmental > Aquatic > Freshwater > Lake | place: USA: Sparkling Lake... | reverse complement strand
GCGCATGGTGTCTTGGTGGCAAGACCCTAGGCTACACAAACAACTGGGCGCTTGCTTGCGCCTATTGGCTGATTCTGGGGAAGGACTCAGGGGGTTTTCCCTGAGTCAAACGGCTTGAACCTCGTTTCACTTCAAAGAGTTAAGACAGGATTTTTGACCTTCAGAGGAATAAATCTTGAAGCATGGCGCCTTTTGATTCTTGACTTGTGCCAAGCACAAATGCTTGTAACCATTTTCACCAATCAATTAGCAAAAGAATTTCTCTTTGTTTTCTGTGGCGTAACAAAAATTCTTTTTATTTTTGTCTTGGATCGGCTTGAATTTTAATGATGCACTTTGGACGCGTTCATGGCGGGGTCATTCATGTCAGACAAAACCCGCCGACATGGATTGAAAGCCATGAGCGCTATGGTTTGGCAACCCTGAAGTTACTCCACCGTCACACTCTTGGCCAAATTCCTCGGCTTGTCCACATCCGTGCCCCGAGCACAGGCCGTGTGATAGGCCAACAATTGCAAGGGCACCACATGCAAGATGGGTGACAGCACGCCGTAATGTTCGGGCATGCGAATCACATTCACGCCTTCGCTGTTTTCAATTTTCGTGTCGCCATCGGCCAGCACATACAGCACGCCGCCACGGGCGCGCACTTCTTGCATATTGCTTTTGAGCTTTTCCAGCAAAGCATCGTTGGGCGCCACGGTCACCACCGGCATGGCACTCGTCACCAAAGCCAAAGGGCCATGCTTGAGCTCACCGGCGGCATAAGCCTCAGCGTGGATGTAGGTGATTTCTTTCAGCTTCAAAGCGCCTTCCATGGCAATCGGGTAGTGCGTGCCGCGACCCAAGAACAAGGCGTTTTCTTTGGAGGCAAAGTCTTGCGACCACGCCATGAGTTGCGGCTCCAGCGCCAACACCGCTTGCAATGCGGCGGGCAGATGCCGCATCTCTTTGATGTGCATGGCCTCTGCATCAGCAGTCAAATGACCTTTGGTTTTGGCCAAGGCCAACGTGAGTAAAAACAAACCGGCCAGTTGCGTGGTGAAGGCTTTGGTGGAGGCCACGCCAATTTCGGCACCGGCGCGGGTCACATAAGCCAGTTCGCATTCGCGCACCATGGCGCTGGTGGCGACGTTGCAAATGCTCAGGGTGTGTTTCAAACCGAGGCTTTGCGCGTGGCGCAGTGCGGCCAAGGTGTCGGCCGTTTCACCACTTTGGGTGATGGTGACCACCAAGCTGCGCGGGTTGGCCACGGATTCGCGGTAACGGTATTCGCTGGCGATCTCCACTTGGCAAGGAATTTTGGCAATCGCCTCGATCCAATACTTGGCCACACAACCGCTGTAGTAGCTGGTGCCGCAGGCCAAGATGAGCACGTTGTCGATGGCATTGAACACGCTGTGTGCACTGTGGCCAAACAGTTCGGGCGTGATGCCCTCGATGCCTTCGAGCGTGTCGGCAATCGCCCGCGGCTGCTCGAAGATTTCTTTTTGCATGTAGTGGCGATAGGGGCCCAACTCGGCGGCTCCACTGTGGGCATGCACGGTTTTCACTTCGCGGCTGACAGGCTTGTGTTGGCGGTCTTGCACCCAGAACTTGCCCAACTGAATGTCCACCACATCGCCTTCTTCCAAATACACAATTTGATCGGTGACACCGGCCAAGGCCATGGCATCGCTGGCCAAAAAAGTTTCGCCCTGGCCCACACCCAAGATGAGCGGCGAGCCTGCGCGTGCGCCAATGACACGCTGCGGTTCATCCTTGTGAAATACGGCAATCGCATACGCGCCGTGCAGTTGCAACACCGCAGCCTTGACGGCTTCAAACACGTCGCCGTTGTAAAGGCTGTCGACCAAATGGGCAATCACCTCGGTATCGGTTTGGCTGGTGAACACATACCCCTTGGCTTGCAGCGCGGTGCGCAAGGCGTCGTGGTTTTCGATGATGCCGTTGTGCACCAAAGCCACGCGGCCCGGTTGGTTGCTGTCACCTGTGCCATGGCTGAAATGCGGATGCGCGTTGTGCACCGCCGGTGCGCCATGCGTGGCCCAGCGGGTGTGGGCGATGCCGGTGCCGCCTTCGATCTGGTCGGCTTGTACCTGTTCCATCAACTCCGACACCCGCGCTGTGCTGCGGGCACGTTGCAAACCGCCCTTGCCACCGTTCAAGCTGGCGGCATGCACCGCCACGCCGCAGGAGTCATAGCCCCGGTACTCCAACCGCTGCAAGCCTTGCACGAGGATGGGGACGATGTTGCGGCCTGAAACCGCGGCGACGATGCCACACATGGCTTTCCTTTATTTTTTGTTTTTGACCGGGCGTTGGTAATTGGCGATGCTGGTCTGCTTGGCCCGGGTCACGGTCAATGCGCCCGGCTCGGTGCTTTTGGTAATGGTCGAGCCGCCACCCACCGTGCCGCCCGCGCCAATCGTGACCGGGGCCACCAACACACTGTTGCTGCCGATGTGCACATCGGCTTCGATGACGGTGCGGTGTTTGTTGGCCCCGTCGTAATTCGCGGTGATGCTGCCAGCGCCGTAATTCACCCGCTCGCCCACCGTGGCATCCCCCAGATAGGCCAAATGGTTGGCTTTGGCACCTTTGGCCAGGGTGGAGTTTTTCACCTCAACAAAGTTGCCAATGTGCACCTCGGCTGCCAACTCTGCACCAGGACGCAATCGTGCGAAAGGGCCGATCAAAGCGCCCTCACCCACCATCACACCCAATTTCTCGCCATCAATGTGGGTGAAGGGATGGATCACTGCGCCAGCGGCAATCGTGCAATTGGCAATACAGCAATGGGCGCCAATGCGCACGCCATCGGCCAAATGCACCACGCCTTCAAACACGCAGTTCACATCAATCTCGACGTCTTGGCCGCAAGTCAAGGAACCACGCAGATCAAACCTGGCGGGGTCGGCCAAGCGCACGCCTTGGTTCATGAAGCGCTCGGCTTGCAATTGTTGGTAGGCCCGTTCTAGCGCGGCCAATTGCACGGGCGTATTGACGCCTTCCACCTGCCATGCGTCGCTGATGCAATGCGCATGCACGGGACAGCCATCGGCGACAGCGAACTTCACCACATCGGTCAGGTAGTACTCTTGTTGGGCGTTCTGGTTGTCCAAGCGGGCCAACCAGCCACGCAACAAGCGCGTGGGCACAGCCATGATGCCGCTGTAAATTTCTTGAATCTGGCGTTGCGCCGGCGTGGCGTCTTTTTCCTCGACGATGGCTTGCACCGCGCCTTGGTTATTGCGGACCAAGCGGCCATAGCCTGTGGGTGTGTCGGTATGCAGGCTCAGCAATGCCAAATGCCGGCCATCACAGGTCTTGAGCAAGGCTTGTAAGGTGTCGTCCTGAATCAAGGGCACATCACCCGACAGCACCAAGGTGATGCCGTCGTCGGCCAACACCGGCATGGCTTGCTGCATGGCGTGGCCGGTGCCCAACTGCGGCATTTGGCGCACGCATTGCAAACCGGTTTGCGCTTGAAAGCTGGCTTCCACTTGTTCGGCACCATGCCCGGTGATGACCACCACGCGGCGCGCTTGTACCAGTGCGGCGGTGTCAATCACATGCTGCAACAAAGCCCTGCCACCCACACGATGAAGGACTTTAGGCATACTGCTTTTCATGCGGGTGCCCTTGCCCGCTGCCATCACCACCACATCCACCAGTGCCATGAACTTGCTTCCTTGTTTTGATCAGATTATCAGTCAGCGCGGCTGGTACACCCGGCCCTTGGGCTGGTGCTTGGCTTTGTGTTTATCGGTCTGTTTGAGCGCCTGCAGTTGGGTGGTCACCGGCTACAACAACGCGCCGCAATTGCTGATGATGGCCTGGATTGATCCGCACCTCGACTTGAACGCCGCGCAAAGTCGTCAAACCAAGGCGGACTTGACACAATTGTTGGCCTGGCATCGGCAAAACCAATTGCCCCTGTATGCCGATTGGTTGGTGCGCATGCAGCAATACGCCCCGCAACAAGTCGAACCCGAGCAGCTTTGTCAATGGCTGGACGAGATGCGCGACAGCCTTTCCCCTTTGGCGCTGCAAATTGAATTCCCATTGACCGCCTTGGCGCAAAGCCTTCAACCCGCGCAACTTGAAACGCTGAAGTCACGCTACGCCAAGGACAACAAAGCTTGGCGCAAAGACTGGCAACTCGATGGCAACGAGAAAGACCAATTGGATGCACAAACCGAGAAAGGTCAAGCGAATGCCGAACGTCTTTACGGCACGATCAGCAAACAGCAGCGTGTTCAATTGCGCGCCCACGCCCAGTCCTCAGGATTTGATGGCGAGCGCACCTATGCCCAACGTTTACGCCAGCAAGCAGACAGTGTGCAAACCTTGCAAAGCATCGCCCAGGGCCAACACGGCTCGGCGCAAGCACGTCAGTTGGTGCACGCGTGGTTGCAACGAAGTCTGCACACGCCCGACGAGGCTTATGCCGCGTATTTGAAAAACCGCCAGCGTTTGAACTGTGCAGCAGCCGCGCAGTTTCACAACAGCACCACGCCCGCCCAACGCGCCCACGCGGTGAACGTGCTCAAAAGCTATGAAGCGGATGTGCGCGAATTGATGGGCACAACGCGCTGATCCTCAAGACTGCAAGGACGCCCACATTTCTTGATCGCGCTCGGCGGTCCAGATGCGCGGATTGCGAATGCCTTGCGCTTCGTCGTAGGCGCGGCTGACGTCAAAAGGCAGGCAATGTTCGTAAATGAACACCTGGCCAAACACGGGGTCCATGAATTGGCGTGTGTGCGCCATGGCCGCTTTCAAATCCATCTTTTGCGCCACTGCTTCTTGGCCGCACTTGAACAATGTTTCTACCCATTGCTTGGTGTAGTCCAAGGCTTTGTTTACATCGGCATGGCCTTGCATGGCCTCCCCTCGACCCGGCACAATGGCCTCGGCATTCAATGCGCGCAAAGCTTCCAAGGTGGCAGGCCATTGGGCCAAATGCGCATCCCCGGTGTACACACCGGCTTGGTATTCCACCAAGTCACCGCTGAACAAGACCTTCTCGTCCTCCACCCAAGCGATCGTGTCGCCGCTGGTGTGACCGGCCCCCGGATGCCAAATTTCCACTTGCACGCCACCCAAGTCGATGCGCAAACTGCCTTGGCGGCCGGGTTGGCCGTCGCCAATGACCATCGTCGGCCACGTCAGTCCCGGCACGCTGTCGGCACCTCGGAACAAGCGAGGGAAACGGTCCATTTCGCTTTGCATGTCTTGGGCACCACGCTCGACGATCAAGTCATAAGTGCCTTTGCTGGCAATGATTTCTGTGGCGCCTTCGGCCAGATAGGCACTGGCGCCCAATACGCGCACGGCGTGATAGTGCGTGAGCAAGACATATTTAATCGGTTTGTCGCTGATGGTGCGTATCTTGGCAATCAAGTCTTGTGCCATCAAGGGCGTGGCGGTGGCGTCGCTGACCAAGATGAATTTGTCGCCAATGATCACGCCTGAGTTGGGATCGCCTTGCGCCGTGTACGCCCAGCAATGGGCACTGAGTTGGGTAAAGCTGATTTGTTTATCGCTCAGGTCGTTTTGACTGGCGAAAGATTTGGTTTGAGACATGGTGACCTTTAATGACTGTTGAGAACCACAGAATCATGATGAGCAATTGACAAAACTGGTTTGATCAGTAGCCATGCGTGGGCCAAACCACGCCGTTTTCATTCAGCAAACCATCCAGCGGCACATCATGGGGCTCGGGTGAAAAATCGGGCAAAAACCCAGCGGTGAAACCCAAACCCACCGTGAACGGCGGGGGTTGCAACGCGGCCAAGGTGCGGTCGTAGAAGCCGCCGCCATAGCCCAAACGGTAACCGCCTGGCCCATAACCCACACAGGGCACAAACAAAAGCGTGGGCACGACCACTTCGGTGTCTTTCGGTTTGGGAATGTTGTAGGCGTCTTCTTCCATGTCGCAACCGGGATACCAGGCATGAAAGTTCAGTGTCTTGGTGCGTTTGTCCACCACCGGCAAGCCAATGCGGCGCAGCACGGGGTCGTCCAGCAATTCGCCATCTTCCTTCCATCGGTGCAATGCCGGCAAAGGATCGAACTCGCCTTTGATGGGCCAATAAGCGCCAATCACGGTGTCTTTGCGATCAAACAACCAAATGCGCAACAGCCGTTGCAACGCTTCTGCACGCGCGAGACGATCGGGCAATTCCAGTCTCGCTCGAATCAATTCTTGTCGAAGGGCTTTTTTGTCCATGGGAGAATGAGTCTCATATGTGGAGTCTCTCGATTGTGTCATGGTCACCTTTCTAATTCGCAGCAGTTTGGCTGCTTGGCTCTTGGGCTTTGTTTTGGGGTCGCACGCTGCGCCCAACGCCACGTCAGCTGGACTTGAAAAAGCCGACGCCGTGTTGCTCGACATGGCCCACGCTTTTCAAAAAAACGATCGCAAGAAACTCAGCCAATTGCTGCCGCAAGCCCGCGGACATGTGTTGGAACCATGGGCCGCTTATTGGGAGCTGAGGGTGCGCTTGGGCGATGCCTCAGACGCTGAAGTGAAAGAATTTTTAAGCCGTTACAGCGGCAGCTACCAAGAAGACCGCATGCGCAATGATTGGTTGCTGGTCCTGGGTCAACGTCAAGAATGGACGCAGTTTGAACGTGAATATGCGCTCTACCGGATGCACGACGATAAAGAAGTTGAGTGCTATGCGGATTGGTTAGAAGCGAGTAAAAAGAAATTCGCCGGCACAACCGCGCTGGAAGCGCAAATTAGCACCACGTGGTTGGCGCAACGGCAAGCCGACGATGGTTGTACTTTTGCCATCGACCAACTGCTGTTGGCCAACAAAGTGACCCCGAAAGACATTTGGCGCAAAGCCCGTTTGATGGTGGAGTTCAATCGCAAGTCTGCAGCGCGCGATGCGCTGCGCATGGTCTCTGGCAAAAATTTATCGCCCTTGGATGATGTGCTCGCCAATCCAGCCAAGTTCCTCGCTGGGCGTGGCCACACCATGGGCAAAGAAACGCCCGAATGGATCACTTTGGGTCTGGTGCGGCTTGCCGCCAACGACCCAGCCGCGGCCGCGCGGCAAGTCCAAGGCAAAGCCGGGGACAAGCTCACCAAAGAGCAAAAGCAATGGGTGTGGGGCGCGCTGGGCCGCCAATCGGCCATGAAACTCGACGACGATGCGCTCGACTACTTTGCCAAGGCGGGTTCGGGCACTGGGTTGACCGATGACATGCTGGCGTGGAAAGTGCGCGCGGCATTGCGTGCCGCCGATAAACCCGCATGGTCGGTGGTCACCCAAGCGATTGAAGCCATGAGTGCCACATCACAAAAAGACCCGGCTTGGGTTTACTGGCACGCCCGCGCCATCTTGGCGCAAGCCCACTCCTCGGCGTCGGCCAAAAATCAAGCCCAAACCGGGTTGCAAAACATCGCGGGTTACCACGGTTTTTACGAGCAATTGGCCGAGGAAGAATTGGGCCGAAAAATCAATTTACCGCCTCGCCCCACACCGGTCACGGTGTTGGAAATGAACGCGGCGCGTCAAAACCCCAGTCTTCAGCGTGGCATGCATGCCATCCGCATTGGTTTGCGCGCAGACGGCGTGAAGGAATGGAATTACGGCACGGCCCTGGTCGATGGTCAAGGTCAAAAAGGTCGCATGACTGATCGGGAAAAGCTCGCCGCGGCGCAATGGGCGTGTGACGAACAAGTGTGGGACCGTTGCATCAACACCAGCGAACGCACCAACTTGCCCGAGATGACGCACCGCTTCCCGATGCCTTTCAAAGACGAGGTGATGGCGCGCACTAAAAATATTCAGCTCGATCCGGCTTATGTGTATGGTTTGATTCGACAAGAAAGCCGCTTCATACTGGACGCACGCTCGAGCGTAGGCGCTTCTGGTTTGATGCAAATCATGCCGAGCACGGCCAAATGGACGGCCAAAAAAATCGGCCTGAAAAATTTCCAAACAGAACAACTCACGCAACGAGATACCAATATAGCCATCGGTACCGCTTACTTGAAATTGGTGCTGGACAACTTCCAAGGATCGATGCCACTGGCGGCGGCGGCCTACAACGCCGGCCCCAGTCGTTCACGAAAATGGCGCAATGGTCCGCTGCTCGAGGGCGCCATTTGGGCCGAGTGTGTGCCCTTTACCGAAACCCGCGACTATGTGAAAAAGGTTTTGGCGAACACAATCATTTATGCCGCCATTCTGTCCGGTGAACCGCAATCGTTGAAAGCCCGCTTGGGCAAAGTTGGTCCGCGTGACAGCAGTCAAGAAACCGATGACCCTGACTTGCCTTGAATCGTTTTCAGACTGCGTCTTCTTGGCTTTGCTGCAAAGACCACATATGGGCATAGCGCCCTTGCGCTGCCAACAAATCTGCATGGGTGCCACGCTCAATCACATGACCTTGGTCAAGCACGATGATTTCATGGGCATCCACCACCGTTGACAAACGATGGGCAATCACGAGCGTGGTTTTATTGTGTGCCGCTTCGCGCAGTTCAGCCTGAATAGCCCGCTCGTTGCTGCTGTCCAGGGCGGAGGTGGCTTCGTCAAAAATCAAGATGGATGGGTTCTTCAGCAAAGTGCGGGCAATCGCCACGCGTTGTTTTTCGCCACCCGATAATTTCAAGCCCCGCTCACCCACCATGGTGCCATAACCTTGTGGCGTCGACGCAATGAAGTCGTGAATCCGTGCCGAGCGGGCGGCTTCTTCCACCTGTGTTTTGGAAGCCGAAGTTTGACCGTAGGCAATGTTGTAGTACACGGTGTCATTGAACAAGACGGTGTCTTGCGGCACGATGCCAATGGCGCGGCGCACACTGTCTTGCGTCAGTTGCTTGATCTCTTGACCATCAATGCGAATCGCACCACTTTGCACATCGTAAAAACGAAACAGCAAACGCGCCAAGGTGGACTTGCCCGAGCCGGAAGGACCCACCACCGCCACGGTTTTGCCAGCTGGAATCGTCAGGCTGATGCCATGCAATATAGGGCGGTCAGGCTCATAGGCAAACACCACATTCTCAAAACGCACTTCAGGGGGTTGCTCTAAATGCAGCACTTGGGCTGCAGGTGAATCAGCGACTTCACGTTGTTTTTCGAGTAATTCAAACATGCGCTCCAAATCGGTGAGGCTTTGCTTGATTTCGCGGTAAATCACACCCAGAAAATTCAAGGGAATGTAGAGCTGGATCATGAACGCATTGATCATCACCAAGTCGCCCAAGGTCAAGTGCCCGTCCACCACGCCTTGGGTGGCACGCCAAAGCATGCCAACCAGCGCCACGGCAATGATCAGTTGTTGACCCATGTTCAACGCACTCAAGGAGTTTTGTGCCTTGATTCGGGCTTTACGCAATTTGTCTAAGTTGTCGTCGTAGCGTTTGGTTTCAAAGTGTTCATTGCCAAAATACTTCACTGTTTCATAGTTCAACAAGGAGTCAATGGCGCGACTGTGTGCGCTGGAATCAAATTCATTGACTTGCTTACGAAATTGGGTGCGCCACTCGGTGATGGTGACAGTGAAATAAATATAGCTGGCCAACGCCAGCAGCGTGATGATGGCATACCACTTGTCAAATTTCACGCCCAAGATGGTGAGCACCAGCACCACTTCAATCACGGTCGGCACAATGCTGTAGAGCGAGTAGGCGATCAAGGATTCAATACCGCGCACACCACGCTCAATATCGCGGCTCATACCGCCTGTTTGCCGCTCAAGGTGAAAGCGCAAGCTGAGTCTGTGCAAATGTTCAAACGTTTCCAAAGCGATGCGTTTGGCCGCACCTTGGGTGGCTTCAGCGAACACCAACTCCCGCAACTCGGTGAAAGCCGACACCGACAAGCGCAGCAAACCATAGGCGAGCAACAAGGCGACTGGAACCACCAACAAGGCCTGCGCCGCCGAGGGTTGCGGTGTCATGTTGTCGATCAGTTCTTTCAACAACAGGGGCACGCCGACGTTGGCGAGTTTGGCACCAACCATGAAGGACAAAGCCGCCATGACCCGCCATTTGTAGGCCCATAAATAGGGAAACAGGCGCTTGAGTGTCTGCCAATCGGTGTCCTCAGAGGCCGTGACTGTGCTGGAGGGAATACGGGGATAACTGGAACCGGGATGACGCATGGCGCACAATAGAGTTGACTTCAACAACATCCATTGTGCCTGTGACCCATCCCAGCGACTCCAGAACCACCACTGCCACCCTGCCCACCGATGCGGAGTTGGTGTTGAAAGTCATACCCATGCCGGCCGATTGCAATGCCAACGGCGATATTTTTGGTGGTTGGGTCATGGCGCAGGTCGACTTGGCCGGTGCCGTGCTGCCGGCCCGCTATGTCCAGGGCCGCATCGCCACGGTGGCGGTCAATGAGTTTGTTTTCAAACAACCCGTCAAGGTGGGCGACATCTTGAGTTTTTTCAGCAAAATTGCCCGCATTGGCAATACGTCCATCACGGTCACTGTGGAAGTGTTTGCTGAGCGCATCAGGCAACAAGGCAGTTTTTTGAAAGTGACGCAGGCCAACATCACTTATGTTGCCATCGATGATGACGGCAAACCCAAAACCATTCAACGCAATCCAACTTGAAATTTCTAACGTGACTGCTCAACCCGTCACGAAAAAGGTGCAATGAATGCACCTTGCCAGGACTCAGCTGTTTGACACGGGTTTGCGTTTGTCCAAGAAAGCACTGAAAGCGTCGATGGCCGCGGGCTCTTTGAGCATGCGCCCAAATGACACGGCCTCTTCTTGAATACGTGCCAACACCGCGGGAATATGGGCCGCCTTCATGAGTCGTTTGGTTTCCATGAGCGACGAGAGGGGTTTGCTGGCCATTTTGCGCGCCCGCTGTTGCGCATAGGCATTCACCTCGGCGGGTGGCAAGACCCGGCTGATCAAGCCCATCTCGAGCGCCGCTTCCACTAAAAATGGTTCACCCATCAACAGCGCTTCAGCCGCGCGTTGGTAGCCCATCAGTTGCGGTGCCAGCAAACTTGAGCCTGCTTCGGGGCACAGGCCCAAGTTGACAAAGGGCATGGAGAAAGCCGCGTTATCACCGGCATAAACCAGGTCGCAATGGAACAGCATGGTGGTGCCCACACCCACGGCGGAACCACAGACCGAGGCCATCAACGGTTTAGGGAAAGTGGCAATGCCACGCAGAAAACGAAACACCGGGGCTTCCGTTGTGGTCACCGGTTGTTGCAAAAAATCAGCGATGTCATTGCCAGCACTGAACACGGTTTCATGGCCTTGCACCAACACCACTTTGATGTCGGGGTTGTCTGTGGCGCTTTGCAAAGCATCGGCCAAGTCGGCATACATGCTGGCATTGAGCGAATTTTTTTTATCCACACGGTTAAGGGTCAGCGTGAGGACGCCACTCTCATGATTTTGAAGAATGCCAGACATGAATAGCTTTCCTTTGATTACTGCACGCGCAACCAAATTTGGGTGCGGTAGAGGGGGCCAATGTAACCGCGTACCTTCATTTTTTTACCGCCCTCGATCGGCTCCATTTCAACGGTGTAGATCTTGCCGTTGCCTGGGTCAAGAATTTTGCCGCCGCCACCCCAAATCGGTTTGCTGCCTTCTTGCTTGACGCCGCGAACAAATTCCATGCCGACAATGGTCTGATCTTTGCGGTCGTCTTTGCATAAATCGCAAATGGTTTTGGCTTTGGGGTCATCCACCAAGGACTTGCCGATGACGCCCGTCAATACGCCGTTTGTTTCGGTGATGGTGACTTCGCCCTTGGGTTTTTTGGTTTCATCGTCAATTGTGTGCCAGGTGCCCGCAGGGGTCATCTGGGCGAAGGCTTGCATGCTTAAAAAGCAAACGCCAGTTATAAAAAATTTTTTCATGTCAAGACTCCTTCAGGTTGGGTTCGGTTGGTCAAGGGATTAGGAAAATACGTCGGCCGTGTCCATCAAGACGTCACTGCCAGCGCGTGCGGTTTGCATCAATGATGCGGTTTCAGGGAACAACTTGGCGAAATAAAAGCGTGCGGTTTGCACCTTGGATTTGTAATACGGATCCTTCTGGCCTTGGGCAATTTTTTGCAACGCCACTTGCGCCATGCGGGCCCAAAAGTAACCGAAGACCAAATGTCCTGCTACCCGCAGATAGTCCACGGCAGCAGCGCCCACTTCATCGGCATTGCTCATGGCTTTCATGCCAATTTCGCCGGTGAAAGCGGTCATTTGGTTGCCCAATTTGGTCAAGGGTTGAATGAACGGCGCCATGTCCTCGTTGTCGCTTTCAGCGGCGGCCAACTCGGCAATCAGTTTGCCAAACTTTTTCAAACTGGCACCTTGATTGCCCAGCACTTTGCGGCCCAACAAATCCAAGCTTTGGATGGTGTTGGTGCCTTCATAAATCATGTTGATGCGCGCATCCCGCACATACTGCTCCATGCCCCATTCGCGAATGAAGCCATGGCCGCCGAATACTTGCAAACAAGAAGAGGTGGCAATCCAAGCGTTGTCGGTGATGAACGCTTTCACAATCGGTGTCAGCAAGGCCACCATTTCTGCCGCTTCTTTGCGCACTTGTTCATCAGGATGGTTCAACTCTTGATCAAGTAAGAGCGCGCAATACAAGCTGAGCGCCCGACCGCCTTCGGCATACGCTTTGGCGGTCAGCAGCATTTTGCGCACATCGGGATGCACCAAGATGCTGTCAGCCGCCTTGTCTGGATTTTTCACGCCCGACAAGCTTCTGGATTGAATCCGCTCTTTGGCATAGGCCAGCGCATTTTGAAAAGCCACTTCGGTCAAACCCAAGGATTGCATCCCCACGCCAATGCGGGCGGCGTTCATCATCACAAACATGGCTGACAAACCTTTGTTGGGCTGACCCACCATAGTGCCCACAGCGTCTTCCAAAATCATCTGGCAAGTGGCGTTGCCGTGAATGCCCATCTTGTGTTCCAGGCCGCCGCAGTGAATGCCGTTGCGCGCACCCAAGCTGCCATCGGGGTTCACCATGAATTTGGGCACCACAAACAAGCTGATGCCTTTGCTGCCTGATGGCGCATCAGGCAACCGTGCCAACACCAAATGGATGATGTTGGCGGCCATGTCGTGCTCACCCGCACTGATGAAAATTTTGGCGCCGCTGATTTTGTAACTGCCATCGGCTTGTGGCTCCGCCTTGGTACGCAGCAAGCCCAAGTCGGTGCCGCAGTGCGCCTCTGTCAGGCACATGGTGCCGGTCCATTCACCGTTGGTGATTTTGGGCAAATACATTTGCTTTTGCGCTTCAGAGCCATGCGCATGCAAGCATTCATAAGCGCCATGGGTCAAGCCCGGGTACATGGTCCAAGCTTGATTGGCACTGTTGAGCATTTCATAAAAACACTGATTCACCACCAAGGGCAGACCTTGACCGCCGTAGGTCGGGTCGCAACTCAATGCGGTCCAACCGCCGGCCACGAATTGTTCGTAGGCCTGCTTGAATCCATCGGGGGTGGTCACCTCATGTGTGCTTGGGTTCAGTTTGCAACCTTGCAGGTCGCCAACGGCATTCAAGGGCAACAACACTTCGGCGGCGAATTTGCCGCCTTCTTCCAATACAGCGGCAATGGTGTCGGCGTCCATGTCAGCATGGGCTGGCAGGGCTTTCAATGTATCGGGAACATGCAATACCTCATTCATGATGAACTGCATGTCGCGCAAGGGTGGTGTGTAAATGGCCATGTTGGACTTTCTATCGAATGGACGCGCCATGGCGCAGGAGCAACTGCTCAAACCCCTGCTTGGCTCGTTGAAGGCTTTTGGAAGATTTCAAAAAACGGGCTTCGTAATGCAAGGCCAAAATCAGGCCGTGAATTTCAAAGCACATCTGGGTGGCGTCTGTTTCTTTTTCCAGGTGCTGCTCGTCTCTGGACTGGACCACGGCGCGATGCACGGCGGCCAACCAGGTTTTGACGGAACTGGCCAAGGCATCACGCACCGGGCCTGGTCGATCGTCAAATTCAGCAGCGCCACTGATGTACAAACAACCTGAATCGATCTCGGCGATGGTGCGTTGCATCCAATTCTGAAACAAACTGCGCAGCCTGGGTAAGCCACGCGGGTGTTGCAATGCCGGTTCGAACACCTCGATTTCAAAGCGGTGGTGGTATTCGCGGATCACCGAAATTTGCAGTTCTTCTCGCGAACCAAAATGGGCAAACACGCCCGACTTGCTCATTTGCATGACTTCGGCCAAGGCGCCAATACTCAACCCTTCCAGGCCAATTTGCGTGGCCAAGCCCAAAGCCGCATCCACAATGGCCGCTTTGGTTTGTTGGCCTTTGTGCATACCGCGTTGACGCGCTGGAAGGCCTTCGGCATCTGAAATCGGATGGATGTTGGAGCTCACGGGATTCCCAAAAAAAGAACGACCGTGCTATTTTGCACTATTTTGGCTTATCTACACTTCAGGGATGACTTCCACCCGCATTTTGGCGATTCGCCATGGAGAAACCCTTTGGAATGTGCAAACACGTATTCAGGGACACATCGACATTGATTTGAATGATCAAGGTTTATGGCAAGCACAACAATTGGCCAAGGCCTTGGCCGCCGAGGACATCGACGCGGTCTACGCCAGCGATCTGTCCCGCGCCTTCAATACCGCGCAAGCCATCGCATCCACCAGACAACTGCCCGTGACCCGATTGCCCGGTCTGCGTGAACGACACTTGGGCCATTTCCAAGGGCAAACCTGGGCGGAAATTGAGGACCAATACCCCGAAGAAGCCAAGCTTTGGCGCAAGCGTGCGCCGGATTGGACGCCACACGGCGGCGGTGAAAGCCTGGTCATGTTGCAAGAGCGCATTGCTGCCTTGGCGCATCACATTGCGGCGCAGCATATCGGGCAACACATCGTCTGGGTCACCCATGGTGGCGTACTGGACATCTTGTACCGCTTGGCTACGGGTCAATCGCTGCAATCACCGCGAACCTGGGGCTTGCGCAATACGGCGATCAATCGTTTGCTGTGGACGCCAGAAGGCTTGCAGTTGGTCGGATGGGCCGATGAACGGCACCTTGACAACATTGAAGCACGCGATGAAAACAATGCTTAAAGCTCAAGTGCCTTCCGCGTCAAACAAGCCCAAACCACTGGCCGGTGGTGCCACACCCAAATGCCGGTAGGC
>Ga0187843_10001416_pt1 | contig 15166 bp, 13 predicted proteins | sample SpaLakP09_SKY_43_FD_134516 | JGI IMG/M metagenome (GOLD analysis project Ga0187843, IMG submission 134516) | Oligotrophic lake water microbial communities from Sparkling Lake, Wisconsin, USA - SP09_SKY_43 | ecosystem: Environmental > Aquatic > Freshwater > Lake | place: USA: Sparkling Lake... | reverse complement strand
GTGGAGGGCACCGTCTGGTTCGGTGTCCGGCAGGATCAGCGCGAACTCCTCGCCGCCATAGCGGGCCGCCATGTCAGCGGGCCGCTGGCAGCAGGAGCTGAGCGCGCTGGCGAGTTGCTTCAGGCATTGATCGCCAGCGTGGTGCCCGTAGTTGTCGTTGAAGGACTTGAAATGGTCCACATCAATGAGCAGCAGGGCCAGGGGCCGCTGGTGGCGGATCGACATGGCGATCTGCGTCGCCAGGTGCTGGTCGAAGGCTCGCCGGTTCGCCAGGCCCGTCAGCGCGTCCTGCAGCGACAGGGTCGTCAACTGCTCGTTGGCAGTACTCAACTCGGCCGACAGGCGAACCAGCCGGGCATAGTGCCGGGCGTTCTCGCTCAGCAGAAGCATCAGCAAAAAGCCGGCTGCCAGCAGGCCGTAGACCCGGCCCACATACCAGCCCAGGTCGTAGCGGCCGGCGTTGAGGATCGCGGCCAGGGCCAGGTCGAACAGCCAGACGCACATCACCACCAGCAGCCAGACATCGAGCACGGCCAGCGGCCGGCGTCGCCACAGCACGCACAGCGCCAGCAGGCTCAAGCCCCAGATGCCTAGCAGGAAGGTCCGCCCGATGGCGGTGGTCTGGTGGCCCTGCAGAAACACCGGCAGATGGGCATGGCCCGTAGTCGCGAAGGCGGTGAAGCCGGCGACCAGCGCGAGCACCAGGGCCAGGATCAGGGCGATGCTGCCCAGCGCCCGGCCGCGTTGCGCACGGTTGAAGACCGGCGATGCCGGCCGTTCTGTCTTGAGCAGGGCATAAGCCAGAACGAAAAGCGGGAAACCGCCATGCCAGAACATGTACAGCGCCGAGGAGGTCTGCGAGCCCGATGCCAACAAGCCTGAGGGCGAGAAAAGGCCGGGGAAGATCAGCGCATAGGCTGTGGTGGCCATGGCGCTGAAGAAGTAACCACCGGCCAGCACCGCCAGCTCGATGAGCTGCAGGGCCCGGAACTGGCTGAACAGGAGCACCGCCGTGATCAGATCGCAGATCACCAGCGCCGTGACATAGATCGGAATGAAGGCGGCGAGTTGCGGCAGCGGCGTTGCAGCGTCAGGCAGGGCCAGGATGAACACCAAGGCCGAGAGGAGTGCGATGCCGAGGGCCGGGCGATATTCGCGGGGCCCTGCAGGCTCAGTCGACAGATGCCCCCAGAAATCGCGCTGTTTACTTCCTTGCATGGCGCCACCGTTCATCACAAGAACGACCGCATCCCCGAGTCTTTTTTGCAAGTCTAAGCCGGTGAACCTCCGATCCCGCAATCTTTTCGAGCGGGTGAAGCCCGGGCTTCCGCACGACAATGCGGCGATGCGTGTTCTCCGTCTTTTTGCACTGACCCGGCGTCACCCTTCGGCCATCCTGCTGCTGGTGCAGCTGACCGGACTGGTGCTCTACCCCCTGCTCGAATCGACCCGCGGCGGCCCGCTGGGCCTGAGCGCCTTCGGCATCGCGGTGCTGGTGATCACCACCCGCATGGTGCGGCAGACGCCCGGGCTGACCTGGCTCAGCGTCTGCATCGCCTTGCCGGCGATCGTGCTGCTGCTCCTGCAGGCCTTGCTGGACATGCACTGGCTGCTGCCCTGGTCGGCCGGACTGGAGGCGCTTTTCTACTTCTACGCAGCCGGCAGCCTGATCGCCTACATGATGAACGACCAGCACGCCACGACTGACGAGCTCTTTGCCGCCGGGGCGACCTTCACTCTCCTGGCCTGGGCCTTCGCCCATCTCTTCGTCGTCTTGCAGGCGCTGCAGCCCGGCAGCTTCTCTGCCGCGGTCGATCCGCAGTCGGCGCGCAGCTGGACCGAGCTGATGTTCCTGAGCTTCGCCCTGCTGTCCAGCACCGGCATCGGCGACGTGATCCCGATCCGGCCGATGGCCCGCGCCCTGACCAGTCTGGAGATGTTTGCCGGCGTGATGTATCTGGCGGCAGTCGTCTCGCGCTTGATCGGGCTGACCCTGCTGCGGCGCTGAAGCGATGAGGCCCCACGTCCGAGGAGTACCTTGGCCGGTCCCCTTGGGGCCGGCTTGGGAGCGGCCCGGCGCTTGGCCCGCAATTGTTATGGACAACTGAGATGACATCTGCCCGCCTGATCTGCTTCAACAAACCGTATGGCGTGCTCAGCCAGTTCGGTGCCGAAGGGCGCTGGCGCGGGCTGAAGGACTTCATCGACCTGCCCGGTGTGTACGCCGCCGGGCGCCTGGATGCCGACAGCGAGGGCCTGCTGCTGCTCACCAACGACGGTCAGCTGCAGGCCCGCATCGCCGACCCGCGCTTCAAGATGGAGAAAGCCTACTGGGTGCAGGTCGAGGGTCGGCCCGACGAGGCAGCGCTGGCCGTGCTTCGAGAAGGCGTGAATTTGAATGACGGGGTGACTCTGCCGGCGCAGGCGCGCTTGCTGGCCGCGCCGCCACCCGATCTTTGGGACCGCGATCCGCCGATCCGCGTGCGCAAGACTATCCCCACCGCCTGGCTTGAACTGAGCATCCGTGAAGGCCGTAACCGCCAGGTGCGGCGGATGACCGCGGCTGTGGGCCTGCCCACGCTGCGTCTGATCCGCGCAGCCATCGGGCCTTACTCGCTGGGTGATCTGGCGCCTGGGGTCTGGCGGGACGCTCCGCTGCCCTAGCTCATTGCCTGTCGTTGCCGTCCACCGCCGCCGGCCCCTTTGCCGGCCCCTTGGCCGGGCGCTGGCGGAACAAGGCTGCTCGGGCCAGCAGGCTGGTGGTGATCGGTGCGGTGATGGTCAGCAGGATCATGATCAACCAGGCCTGCAGTTCCAGCCGCCCATCGCGCGCCGAGAAGTAGACGATGGCGGCCAGGGCCACGCACCAGATGCACAGCGAGGTGGTCACCGCCGGGGCGTGCATGCGCTGGAAGAAGGTCTTCAGGCGAAGCAGGCCGATGGCGCCGACCAGGGCCAGGGCGCCGCTGGCCAGCAACAGCAGGGCGACTATGAGCTCCACCCAAAAGGGCAGCGCATTCATTCGATCACCTCGCCACGCAGCAGGAACTTGGCCAGCGCGGCAGAGCCGACGAAGCCGAATAGCGCGATCAGCAGCGCCGCCTCGAAATACATCTGGCTGCTGTAGCGGATGCCCAGCACCAGCACCACCAGCATGCCGAGGATGTAGAGCAGGTCCAGCGCCAGCACGCGGTCCTGGGCGCCGGGGCCGCGCAGCAGGCGCAGCGCGGTCAGCGTCATTGCCAGCGCATAGCAGGCGAGCGTCACGAAGATGGCTGCGGTCAGCAGGGGGCTCATTCAAAGATCTCCATCAGCGGCTGTTCGTAGCGCTGCTTGTAGTGGGCGATGAAGTCGGCCTCGGCTTCGGGTGCGAGGTCAAACACATGCAGCAGCAGCGAGCTGCGGTCGTGAGCAAGTTCGGTCCATATGGTGCCAGGCACGCCGGTGGTGATGACGGCCAGCGCGGCCAGCGCATGGCCGTCGCGCAGGTCCAGCGGGATGCGTACGAAGCGGCTGCGGGGTTCGTGTCGTCCCGCCCCGAGCACGCCGCGCGCCACCTGCAGTGCCGACAGGACAACATCGTGGCCAACCGAGAACATCAGTCGTGCAAGCAGCCAGGGCTTGGCGATGCGGCCGCGTTGCGGGCGCAGCGGGGTGCTCAGCAGCGGCATTACGACGGCCAGGATCGCGGCGATCAGCAGATGGCCAGGGCTCAGCGACTGGTTCAGCAGCAGCCACAGTGCGGCCAGCGCGGCCGACAGCAGTGGGGCAGGCAGGAGTCGCTTGATCATGGGCTGGCGCTCGAGGGTGAAGGCAGGGGCCTGGCCGACAGCACCGCGTCGATATAGTGCGCCGGCTGGTGCAGGGCGGCGGCAGTTGCAGCCGTGTAGCGCAGGACCGGCTGGGCCAGCACGGCCAGGGTGGCGCAGGCCGCCAGCAGGCCGACGATGGGCAGGCACTCGATCACCCGCAGGCGCGGCGCGGGCCGCTCCTGCGCTGCCCAGAAGTAGCGGATGCCGGTGCGCGAGAGCGCGATCGTCGAGGCCAGGCCCGAGGCGATCAGCAGCACCAGCAGGCTCCAGCCGGCCGGACCCGGCGAGGCGGCGGCCACTCCGAGTCCGGCCGGGTTCAAGAGTGCCGACAGCAGCGCAAACTTGGCGACAAAGCCCGACAGCGGCGGCAGGCCGGTGACAAGCAGGGTGCAGGCGATGAAGGCCAGGCCCAGGAAGGCCATCGCCGCAGGGATGGCGCGGCCGACCAAGGCTTGCTCCGAGTCGTCCAGGTTGACGCCGGCCGGGGCCGGCTCATCGGGGTTGAAGGCGGCGTCTTCCGCCGCACTGTCGGGCCGTATCGCCTCGTCCTCGACCTCGCGGGAGCGTTCGATCAGCTCGATCAGCAGGAACAGCGCGCTGACGGCCAGGGTCGAGCTGAGCAGGTAGAACAGCGCGCCGCTGGTCACCGCCGGCTGGCGCAGACCGATGGCGGCCAACAGGGTGCCGGCGGAGACGATGAGGGAGAAGCCGGCCAGACGGCCCAGGTGCTGCGAAGCCAGCGCACCGAGAGCGCCGAAGCCCAAGGTGGCCAGGCCGCCCCACACCAGCGCGTCGCCGCCGAAGGGTGCGGCAGCCCCGGGGTCCGCGGGGAAGAACAGGGTCCACAGCCGCAGCACCGCGTAGAGCCCGACCTTGGTCATGATGGCGAACAGCGCGGCCACTGGCGCGCTGGCGGCCGTGTACGCCGGCACCAGCCAGAAGTTCAGCGGCCACATCGCCGCCTTGGTCAGGAAGGCCAGGCCGAGGATTGCTGCACCGGCCTGCAGCAGGCCGCGGTCGGCGGCAGGGATCTGCGCCAACCTCTGTGCCATATCGGCCATGTTCAGCGTGCCGGTGACGCCGTACAGCATGGCCGCACCGATCAGGAACAGCGAGGAGGCGAGCAGGTTGATGGCGATGTAGTGCAGGCCGGCGCCGACACGGGCGCGGCCCGAGCCGTGCAGCAGCAATCCGTAGGACGCGACCAGCATTACCTCGAAGAACACGAACAGGTTGAACAGGTCTCCGGTCAGAAAGGCGCCATTCAAGCCCATCAGCTGGATCTGCCACAGCGGGTGGAAATGCACGCCGGCCCGGTGCCAGCGCGCCATCGCGAACAGCACGCTGGCCAGGCCGGTGCCGGCGGCCAGCACCAGCATCAACGCCGAGAGCCGGTCGGCCACCAGCACGATGCCGTAGGGCACCGGCCAGTTGGATGGCAGGTAGACGCCGAAGGCCAGCGGCCCTGGCTGTGCGTCCACCCAGAGCAGCAAGACCACCGCTGCGCCGAGGCCCAGGGCACTGGACAACACGTTGAGCAAGGCCTTGGCGCCGCGGCGCCTCTCTCCCATCAAGAGCATCAGCGCCGCCGTCATCATCGGCAGCAGGATGGGCGCAACGATCAGGTGTGGCATCAAGGATTCGGTCCAATGCCTCATCGCAGGGCGTCCTCGCCGTCGACGTGGTCACTGCCGGACAAGCCTCGCGACGCCAGCAGCACGACCAGGAACAGGGCCGTGGTGGCGAAGCCGATCACGATGGCGGTCAGCACCAGGGCTTGCGGCATCGGGTCGGTGTAGTGCTCCAGGGTGGCGGGTAGGCCCGCCACGACGATGGGCTCGGCACGTATCGACAGGCTGCCCATCGCGAAGATGAAGAGATTGACGGCATAGGACAGCAGGGACAGTCCCATCAGGACCTGGAAGGTGCGCGGTCGCAGCAGCAGCCAGACGCCGGCGCCGCCGAGCACGCCGATGGCCAGGGCGAGAACGATTTCCATCAGAGGACTCCTTCCGGGGCTTCGTTGGCCTCGGCCGTGGCCGCGGCCTTGCGCTTGCCGCGCAGGGATTGGTGCGCGATCGCCGTCAGGATAAGCAGTGTCGCGCCGACGACCGCGGCGAACACGCCGACGTCAAAGAACGTGGCGCTGGCGAAATGGATCTCGCCAAACAGCGGCATGTCCAGGTGGGCGGTATGCGTGGTCAGGAAGGGATAGCCGAAGAACAGCGAACCCAGGCCCGTGACCAGCGCGAACAGCAGGCCCACCGCGATCCAGCGGGCCGGGAAGAGGCGCAGGCGCGCCTCGACCCAACTGGTGCCGGCCACCATGTACTGCGCGATGAAGGCGATCGCCACCACCAGGCCGGCGACAAAGCCGCCGCCCGGCTGGTTGTGACCGCGCAGGAACAGGTGTATGGCGATCACCCAGGCGACCGGCAGCAGCAGGCGCACCAACACGGCGGGCACCAACATATAGCCCAGCGCCGTGTCGTGCGCGCTGCGCGGGTTCAGCAGATCGGTGGCCTGGTCCGTGGGCACGGCGCGCTGCTGGTGCGGCGCATCGATGCTCTCGCGTGGCGGCCGGAACCGCCGCAGCAGCGCGTAGATCGTCAGGCCCACGGCGCCCAGCACGGTGATCTCGCCCAGGGTGTCGAAGCCGCGGAAGTCGACCAGCATCACGTTGACGATATTGCTGCCGCCGCCCTCGGGCAGGGCGCGCTCGATGAAGAAGGGCGAGATGCTTTGCGGCGCCGGGCGCGTCATCATTGCGTAGGCCAGGGCCGCCAGGCCGCTGCCGCTGAGCAAGGCCAGAGCCAGATCGCGGGCGCGACGTAGCCGGCGGGTGCTGGAGCTTTCCTCTGTGTAGTGCGCGATGCGCTTGGGCAGCCAGCGCAGGCCCAGCAGGACGAGCACGGTGGTGACGATCTCGACCGCCAGCTGGGTCAGCGCCAGATCGGGGGCCGAGAACCAGACGAAGGTCAGGCAGGTGGTGAGGCCTGCCACGCCCATCATCATCAGCGCCGCAAGCCGGTGGTACTTGGCCTGCACCGCCGCGCCCAAAGCGCAGGCGCCGCCGATCAGCCACAAGAGCGCAAACACCGGCGAAACCGGTACGCGTGGGCGGTCTCCCCAGCTCAAGCCATGGAAGCCATCCGCGCCATCGGCGCTACGCAGCGCCAGTGCCGTCACCGCCGCCGCCGCCACCAGCAGCCAGAACAGCTGGGTCTGCAGGCGCCGCGTGCTCAAGGCCCGCTGGCCGCCGCGCGCCAACAGGCTCAAGGCGGCCAGCGCTTTCTCGAACAGGCGCTTGCCATCCAGGCGATGGATGAACGGCGGCTGGGTGAAGAAGCCCTGCTCTAGCTGCCGGCGCAACAGCAGGTAGAGCAGCACGCCACCCGCCATCGCCAGCAGGCTCATCAGCAGCGGCGTGTTGACGCCATGCCAGACCGCCAGGCTGTACTCGGGCAGGGTGCCCACCACCGGCTGCGCGGCGGCGGCCAGCACGTGGCCCACGGAGAGGTTCGGCGCGATGCCGACCACCAGGCAGGCGAGCACCAGCAGCGCCACCGGCAGCATCATCCAGCGCTTCGGGTCATGGGGCTGGCGAGGCAGCTCGGCGGTGTCGGTTGGACCGAAGAAGATGTCGAAACCGAAGCGCAGCGAATAGACCATCGCGAACATGCCAGCCAGTGTGGCGGCCAGCGGCAGGCCGTACTCGACCCAGGGCTGGGAGGAGATGTAGACCGTCTCGGCGAAGAACATTTCCTTCGACAGAAAGCCGTTGAGCAGCGGTACGCCGGCCATCGCGGCGCTGGCCACCATGGCCAGGGTTCCGGTGATGGGCATCAGTTTGAACAGGCCGTCGAGGCGGCGGATGTCGCGCGTGCCGGTTTCGTGGTCAACGATGCCGGCGGCCATGAACAGCGAGGCCTTGAAGGTTGCGTGGTTCATGATGTGGAAGACCGCCGCCACTGCAGCGACTGGACTGTTGAGCCCCAGCAGCAGGGTGATCAGGCCCAGATGGCTGATGGTCGAATAGGCCAGCACGCCCTTCAGGTCGTTCTGGAACATCGCCGCGTAAGCGCCCAGCAGCAGGGTGATCAGGCCGGCGCCGCCGACGATCCAGAACCAGGCCTCGGTGCCCGCCAGCACCGGCCACAGCCGCGCCAGCAGGAACACGCCGGCCTTCACCATCGTGGCCGAATGCAGATAGGCCGAGACCGGCGTCGGCGCGGCCATCGCGTGCGGCAGCCAGAAATGAAAGGGGAACTGCGCGCTCTTGGTCAGTGCGCCAAGCAGGATCAGCACCAGCGTGACCGGGTAAAGCGCATGTGCGCGCACGAGGTCGCCGGCGGCCAGAACCACGTCGAGGTCGTAGCTGCCAACGATGTGGCCCAGGATCAGTACGCCGGCCAGCAGGCACAGGCCGCCCGTGCCGGTGACCGTCAGCGCCATGCGCGCGCCGCGCCGCGCGTCCACGCGGTGGTGCCAGTAGCCGATCAAGAGGAAGGAGAACAGGCTGGTCAACTCCCAGAAGAACACCAGCTGTATCAGATTGCCCGACAGCACCATGCCCAGCATCGCCCCCATGAAGGCGAGGAAGGCCGAGTAGAAACGCGCCATCGGATCGGTGGGCGACATGTAGTAGCGCGCATAGATCACCACCAGCAGGCCGATGCCGAACACCAGCATCGCGAACATCCAGGCAAAGCCGTCCACCCGCGCAACCAGGTTCACGCCCAGCGCCGGCAACCAGAGGATCTCCTCGCGCACCACGCCCTCGGCCAGCACACGTGGAAACAGCAGTGCCATGCGTACCAGGCCGGCTAGGGCCACCAGACCGGCCAGCGTCGATTCGGCATTCCGGGCCCGGGTGGGCAGGACGACTGCGAGGGCGGCGCCGAGCAGGGGCAGGGCAATGGTGAGGAACAAGGACATGGACCGAGTTTAGGGGTCGTAAATCAGCCCACAATGGCAGGCCCGCCAGAACCCGCTTTGGAAATGAACGCTGACGATCTACAGAAGCTGGTCAACATGCAGATGCCCTTTGGAAAACACCAGGGCAAGCTGCTGGCCGATCTGCCCGGGCCTTACCTGAACTGGTTTGCCCGCGAGGGCTTTCCCAAGGGTGAAATCGGCCGGCTGCTCGCCCTGATGCAGGAGATCGACCACAACGGCCTGTGCGATCTGCTGAAGCCGCTGCGCCGCTGAGCCATGCCCCACGCCGTTGCGCGACTGCGCGCCGCCTGCATGGCGCACAGCACGACCAAGCCCCGGCTTGACCGCAACGACCTCGGTGCCCCGCGCAAGGAACGCTGCACGCGCTGCCGCCTGATCCTGAGTCATTGCATGTGCGATCTGCGGCCGGTGCTGCCGCCGACGGGGGCGGCAGTGTGCCTGATCATGGCCGAGTTCGAAGCGCTCAAGCCCAGCAACACGGGATGGCTGATCGCCGATGTGCTTCCTGAAACGACCGCCTTCAGCTGGTCGCGCATTGCGGTCGATCCTGGTCTGCCGGCCCTGCTGGCCGATCCACAATGGCAGCCGTATCTTGTGTTCCCGGGTGAATTCGCCGCGCCAGAGCGGGTGCTGACGGAACTGCCGCCAGCACGGGACAAGCGGCCGCTCTTTGTGCTGCTGGACGGCACCTGGTCCGAGGCACGAAAAATCTTCCGCAAGAGCCCCTATCTGAACGCATTGCCGGTGCTGAGCCTGCAGCCCGATCATTTGTCGCGCTACCGCCTGCGCCGCTCGACCCACGAGCACCACTTCTGCACCTCGGAGGTGGCCGCCCTGTGCCTGGCATTGGCCGGTGATCTGCACGCGGCGCAAACGCTGGAGGCCTACCTCGATGTGTTCAGCAGCCGCTACCTGCGGGCCCGGCAGAGCGTGCCGGCAGACCTGCAGGATGAGGCGCACCGGCGCCTGCGGGCATTGATGCCCTAAGCACCCTGCTTGGCGGCGCGGCGTAGCGCTACTGCGTCGGGCAGGGCCATCGTGGTCTGACCCTGCAGGCGGAACACGCTGACCGAGTCGGCTACTTCCTGGGCCTTCTCGTTGAGGCCCAGCGCGGAGGCCGATACCTCTTCGACCAGAGCTGCGTTCTGCTGGGTGAGGGTGTCGAGCTGGGCCACGGCGGTGTTGATCTGGTTCATGCCGGCCATCTGCTCGTTCATGCCCTGGCTGATGCGCTCGATCAAGCCATGCACCTGCTCTACCGAGTTCTGCACCTCGCTCATCGCGTGGCTGGCGTTATTGGCTTGCTGCTCGCCCTCGGCCACGCGCTCGCTCGAGGCCTGGATCAAGCCGCGCACCTCCTTGGCGGCGCCCGAGGTGCGCTGGGCCAGGGTGCGCACCTCGGCCGCTACCACCGCAAAACCGCGCCCCTGTTCGCCGGCCCGCGCTGCTTCCACGGCGGCATTCAGTGCCAGGATATTGGTTTGGAAGGCGATGCTGTCGACCACCTGGATGATGTCGGCAATGCGGGCTGAGGACTCGCTGATGCTGTGCATCGTCGCTACCACGGTGGCCACCGCCGCCGCACTGCGCTGGCTGACCTGGCGAGCGCCGGAGGCCTGGGAGGCGGCGGAGGCGGCCATCTCGGTGCTGGCGTGGACGGTGGCCGTTATTTCTTCCATCGACGAGGCCGTCTGCTCCAGATTGCTGGCCTGCGATTCGGTGCGGCCCGACAGATCGGCGTTGCCGGCTGAGATAGCCTCGGTGCCCTCTCTCACCTGCATCACGCCGATGCGTGCATCGCGCACGATGGACATCAGGTTGACGTTCAACTGGGCCAGCGCCGCGGTGACGCGGCCGATCTCGTCACGTCGCGAGGTCTTGATGTGCTGGGTCAGGTCGCCGGCGGCAATGCGGTTGGCAAAGCCGACCAGGGCCTCGATAGGTGCCAGCGCCGCATTGCGCAGGTACCAGGCGCACAGCCCTGCCACGATAGCCACCACGGCCGCGCCACCCAAGACCGAGCCCCAGGCCAGCGGCCCGCTGCCGAGGCCGAAGCCGAGCGCCAGGCCGGTCAGGCCCATCAGCAGCACGGTCAGGTTCATGCGGGCGCCCATGCTCAGGCGCAGCGCGCTCGCCATGCGTCCGCCCAGCGAAGTGTCGTGCAGATAGCCTTGCTGCAGGTGCAGGCTGCCGCCGTCGCCCTGCTGGCGCATGCGCGCGTAAAGGGCCTCGGCCTCCTGCACTGCGCTGCGTTCCGGCTCGGTGCGCACGGACATGAAACCGTTAGGCTTGCCGCGCTCGTCCAACAGCGGAGTGACATTGGCCTGCACCCAGTAGTGGTCGCCGTCCTTGCGTCGGTTCTTGACCATTGCCGACCATGGCTGGCCGCTTTGGATGGTGGCCCACATGTCGCGGAAGGCTTCCGGTGGCATGTCGGGGTGGCGGATCATGTTGTGTGGCTGGCCCAGCAGATCCTCGCGCGAGTATCCGCTGACCGTCACGAATGCGCCATTGCAATAGACGATCCGCCCTTGCAGATCGGTCGTCGAGACCAGGGTTTCGCCGCGCGGAAACGGGAACTCGCGCTGAGTCACAGGGCCGTTGTTTCGCATTGCATCTCCTTTGCTGCCGCCGGCTGTCTCTCGGTGGCTATGGCAATCTTGATCCGTACTGCTCGGAGCATAGCTTCGTTAAATAGAAATATCAGCGGTTATTTTTCCCGCGCTGCAACGCAAAAGCCCGCCGATGCTTGTGGCACCGGCGGGCTTCGGATCAGGGTACGAGCGGGGTGTCTGCCCCGCGCGGATCACTCTTCGTTGCTGAACACCAGCTTGACTTCATGTGTCTGCTTTTCGCCGCTGGGCTCGAAGCGCCAGTCCATCAGGGCGCGAGTCACGGCCTTGTCGAAGACGCGGCGCGGCTGAGCTTCGATGATCTCGACGGCGCTGACCTTGCCGTCCGCCTCGATCATCATCTTGGCCTTGACGGCACCGCTCGAGATGGACTGCCGTGTGGCCTCGGCCGGGAACTCGGGCGGCACCTTCTTGACCACCTTGGGCGCCGAGGCGTGGGCGGCCAGGGCGATGGCGAGTGCACCACACAGGACGGCGGAGGAGCGAAGGAACTTGGAGGAAATGGAGGAAGAAGAGGGGCTGAACTTCATGGTTTTGGCCTCGTTTACTGAGAGAGGGAATTGAGAGTTATGCGGGGACAGAGCGGAAGAATCCGACCGCGTCGAGCAGGCGCGAGGAGCTGCTCTTCAAGGCATCGGTCGAGCGGCTCAGATCGTCCACCAGGGTGGTGTTCTGCTGGGTGGCGCGGTCGAGTTCGTTCATCGCGTTGTTGACGACGCCGACGCCCGCTGCCTGTTCCTGCGCCGAGTGCGAGATTTCCTCGATCAGCTGGCCCATATTGTTGACCTCGTCGACCACCGAGCGGATGGTCACGCCGGCGTTGTCGACCAGCTTGGTGCCGTTCTCGACCTTGACGGAGGACTCCTGGATCAGCACCTTGATCTCCTTGGCGGCGGTGGCGCTGCGCTGGGCCAGCGAACGCACCTCGGAGGCCACGACCGCGAAGCCGCGCCCGTGCTCGCCGGCTCGGGCGGCTTCCACCGCAGCGTTCAGGGCCAGGATATTGGTCTGGAAGGCGATGCCGTCGATGACGCCGATGATGTCGCCGATCTTCTTCGAGCTGGCGCTGATCTCTTCCATCGTCGACACCACCTTGGCCACCACGGCGCCACCGGCCGACGCCGACTGGCGCGCCTTGGTGGCGATGCCGGCGGCGCGGCGGGTCAGGTCGCTGGCGCCGTTCAGGTTGGCGGCGATCTGCTCGACCGAGGAGGCGGTGTTCTGCAGGCTGGCGGCCGAGCGCGCGGTGCGGTCGGACAGGTCTATATTGCCGGTGGCGATGACGCTGGAGTTCTGAGCCACTTCGCCGGCTGCCGTGCTGACGCTATTGACCACGCCGGACAGGGCGCGCTGCATGTCCTGCATGGCCTTGAGCATCTGGCTCAGTTCGTCTGTGCCTTCGACATGGATCACGCGGGTCAGGTCGCCGGCGGCAATCGCCTCGGCGGCTTCCTGCGCCTTGCGGGCCGGCAGCACGATCGAGCGGGCGATGACGAAGGCGCCGCCGACGCCGATCACCACCGCCACGATCACCAGCACCGCAGTCAGCACGATCGAGGAGCGGGCCAGTTCACCTCCGGAGACGGCCAGGTCCTTGGCGCTCTCGAATTGCAGATCGACCAGGCCTTTGAGGCCGTCCTGATAGGCCTGCTGGGCCGGGCGCACGTCGGTGATCAGGCTCTCGCGAGCCTCGTCGGGCGAGCCGTCGGTCTGTACCTGCTGGAACTTGGCGACCGAAGCGAAGAACTTGGCCTGGCGCTCGCGCACATCGGCCATCAGCTTCTTTTCCTTGTCGCCGTCCAGCGTGCCTTCCAGGCTGGAGAGCTGCTTCTCGCTGTCTTCCTTGGCGCTGGCGATGGCGGCTTTCTGCTTCTTGATGCCGCCAGCGGTGTCCAGCAGCAGCAGATCGCGCGAAGCGCGAGCGACCACGTTCACATTGCCCTCCAGCGCATTGGCTGAGGCAATCTTCACCAGGCTGGAATTGGCCGTGCGGTCCAGGTCATGGGCCAGCCGGTTTGAATTGGCGGCGCCGTAGATGCCGATGATGATGAGAAACACGATCAGCAGGCCGTAACTCACGGCCAGGCGGTGGCTGATACGCAGCTTTGTCAGAAGATCCATGCCCAACTTCCCTCCTCAATCAATCAAACAATCGAATATCTTTTTTGCCAGTGCCGTGACGCCATGACGCAGCGTCACCGTGGCGACACGGCTCAGCTGGCTTTCGTCCTGCCGGCGGCGACTCTGGATCAGGGTTTTCATCAGTTTTTGCGCTGCGTGTGACATATGCCGCAGCCGCTTGCTTGGTGGCGCTCATTGAGCCCTCAAGCACAGCGAGGACGCAGTTTGCCGGCGGAACGTAACAAGCCGTACGCGCCTTCCTGCGGGTGGCGTGAACAAGTGCGCGGGAGTGCCACCAACATGCGTGTGGACCCCCACGAATGGGGCTTGCCGCCACATCCGCGCCGGTCGTGCGACTGGCAACTCAATCGATGCGCTGGGCCTTCAGCTGGACCACATCGACCGGCCGCACATCAGCGGCCTGGTTGCCCCAGGCGTTGCGCAAATGGCTGGCCAGGGCGGCCAGTTCGGTGTCGCTCAGCACGCCGGCAAACGGCGGCATGCCGAAGGGGCGCGGGTTGCCGGCGGTGGCCGGCGCAAAGCCGCCGCGCTGGATGATGGCCAGCAGATTGGCGGGGTTGCCCATCGTCACTACGCGGTTGCCGGCCAGGGGCGGGTAGGCGCCGCCGCCAGCGCCCTCGCCGTTGTCGCCGTGGCAGCTCGCGCAGTGCTCGGTGTACAGCGCGCGACCCTGTTCGCGCAGGCGCAGTTCGGGCCGGCCTGCGTCCGGCGTGACAGCGGTGCGGCGAGGAAGGGCCTGCAGATACTCGGTCATCGCCGCAAGGTCGGCGCTGCCGAGGTGCTGCGTGCTGCCCAGCACCACCTCACTCATCGGTCCCAGCGCGCTGGCGTGAGCGTTGCTGCCGGTCTTCAGCCACTGCTGCACCGCCTGTGGGCGCCAATCCATCACGCCTGCCTCGGCCGGGTCGTGCAGCGAGGGTGCATACCAGCCGCTGCCGGCCAGCATGGCACCTGAGAAATCGTTGGGTCCTGGGATGGCGCCCAGACTGTTTCGCGGCGCGTGGCAGGCATTGCAATGGCCCAGGCCCTGGGTCAGGTAGGCGCCGCGGTTCCAGGCCGCGCTGCGCTTGGGCTCGGGCTTGAACTCGGCCGGGCGGAAGTACAGCGCTCGCCAGACGGCCAGCGCCGCCTGCGTGTTGTAGGGGAAGCGCAGCTCGTGCGGCGTGTTGGCCTGCGGCACGGCCGGCAGGCTTTGCAGATAGGCGAACAGCGCGTCGGCGTCGGCGCGCGTCACCTGCGCGTAGTTGGTGTAGGGGAAGGCGGGCGTCAACAGTCGGCCGCCCTTGCCGCGGCCGTTGTGCAGCGCGGCCCAGAACTCATCGGCGTTCCAACTGCCCAGGCCGGTGGCGGCATCGGGGGTCAGGTTTGAGGCAAAGACGCTGCCGAAGGGCGTTGGGATGGCTCGCCCGCCTGCATAGGCCGCGCCGCCGCGGGCGGTGTGGCAGCCGATGCAGTTGCCGGCGCGGGCGAGGTATGCGCCGCGGGCGATCAGGGCGGGCGTTGGGGCGAGCAGGCTGGCTTGCGGCGGCCTTTCGTCCAGGTGGTTGAGTGCGTAGACGGCGGCGGCCAGGCCGGTCACGACCACTAGCACGAGTGCGAGCAGCCTGAGCTTCATTGGAG
>Ga0187843_10001414_pt1 | contig 15171 bp, 13 predicted proteins | sample SpaLakP09_SKY_43_FD_134516 | JGI IMG/M metagenome (GOLD analysis project Ga0187843, IMG submission 134516) | Oligotrophic lake water microbial communities from Sparkling Lake, Wisconsin, USA - SP09_SKY_43 | ecosystem: Environmental > Aquatic > Freshwater > Lake | place: USA: Sparkling Lake... | reverse complement strand
TCCTGCTTATACGTGAGCAAGTTGCCAAAGCGATGACTGCTTATCGTTTTATCCTTTCTCTTGCATAGAGGGTGTAGCTGTGTCTGGATTGATCCGTCATATTTTCACAGTACTACATAGCTTGTTTTCCTGTCGATTTGGCCGCAAGTGCACAGGCGTTGCGAACAGGGTTTGCACATATTTTTGGATTGGACCCTGGGACACAGGTATCAAGACTTTGAAGAGTGATAAGTATTTTCTGCTTGCAGAATCCGCACAACTGGATTTTGTGATTAGAACTGGATTGCTGGCTCCCATGCTGGCGAGCGGCACGGCCTTTGTGAATGTATCGCAACTGGTGAGTTTTATGAGACCGGTACGTCTTTTTCAACGAGTGCGGGTAGATACCCGCATCATGTATGCAAATGAAAAATGCACCTATTTTTCACATGAAATCTATACCCGCGACACTCTGCATGCAGAGGTGCTGGTCAAGATGAAGTTTAAACGAGGGAGTTTAAGCGTGGAACCATTTGCATTGCTGCAATTACGTTTTGACGAACCACCAGCCCAATTGCTGGCCTGGGATCAGACCCTGCAAGCGATGGCATCAGCCCGTGGTGTGTAACAATAAATCTATCGTCCGCCTGATACGTCAACAAAGCTGCCCGTTATATAAGAAGCCGCATCACTCAACAAAAAACTGATGGTCGCTGCTACTTCTTCCGGTGCGCCGCCGCGTTGCATGGGGACGCCAACTTTCAATCTTTCTACGCGGTTGGCTTCGCCACCATCAGCATGCATGGTGGTGTAAATCAAGCCTGGCCGCACGCAGTTGACGCGTATGCCTTCATTTGCCACTTCTATCGACAAACCCTTGGTCAGGGTATCAATCGCGCCCTTGGTAGCCGCATAATCAATATATTCATTCGCTGAACCTAGTCGCGCCGCGGCTGATGACACATTCACGATGGCGCCACCTTGACCACCATGCCTGGTCGACATACGTTTCAACGCTTCGCGACAACATAAAAAATAACTGGTGACATTGGTGCTGAGCAAGCGGTTGATACGTTCTGCCGTCAAATCCTCCAGCCGGCATTGCTGCATCAGTATGCCGGCGTTATTGACCAGCGCAACTAGCCTGCCCAGTTGCGCATCAATATCTGCAAACAGACGCACGACTTCCACTTCGTTGGCAACATCAGCCCGTATGGCAATCGCAGTACCGCCTTTTGACTGTATGCCTCGCACTATTTGCTGCGCAGCTTCATGGTTGTGCAGGTAATTGATGCAGACTGCGTAACCGGCGGCAGCCAGTTGCTGTGCCGTGGCAGCACCTATGCCGCGACTGCCGCCGGTGACCAATGCTACTTTTGTCATGGCTACTCCCTCTTAATTGATGAATGGAATCATGCATCAAAATTGCGAAAAATAAATCATCACAGTATGGTAACCGGGATGAAGATTTTTCGCACAAGGCGTAGAGTTTGAAAGGGTTTTTTGAGGGTGAGTGGTGCGCATGACGCACCCTGCTGTAATGCATCCCCAGCAATTACGAGGGGATGCTGTGGGTAATTAGCCTTTGCTCTTGGCTTCTATCACTTCCCATTTTTCCAGTGCGTCCAGCAATTGCTCATCAATTTCAGCATGCCGTGCATTCAATTGATTGGCTTGCTCAGGGCCGTTTTTATACAGATTGACATCGGCCAGTTTTGCGGTGATGGATGCCTGCTCAGCTTCCAGTGCCGCGATCAGCTTGGGCAGTTCTTCCAGCTCACGTTGCTCTTTGTAGCTGAGTTTTTTCGGTTTGGCTGCTGCCGGTGCACTCATGGTCGATACGGCTGCCACTGCTGGTTTTTGCTCGGTCTTCGCTGTTTTGGTGACCGGCACTGTGCTGCGGTAGCGTTCCCAGTCACTATAACCACCGATAAATTCACGCCATTGGCCTTCACCTTCAGCAACGATAACCTGGGTCACTACATTGTCGAGGAAGGTACGGTCATGGCTGACCAGAAAGACAGTGCCAGTGTATTCTTCCAGCAATTCTTCCAGCAATTCCAGGGTGTCGATATCCAGATCATTAGTCGGTTCATCCAGCACCAATACGTTGGCTGGTTTGGCGAACAAACGGGCCAGCAACAGGCGGTTGCGTTCACCACCTGAGAGTGATTTAACCGGTGAGCGGGCGCGTTCTGGGGCGAACAAAAAGTCGCCCAGATAAGACATCACATGCTTGCGCTGGCCATTGACTTCTACCCAGTCACTACCCGGCGCTATCGTGTCTGCCAGGCTGGCTTCTTCATCCAGTTGCGCGCGCATCTGGTCAAAGTAAGCGATCTGCAATTTGCTGCCTTGTTTGATGGTACCGCTGTCTGGTTCATCCTGGCCCAAAATCAGTTTCAGCAGGGTAGTTTTACCGGCACCATTCTGGCCTATCAGGCCAACCTTGTCGCCACGCAAAATAATGCTGGAGAAATCATCAATGATGACTTTCTCGCCAAAGCGTTTGCTGACGTTTTCCAGTTCTGCCACGATCTTGCCTGAGCGTTCGCTAGAGCCTACATCCAGCTTGACCTGGCCTTGCTGGTCACGGCGGGCGCTGCGTTGCAGGCGCAGTTGTTCCAGACGCTTGACGCGGCCTTCGTCACGTACGCGACGGGCCTTGACGCCTTTGCGTATCCAGATTTCTTCCTGCGCCAAAAACTTGTCGAACTTGGCGTTTTCTACTTCTTCATTTTCCAGAAGATCCGCTTTGCGGGTCTGGTAAGTCGTGAAATTGCCTGGGAAAGAAGTCAGCTTGCCACGATCCAGTTCCAAGATGCGCGTCGCTACATTGTCCAGAAAGCTACGGTCATGGGTGATGAACAGTACGCTGCCTTTAAAATCTTTCAGCAGAACTTCCAGCCATTGTATTGATGAAAAATCCAGGTGATTGGTTGGTTCATCAAGAAGCAAGACATCAGGCGCACTGACCAGGGCGCAAGCCAGGGCCACGCGTTTTTTCATGCCGCCAGACAGCGTACCCATGATGGCGTCTTTTGACAGGTTCAGCTTGTCCAGCGTGGTTTCTACCTTGTTACCCAGGCTCCAGGCATCAGCCGCATCCAGTTTTACCTGTATGTCATGCATGCGCTCCATCAGGGCATCATCATTGTCACCGCCAAACTGGCCAGTCAATGCTTCATATTCCTGCAACAGGGCGGGCAGTTCACCCAGACCGGATGCAACCGCATCAAACACGCTGAGCCCCATGTCAAATTGCGGCTCTTGTTCGACATAGGCGATCTTGATGCCTTGCTGCATGACCAGCAGACCATCATCAATCTTGGATGTGCGGGCAATGATTTTGAGCAAAGAGGACTTGCCCGTGCCATTGCGCCCGATCAGGCCAACACGTTCGCCTGCCTCTATGGAAAACTCTGCATGATCGAGCAGAGCAACGTGACCGAATGCCAATTGGGCATCGCTTAATGAGATAACTGCCATAAAACCCTGTGAAACCGGCATCAGTGCAGATGCGCGGACATAAATTAGAGAAAAGCAGTATTGTACGCTAGCTAGGCACCTAAACTCATCTGCTGAATTGATTGTTGGTCCAAGCTCAGGTAAGATGGCGGGCTGATTGAGAAATGCACAAGCAAATATGGGCATTTCTCACCGTGTCTCGCCGTAGTTCAATGGATAGAACGTATGCCTCCTAAGCGTAAGATACAGGTTCGATTCCTGTCGGCGGGGCCAGTTTTGGCGCTAACTCCTTATAACTTCTAGTAACATCAGTTAATTCAGACTAACAGCTGTTGATTCTGGTGCATTTTGTACTCAGCACGCAGTTCAAATGTCAACTTCCCGTTATTATTTCTTTTAGTAAATTTACTGATTCCCTGGTCTTCGCTACCATCACCATCTTGTCCGGATTTGTGATCCAGATAATTATCTCATTGAGGATACAATGTATTTCTGGAAACTGGATTTATTGAAGAAGCAATTGATTGCAAAGGGATTAACTGAAGCTCAGAGTTATTCCTATATGCTGGTGTATGCCATTCTCAGTGCAATAGCAATCGAAATGATGGCGTATGTTCCTCACGAAACTGTGGATGGCTGGACTTATTTTGCGTCCATCATGAACATATTGATTCCAGCGATTGGCACGATGATGGCCTTTAAGGCCAATGGCGGTGCATCAGGCATGCAATTTTTGCCCCGTTATGTCAGTATTTCTCTAATCTCGTCCATCCGTTATCTGGTATTGATTCTTTTGTTGATGATACCGCTGACCACTGCCGCTATAGTGTTGCAGGGAGTAGTCGATATATTCGAGAGCAGGGTGTTTGACTTGCTGTTTCAGGCAACTTACGCTTTGCTATACCTATATATAGTCAAACAGATGCGTGAAGTCGCAACGGCGCAAACCGATGTTGAAAATTGAAGTTTATTCAAATCCCCAGGATGGCAACGCCATCCTTAATTCTCCTGAATCAAACATTGCCTGAAATAGATACTGTGTAGCTAACAATGCTTGCAAGTGGCCAGGTAAAAAAAATTATACTAATATTCCTCTGTTCCTGAGTTTCACCGGAAATGATATTTCTGGCTTTCATTTGAGAATATGCCGTCTTCAAGGCGGATCAATCAGAGCGACAGAGGATTATGCATACTGAAGACGAAAAAGTCATCGAGTTAAGTAAAACCAAATTGCGGTTATTGGTCGCTGGCTCCATGATATTTGTGATCATGGGTCTCTGGATGGTGCTACATGATAGTTCTCAGATTGCCTATCAGCGTCCTTACAATAGCCCAGTCCTGACGTATGGCATAGGTACAGCAGGTATTCTGTTTTTTGGATTTTGCGGCGCTGCCGGCATCAGAAAATTGCTGGATAAAAAGCCTGGCCTGATATTAAATTCCTCAGGCATTCATGATAATAGCAGTGCTGTCGCGGCTCGCTTTGTCCCATGGTCTGAGGTTATTGGTTTCAGCATTTTCGAAATGCAGAAACAGAAAACACTTGTTATCATCGTGCGCGAACCTGAGCGTTACATCGAGGCTGGTGGAGCCTTCAAGCGCATGCTGAACAGGATGAATTACAAGATGTGCGGCAGTCCTGTCGCTATTTCAGCCAATTCTCTCAACCTGGGATTTGATGAATTGCTGAAAATCTGCAATGCCTATTTGTACAAATACCAAAAGAATATCTGAGCAGCTTACTTGTTTATTTTGGTGGGGCGGTAGCTTATCGCACTACGCCAATAATCGGCCCCAAATCTACGGTGCTATCGTTACGGTCAAGGTCGACAGAATAAATGCCTGAGATACTGCCATCCAGGTACAAGGCGTCCTGACAGTGTAATGCGTCTCTGAAAAAGCTTGCCATTTCATGAAAATTGACTGGCTGCTCGCTGATGACGAAGATAGCTTTTTTGCCGATGACGCCAACGCCGTTGCGCTTTAACCGAGAAGTTGATTCAGGCCTGAATGCAGGATGAACCTGGCCCTTTCTCAACAACAGGGGCCCAGACTGTGTGGCGAGCAAAACACCATTGGCAATGGCTGGATATTCTGAGGATTCAATCACTTGCGGCCCGGCTTGCGTGAGCAGAAATACACCATTTGGTTTCAGAAAAAAATTGCCCCAGGCGTCTGCCAGGTTCAGTGCCGATACCTGTTTGGCATTTTGCACATACAAACCTACGGGTGAATAATCAGAGTGGTACATGCCCGCATTCATGGCAAATCGTAATTCCTTGTTTTTGCCTGCCAGCCATGTCTTTAAAGTATCGAAGCGCTTGAAGCCCTTGCCGTTTTCATCATTCAGGAATAACTGCAGTTCCTCGTGTTCGGTATCAACACTGATAACCGTAAAGCGCGGGTCGGCAGCTTGGCATGTCAGGCTGAACAGCAGGCAAGCCAAAACAGAAATGAAGGTTTTCATTAAATGATACCTGGAGGCGTGAAGTGACGGCAGAGAGGTCTATCTCCATTTTACAGCATGCGTATGCCTGACTTAAATTCAGGCATCATTGAATTTTTTCTCTATGGTAACAAGTTGAAAGAGCCTGAATTAAAGTATCAGTTTGCCGTGCAAATCGTCAGCGTTTACAGGACCAAGTGCAGCCGTGGCCATCCTACTGCAGGCCGGCGTAACCAAATATCTCGTGCAGTGCCTATGATGCCGGAGGGGAGTAACTGATAGAAAACATTTGCAAATTGCAATGGAAAATTAACGCGTATCGATGTTGAGGAAGCTTATGCAAAAAGCATACGATTGTTGTTGCAGATAAGTCTTAAACGAGAAATATCTTCATGTCAGATCTAACCGGTGATAAGGGCAAGTGCTGAAACGCAGTAAATTTCTGACCTCGCATTAACATGCAAAATTAGCGCGGTATTTGACTCGTATTTAAGCGTGGCACGCACCTGATTTCTCTTTGCTCGATATTGAGCAAGGTTTGCTGAAATTGACTCTTCCATGCACTGCCATAGTTGGTGATCTTGCATATAGGCTCGGTGTTGCCAGGTTTTGTATTACTAAAATCGCCGCGTGTTTTGTGCTGATTTTCAAGCAGACGCCCGGCGATTTTATTTGCCTCATCTTGTTCACCGCTTGCGCGCAAGCTTTCTATCAGCATCAGATCTGCCTGATAATTGCTGGCCGGTTGGGCGCGCTGGATGAAAAAGTCCATCAGCCAGTTGCCTGTGCCCGGCGATTGCAGCAGGTTCAAAAACTGCGCCTCTTGCCTAGCCTGAGCATAGTCTTTTTGCAGTATGGCGATCATCCATTTGATTTGATGATTTTCCCTGTACATCATGTCAGTCTGCCGGCGATTTTTTGCTTCGGTGTTGTAGGAAGCCAGCAGTTTTATGGCTTCTGCAAATTGCTTTTTACCGACCAGTAACCAGGCCTGATCCACCTTTAAGGAATGGCAGAAATAGTTGTCAGTCTTTTTTTCAGCGCAAGCATAGTCACTGGCTGCCAGTTGCAATTCTTGCGCAGCGTCATCTGCTTTGCCAGAAATGTAATAACTGCGCGCAAGCATTTGATGTGCTTGCAGGAGTTGGGTGTCGTCCTTGCTCTTGTCTTTGGAGAACAGCTTGACGATTTCCTGTTTCAGTAACAGGTGTGCCGGATTATCTGTCTCTATATCTCTTGCCTGTAACACTTCGGCGAGTAAACGGGCATCCTCTTTATCACCCTGAGCATAAAGTCTTGCGCGTAAAACTGCCTCTGCTTCTTGCAGGTAGTTGGCGATGTCGGCGTCATTTTTTGCTGCGCTTTCCAGTTCATCTTGCCCGGACCAGTTGCGTAAAGCGATAGCCATGGCAAAGGCGGCATCTGCGTGATGGTAGGTTGCCTGCACCGAGTTATTATTCTCGGCATAGTAAATTTTGGCGATGCGCAGCGCATCTTCTGCGTCGTTGTCGCTGGCTTCTTCCAGTGCGGCCTTGAGTATTTTTGCTCTTTCATTGCCCTGTGCGGCGTGGATTTTGTCAGCGCGAGCCAACCTCAGCATACTTTTTTCTTCTTCCCATGTGCTGGCAATATCCTTGACGTCAGTCTTAGCCACATTGACGGCTTGTACGGGATTTGTCGATGCCATGAGTGAAGACAAACCTTGCCCGGCCATTTTCAACATGGTATTGGGTGCCGAGTAGAGTAAGCCAGACAATGCGGCGATGGGCAGGATAAGGCAAGTCAGATAAATGGCTATTCCTGCGCTGCTCTCACGCCATCCTGGCAGGCCACCCAGATAGCGCGACAATAAACTCTGGCCTACTTCAAGCTTGCTGCGATAGGTCCACTTTGCAAAACTGGCTTGATCAAGAAAGTCGTGCAAATCACCAGCGGCATTGGCAAAGTCCATGTGATTGGCTGGCCGTGCTTTTTGCCTTAGTAGCAAAGAAGCAGCTTTGGCAATTTTGAATTGAAACTGGGCACTGATCAACATCACCAGACCCAGGCCCAGTAATACTTTGTCATTGATATACATGCCGTAAGCTAACATTGCCAGACTGCTGGCCAGTGAAAAAACAAAGCGCAACCAGGGCAGGCGAGCAATGAGTAATAATTCTATGATGCGCCCGCCATCCAGCGGTAACACAGGCAAGAGATTAAAGCCATTGACCAGCAATGATGCCAGGGCTGCCATGGTCAAATACGGGCCCCATGAGGTGTTAATGATGCCTGGCTCCCAGACAATCAGGGCAAAGCTTATGATTGACAATAGCAATCCTGGCATCGGGCCTGCCAGATAGACCAACATATGTGTCAAAGGACGAGCTTCGTGTTTTTCACCACTGGTGATGCCACCCATGCCAGGAATAAAAAACACCTGTACATATCGAAATCCTGCCAGCTTCATTGCCAGCCAGTGGCCGCCTTCATGCAAGGCAATCACGCCTCCAATGAGCAATGCGCCGGTGAGACCCCACCACCAGGATCCCAATGCCAGGAAGGCAAGGGCAGACAAGCTAAAGCTTGCGTATTGATACCAGCGCGGTGCCAACATGGGGCGCAAGGTGCACAGCGTTCGTACAAAAGAATAACGGTCGCGCAACCGGCGTGCTGCCTGCATATCCGTTGTAAGCGGAATTGTGCTTTCTGGCGCTGCGCCTCCTGCACGTTGCTGTTTTATTTTGCGCATATTCCACGCCATTCTTATCGCGGGAAAAATGCGAAAACCATAGATTGTTTCATCACCACGTTGTTCGCGTTGATATACCTTGCCCTCTCGTTCAAGGCGCACGAGCCAGCGATCTACCAGGTTCTGTGCAATTTTTGGCGCGTCTGCGGGGTCACTGCGTTGCACCGTTATCAGCTCGCGCACATGCAAATGCGTCGCTAGTTGTCCTGCAAAGTCAGCACTCTTATCATCAATCACACTGACCCGTGCAGGGAAGGGCACCATGGTTTGCAGCATGCCGTTGACTGTTAGCAAGGCCTTGCCGTCAATGTATGTGTTCCATAGATAGATGGTGTACGGGCGTTTATCTACAGTGGCTTCAGTAAGTACAACTTCCGCATGGACATCCTGGCCCAGATGGTGATAGACATCGATGTAGCTGACCGGGATATCATCAGCCGCCACGATGGAACGTTCGCGCCAGCTATGCATGTAGCGAAACCCCGCCTGCTCCATTTCCAGGCGCGCCGCATCGAGTATAGGCAAGAGATCACCGCTGGCCGCTCGCAAACAGGGAGTTTTGCGTGGCGCCCACAGTTGCAATTTCAGTAAGCGGTTTACGCCTATCAGCAGAACTAGCACTTGCAATATCAAAAAGACGGCAACTACCGTCACACCCAAACCCCACCACAGGTCCATCCCAATTTCCACCCAAGTCTCCACCAGCAAAAGTATCAAGCGCATTGTCAGCTATATGGCTGAAAATTGCGAGCGCAGGCGCGTGTTTGCCATGCAAATGAGAGGATTAGTTCCAGAGTTGGTGTTTGTATCATTGCGTTATTTGTATTTTTTGCTATTCATTTCATTGGTACTCTTTACGCTGTATTGGTAATTCACTTTCGCGGTATTGCCAGTCAAGCTCGCGCTTGTTGTGTAAGGCAATACATGCCCGGACGATCAAGTGTTTCGAAATTGCTAATTTCTTTCCAGTGGCGTATATTTTTGTCCTTACGTCGAGATGTTGGCGTCGAACGATTATTTTTAAGGTAATACCACCATGAAATCAAAATTAATTTTCTCCCTGTTAAGCGCCTTGCCGCTGATTGCAGCGGCAGATGTAACAGTGAGCATGAATCAGGTCAGTGAAGCTGGCGTCGGCACTAAACTGGGGCAGGTTGTTGTGTCTGAGAGCAAGTATGGCCTGGTGTTGACACCTGCCCTGGCGGGCTTGACACCTGGTCTGCATGGTTTTCACATACACCAGAATGCGGATTGCAGCAGCAAGGAAAAAGATGGCAAGATGGTTCCAGCATTAAGTGCTGGTGGTCATTATGATCCTGAAAACAGTAATCGCCATGGCACACCGTGGGGTGATGGTCATATGGGCGATTTGCCAGCTTTGTATGTCGATGCCAGTGGCAATGCTGCTCAGCCAGTACTGGCACCGCGCTTGAAAATGGCTGATCTCAAAGGCCGGTCCCTGATGATACACATAGGCGGTGACAATCACTCAGATCATCCGGCAGCATTGGGTGGCGGTGGTGCGCGTGTGGTATGCGGCACATTCTGAATCTGATTTGTCAGCAAGACTGTCTCAGGTGTTGAGCTGGAGGCAGCCTTGATGTGAGCTTCAAGATGGTGATTCGCTCTTCGCTGTTTTTTCTTTTTTGAAGGGGTTGCGGTCAGGCGCGTCGTCATGCTCTATGCCTAGCAGCAGGCGTTTCATGAGCTTGTTAAGGACAGGTTGGCGGTGGCGTACGAATACACCAAAGGTTTGCGGTTTGGCACCCAGTGCTGCTTTGGGTTCAAGCGCTGTGCGGCCATAAGAAATGCGCTTGCAGCCAAGGTCTATGGCGTCGGCGATACCAGCATGCAGCAGGCGCAGGTAAATCGGTAGTTCTTCTGCGGCAGTGCGGTCAAAGCCGATGTGATAAGCAAAAGCAGTCTCACCATCTGCGACAGAAATCAAAAAACCCAGCAAGTGCCCTTCGCGTCTGATGACGCTACAGCGGAATTTGTCGCCTGCGGCAGCTTGAAGTACAGGAAAGTACTCGGGCAGTAATTCAAATGGGCGAAAACTGGCATTCACTTGCACGGCTTTGTATAAGGCAAAGATGTGGTCGAGTACTGGTGTCAGGTCATCCAGTCTTTCCAGCGTGCAGCCGGCTTCATCCATGGGCTTGAAGACCGCATTGCGAATGCCGCTGCGATATTTGGATGCCAGGCTGGCCAGGTAGTCATCGTAGTTTTCCCATGCCGGAGCAAGGTCCAGCACCATGTTCGGTTCTGTTTCTACATAGCGATAGCTAAGGTTTTCCAGATGGGCTGCCTGGTCTATATAAGGATCATGCAAATCCTTGATCATGACAAAATGGGTCTTGCCTGCAAGTTTTTCTGCCTGACGTACGCGATACAAGACTTCGACAACCCCATGCCATGCCAATTTGGGATCGACATCCCTGGCAAAGGCAATGCCATGCTGGCCGAAAGTCAGGAAGTTGCCGCAACTGAGTATGCGCTGCCTGGCATGCTGGGCCAGTTGATCCAGCGGCAATCCCCATTTTTTATCTGTGTCAGCCGAATTTTCCGGGCGCGCTTGTGCCAGGCTGATGTCGACAATTTGCATATAGACTGCCGCCACCAGTTGACGATCTGTACCCGTGCCATCGAAAATCAGGGCATAGCGGGCTGACAGGTTGAGTGGCAGCACTTGTTCAAGCGCCGTCAGATATTCAAGCGACATGAAAAAGCCGGATTGCGCCGCCAATTCTTGCCATGCTCCTGCGTCCAGCATGCTGATGGAGTCAGCAATGGCATAATACAAGTCAGCAGGGCCACGCAGACGCTTGCGCTCTTTCTGGCGTTCCCTGAGAGCGCTGGTAATCGATTGCAGTGCGGCAGGAATTTTCATGTGTCAGACTCAAGATGAATGGTGAGTTTGCATCATAAGCGTAAAACTATCTGTTGAACAACGCATAGAACAGGGTGTCGTCGCATATAGTGAAACAATTTGCAACATCAGTAAATTGTCATCATTAAAGCCAATAAAGTGTGCATGGACAGTTAGCCATCAAGTAAAAGGAATTTGTGGATATTTTATTTTTAGGCACCTCCGCAGGTGCGCCAACCCGCCAGCGCAATGTGAGTGCTTTGGCTTTGTTGCCTGATCAGGGCAGCGCATGGTATTTGATTGATTGTGGTGAAGCTACCCAGCATCAGTTATTGAATACTCCATTGTCAGTACATGGCTTGCAAGCGATTTTTATCACGCATGTGCATGGTGATCATTGTTATGGTTTGCCAGGATTGCTGGCCAGTGCTGCCATGAATGGCCGCAAAACACCTTTGCAAATCATCGCACCGGCAGGCATACAAGCCTGGCTGGAAGCTACTCATGCGATGTCGGAATCTTTTTTGCCGTTCGAATTGCAGTTTATAGCGGTCGAGGAAATGAAAAGCTGGCAAGACCACACAGTGACAGTGCAGGCGACCATGTTGTCGCATCGCGTACCGTCATTCGCCTATTGCTTTACTGAAAATCATACTGAAGCTGTGTTGGATACTGCCAGATTACAGGCCGAGGGTGTACCTGCGGGCCCCTTGTGGGGGCGTTTGAAAAAAGGAGAAGGTATCCTTCATGAAGGCAAGACGCTGTCCAGCGTTGATTTTTTGCACCACCCCTATCCACCTCGTGGCATCATCGTCGGCGGCGATAATGATCAGCCCGATTTGTTGCGCGAAGCGAGTGCCAGGGCGCAAGTGCTGGTACATGAAGCCACCTATACGATAGAGATCGCAGAGAAAGTAGGTGAACGTGTGCAGCACAGTTCTGCCGCTGCAGTTGCAAGCTTCGCGGCCTCGGCAGGCGTGTCCAATCTGGTGTTGACACATTTCAGTGCCCGTTATCAGGCAGACAGAGAGAAGTCGCCATGCATCAGTGAGATACAGGCTGAAGCGGAAGCGCATTATCAAGGTAATTTATTCCTGGCAGAAGATTTTGCGCGTTATCGTCTGGATAAAACAGGTGTGTTAAGTAAGTTGGCTTAAAGGATACTGGAAACTCTATGATTGAATTTATCTTTGAAGTGTTACTGCAACTGGTTTTTGAAATTGTTGAAGCGGTGTTTTCTTCTGGCGTGAAGCGCAGCAGGCAGACACGGCTACCACTTTGGTTGAGCGCAATCGTGTATACCGGGCTGGGTGTCTTCGCCGGTTTTGTGAGTGTGTGGATGTTCCCCCAGGCTTTTTTACATGGCAGTATTGCCCGCATTGCCAACTTATTGTTGACGCCAGTGCTGATGGGTTTCCTGGCCGGCGCGTTTGCCGCCTGGCGCGGCGGGGATCAGCAAGGTATCTTTCTTAACCGCTTTGCCTGTGCTTATTTGTTTGCGTTGTCCATGGCGATTGTGCGGTTTTTTGTGACTCAACATGCCTGATTTTTTACGCTTGTCCGCACTCCTCTTGTCGTTTTGCGTCCTTAGCCTGGCTTTGATGACTTGTTCCAGAACTGCCTCTGTAACCAGTCTGGACAATGATAAGTTGACGGGCCTGGTTTTCAAGGACTGAAAGCCAGCCGAAAAGGATAAGGCGATTGCTCATCCTTTTGTCAAAGTGAAACAGGATAGTAAGGGCAAGCAAGTGTTTCGTTACGACTCCGCTACTGAGCAGTAGCAACTCAGTAGCGGAAAACATTTGCTTCCCGAATGGTAGTGCCGTCGCCACAGTAGCGACATAGCTTTTGCTTATTGAGGTAATAGCGGGCGCAGTAAAGAATCTGCAAATTCATCCAGCTTGTTCATGACGCTGGGGTCATAGCAGTTGCAAGCGATAGCCAAAGCAATGTTCTTGCTGGGGATGACTCTGTTGCTGGCGTAATAGGTCAGTTCCGTACCATTATGCAAGCTGACATTGCCCAGGCCCTGGGCATTGACTATATGCCAGCCCAGACCATATTCATCAATCGGGGTATGCATAAGCTGGAAATTCGCCTTGCTCAAATAATTGCTTTGTCCTTGCAAGCCACGCAAGTGTTCACGCAGAAATACGGCATAGTCGGCCAAGTTCAAATTCATGCCGCCAGCAGCGTTGATGAAAAATGCGTAGCGTGGGTCAATGACTGGTGGCGTGACTGTCCATTTACCTGCAACCAAGGTATGTCCGGCATTATTGTTGATGCCAGCATCTTCAGGGAATCCAAAATGAGCCTTGATGTTAAGAGGGGCGAATACTTCCCTTTGCATCAGGTTTTCATAGCTGTCACCACCAGCAATTTCTGCCATCAACCCTGCCAGGGCATAGCCTATGTTTGAATATAGCAGCTTGCTATTGGGGACATATTCTGGCGCATCCTGTAACAGTAGCACGGCAAATGCGCGACGGTCTGCCAGCAAATCGCCAGACAGCAAAGGCAAGGCTTTTTCTATGGTCGCTTCATTCACTTCGCGCGGCAGGCCCGAGCGATGACGTAGCAGTTGTTCTACTGTGACATTCAAATACTCGGGGCGAATTTGAGTGCGCCAGGCTGGAAACACTTCGACGATGGTCGTGTCCCAGCGCATTTTCTTTTGCTCTACCAAACGGCCTATCATGGTCGCCGTAGCTGCCTTTGTCAGTGAGCCAAGCTGGAACAGATCAGTGCTGAGAGTAGTCTTGTTGCTATTGATTTCCCTGGTGCCGGTGACCACACTTTCTACTTTATCCTGATTGACTATACTGACAGAAATCGCAGGCAAGTTATTGCTGCTGCGGAAGCGTTCGACTTCAGCACGCAAGGCTTCGCCAGTTAATAGTGCTATCGGCTTTTGCACTTCTGTGGTCGCGGCGGTAGTAGGCGCCGAAGGGGTTGAGCTGCCTCCGCAGGCAGTCAGTATGCCGCAGATGCAGACTGCAAGCAGTGTCAAATTCAAGCGTGTATTCATAGTCCAGCCTTATAAAGTAGGCCGTCAACGTCATCCGGATAAATGAAGGTCAGCGGCACTTTGGTGAAATACCAGGGAGCCAAACTTGGGGAGTGTTTGGGATAGTACAGCGGGCGCAGTATTACCATTTCTTTGTCAATAGACTATGGTTTGGTGCAAGGTATAGTTTTTTGAAGCGCTGAGTACCGTGTGGCAGAACTTGCAATGGCAGTCTGGCGGGATGTGATGGCGATGCCTCAATCTTTACTGCTGAAATAAAGCTGCTGCAAAAAAAGCCTTTGCATACCCTGATCTTGTCTTGCACATTTTTTACTGCTGTCTAAGTCCAGTGTATAGATTTGCCCAGCCGAATTTATATGGGAGCGCAGGAAAAAAATAGCGCCATCGGTACATAGGGCCAACACTGACAGTAGCGCAGGCATAGACTGGCAGATCAGCAATGCGCAGTTTGCTGTCCTGTGCAGCTATATTTTCACATAGTTCATCTGCCAATTCTGAGGCTGCGTTTGCTATGATTCATGGTGGTGAGTAGAACTCATTTCATAAATAGGGTGAGATGCGTTTGCCTCATAACGTGGGCTGGCAAGGCGGACGAGGCAGTCAATAGCTTTGCCTATTGACAACGAGTCCAACACAGTCCAGCACGCGTT
>Ga0187843_10001413_pt1 | contig 15178 bp, 14 predicted proteins | sample SpaLakP09_SKY_43_FD_134516 | JGI IMG/M metagenome (GOLD analysis project Ga0187843, IMG submission 134516) | Oligotrophic lake water microbial communities from Sparkling Lake, Wisconsin, USA - SP09_SKY_43 | ecosystem: Environmental > Aquatic > Freshwater > Lake | place: USA: Sparkling Lake... | reverse complement strand
CTGTGCCTGACCGCCTTGGGGCGCCCGGAGGCGGTGGCCAGTCCAATATCCCATCATCGTCTCTCCCGCCTGATCGAGCGCAACGTTCATTATCGCCCGCCACGTCCGCAACGGGTCGGAAGCAGACGGTCGCCTAGGGGTAGTCAGCGGACGTCGCGCTTTGGTGCGCGAAACATCCTGATCAGAGTTTTCGCGACCACGAATAGCATCAGCCCAAATACGACCGCGAACCACACGATAGCGACGGAGAACAATAGGTCCCACACGATGGTCGGGCCACCGAAAGCCTCCTTGGCTACTGCGACCGCAAGCGTTGGGATTATTGCGATGAGCCAACCTATCGCCTTGGCTCTCTCCCATCGGCGTAGCGCCGGAAATGAGTTTTCCGCTAAGCCGCTGCGAAAAGAGGTCAGCCATGTCTGAAGCAGTCGCCGCATGGCAACCTCATATCACGGGATGGCCGCAGGGAATTGGCTCAGTCGTCCGCTATGGGTCGATAGCGGACGGGCACCTACAGGGGTTTAGCGGACCTTGGTGTCGAGCCGTAGCTCGGCCTCTGGCGCGTTGACCGACGAACCGTCCTCGAACTCGATGGTGTAGACGAAGCCCATGGGATGCTCTTGCAAGAACGAACCGGATCGTTCGTGCTGAGCGGACACACCGACAATCCAAGCGCGACTCCCCGGCCGTAGAAGCGGACCGGCGTCCTCGACCGCTTCGACGACGTCGTTCCAAGTGAAGGCGGGTGGAGAAACCGTCATCGGTGGATGATGCCGAAGACCCGGGGCAGCAGCAATGTCCGCTCTGGGTCGGAAGCGGTCTCGCGGATAGCGCCGAATAGCCGACTCTCCAACGGCCTGAAGCCCTTGGCTTTTTTAGCCAGTCCGCCGTGGATCTTGAGCAGGCAGTCCAAGTGCATCATCGAGCGACCATCCCGCGATTTCGAGAGCAACCAGACCAGCCGCGCCGACATCACCGTTGGCGGATGCCGTTTGGTGCCACAGACGGTAGGTGTCTCGACCGCGGGCCTCCAGGATGGCGCTGCCGCTGTCGACCGGCCTGTAACAGCCATAGGGCGGTGTGCGCAGCAGGGGCTCCACGGCGGCTTCCAGTCGCGCCTGCTCCTCGGGCGACAAAAGCTTGTGTACGACGCATCCGCTCGCGTCCTTGCAGGGGCGCATCCACTTGGCGGTGAGATGGAGACGGCCCCCTTCGACTTCCGTCACCCGGACCGTCGCTGTTGAGATGTCAGCCAGAAGCGTGAACCGGAGGGTCGGTCGTTGGGGTGTGCTGCCCCCAAAGAGCGGCTCCTCATGCAGAGCCATCAACTGATGGCCAAACCACGAAGCCTCGTCGGGTTCGAGGACCGGCCGCCTATGAGCGGGATAATATTCGTCCTCGGGGCACTCCCCCAATGTGGTCTGCAAAGACGCCGGAAAGAACGGGGTGTCTGCAAAGCTCGCATAGACCGCGATGACGCTCCCGACCAATGCCGCGGCGATGAGTGCAAAAGCGTCTCGTCGAAACATGGCAGTTCCCCCAACTCACCATCACCTCGACGCCGTCACGGTTCAAGCGCCCCTAGGTCCGCTTTGGGCCGGGAGCCGACGGTCGCGCAAAGGTGGAAAGCGGACGTGTCGTGCGATACGGACCGAGGACATGAAAGTCAGCCCTTGGATCGTTTGGCCGCTCTGGATCGGCTGGTGCGCTTTCCTCGCTTGGAAGTTCGCAGACGGGTTCGGCGCGACCGTGGTCACATTCCTGGTGTTGACGGTCCCGGTCGCCCTCTGGGCACGACATCGTATGAAGAAGCAGATCGCTGAGCGTGGCGCGGAATAGCGGCCCGAATGACCGCAACGGGTCGGGAGCGGACGGTGGGCTGAAGGCGGGTAGCGGACCGCGTCAGTGGGTGAGACTCGCCTCGCGACCACCGCGCGTTTCATGGCGGTGGCTGGATGGCGTTCAAACGCCCCCTGACAGGATAGCGATCATCACGGCCCCGAGGGCCCCGACCAACGCGTAGGTGAGGACCCGCAACCAGGGTCGCGGCCGGTAGGCGAGTTCCGGGTGTCCGACAGGAAACAGCAGTCGCACCGCGGCGCCTTCCCTGGGTGTACGATACGGCCACCAGACGTCATCGATCTGCTCGAAGGACTTGCCGTCGATCTCATAGCGGACAATCGCGGCATAGGTACGGACCCCGTCCTCGAGGCTCGCCATATGGCCCATGACGGTTCCGCGCGCGGCACTCTTGCGGCCCGACCGCCGAAAGTCGGTGCTGACAAGCGACGCCAACATGAATGCGCAAATGAGCAGGCCGGCGACAGCGGCCAGGGTTCGCATATCAGGGGGAGCCATCGCAGCCTGTTCGTTGGAGATACACAGTTGATTGTCGCTGTCGGCTCAGGCGGTCCACTCTGCAACACAACGCCCTGGCCATGAGGCGACGACCGTACCGACCCGTCCCGGGCTCAGGCGCGCCGGCTCAGCCCGAAAGCGGACCCTGCCGCCCCTCCAGCCACCCCAGCACCCCGTCCGCCACCACCACCCCCGAGGCCATCGAGGCCTGCAGCAGATAGCCCCCGGTCGGCGCCTCCCAGTCCAGCATCTCGCCGGCCACGAAGACGCCGGGCAGGGCGGTCAGCATCAGCCCCGCATCCACCTGGTCCAGCCTCACCCCGCCCGCCGAGGAGATCGCTCGCGCCAGCCCCTGCACCCCGGTCAGGGTCAGCCGCACGGCCTTGATCCGTTTCGCCAGCTTGTCCGCGCCCGCGGGCAACTCGCCCGGGATCTCGCGCAACAGTCCCACCGCCGCCGGCGAAAGCCCCGCCACCTTCCGCAGCCAGTTGGTCGCGCTGTCCTTGCCGCGCGGCTTCGCCAGCCGCCCCGCCAGCGCCTCGACCGTCAGGTCGGGCCGCAGGTCCACGGTCAGCGCCGCCGACCCGTCCCGCCCGATCGCGTCCCTGAGCCCCGCCGACAGGGCATAGATCGCCCCGCCCTCGAGTCCGTAGCGCGTCACCATGGCCTCGCCCCGCACCGTCCGGTCCCCGTGCGTCAGGGCGATCGGCTTCAGCGGCTGCCCCGCGAACCGGTCCGCGAAGATCTCTGACCAGGCCGCGTCGAAGCCGACATTCGACGGCCGGAAGGGCTCGACCGCCACCCCTTCCGCCTGCAGCCAGTCCCGCCAGGTGCCGTCCGACCCCAGCCGCGGCCAGCTGGCCCCGCCCAGCGCCAGCACCACAGCATCGGGCGTCTCGACCCGCTCGCCGTCAGGCGTCTCGAACACCCAGCCGCCGTCGCGGCGGCCGACAAGGCGCGACCGCGTCCGGACCTCGACGCCCAGCTCCGCCAGCCGTCCCAGCCAGGCGCGCAGCAGGGGCGAGGCCTTCATCGCCCGCGGGAACACCCGCCCCGACGAGCCCGTGAACGTCGCCTGCCCCAACCCTTCGGCCCAGCCGATCAGATGCGTCGGCGAGAAGGCCTCCAGCCAGGCCGCGACCACGCCCGCCGCCTCGCCATAGCGGCCGGTGAAGGGGGCCAGGTCCTCCGAATGGGTCAGGTTCAATCCGCCCCGCCCGGCCATCAGGAATTTCCGCGCCACCGAGGGCATGGTCTCGTGCACCACCACCGCCACGCCGGCTCGCGCCAGCCTTTCGGCCGCCATCAGCCCGGCGGGCCCGGCCCCGATGATGTGAACTGTCCTGTGCATGGTCATGGCTCCTGATGGACCGGAACGCCGCAAGCCGCCATACGCTCATCCCCCATGAGCGTCGCCTTTACCCGCGAGGAAGATCTGGAGGCCACGGCCGCCGACCTTCCCGACCGTCCGATTTCGCCCCATCCCAATCTGGTCACCCCCTCGGGCCTGGCGTTGATCGATGCCGCCCTGGCCTCGGCCCGCGCCGCATACTCCGGCGCGCAGTCAAAGGGCGACATCGAGGCCGACCGCACCGCCATGGCCCGCGCCACCCGCGACCTGCGCTACTGGTCCGCCCGCCGCGCCACCGCCCAGCTGGTCGAGACCGAACCCGACGGCCGGGTCCGCTTCGGCGGCTCCGTGACCCTCGAGCGCGCCGACGGCCGCACCCAGACCTGGCGCATCACCGGCGAGGATGAGGCCGACCCGGCCGCCGGCTCGGTCAGCCATGTCTCGCCGCTCGCCGTCGCCCTGATGAACAAACGGGTCGGGGACGAAGCGGTCGTCGCCGGACAGGTCGTCGAGGTCATCGCCGTCGATTGACCGTCAATGGTTGCCCCGGCGACCCGCTTGCCCCACCCTGTGCCCACACGGCGCTGGCCTAGCGCCTCCTGCGCTCCAGCAGCGCGAAGCGCGGTAGCGCCAACAATAAAGAAGGAGCCGCCCATGGCCCGAAAGCCCAACTACAGTTTCGAGCGTCAGGAACGCGATCGCGCCGACGCCAAGAAGGCCGCCGAGAAGGCCGCCGCCAAGGCTGAGAAAAAAGCCGCCGCCGCCGCCCGCAAGGAAGCCGGCCTGCCGCCGCTCGAGGACTGAGGCCCCCGGACAAACGGTCGCGGCGCGCTGAGGCGGTCGCGCCGGGCATTGCGTGTCTGAACGCCCCGGCTATGGTCACGACCGTCAGTCATCAGGGGTGTTCTCCATGCGTCGTCGTCTCGTCTCGCTCGCGGCCATTCTCGCGGTCATCGCGCCCGCTACCTCGGTCTGGGCCCTGTCGCCCGACACGGGATCGGCCGCGGCCGCCGTCGTCTCCGCCCCGGCCCTGCCGCAGGCCGCGCCGCTCCAGGGCGCGCCGGTCGCCGACCTGGTCGCCCGCGTCGACATCCCCTGGTCGCGCTTCCAGCTCGACAACGGCCTGACCGTCATCGTCCATGAGGACCGCAAGGCCCCGGTGGTCGCGGTGTCCATCTGGTACAATGTCGGCTCCAAGGACGAGCCCGCCGGCTCCACCGGCTTCGCCCACCTGTTCGAACACCTGATGTTCGGCGGCTCCGAGAATGCCCCGGGCAGCTACCTGGGCCGGATGCGGAACCTGGGTCCGAGCAATCTGAACGGCACGACCTGGTTCGACCGCACCAACTATTTCCAGACCGTCCCGACGCCGGCGCTCGAACAGGCCCTGTTCCTGGAAAGCGACCGGATGGGCTATCTGCTGGGCGAGATCGGACAGCCGGTGCTCGATCTGCAGCGCGGCGTGGTCCAGAACGAGAAGCGCCAGGGCGATAACCAGCCCTACGGCATGTTCGAGTACGCCCAGCTCGAGGCCCTCTTCCCCGAAGGCCACCCCTACCGCCACTCCACCATCGGCTCGATGGATGATCTGGACGCCGCCAGCCTGGAGACGGTGCGCAACTGGTTCCGTGAGAACTATGGTCCGAACAACGCCATCGTCGTCCTGTCGGGCGACATCGACGAGGCCACCGCCCGTCCGCTGGTCGAACGCTATTTCGGGGCCATCCCGCGCGGCCCCGTGAACACCCCGGCCGAAGCCGATGTGCCGACCCTGGCCGCGCCGGTCGTGGCCACCATGCATGACCGGGTGGCCAACACCCGCCTGACCCGCAGCTGGGCCGTGCCCGGTCTGCTCAGCGATGACGCCGTGCCCCTGTCGGTCGCCGCCTCGGTGCTGGGCGGCCTGGCCTCCTCGCGCCTCGACAACCAGCTGGTCCGGACCGAACAGTCCGCCGTCGGCGTATCGTCGTCCCTCTCGGACTTCCACCGCGTCGGCATCTTCGACATCTCGGTCGATGTGAAGCCGGGTCAGGACGCCGCCGAGGTGGGCCGTCGCCTCGACGCCATCGTCGCCGACTTCATCGCCAACGGCCCGACCGAGGAGGAGGTCGCCCGCGTCGCCACCCGCTACGTCTCCGGCCGCATCCAGAGCCTGGAGCAGGTCAACGGCAAGGCCAACGTCCTGGCCGAGGGCCAGCTCTATGCGGGCGATCCCGACCACTACCGGCAGGAACTCGCCCGGTATGCCTCGGTCACCCCCGCCCAGGTCACCGCCGCCATGCAGCGCTGGCTGACCCGGCCGGTCTTCGACATGACCATCGCCCCGGGCGAGCGCGAAGCCTATGCCGAGGCCGCCGCCTCTCCGTCGGGCGCGACTCCGGTCCCGGCCGCCGAGATCCAGCGCGTCGCCCGCGATCCGATGCCGGCCATCGGCGCGGTGCCGGACCTGCAGTTCCCGCCGGTCGAGCGTGCGGCCCTGTCGAACGGGATCCGGGTGGTCTACGCCCACGTCGACACCGTGCCCGTGACCCGCGTGGCGGTCGAGTTTGACGCCGGCTACGCCGCCGACCGCGCCGATCGCCTCGGCGCCCAGGCCATGATGCTGGACCTGCTGGACGAGGGCACCACCACCCGCAACGCCAACCAGCTGGCCGAGGAAGAGGAACGCCTCGGCGCCTCGGTCAACGTCGGCGCCTCCATGGACCGGACCTCGGCGGACCTGTCGACGGTGACCGCCAACCTGACGCCGGGTCTGACCCTGCTGTCGGACGTGGTGCGCAACCCGGCCTTCGCCCCGGCGGAGATCGAGCGCATTCGCGCCGCGCGCCTGTCGGGTCTCGCCAGCGAACGCACCAGCCCCAACGCCATCGCCGCCCGCGCCCTGCCGCCGCTGATCTATGGCGAGGGCAGCCCCTACGGCCGGTCCTTCACCGGCTCGGGCGATGAGGCGACCATCAGCACCCTGACCCGCGCCGAACTGGTCGCCGCACATGACGCCTGGATCCGTCCGGACAATGCGACCATCTTCGTCGTCTCCGACCTGCCCCTGGCCGAGGTCACGGCGCAGCTGGAGGCCACCTTCGGCGACTGGCGCGCGCCCTCGACCCCCATGGGGACCAAGGACTTCGCCGCCGCCGTCCCGGCCACGACCAGCCGGATCGTGCTGATCGACCGTCCGCAGTCGCCGCAGTCGCTCATCTACGGCGGCGCTGTCCTGGCCGCCTCGGGCACCGACGACCTGCTGGCGCTGAATGCGGCGAACGTCACGCTCGGCTCGGACTTCCTGTCGCGGATCAACTCGGACCTGCGCGAGACCAAGGGCTGGTCCTATGGCGTGCGCGGCGGCGTGAACCAGCTGGAGCACCGCGTGCCCTACATCGTCAACGCGCCGGTGCAGGCCAACCGCACGGGCGAGTCCGTCGCGGCCCTGATCGCCCAGTACGACCGCTTCCTGCAGACCGACGGCGTCACCCCGCAGGAGCTGGAGCGGACCATCAACGGCAACACCCGCTCCCTGGCCGGCGGTTTCGAGACCTCGGGCCAGATCCTCGGCGCCCTGCGCTCGAACGCCCTCTACGGCCGTCCGGACGACTATCAGGCGACCCTGGCCAGCCGCACCCGCGCCCTGACCGCCGAACAGATGGACGCCGCCGCCCGCGCCGCCATCAACCCGGCGACCTTCGTCTGGGTCGTCGTCGGCGACGCCTCCGTCGTCCGTCCCCAGCTGGAAGCACTCGGCCTGCCGGTCGAAGTCCGCCCGGCGCAGTAGGAACCCCCGCGTCTCCTCCCCGTCGCTTGCGATGGGGAGGGGGACCATCCGAAGGATGGTGGAGGGGCGGCCAGTGCGCCGCCCCTTTTCCTTGCGCGCAGTGTCAGGGCGCTCCGCCGCCGGCACACCTGGCGGGCACCGCTCCCTCATCCAAAAGCTCGGCGCGCCCCGCGCGCCCGACACGCCCAGCCCCGGTCGCCCGACCCGGCGCGGGTCAAGGACAGGCCGTCCCGGCCTGCCGCGCGAGCGGCGCGCAGCGTCCTTGAGGCGCGCCGGGGCAGGTGGCCTGTTCGTCCGCCGGCCTCGCCAAGATTTTGTTTGTTCAGCCGCTTGCGCTGCCGACCAGTTTGGCTGGCGGCGGACTGTCAGCAATCCAGCCGGATGGCGCGGACGGCGCGGAGTGTGGTCGGACGATTGCGGTTCATGCGGTCGGTGGTTTGGCGAGAGAGCGGGTCGCCGAAGACGGCTATCCGTGCACCCCGTCGCCTACCGATCAGTCCGTCGGAAAAGCTTAGGCACGTTGACTTCCGCGCCCTCGCATGAACTCTCGGATATCCACACAACCTAAGTTCGTAGGGGGGCGTTGTGCGCCTAGTGAAGTTGAGCGTCCGAAATTTTCGGAACTTTCAAAAAGCCGACATACCGCTAGCGGGGAATGTCGTGCTTCTTGGGGAAAATCGCGTCGGTAAAAGCAACCTACTCTTCGCCATTCGTCTAGTGCTCGACCCGACACTTCCTGATTCGGCACGTCAGCTTAGGCTCACCGATTTCTGGGATGGTTGCGATTGGACGGCCGCCCCCGAGATAGAGGTGCATATCGATTTCGCAGATTTCGACAGCGACGACGCCCTAGTCGCGTTGCTGACCGATTTCCGTACTGCTCCAGACCCTTCAGTCGCTCGGCTGAGCTACGTTTATCGCAAGAAGCCCGAGGTCAGCGGCCCACCTCAGTCCGGCGAGGATTGCGAGTTCATCGTGTACGGCGGCGGCGATGAATCCCGTGCAATTCCGAGCCGCGTGCGTCGCCGTATCGCGATAGACATGCTGGACGCCCTTCGCGATGCCGAAGGCGAGTTGGGTTCTTGGAGGAACTCGCCGCTTAGGCCACTGATTGAGGACGCTATTGGGTCGGTGAGCCGGCCTGACCTCGACAGTGTGGCCACTGATCTTCAGGCCGCAACCCAGAAGCTTGAGAGCTTCCCATCAATCAAGGCGCTCGAAACGTCCCTGCGTGCTGGCATCCTCAATTTAGCGGGTAAGTCGCACGATATTGATGCTCGTCTGCGGTTCGCTCCTGCAGATCCGCTTCGGCTGTTCCGTTCGATCGCCATGTTCATTGACAACGGGAAGCGCGGGATTGCTGAAGCCAGCCTAGGCTCCGCCAACGTAGCGCTAATAGCCCTCAAACTTGCCGAGTTCGCCTGGCGTCGCACCAAGAACGAGAGAAACTACTCTCTCTTGTGCATCGAAGAGCCGGAGGCCCATCTTCATCCTCAGCTGCAGCGGGCCGTATTTCACAAGCTGTTTAACGCTGGCGATCCCGCTCAAGCACTAGTGGTGACTAGCCATTCTCCGACGCTGGCTGCGGTCGCGCCACTGCGATCGATCGTCCATCTCAAATCGGTGAACGGGGAAACGGCGGTCTTCTCACTAGCTGATCTTCGGGTAAGCGATGACGAACTTGAGGATATCGAGCGCTACCTAAACTCGACGCGTTCTGAGCTTCTATTCTCCCGAGGCGTGATCTTCGTCGAGGGTGATGCTGAGGAAGCTCTGGTGCCGGTGTTTGCCGATGCAATCGGCATGAACTTGGATAGTCTTGGCATTACTATTTGCAATGTCGCCGGTGTCCACTTCAGCGCTTATGTGAAATTGGTGGCCAGCCTAGGCTTGCCTTTTTCGGTCATCACCGATTGGGATCCGCTGGATGGCACCAAGCCCCCCCTAGGGAGGGCCCGCACGCTGAACATTTGGGACGACTTCGCCAGCGTGAGCGGCCAACCAAAGTTGACTGCCGAACAACGGGCACACTGGGAGACGGCTGACTTCAGTGCTTTCAGTAGCGGCTGGGCCGCCGCGGGCATCTTTTTGAACGGCCAAACTTTCGAGATTGCCGTCGCGAATGAGCATGGGCTGCTCCAAGCGTTGCTCGACATCCTTGAAGAGCAAGGCTTCGGCTCCGTCCGCTCGAAGCGGATTGTTAGTTGGCGAAATGGGGTTCCGGTCGACCCCACTCAGCTACTCGCAATGGTCGCCGATATCGGCAAGGGCCGCTTAAGCGTCAAACTCGCCAAGAAGCTGCCCAGCGGATTAGTGCCGCCCCCGTACATTAGCGCTGCCATCCAATTCGTGGCAGCCCGTGTCTAACCATAGAGCGCTTGCGCTGGCCCTCGCAGACCTTGCGAATAACCCTGAGCAAAGCGCTGCAGTTCACGAAGTCGGCCATTGTGTCGTGCTTGCGGGTCCTGGCAGCGGGAAGACAAAGACCCTGAGCTCGGCAATGGCGCGCGCGCTGTTGGAGGACGTGATCGATCCGCGCGGTGTTGCCTGCATCACCTACAACAATGAGTGCGCGATCGAGTTGGAAACGCGTCTTGCGGCGCTAGGCGTCACAAGCAGCGACCGCAACTTTATCGGCACCGTGCACAGCTTCGCTCTAACGCAGGTCGTCATACCTTATGCCCGCTGCATTCCGGGGCTGTTAGTTGAGGACTTTCGCGTCGCAACCACTGCTGACCGACGAGCGGCTGTTGAGGCTGCATACGCAGCCGTTTCGAATGATGCAGTATCCAATCCCCACGAGAGCTGGGCGTTCGCCGAAGAAAAGCGCCGCCATCATGTGGATCGTAATCGGCCGGAATGGCGCGGGCGCAACCCAGAGCTTGCCGACTTTATCGAAGCTTACGAAGGCGAACTGCGTCAGCGCGGCCTAATCGACTTCGACGACATGCCCTTGATCGCGTTCCGCATGATCAGAGATCATGCTTGGATTCGCCGGGCGCTGAGGGCGCGATTCCCGGTGCTCTTCGTGGACGAATACCAAGATCTAGGCCACGCGTTACACGAACTGGTTCTGCTTCTCTGCTTTGAGGGAGGCATCCGGCTTTTTGCAGTTGGCGACGCCGACCAGTCGATTTACGGATTCACAGGTGCCAATCCTAAACTCTTGGAAAGCCTGAGCAGCCGGGGCGATGTTCGCGAAATCCGTCTGCGCTTTAACTATCGGTCTGGAGCCAAGATAATCCGTGCCTCGTTGGGCGCGCTCGGCGAGGAACGCGATTATCGTGGCCTCGATAACGTCCCCGAAGGCGACTTAAAATTCTGGAAGGTCAATGGGGGCTTAGACACTCAGGCCAAGTCAGTAGTCGAAACAGTACTGCCTGCGCTTCTTACCGGATATGCGCCTGACGAAATTGCGATCCTGTATCGTGCGGCTTGGTTGGGCGACAAAGTTGCGCAAATTCTGGACGAGAAGAGCATTCCTTACATCCGTACTGACGGAAACGCCCTAGTGAAGCGCAGCTCACGCCTAGCGCGCTTTATAGAAGCATCTGCAAGCTGGGCTACTGGTGGTTGGCGCGAAGCTGATCCGCCATATTCGCGCTTGCTACGCCAAGCGTTGGCGCTTGTTTATGGAGGCCGCGCCAGTGATGCTGAACATCAGGCGCTCTCGGTCCAACTGATCGCGTTTCTCCGTAGCAGCATCACATCCGAGGAAAGCACTCATGTTTGGCTACAGCGCTTTGACCGCGAACTCATTGCCCCATGGCGCGTGATTGCCCGTAACCCACAGGTCGAATGGGAAATTTGCGCCGAGATGCAGGCAAAGACTGATCCTGCCGATGGCAAAGACACACCGCTCAACGTCTTTGCGGGCAGGATTGAGGGTACCGGCCGGGTCTCCCTCAGCACGCTCCATAGCGCTAAGGGGCGGGAGTTTGACGCCGTAATTCTCTATGGGATGAACGCGGGTGACATCCCAAACGCTCGCGATAAGAAGTCTCAATCCGCGCTGAGGGAGGCGCGACGCCTATTCTATGTTGGCGTGACCCGACCCCGGCGGGAGCTCTCTATCGTTTACCAGGACGGGAACTACTCGCCATGGGTGGCGGAGCTCTATCGGCGGACGCAGGAGAGTTGAGGAACGAGAGGGATGATTTCTGGGCCATTCCCCGATACCCAAACACCAAAAAGGGCGGCCCCGTCCCCGGAGCCGCCCTCTTCTGTCTCAGCCTAAGCTAGCCGAGCGAACCGGACTAGAAGTCCATCCCGCCCATGCCGCCCATGCCGCCCATGTCGCCGCCGCCGGCGCCGCCGCCAGAGGCCTTCTTCGGCGCATCGGCCACAGCCGCTTCCGTCGTGATCAGGATACCGGCGACCGAAGCCGCGTCCTGCAGGGCGGTTCGCACGACCTTGGCGGGGTCGATGACGCCGGCCTTGATCATGTCGACATACTCTTCCGTCTGGGCGTTAAAGCCGAAGGTGGCCGAGGGGTTTTCCAGCACCTTGCCGACGACGATGGAGCCTTCGACGCCCGCGTTCTCGACGATCTGACGGATCGGGGCCTGGATGGCGCGGCGGATGATGGCGATGCCGGCGGTCTGGTCGGCGTTGTCGCCTTTCAGGCCTTCCAGCGCCTTGGTCGCCTTCAGCAGGGCGATGCCGCCGCCGGGGACGATGCCTTCTTCAACGGCCGCACGCGTGGCGTTCAGCGCGTCGTCGACGCGGTCCTTCTTCTCCTTGACCTCGACTTCGGTCGAGCCGCCGACGCGGATGACCGCGACGCCGCCGGCCAGTTTGGCCAGACGTTCCTGCAGCTTTTCCTTGTCGTAGTCCGAGGTGGTGGACTCGATCTGGGCCTTGATCTGGCCGATGCGGGCCTCGATCGCGTCCTTCTCACCGACGCCGTCCACGATGGTGGTGTCGTCCTTGGTGATGGTGACCTTCTTGGCCTTGCCGAGCATGTCGATCGTGACGTTCTCGAGCTTGATGCCGAGATCTTCCGAGATCACCGTGCCGCCGGTCAGGACGGCGATGTCCTCCAGCATGGCCTTGCGGCGGTCGCCGAAGCCCGGAGCCTTGACGGCGGCGACGCGCAGGCCGCCACGCAGCTTGTTGACGACGAGCGTGGCCAGGGCCTCGCCCTCGATGTCCTCGGCGATGATGAGCAGCGGGCGGCCCGACTGGACCACGGCTTCCAGGATCGGCAGCATCGACTGCAGCGACGAGAGTTTCTTCTCGTGCAGCATGATGAGGGGCTCCTCGAGCTGGACCTCCATCTTGTCGGCATTGGTGATGAAGTAGGGCGACAGGTAGCCGCGGTCGAACTGCATGCCCTCGACGACGTCGAGTTCGGTCTCGGCGGTCTTGGCTTCCTCAACCGTGATGACGCCTTCGTTGCCGACCTTTTCCATGGCCTTGGCGATCATGTCGCCGACTTCCGAGTCGCCGTTGGCCGAGATGGTGCCGACCTGGGCGATTTCGGAGTTGGCGGAGACCTTGCGGCTCGAGGCCTTGATGTCGGCGAGGACGGCGGTGACCGCCTTGTCGATGCCGCGCTTCAGATCCATCGGGTTCATGCCGGCGGCCACGGCCTTGAGGCCTTCCTGGACGATCGACTGGGCCAGGACGGTGGCGGTGGTGGTGCCGTCGCCGGCCTTGTCATTGGTCTTGGAGGCGACTTCCCGGATCATCTGGGCGCCCATGTTCTCGAAGGCGTCTTCCAGCTCGATCTCTTTGGCGACCGAGACGCCGTCCTTGGTCGAGCGCGGGGCGCCGAAGGACTTCTGGATCACGACGTTGCGGCCCTTGGGACCGAGGGTGACCTTGACCGCATTGGCCAGGACGTTGACGCCGCGCAGCATCTTTTCGCGCGCGTCGGTGGAGAACATAACCTGTTTGGCAGCCATCTGGCAGCTCCTAAATATTTGGTTTTGAAACGGAAATCAGACGCGGGTGCTTAGGACAGCACGCCCAGGACGTCGGATTCCTTCATGATGATCAGGTCTTCGCCGTCGATCTTGACTTCGGTGCCCGACCATTTGCCGAACAGGATGCGGTCGCCGGCCTTCAGGTCCATGGCGACGTGCTTGCCGTCCTCATCGCGGGCGCCGGGCCCGACCGAGACGACTTCGCCTTCCTGCGGCTTTTCCTTGGCCGAGTCGGGGATGATGATCCCGCCCTTGGTCTTGGATTCTTCCTCAACGCGCTTGACCAGCACGCGGTCGCCGAGCGGACGAAACGCCATTTGTCTGTCTCCCAAAGTTTGTATTCAGCCTCGGCGCGGCCGATTGGCAGCCAACGGGTCCGAGTGCTAACGCGAGCGGCAAATAGGGACAGGCACCGCCATCGTCAAGCGCGGCAGGGCGGGATTTCAGCGGGGTTTCAGTCCGCCGCGGCCGCCAGGGTCCAGCCGGCCTCGACCTGACGCGCGAACAGCGGCCGCGCCCCGCGCACGCGGGTGCGCCAGTCGCGGCCGCGGCCGTCCTGCCCCAGCAGATCGCCCAGCTCGGCCCGCACCAGCCGCAGCGCCTCGTCCGGCCGGTTCTGGCGGATCAGGAAGCCGGCGTGCTTCTGGGCTCCGTCCATGGCGTCGGTGTGGGCCGGCGGCAGGCGGGTCGAGGCGATGACCAGGGCGCGCTGGTACAGGGCCTCCGCCTCACCGGCGCGGCCCAGCTGGTCCAGCACGGCGGCATAGCCCTCGATCGTCTCCAGCAGATCGGGGCTGTCCGGCCCCACCCCGCCCTCATAGGCCGCCAGCCCCTCGCGGAACGGCGCCTCGGCCTCGGCCCAGCGGCCCTGGTCGGACAGGGCGAAGCCCAGATTGGCCCGCGCATTGCCGGTGAACGGATGGTCCGGCCCGACGATCTCCAGCGCCAGTTCCAGCGCCCGCCGGAACGCCGGCTCGGCGGCCACGCCGTCCCCCGTCACATGCAGGAACCAGCCCTGGTTGGTCAGGCACTGGGCCAGCAGTACCGGATCACCGGCCTGCTCCGCGATCGCCACCGCCCGCGCATACAGCGGCGCCGCCTGATGCGCCCGACCGGTGCGGCGCAGGGAGTTGCCCAGGTTCGAGAGCACGATGGCCACGTGATAGTCGGTCGGCCCGTACAGCACCTCATACATGCCGAGGACCTGACGATAGAGCGGATCGGCCTCGGCGTGCCGGCCCTGGGCGGTCAGGGCATTGGCGACCAGGTTCAGGCTGTCGGCGGTCTTCTCATGCACCGGCCCCAGATGTTCACGGCGCAGGGCCAGGCTGGCCCGGGCCGCCGCCTCCGCCTCCTCATTGCGCCCCATGAAGTCATAGGCCCGCGCGCGATCATAGATCAGCGTCGCCCGGTGCACCGGGTCCGGCGCGGCCTCCCGATCCAGCAGGGCCAGGGTACGGTCGATGTCCGCCAGGGCCCCGGCATAGTCGCCCTGCTCCAGCTTCAGCCGCGCCCGAACCGTCAGCGGCCGCCCGACCGGGGTCCCTTCCGGGCCGAACCGCGTTTCCACCACCTGGACGGCGGCGGCGATGGCGGCCTCCGCACCCGGCAGGTCGCCGGCCGTGAACCGCTCATTGGTCAGAACGATCAGGGCCGCCGCCGCGGCTTCGGCGTCGGTCTCGCGCGACAGGATGTCGGCCACGGCGTCGAGCGTGGAGGGGGCGGAGATGCGGACGTCGGCGGGCGGCGGAGGCGGTGGTGGTGGTGGCG
>Ga0187843_10001411_pt1 | contig 15182 bp, 15 predicted proteins | sample SpaLakP09_SKY_43_FD_134516 | JGI IMG/M metagenome (GOLD analysis project Ga0187843, IMG submission 134516) | Oligotrophic lake water microbial communities from Sparkling Lake, Wisconsin, USA - SP09_SKY_43 | ecosystem: Environmental > Aquatic > Freshwater > Lake | place: USA: Sparkling Lake... | reverse complement strand
GGTACTGGACCCCTGGGCCGTGCTGTGGCCGGGCTTCTGGCTGTCGTTTGGCGCGGTGGCAGTGCTGGTTTATGCGGGTGGCGGCCGCATGGGAGCGGGCGATGCCACACACGGCGCTCTGACTGCGTTGCCAGTGCAGCACGTTCAGCATCCCGCGCATCGGCGGAAGCTGCGGACGCTACGGGAGCGCTGGTCCGCGATGCTGCGTGAAGCCAGTCATGCCCAGTATGCGGTGACCTTAGGGCTGGTGCCGCTAACCATGTTGCTATTCGCTCAGTTCTCGCTGCTGAGCCCACTCGCCAACGCGCTGGCTATTCCTCTGGTGAGCCTGATTATTACGCCTTTGGCCTTGCTGGGCAGTGTCATGCCGCAGCCGGTGTGCAGCGGGCTGCTGCAACTGGCACATGGACTGTTCGCACTGCTGGCACATGTGCTCGAATGGATGGTGGCCTTTCCGCTCGCCGTATGGCGCGCACCTGCGCCGCCACTGACCGCGTTCTGCTGGGCACTGCTGGGAACTTTCTGGCTGCTGGCGCCGCGCGGCTGGCCATTGCGCTGGCTGGGCCTGGCGAGCTGGATTCCCCTGTTGGCCGTGCAGCCTTCGGCGCCGCCAGCGGCTGCCCTGCGCGTAACAGTATTCGATATAGGGCAGGGTATGGCAGTGCTGGTGGAAACGGCGAGCCGCAGGCTACTGTATGACACCGGGCCTGCCTACGGCGCCGATGCCAATGCGGGCAGCCGCATCATCCTGCCGTATCTGCAGGCACGGGGCATTACGGCGCTGGACCGTATCATCGTCAGCCATAGCGATACCGATCATGCCGGTGGTGCGCTGGCTTTGCTAGCCGCTTTGCCGGGAACGGAACTATGGTCTTCGCTACCAGCGGGGCATCCTGTACGGCGCGCAGCGCGGCAGGCGGTCGATTGCGGCGCTGGACAGCAATGGGAGTGGGACGGCGTGCATTTCGAAATACTGCATCCACCACAGGCGTATGCGGCACGACACGGGATCAGGGCCAACGCGGTGAGCTGTGTCCTCAAAATAAGCAGTCGGGCCGGCAGCCTGCTGCTGGCCGGGGATATCGAAGCAGCGCAGGAAAGCGCTCTGGTGCAGCGCTACGGTACGCAGCTGCATAGCAATGTGCTGCTAGTGCCCCATCACGGCAGCAACACGTCGTCGACGGCTGAATTCCTGCAGGCGGTTCAGCCGGAGCATGCGCTGTTCCAGCTTGGCTACCGTAACCGCTACCATCACCCCCATCCCACCGTCTGGGGGCGCTATGCCGCGCTGGAGATCGCCCGTTGGCGCACCGATGAAACGGGGGCTATCGAGCTGAACTTCGATACCGCGTTGCAGATTAGCGCTTACCGCCAGCGCCATGCGCGCTACTGGTACGGGCAATAAATTAGAGCATTTTGCCCAAGTTCTGGCGCCGGACTGCCATTACAATCGTTCGAAAACAACGATAGGGAGACTGCTTGTGAGCAAGCCCAAGCTGCATTTTGCACATGCCAACAGCTATCCGGCGGGCGTGTACCGGCAATTTTTTGCCGAGCTGGAAAAGGATTTCGACATACAGGCGCTGGACATGCATGGTCACAGCACCCATTACCCGGTCAGCGATGGCTGGCCCAAACTGGTGGAGGAGTACATCAGCGAGCTCAAGGCGCGCTACTCCGAGCCAGTGATACTGGTGGGCCATTCGCTGGGTGGCATGCTCAGCCTGATGGTGGCACGTGCACGGCCTGATCTGGTGCGCTGTGTGGTGATGCTGGATGCACCCGTCGTGGCGGGCTGGCGCGCGCTGTTCTGGCGTCTGATCAAACTGAGCGGCAATGCCTTCCGCGTGCCGCCTGCCAAAAACTCTATCCGTCGCCGCAATGTCTGGCCCAACGCCGAGGCAGCCTACCAGCACTTTGCAGGCAAGGACATTTTGCTGCCTGGGCGCCCGGCGTGCTGCACGATTACATCCACAGCGGCCTCAAGCCTCATCCGGACGGCGTGCAGCTGCGCTTCACCCGTGAAGTGGAAACCAGCATCTATGCCAGCCTGCCGCACCACCTGTCGCGGCTGGTGCGGCGTCCTTTCCCCACACCGATAGGATTTATCGGCGGTACCGATTCATGGGAAACCAGCCAGTCCGGCCATGCCCACACACAGGCGCTGGTGGGCCGGCATTTCCGCATCATCAGCGGCGGACACCTGTTCCCCATGGAGTCGCCCGAAGTGGCGGCGCGGGAAACGCGGGCGATGATAGTCAATTTGCTAGAGGAAACGGGGAAAAAGCTGCCTCAGAGCAGGGCTTTCGCGTAAAATCTCGGGCATCCGGCGCGCTAGCGCCGCCCTTGAACTTAAGGATAGCCTTGCGATGACGATTAAAAGCGATAAATGGATACGCCGGATGGCGGAGCAGCACGGGATGATCGAGCCTTTCTTCCCTGATCAGGTACGCCAGGAAGAGGGCCGCAAGGTGATTTCCTACGGTACTTCATCGTATGGCTACGATATCCGCTGCGCCGATGAATTCAAGGTCTTCACCAACATCAACAGCACCATCGTCGATCCGAAGAATTTCGATTCGAATTCTTTCGTGGACGTGAAAAGCGATGTCTGCATTATTCCGCCGAACTCGTTCGCGCTGGCCCGCACCATGGAGTACTTCCGCATTCCGCGCGGTGTGCTGACGGTCTGCCTTGGCAAATCGACTTACGCCCGCTGCGGCATCATCGTCAACGTGACGCCGTTCGAGCCCGAGTGGGAAGGCTATGTGACGCTGGAGTTCTCCAACACCACGCCGCTGCCTGCCAAGATCTATGCCGGCGAGGGCTGTGCGCAGGTGCTGTTCTTCGAAAGCGATGAAATCTGCGAAGTGTCCTACAAAGACCGTAACGGCAAATATCAGGGCCAGCACGGTGTAACGCTGCCCAAGGCTTAATTCCGGCTTTACCCATCTTTACATCCGGCAGGCTATGTCCTGCACAAATGTGGCCGTTAACTACATTAATGGTAACGTTTTATGGAGGTAAAGATGGTTAGCGCAGTAGGTTCCAGTACGTCGGCGAGTGCCGCCAGCAGCAGTTCCGACAGCAGCAGTGCCATTGCAGCGCTGCAGAAGCAGTTGCAAAGTCTGCAGAAGGATCTGGTCGATGCCAACAAGGATACGTCCGAATCAGGCAAGCAAAAGGCCCAGCTGATTGAAGCGCAGGTGCAGGCCATACAGGCCCAGATTGCGGCGTTGCAGGCAGCTGCAGCACAGAAGGCGGCGCTGCAGGCTTCCCAGCAGAGCAGTGCTCAGCAGTCGTCCAGTAATAGCACCAGCGCAGGCAGCACCAGTAGCGACAAGCGCTATGACACCGTAGGCAGCGTGATCGATACAACTGCCTGATAAGGGGAAAGGCGCAGCCAGTTCAGCTGCGTCGCAGTTCACCGTTTGAGCGGCAAGCGCAGTTCCACACACAAGCCACCACCTTCGCGGTTGGTGGCTTTTATTTTACCCCCGTGTGCTTCGACCACATGGCGCGCAATGGCCAGCCCCAGCCCATGGCCCTCGACGCCAGCGTTACTGGAACGGAAGAACGGCTGGAAGATGGTGTCCAGATCCTGCTCGGCGACGCCGGGTCCGCGGTCCAGTACGCGTAATGTAAGCCAGCGTCCGCCTTGTGCGGTTTCGGCTAGCAGCTCCACAATGTCGTGCTCGGGGCTATGCTTGATGGCATTGCGCACCACGTTCTCGATGGCGCGTGCCAACAGTTCCGCCTGACCTGTGACGATGACGTCAGTATCGCCCTTGAGCTGCACCTCGCGTTGCACGCTGCGTGCTTCGAAGGCGGCATCATCAGTGATTTGTTCCAGCAGCTCGGCCATGCCGACTTCTTCCTGGCTGGTGCGGATAGCCCCCGCTTCCAGCCGCGACAGGGTAAGCAATTCACCTACCAGCTTATCCATGCGCACGCTTTCCAATTCGATGCGCTGCATGGACGCTGCCATTTTTTCCGGCTGCTGGTGCGCCAGACCGATGGCGGCCTGCAATCGCGCGAGCGGCGAGCGCAATTCATGCGAAACATCGTGCAGCAGGCGGGTCTGGCCATCGATCAGTGCACGCAGCCGGGCAGTCATGCGGTCGAAGTCGCGCCCCAGATCGTTGAGCTCGGCGCTACCGGTGCCGCTGCCGAAGCGGGGTGCCAGATCGCCCTCGGCAGCGGCATCGAAGGCTTGCCGCAACGCGCGTATGGGGCGCGAAAAATACCACGCCAGTATGAAGGAAAACAGCAGGCTGGCCAGCGTGGCGGCAGCCAGTGGTATCCACGGCGTCATCGGGCCGCGATGCATGCCGCCGCGGCCTTCGAAGCCTTCGCGCGGCGGTGGCGGAACGGCCTGGTCCGGTTTGCCGCCGGGCTCCATGCCGTTTGCACGGGCGTCGTCGACCATGCCGCGTGGTTCACGGCCGGGGCGAGTGCCGGGCAATTCCAGCAGCTTGGGTTCGGTCAGGGTTTTCAGCAGTGGCCGGTCGAGATTGAAGCCATGTGCCGGCAGGTAGAGCAGATACAGTTTGCCGTCTGCGCTGCGCAGCTGGCGCAGGCCGCGCTGGCGTTCGTCGCGCTTGAGCAGGGCGCGGGCCTCGGCTACTGTGGCCGGGTCTAGTTCGCGTCCCAGCAACTCGTGGTTCTGTTCGTCAACCGCGAACACGTGATAGCGGCCGCCCGCTTCCAGCATGCGCCGCAGGGCGGCACTGCCACCGAATTCCAGCGTACTGGCAGCGGCATTGATGGCCATTTCTGCTGGCGGGCTGGTATCGACGTTGTGCGGCTGGTTGTCGCTCTGGGCGCGGCTACGCAGCCAGACTGCGCCGCCTATGCCGATGGTGGCGGTGAGCTGGGCCAGCAGTATGCAGACAAAGAACTTCCAGAACAAGCGGCCCACGGGCTTATTCCTTGATGAGCTGGTAGCCGAGGCGGTACACCGTCTGCAGGCAGGAACGGCCGTCGGCGATGGTGCCCAGCTTGTGGCGCAAGCTGCTCAGGTGCACGTCGATATTCCGGTCAAAGCGGGCTAGCGGACGGCCCAGCCCCTGTTCGGACAGGGTGTTCTTGCTGACGGGCTTGCCCGCATTGCGTGCCAGCACTTCCAGCAGATTGAATTCGGTGCTGGTCAGTTCCAGCTTGTTGCCTGCCCAGGCGGCGCGGCGCTGTTCGGGCCACATGGTGAGCTGACCAACGGTCAGCGTGGCCGGCATGCCATTGTCCAGCGGTGCGCTCTGGGCACGGCGCAGGATGGCTCGGATGCGGGCCGTCAGTTCACGCGGCGTGCAAGGCTTGGTGACGTAGTCGTCGGCGCCCAGTTCCAGCCCGACGATACGGTCGGTATCGTCGCCGCGCGCCGTCAGCATGAGGATGGGCAGCTGGCTGTTGGTACGGATGCGGCGCAAGGTTTCCAGCCCGTTCATACGCGGCATCATTACATCGAGCACGGCGATGGCATAGCCGCCGCTGGCCGCTTCCACGGTGCCGGCTTCGCCATCGTGCACCGCTTTCACTTCGAAGCCTTCCTGTTCCAGATATTCCTGAAACATGCCGACCAGCTCGACGTCATCGTCTATCAGCAAAACCTTGCTCTTCATTGCAACCCAACTTGAGATAAGAATACGCCGATGATAGCAGCACGCGCGGGCGTACTGTCAGGCTTTTACCCGCTTTTACAACGTGTTTCCATGGGTAAATTTTGTGGCTTTACACCGATTTACCTATGACTAACGTTGCTTTACAAGCAGCACGATGACAATGGCAACTCTTACTACCAGACAAGGATTGCAACGATGAAAACCAAGTATGCCAGCGCAGCTCAACTCTTACTGGCGGGCCTGTTCGCCCTGCCGCTGCTGCCCGGTGTGGGCGTGGCGGGCGCAACGGAACTGGAGATCGAGGGTGCTGCCGGCCATGCACCAGCGCGGCAGGGTGGCCCGGGTGCTTGGCCCGCGCCTGCGCGTCCCGACGGCAACGTGCCATGTGCTGCCGGTGCTCCCGATGCGCCGCATGGCCGTGGCGAAGGTGCGGGACCGCAAGGCGGCATGGGGCCGGAACATGGCCGCCCGCCTATGGGCGAAATGGGCGCTGGCCCGCGTCCACCGTTCCTGCATGGCATCGATCTGACCGAAGCGCAGCAGGACAAGGTGTTCGCGATTCTGCACGCACAGGAGCCCTATCTGCGCGAGCAGGGCAAGGCTGCGGCCAAGGCCCATGAGGCGCTGCATGCAATGGGCCTGGCCGAAAAATATGACGATGCCAAAGCCGCAGCGCTGGCGAAAGATGCCGCTACCGCGATGGCGAATATCGCCCTGCAGCATGTGCGTACCGAGCAGAAATTACTGGCGGTGCTGAATCCGGAGCAGCGCAAGAAGTTTGCTGAACGCCCGGCAGCGCCGCAGCCTCGTTCTTGAACCGCTGTCCCACCTTTAGGAGTGAATGATGTCTATCAATGCCCTGAGCAGTAGCAGCACCAGCCAGTTAAGTTTTCTCAGCCGCCTGAGCAGTGGTGCCAGCGGCAGCACCGAAGCGAGCCGTGGTGCGCCACCTCCCAAGCCACCCGAAGGGGCGGCTTTGCTTCGGCAATTGCCGACGCCCTGAAGTCCATCGGTATCGACGACTCCAGTCTGTCGGGTACTACCACCAGTACCAGCAGCGCCAGCAGCAGCGACAGCACCAGCTCCAGCAGTGACAGCGTGACGGATGCGCTGGGCAGCTTCCTGCAAAGTCTGATGGGCGCGATGCATGCCCAGAGCCGCGCCGGTAGCAATAGCAGCAATAGCAGCGACGCACCGCCATACGGCGATGGACAGGGCGGCGGTCCGGGTGCAGGCGGACCGGGACGCTTGGAGTCGGACTTGCACAGCTTGTTGTCCAAGCTTACCTCGGGTTCCAGCGACGGTAGCAGCAGCGACAGCAGCAGTAGTGATGCAGTGAGTGAGCTCAAAAGCAGCTTTGCCAATTTGCTCGATAAGTTGGGCGTGAGCAGCAGTACCAGCAGCACGGACAGTTCAGGCAGTACTGACAGCAGCAGTAGCACCAGCAGTTCGGACACCAGCGGCAAGCTGACGGCTTTCCTGCAGGCGCTCGCCAGCAAAGTGGAAGACCGCGGCAGCAGCGGCAATCTGGTAAATACCACCGTTTAAACAGGATCGCCTATGACTCAAGACGACATAGCCCATGGCCATAGCCTGGGCGAAGACCTCAGCACCATGCTGAAGCTGGGCAGCGACCGCCGCCAGACGCTGCGCTGGCTGTTGGCGGGCGCTACGGCCTTGCCGCTGGCCAGTTGCGGCGGCGCCAGTAGCACTTCGGCCGGTGCCAGTACTACCACCGCTGGCGACACCACTGGCGGCAGTACGACGACGCCCGGCGCCACCACGACACCAGGCACCAGCACTACGCCAGGCAGCAGTTCGTGCAGCGTGATTCCTGAAGAAACGGGCGGTCCGTATCCGGGCGATGGCACCAACAGCAACAGCAGCGGCGTGGTTAACGTCCTGAACCAGCTGGGCGTTGTGCGCAGCGATATCCGCAGCAGTTTCAATGGCATATCAGGTACGGCGGCAGGTGTTCCGCTGACCATCAAACTGCAGATCGTGAATGCCAATGGTAGTTGTGCGGCGCTGACGGATTGCGCCGTGTACCTGTGGCACTGCGACCGCGACGGCAACTATTCGCTGTATTCGAGCGGTGTAAGCTCGCAGAACTATCTGCGTGGTGTACAGGTGGCTGACAGCAGCGGCGGTGTGACCTTCCAGAGCATATTCCCCGGCTGCTATTCGGGCCGCATGCCGCACGTGCACTTTGAAGTCTATCCCTCGCTGGCCAAGAGTGTCAGCGCGGCCAACCGCATCAAGACTTCCCAGTTTACCTTCCCGATGGCGACGCTGAACGAGGTGTATGCAACCACGGGCTATAGCACCAGTGTGCGAAATCTGGCCCAGATCAGCTATGCAACGGACAACATCTTCAGCGATGGCTATGCACTGCAGATGGCGACGATGACTGGCAACGCCAGCGATGGCTATGTTGCGACTCTGACGCTGGCGGTAGCTGCCTAAGCGCCAGCATGAAAAGAGGCAGGCGGCGAACTGCTTGCGCGGCCTGCCTCCGAACTTGGCGTGACGGTTTACAACAGGGTGTCTATGGTGCCATTGATCTGCGCCTTGAGGCCTACCAGATCGACCGTGCTGCCGCTGCCGTGGGCTACTTCGGTGTAGACGCCGTCGCCATTGCCGTCGTGGAAGACTTCGTAGCTGGTATGGCTGCCGCGCGTGTGTATTTCCACCACATAGCCCGCTTCCAGCTGCTTATAGGTGGTGTTGCTACCTACCGTCAGGGTGCTGGCGCTGCCGTCTAACTTGACCTGCTGCACTTGCGTTACCGCGCCGCTGGCGTCGATGGTGAACTTGGCGCGATCGCAGCCTTCCACATCAAGCAGGGTGGTAGCGCTGCCGGCCTGCACGAAGCTGCGCGCGTCCGAAGCGACGACGTACTGGCCAGCCGTGCTGCCTGCCACATAGGTGACGGTTTCGACAACGTTGTCATGCACACTGGTTTCAACGATCTTGCCATCGCTGCCCACCACATACTTGCTGGTCGGGTCTATCGGCTCGCTATGCGATTTCGTCCCCAGCACATGCTCAATGCCGGTGACCGCGCCATTGGTGATGGTGAAGGTGTAGGCACTGCCGCTGCTGCCCGCGTTGAAGGTCTGCACGTCGGAACCCAGGTGATACAGCGTGGCGTCGCTGGCATCCTGCACAAACTGCAGGGTTTCCGTGCCCTTGGTGCCGGTAAGGGTTTCCGTGACAGTGCTGCCGGAAACACTGAACGTCGCATTGCTGGGCAGATGCAGATTAGCCGTATGCGTGCCATCAACGCGTGACATAGCGGTCACAGCGCCATTCGTGATGACGAACTTGAAACCTTCTGTGGTACTCATGGCAAGACTCCTTGTGTGGTGGACAAAGCATTAGGCTAGTTGAGCTGGGCGAGGCTGTCTATTCGGGGGCGTGTAAAGGTTGCAGGCGAAATTATTTCAAACTGTAACTGAGGGGCTGGATATTTTTGCCTGAAAAATAAAAATGCCGCCCGGCTTGCGCGGAGCGGCATTTTATGCAGGGCGAAAAGTTATTGCTTGACGCAGTCGACGAAGTAGCCGCGCTTGCCATCCACTTCACGTTTGACCAGGCCGTGTACGTCCGTTTCGAAGCCGGGGAAGCGTTCGTTGAAGTCGCGCGCAAAGCGCAGGTAGTCAACGATGGTCTTGTTGAAGCGCTCGCCCGGAATCAGCAGTGGAATACCCGGCGGATAAGGCGTCAGCAGGATGGACGTGATACGGCCTTCCAGTTCGTCGATGGCGACGCGCTCGATTTCGCGGTGCGCCATCTTGGCAAACGCTTCCGAAGGCTTCATGGCCGGAATCATGTCGGACAGGTACATTTCCGTCGTCAGGCGTGCCACATCGTAAGCCTTGTAGAAATCGTGGATCTGCTGGCACAGGTCGCGCAGGCCCATTTTCTCGTAGGTCGGATTGGCAGCCGCGAATTCCGGCAGGATGCGCCACATCGGCTGGTTCTTGTCGTAATCGTCCTTGAACTGCTGCAGCGCGGTCAGCAGGGTGTTCCAGCGGCCTTTGGTAATGCCGATGGTGAACATGATGAAGAACGAGTACAGGCCGCACTTCTCGATGATGACGCCGTGCTCGGCCAGATACTTGGTGACGATGGATGCAGGGATACCGGTTTCGTCGAACTGGCCGTCCAGCGACAGGCCAGGATTGACGATGGTGGCCTTGATCGGGTCCAGCATGTTGAAGCCCGGCGCCAGCTTGCCGAAACCGTGCCAGTCGTCTTCGGCGCGGATGATCCAGTCTTCGCGCGAACCGATGCCGTCTTCGGCGAAGTCGTCCGGACCCCACACCTGGAACCACCAGTCCTTGCCCCATTCCTGATCGATCTTCTTCATGGCGCGGCGGAAGTCCAGCGCTTCGACGATGGATTCCTCCACCAGCGAGGTGCCGCCCGGCGCTTCCATCATGGCTGCCGCCACGTCGCACGAAGCAATAATCGAGTATTGCGGCGAGGTGGAGGTGTGCATCAGATAGGCTTCGTTGAAAGCGTCGCGGTCCAGCTTGACGGATTCCGACTCGCGCACCAGTACCTGCGAGGCCTGCGACAGGCCAGCCAGCAGCTTGTGGGTGGACTGGGTGGAGAAGATCATCGATTCCTTGGCGCGCGGACGGTCCTTGCCGATGGCGTGCATGTCCTTGTAGAAATCGTGGAAGGTGGCGTGCGGCAGCCAGGCTTCGTCGAAGTGCAGGGTATCGATCTTGCCGTCCAGCAGTTCACGCAGGGTTTCCACGTTGTACAGCACACCGTCGTAGGTGGACTGGGTGATGGTCAGGATGCGCGGCTTCTTGTTCACGGCTTCGCGGGCGAACGGATTGGCTTCGATCTTACGCTGGATGCTTTCCATCGAGAACTCTTCCAGCGGAATGGGACCGATGATGCCCAGATGGTTACGGGTAGGCATCAGGAACACCGGGATGGCGCCGCACATGATGATGGAGTGCAGTATCGATTTGTGGCAGTTACGGTCCACCACCACGATGTCGCCCGGCGCCACCGTCGAGTGCCACACCATCTTGTTGGAGGTGGACGTGCCGTTGGTAACGAAATAGCAATGGTCGGCATTGAAGATGCGCGCAGCATTGCGCTCCGAGGCAGCCACCGGACCCGTGTGGTCGAGCAGCTGGCCCAGTTCTTCCACTGCATTGCAGACGTCGGCGCGCAGCATGTTCTCGCCAAAGAACTGGTGGAACATCTGGCCAATAGGCGATTTCAGGAATGCCACGCCGCCCGAGTGGCCGGGGCAGTGCCAGGAGTAGGAACCGTCGTTGGCGTAGTGCACCAGCGCGCGGAAGAACGGCGGCGACAGGCCGTCCAGATAGGATTTGGCTTCGCGGATGATGTGGCGCGCCACGAATTCCGGCGTATCTTCGAACATGTGGATGAAGCCGTGCAGTTCGCGCAGGATATCGTTAGGGATGTGGCGCGAGGTGCGGGTTTCGCCGTACAGATAGATAGGGATGTCGGCGTTCTTGTAGCGGATTTCTTCGACGAAAGCGCGCAGCGATTTCAGCGCGTGGTCGGTTTCTTCAGCCGAGCCGGAACCGAATTCTTCATCGTCGATGGACAGCACGAAGGCCGACGCGCGCGACTGCTGCTGGGCGAACTGGGACAGATCGCCGTAGCTGGTAACGCCCACCACTTCCATGCCTTCTTTTTCCATCGCATCGGCGAGGGCGCGTATGCCCAGACCGGACGTGTTCTCGGAACGGAAATCCTCGTCAATGATGACGATGGGGAAACGAAATTTCATACATGTCTCCAAAAAAGCAAGCCGCCCCTGACGCAAAAGTTGAGGGGCGGACTAGGGTGCGACAGCAAGCGGGCAGTCGCGCAAAAAAAGAAGAACGGGATTCTCGCAGAAATGGGGCCTCTGCGGGAAAAAACATCATGCAAATCCGCAAAAAATTGGGGGGCTGCTCTAAAACGGCCAGCCAGCGGCCGCCTGTGACGCACAGCGGCACGGCTTGCTGGCCTAAAATGCCGGCCGGAATTAGTGACCAGCAGCTGCGCCACCGAGCTTGGCCAGCAGCTGGCCGATCGGATCTACATGCAGCCATGCAAAGGCACCCAGCGCAATACCCACGCCAGCGACACCGTAGGCCAGGCCCATCATCCATTTCTTGCGGGTCAGCAGGGTGATCGCGGCCAGCGAAATGGCGATCTGCTCGGCCGTCGTCGCCAGCGCCCACTGGTGGTGTTCGTGCATGGCTTCATCCGACTTGTGGTTCCACTCTTTCGAGGAGTCCTCCCACTTTTCCGCATCCTTCTTGATGTCTTCCTTTTCGTGCTTGTAGCGCGCTACTTCGGCTTCGTACTTCTTCGGATCGACGCCGGGCAGGGTCATGGCCAGTTCGGCCAGATTCTGCTTGCTCGACTTGGCCTGATAGTAGTTCCAGCTATTTGCCGCCTGAGTCTTGTCGATGGCCGCGTTATTCTTGAACAGGGCGGCATCGTTCTGGGTCGCGCCCCCCAGGTAGCCGAACATGGCGCCTACCGTGGCCAGAATTGCCGTCATTACGGCAATGTTATTGGAAAAATCATCGCTGCCATGGGCAGCGTGTTCTACCGCGTGATCATGCGGGCCGTGAACGTGAAAACCATCACTAGACATGTTGTGTTGCCTTTAAGTTAAAAATTATTGAGCAATTGCGGCCTTGCGGCGCAGTGTAACAAAAGCGTATGACAGTTTCATGTTTTCGGAAACGTGATTTTCCCGTTCCGTTTCCTGCCATATGGCAGCGTCGGGTTCGGGGAAGAAAGCGTCGCAGGCGTAGGTGGCGGCGATTTCGGTAATAATCAAGCGCTGCGCCAGCGGCAGCGTCTGGCGGTAGATTTCGGCGCCGCCGATGACAAAGCCTTCGGCGCCATTCAGCAGGGCTATGGCCTGTTCTACCGACGTCACCACTTCCACGCCTTCATGCCGCCACGCGCCGTTGCGGGTGATGACGATGTTGCGGCGGTTGGGCAGCGGACGGCCGATGGAATCAAAGGTCTTGCGGCCCATGATGATGGGGTGGCCGCTGGTGGTGCGTTTGAAGTGCGCCAGATCCTCCGGCAGCTTCCACGGCAGGGTGTTGTTGATGCCGATGCCGCGCTGGGCGTCGGTGGCGACGATGATGGTTAAGGAGCTCATGGCGTACGGGACAAAGGTGAGGCGTTATTATCGTCGAAATCTCAGGCTGCGGACACTGCCGCTGCCGCCAGTGTGGCGTGAAATTGATGCAGATCGCGGCTGACTGCGTGCGCCAGTTCCAGCGGCAGCATATGGCCGGAACCTTCATGCAGCACAAGGCGCGCGGCAGGGAAACGGGTCTGCATCTCGACCAGATCGGCGGGATCGACCAGCTGGTCCTGCTGCGCGCCGATCAGCAGCACTGGGCAGCGGATACGGCCCAGTTGCTCCATCAGGTCGGGGCGTTCCATCGATGCGGTGAACTGGGCCAGCAGTACATCTTTGCCCAGATCCAGTGCCATCTGCTGGATGATGGCGACAGTGTCTTCGTCATCGAGATGGCCGGGGTGGAGTATCTCGCGCAGGCGGATGCGGCTGATGCCCATGTAGGGCGTACGTTCCAGCATGGGGATGATGCGCTGGCGCGTCTGGATTTCGGCAGCGCTCAGGCCGCGTGCGGAATTGGCAATCAGCACCAGCGACCGCACCCGCTCGGGATATTGCAGCGCGTATTCGATGGCCAGATAGGCTCCCAGCGAGAAGCCCACCAGATGGGCCTGCGGTGCGCTATGGCGGACGATCACTTCATGCATTTGCTGGCGTGTCGCTGCTTCATATAGCGGCACGTGGTGGCAGTCGTACTGCGCACCGAGGAGCGGCAGTACGCGGGACCACATTCTGGCATCGCACAGCGTGCCGGGAATGAAGTCCAGCCGCGTCATACCGCCATCGGCGCCGTGATAGGCGCATGGTGCTGATAGCCTTCCAGCGTGAAGTCGGACGGCTGCACCAGCTCCAGCCACTCTGGCTGGTATTTTCCGGTGACGGCGAAATCGGGCACGCGCTCGCTGATGCGCAGCTGCGGTGCCGGGAACGGCGTGCGGGTCAGCTGCTCCGTCACCATTTCCATGTGGTTCTCGTATATGTGGGCGTCGCCAATGAAGTAGCTGAACCAGCGTGGCTGGTAGCCGGTGAGGCGGCCCACCAGATGCATCAGCGCGGCGCCTTCGGCCAGATTGAAAGGCGTGCCCAGGCCGAGGTCATTGCTGCGCACGTACAGGCACATATTCAGTTCGCGCGTAGTGGGATTCGGGATGAACTGGTACAGCAGATGGCAGGCAGGCAGGGCGACGGCATCGAGCACGGCCGGATTCCAGCCATGGAACAGGATGCGGCGGCTGGACGGGTTGTTGACGATGGTGTCCAGACATTCGCGCAGCTGGTCGATGGATTTATGCAGCAGCACTTTGGGCACACCGCCATCGTCGAACTGGGAAATCAGGCGGAAGCCATTTTTCTGTGCGTCGGCGATCTGGGCCGGCTGGTCCAGATCGATCAGCTTGAAACCGGGCCACTGGCGCCACTGCACCCCGTACACGGGGCCCAGGTCATCCTCGCCCAGACGGTAAGGGTTGGTCAGCCATTGCTGGTTTTCGTTGGCATTCTGGTCCCACACCTTGCAGCCAAGCGCGCGGAAGTCGGCAGCGCTGCGCGACGCGCGCAGGAAGGCGCACAGTTCGCCCACCACGGATTTGAAGGCCAGCTTCTTGGTGGTCACGGCGGGGAAGCCCTGCTGCAGATCGAAGCGCATCATGGCGCCCGGTACGCTCAGGGTACGGATGCCGGTGCGGTTGTCTTGCCAGCTGCCCGTGTCGATCACGGTCTGGATCAGTTCCTGATATTGCTGCATTCAATGCTCCAAAAAACGCCCGGCTCGCCGAACCGGAAAACCTGCTATTTTAGCAGCCGTGGTTGCAGGGCGCTGTTCAGCGCCCGCTGCCTTTGCCACGGCGCGGATTGCCTTGCGCCTGGGCTTTGCCGGCGGCCCGCGCCAGCGATTTGGCGCCACGGCCTGCGCTGACGATGACGGTGCCTGCGCTGGCAGGTTTGCTGGCGGCAGTGCGCGGGCTGGCGGGGCGGCCAGCGCCAGTTTTGGCACCTGCGGCAGGCTTGCCGCCTTGCTGGGCTGATCCTGGCGATTTGCCGTTTTGCTGCGCCAGCGCGGCGCTGCGGCCACCAGGCGGCCCTGTGAACGCACGCTTCTTGCGTGGCGCTTCGGCAGCAGCCTGCTTGGCGGCGGCAATGGCGGCGCCTTTTGCGCCTGTTTCCGGCACACGGTGCTCGGCTTCGAAGCCGGCTTCTTCCGTGCGTGGCAGTACCTTGCCGATCAGGCTTTCGATCGCCTTGAGCAGATCCACTTCATCAGCACACACCAGTGAAAAGGCTTCGCCTTCCATGCCGGCACGGCCAGTACGGCCGATACGGTGCACATAATCTTCCGCTACGGTGGGCAGGTCGAAGTTGACCACCTGCGGCAGCGCTTCGATATCAAGGCCGCGCGCTGCCACGTC
>Ga0187843_10001410_pt1 | contig 15191 bp, 10 predicted proteins | sample SpaLakP09_SKY_43_FD_134516 | JGI IMG/M metagenome (GOLD analysis project Ga0187843, IMG submission 134516) | Oligotrophic lake water microbial communities from Sparkling Lake, Wisconsin, USA - SP09_SKY_43 | ecosystem: Environmental > Aquatic > Freshwater > Lake | place: USA: Sparkling Lake... | reverse complement strand
TCTGCACTAAGGCGGCAAACAACGAAGCGTCGGCAATTTGCACTTGCCATTTCCCAGCGCCACTGGCGCGTACGCGAAATAACTCCTTGCGCTGTTGGTAAAACGCCGGCGGTAAAAGCGCCAGCAGTTTTTGGTAGTTGACGGGCTTACCCTCAGTGATCTGCTGTAAATATTTGACTAGCATGCGGGATGTGCCGCCAATAATCGGTGCACCGCTTGGTGCCATCCAGCGAGTAAATCCGCCCGTTCATGCGCGCTCATTTGCGGCTTGAACCATGATTCAGCCCGCACAAGTGAAGGTAATGCGGCTAAATCTGCATACCACTGCAGTTGGATGCCCGCCAGCAACGCCACGCCAAAAGCCGTGGTTTCGGTCTGCAATGGTCGCATGACCTGCAAATCAAGCACATCGGCTAAAAACTGACAAAACCAATGGTTATTTACCATGCCGCCATCAATTTGCAGGTTTTCGATGATGGCGCCATCAGCTTGCATCGCCGCGAGTAAATCCGCAGTTTGATAGACCACCGCTTCCAAAGCCGCACGAGCAATATGCGCTTTACCACAACCAAAGGTTAAACCGCTAAGAGTCGCCCGTAAATCTGAACGCCAGTGCGGTGCCGCCAAACCGGTAAAAGCGGGCACTAAATACACCCCGCCGTTATCGGGAATACTGGATGCTAACTCTTCGGTTTGTGCGGCGGTTTGAATTATACACAGCTGATCTCTAAGCCATTTAACCACAGCACCAGCGGCAAAAATCGAACCTTCTAACGCGTATTGGGTCTCGCCTTGCACCGTACTGGCGATGGTTGTCAGTAATTGATGGCTAGACTCAATGCATTGACTGCCTGTATTTAGCAGTGCAAAGCAGCCAGTACCATAAGTACTTTTTAAACCGCCCGCTCTGACACAACCTTGGCCAATTGCTGCGGCTTGTTGATCGCCTGCTAACGCTAAAATGGGGATGGCTTCGCCAAACCAACGAGGATCCGTTGCGCCATAAGCATCAGCACTTTGTTTCACTTGCGGCAGTACCTCTGCCGGTATGGCAAATAAATCCAATAATTCAGGATCCCAACTTAAACTACGAATATTAAACAACGCAGTCCGGCTGGCATTCGTGGTATCAGTCGCATGCACTTGTCCAAGCGTCAAGCGCCATAAAATAAAGCTATCCACGGTGCCAAAAGCCAGTTCACGGGGGTCGATGTCGGGGTGTTGCTGCAAAATCCAGTGCAGTTTAGACGCAGAGAAATAGGGATCTAAACAAAGCCCAGTTTTTTGCTGAACAACAGGTTCGACCCCACGCGCTTTCAGCGCCTCACAGTAACTCGCGGTGCGCCGATCTTGCCAGACGATTGCCGGATAAACCGCTTCAAAATTGTCGCGCCGCCACACCAAAGTCGTTTCACGTTGATTGGTAATACCAATGCCTTTAATAAAAATCCCTTGCTGCCGCGCTTGTTCGAGGACCTCGCGGCACACCGTCAGTACCGACAGCCAAATTTGCTCGGGATCTTGCTCCACCCAACCTTCGTGCGGATAGTTACAGGCAAACTCTTGTTGCGCTTGAAGCAGTAATTGGCCATCGGCAGCAAAAACCATAGCTCGGCTCGAAGATGTGCCTTGATCAATCGCTAAAATTGCATCTGTCATATGTGGATACCCAACTTAAATAATCGAGGGCCGACGCCCTTAAAACAACTGCCCCAATGACAGATAAAAGCGATAAGGCTGCTCTTGGAAATCAGCTTCAGCTTGGCCATAACCAAGGTATAGTGGGCCAAACGGACTATCCCAACCTGCAAACACACTGCCAGCCCAAATCCAGTCCTGTCGCAATGACAACACTTTGCTGCCAAAGCGGCTGTCCAGCACTTGCCCACGCTCTAGCGAAGCCCCTAAATAAAACGGCGCATTAAACAAACTAAATTTGTTACCGGCAAACTGGTGCAAATATACCAAACTGCCAAATTTTACTTTTGATCCAAACAGATAATTCGCCGGATAACCCGATAAATTATGCAAACCACCCAAGGAAAACTGTTCTAACACTTGTTGCCCTTCGAGTTTCTCTACCGCTTCATATCGCACACGGCCGCGTAAAATGTGTTGATGCCATTGTCGAGCGAATTGACCATCAACACTGACGCTATCACTGTCAGAGTTGAACCCACCGACACGATCTCGCAGTGACTGCCAACTCGCATCAAAGCGCATACCGCGACTTGGAAAGCTGCGACTATCTAAGCTATCAAAACTGGCTTTTAATTCAGAACCTTCCCGCAGGTAATTCAATTTACCGGAGTTTAATTCTTGCGCTAGGCTTGCCGGTAACACAAATTGACCATCGCGTTTCACCACGCCAAATGAAATTGAACTTTGGTCAGCAGGCAACCAGCCGAGCTCTGCCTGCAGCAGCAATTCGCGATTCGCTAAATCCCCCTCAGTTAAGCCTTGGCTATTTTCGAGGCCAAGCACAGTTTTTTGCTGAACAATACTGCTGCTTGCGAAAAAGTCGCTAGTGCCGAATGGCCAATAGAATTCTGAACGCAGCTCTTTATTAGTGCCAAGCTGTAAATCGGTTTGCAACTCCGCCCCGGCGTCTGATAAGCCTGTCCAAAGATAAGACGCCGCGATAGCGTAATTATGGGTATTCTGGAAATCATCTTCTAAGGCAACGCGAAAATTGAGGTAGGCCGGACCCCAGCTTTTCTCAATGGCTCGAAGTTTTAAGCGATGAGTACCATCTGGCTCGTGTTGCAAACTCGCAGTGACTCGCTCCAGCACATCCAAACTGTAGATCCGGCGAAGCCCTTGGCGTAATTCGGCTTCAGTGATTGGACGGTCAGTGGCGATAGCCAACTTATTGGTCAAGACCGGATCGGCTAAACTGGTTTCATTGGTCAATTCAATCGCTGAAACTTGCACCTTGCTTGTCGTCCCTGCACGATGCGCAGCCAGCCATTTAGCATAATGGCTCGGCTGGCTATAGCGTGAAAGTCGCTGCTGATAAGTAAAAGCCATTGTTTTGCCCGAGGCTACCGCCAGCTCAATTTTTTCAAAATCTAAAGTGCCAATGGTTTTTAAATCAGGTTTAAGCAACAAATCATTTGGGCCAAGCAGCTGCAACTGGCGATTCACGGCTTCTTGCACTAAAAAATTTGTCAATTGTTCAGTGATTGCCATCGCACTATCGAGCTCATCGGCCGCTAACAACGGCGAATCAATCGCCACGGCAATGACCTGATCCGCGCCCAATGCTTTGGCAATATTTATCGGCAAATTGTTGGCAACCCCACCATCCACCAGCATTTTGCCATGCAATGTTAAGGGCCTTACCACTCCAGGAATTGACATTGATGCCTGCACGGCTTGGGTGAGGCTACCATCCGCTAAAATCACGGCAGAACGGTCGCGCAAATCTGTGGCGACCGCTCGAAATGGAATGGCGAGGTTATCAAAACTGGCAAGCTCAGGGCTTAGCCCGTAGGCTTCTTGAATAAGGGCGGCCATCGCCTGTCCATGTAACACGCCTTTAGGCAGCTTTAGCCCTTTGCTGCTGACGCCTAAATCCAAATTGATCGGATATTCATCCCGCTGCTGTTTACGACGCACCGGTAATTCATCGCGATCGACACGATCTCGAAAGCCTTGCCCCCAAGGCAAACGACTAAGGATTTGCTCTATATCTTCTGGACTGTGCCCTTGCGCGTACAGTCCACCGACAAAAGCACCAATACTGGTGCCGACAATAATGTCGATAGGAATTTGCTGCGCTTCAAGCTGCCTAAGCACTCCGACATGCGCTCCGCCTCGAGCACCGCCACCACCCAGCACTAAGGCGACACAAGGTCGACCAACCACCCGATCGCAAGGGGACTTGGTTGGCACGTCCTTCGCATCACTCGCCGCCGCCATACTGCTGGTAACAAATATCAATGCTAGGAGTGGTAGAAATACATGTCGCATAAATTGCCCTTCCATTGTTCAGCTTCTAGGGTAGCCCACAGCTCCAAAGCCGCCAAGTGCTCTCAAGTCTCTTCAGGTGGATTGGGTAAACTTCCAGCATGAGCTAAATATCTTGCCAACTACGATGTACATTCGCAATGAAGCGGTACCGCGAACCGCAGAAGTTACTGAGGTAAATCATTGATTTACTATTAAATGGTGTCAATTTTCTTTACACCAACTGTACTAAATTCGAACAATATTAATAAGCCTTTAGTAAAACTGTCACATTTCTCATTTATCGTCCATCCCCCGGTTACACTGATTGCATAATCATCAACCGTCTTTTGCCCGTATTTTACCCAGTTATTAAATAAAATAAATTACCCAACTAAGGGGCGCACTGATGAAACTGAAGATGTTGCTATTGTCCACGCTGCTGGCACCCACTGTGCAAGCCGAGCCATTCTTCTCGGAATATTTAGAAGGGGGTTCTAGCAATAAAGCGCTAGAGATATACAACCCTGCCGAGACGCCATTAAACCTAACTGGATACTCCGTTAAAGTGTATTCAAACGGTGCGATAACCGCGGGCAAAACTGTGACCTTAACGGGCACTATCCCAGCAAAAGGCACTTTTGTGTTGTATGACACAAGCTCTATTCAAGCAATTAAAGACAAAGGCCAATTGGCAATTGGCACTGGCAATTTTAACGGCGATGACGCCATTGCCCTGTTCAAAGATGCGCAATTGTTAGACGTGATCGGCAAAATTGGTGAGCGCCCTGTGACAGGTGGTTGGGGTTCAGGTTTGACTTCAACGCTTAACAAAACTTTAGTGCGTAAAGCCAACATAAACCAAGGTGAGACCGATGCCAGCAATGCGTTCGATCCGTCTGTCGAATGGGATGGTTTCGCCCAAGATACAGTCACATTTTTAGGCAGTCACACTGCTGTCGGTGGCGCACCAATAGACCCTACAGTTCCTGAAGTGCCTGTCGGACCACAATTGGGTGCTTGTGGCGATAGCGCAACATTGATTAGTGCAATACAAGGCGCTGGCGCAACCACACCAATGGCCGGCCAAGATGTGGTGGTTGAAGCTGTAGTTAGCCGCATCACGCAATTTGCCGATGGCTTTTACATTCAAGAAGAAATTGCCAATCAAGATGCCAACACGGCAACCTCGGAAGCGATTTTTGTTTATAACAATGGCGCAACGACCTATCCAACCGTCGGTCAACGAGTTCGCGTCGTAGGTAAAGCCGAAGAATACTTCACCAAAACCCAACTTCGTCGCACTGGATTACTCGAATGTGGCCAAGCACAAGCAGTCACTCCAGTTGAGTTAACCCTGCCTTACGCTAGCACTGCAGCTCTTGAAAGCTTAGAAAGCATGAGCGTGTATCTGCCACAAGACCTCACTGTGGTGGATTCATTTGACTTTGGCACCTACGGTGAATTGAGCATCGCTGATAAGCGTTTATTTGTACCGACCAACCAATTTGCGCCAAATTCAGCTGAAGCTATTGCCCTAGCCGCGCTCAATAAACGCAGTAGCTTAGTTTTGGACGATTTACAAAATGGCAAAAACCCAGCCAATGTAATGTTCCCAGCGCCAGGCTTGTCGATGAACAACCCAGTGCGTACCGGCGATACCGTTAGCGCTTTAAGTGGGGTGTTAGATTACAGTTTCAGCGCATGGCGCATCCTGCCTGCAGGCCAAGTGCAATTCACTGCAAGCAACGCTCGGGAAGATTTACCACGTTTACGTAACCTCGGCACTTTAAAAGTAGCGAGTTTTAACGTGTTGAACTACTTCAATGGCGACGGCTTCGGGGGTGGTTTCCCAACATCCCGTGGCGCGACAACTGCCCTTGAGTTCTCTCGTCAAGCCGAGAAAACGGTAGCGGCTTTAACCGCAGTGAATGCTGACGTTGTTGCTTTGATGGAAATTGAAAACGACGGCTATAACGCGCAAAGTGCGATTGTCGATTTGGTTAACCGTTTGAATGCTAAGTTAGGCGCAGGCACCTATCAATATGCGCAAGTTCCTGGAACAACCGAACTTGGTTCTGATGAAATCACCGTGGGTCTGTTATTTAAACCAAGTAAAGTAGCCCCTGCCGGCGCTGCAGTCACTTTAAGCACTGGTGCATTTGACTTTGGTAACCGTCAGCCGCTGGTACAAAGTTTCCGCCAGCTCGCCAACAATGAAGTGTTCACTGTGGCAGTCAACCATTTTAAATCGAAAGGTAGTTGCCCAAGCGGCAGCACTAACCCTGATCGGGATTTAAAAGATGGTCAAGCCTGTTGGACGGCGACTCGGGTGAAAGCTGCAACTGAGCTATCCAATTGGTTGGCAACGAATCCTACTGGCACCGTCGATGCAGACGTCTTAATCATGGGCGACTTAAACGCCTATGCCAAAGAAACCCCAATCACTACTTTAGTGAACAAAGGGTTCGTGAACTTGATTGAAAAATATCAAGGCAGCCATGGCTACAGCTACTCGTTTGGGGGTGAAGCCGGTTATTTGGATCATGCTCTTGCCAGCACAAGCTTATCAACCCAAGCGGTATATGCGATGGAATGGCATATCAACGCCGACGAAACGACGTTATTTGACTACAACACTGAACTAAAAACTGCTCAGCAAGTTGCTGATTTCTATCAAGCAAGCCCGTTCCGTGCCTCAGATCACGATCCAGTAATCGTCGAACTCGACCTGAAAACACGCAGCCCAGCAGATTTGGATTCAGATGGTGATGTGGATGCCAACGACGTCAATCTGTTTAACGCCAAATTAAAATCTGGTGTGCGTTTAGGCCTGGAATACGATTTCAATAAAGATGGTGTTATCTCAGCGTTAGATGCTCGCGCCATGACTGCAATGTGTACTTATGCTCGTTGCGCAATTAAATAATTAAGGTGATTTAAAAATGTTGAAAAAATTATTTTGCTTAGCACTGCTGTGTATTGGTGTAAACGCCAAGGCAACCGTGATCAATATTGAACTGGATAAAGCAAGTTACGAGACCAGCGACGTCATTACCGCGCGCTTTATCGTGGATGATTACAAAGATGGCTTGGCTGGTTTTTTATTAAACCTTTCATTTTTAGCCAATAAGTTGGGTTTTGTTGATGTGACCTTCGGCGCGCAATTTGCTCCGTTTGGTGATTTAAACTTCACGACTGTCGATTACAACAATGGCGCCTTGTACATTGATGAAGCCAACTTGTTCGACAACTTCGTCGACTTAGCGGCTATCCAACAAGGCGCTATCACCCTTGCGACTGTTCGTTTCACGGCATTAGTGGCTGGTCTGCATGAGTTGAACATTGATGATGCCCAGTTGTGGGATGCCGTCACCAACAATGATATCGGTGGTTTTAGCTTCAACAGCGCTAAAATCCAAGTGAATGGTGTTGCCGTGCCAGTGCCAGCACCCGCCACTGCGTTATTACTGCTGCCAGCAGTTTGGCTGATGCGCCGCCGCGCTTAATCTTTAATCGCTTCGATAAAAGCCGGAAGTTTAACTTCCGGCTTTTTTTTGGCTGCGGGCCGAAGAATTCTGCAATCAAGTGGCTGTGTGGCTGAGATCCTGCTAGTGTTAGTGCTTTGTATCGCTTAAGAAAAATGCTTTGATTTCCCTGCATTTGCTACAAATGTGATAATCTGCAATGGCTGCAGGATACAAGTGATGAGGTCGCATGTTTAACAGTTTTCGTGGTCAACTCATTTCTTTGCTGCTGGGTTTACTCAGCCTAATGACTATTGCCATTGGCTTTGCCACCTTAAGTGCAATGAAACGAGACAGCGAAACACAAGCACTGCGCGCATTGAATGTCGCCAGTAAAGTGTTTCAACAAGCATTGAGTAACCGCGCCACGCAGTTAAGTACCTCAGTTCGGATTGTCGCCAGTGATTTTGGCTTTCGCCAAGCCGTCGCTTTGCGTGAACAAGAAACCATCGCCACTGTCCTTGATAATTACGGCACACGGATCGATGCCGACATCAGTATTCTGCTTTCCCCTACTGGCGAGTTGCTGGCCAGTACCGCACAACAGCTGGATGCCAGCCAAATTGCCGAACTCAATCGAGACATGAAAAAAGCCGCCAATGAAGGCTTTACTGACATAGTGCATTTGGGCAACCAAGCTTATCAGCTGGTCATGGTGCCAGTAAAAGCACCGCAACTCATTGCTTGGGTTGGAATGGGTTTTGCGCTTGATCAAGAACTGGCATTAGAAATAAAAGGCATCACCGAACTCGATATTAGTTTTGTTTTTCAGACAAATAAACCGGATTTAATCTTGCTCAATAGCACATTAGATCCAAACCACTTTGCCGAGCTAGCTGCATCCAGTTCAGATCCATGGCTGCTCAGCAGTGGCCAAGGTGAGATGCTAAGCACCAGCAGAGCTTTAGATCACAGCGGTAAAATCTTAGCGTGGTTACATTTACCCACTTCACGCTGGCAGCAAAGTTATAGTGAGGCGCGTTCGCAGCTCATTATAATTTTCGGCGCAGGCCTCACACTCGCCTTATTATTGGCACTCGTCCTCGCTCGAAACATCAGCCGACCACTCCAACGACTCAGCCAATTTGCCCGCGATATCGGTCGTGGTTTGCACGTTTCGGCGCCAGCGGTTGGTCGTGGCGAATTTGGCCTATTGTCGCAAACTTTACAGAAGATGCAGCAAGACATCATTCTGCGCGAACAAGATATTGTTTATCAAAGCCAACACGATAGCTTAACTGGCTTGACCAATCGCAACTTAGTCGAAGCACAGCTGCCCAAGTTACTGCAAAGCCAAGATTTAGAGTTATTGCTGGTCAACATCAAAGACTTTAAGCACGTGAACGATGCTTTCGGCTACAGCAACGGCGATTTATTATTGCAACAGTTAGGGGCTCGGCTGACCAAACTGCCACTCCAGCTGGTATTGGTGGCGCGACTTGGCGGCGACGAATTTCTACTGGCGATTAACCATAGCCAAAACCACCAAAGCTTGTTGCAATTACAGCAACAACTCAGTACCGAGTTTTTACTGGGTGAATCACGATTAAATTTGAAGGTTGCGCTTGCTACTGTGTTTTGCCCCAAACAAAGCATTTCAACTGATGATGCGTTACGCCGAGTTGATATTGCGATGGTGCATGCCAAAGCCAGCAACCAGTTGTGGGCAAGTTATCAAGAAGGTCAGGATGAAAGTCATCAACGGGAACTGATGCTGTTGCATGACTTACCATTCTCCTTACAAAGCGGCCAAATGTTTGTTGTCTACCAACCTAAAGTGGCGATCCAGCAACCCCGCGCCCGCAGTGCCGAGGCATTGATCCGCTGGCAACATCCCACGCTTGGCTTTATTCCACCCGATGAATTTATTCGTCTTGCTGAACATTCGGGGCTTATTTCACAAGTGACCGATTGGATGATTGAACAGGTTATATCTCAGCTAGCCACTTGGTCTGCCGCGGGTTATGATTTTTGCATTGCGGTCAATTTATCAGCGTATGACTTGCTAAACCCTGAGTTACCACAGCAATTGAGCGAATTATTGACCAAATATCAAGTGGCAGGTTCTGCCCTTGCTTTGGAAGTTACCGAAGGCGCGGTGATGCAAGATCCGCAGCAAGTGATCCATAACTTGCAACAACTGAGGAGTATGGGCATTGAATTGGCAATTGACGATTTTGGCACAGGCCAATCTTCCTTAGCCTACTTAAAACAGTTACCCGTGCATGAAGTAAAAATTGACCGCACCTTCGTCAAAGACATCGAACATAACCAAAACGATGAATTAATTGTATTGGCAACCACCAAGCTGGCGCATGGTCTGGGCTTGCGTGTTACCGCCGAAGGTTTAGAAAACGAAGCAGGACTCGCGCGACTGTTGGCCGCAGGCGTTGATAAAGTGCAGGCTATTACTTTTCTCGGCCACTGAAAGCAGATCTATTCTTGGCGTGGATGCAAGCCTTTCCCGCGGAAAAAGCTACTTGGTTTAAGGACACACCATGACAAGTTGTTTTAAGTTATCTTGTGCAGTGGTGTTGGTGTTGCTAAGTGCGCAGGTGTTTGCGGGAAGTAAAATCATTGGCACAGCTGGAGCGACTAGCATTGAAGGCGCGGCAGGCGGCGGGCTAGTGCCTTGGGCAGTGATCAACGGTTATGCCAGTTCAGGTCAGTGGTCTGTAACTGGTTTTCGCAATCAAGTGGGTGTCGATGATTTTAGCTTACGCACACTAGGCGCCGGTTTTAGTTACGGGAACCAATTTGAAGTATCGTTCACCAAACAAACTCTCGCGCTAGATACCATTGGCGGCGATCTGCGCCAACACGTGGTCGGCGTTAAATATCATGTTGCGGGCGAACTCCTGTATACCGAAATGCCACAAATCAGCATCGGCGCACAATGGAAGCAACACCAAAACTTCGAATTACCGCAAGCAGTTGGCGCCTTAGATGCAACGGGCATCGATTGGTATGTCGCCGCGAGTAAAGTGTGGCTCGATGCTGTTGCCGGCCGGAACATCCTGCTTAATACCACCATTCGCGCAACAAAAGCGAACCAAACGGGATTATTAGGCTTTGGTAGCGCAGATCAACATGGTTATCGTCTGATGACTGAATTGTCCGCCGCCTTGTTACTGACGCCACATTGGGCTATCGGCACCGAGTTTCGCCAAAAACCAAACCAACTGACTTTCGCCGATGAAGAACATTGGCGAGATGTGTTTGTCGCCTGGTTTATCAACAAAAACACCAGTCTAGTCGGCGGATATGTCGACTTAGGTTCTATTGCGGGTTTGCCTAAGCAACAAGGCTATTATTTGGCGCTGGAGGCCACATGGTAAAGCTAACCGCCATTTTCAGACATCAAAAATTACTTGGCCTGTTGACCGCAACCCTCTTCACCGTCGGCTGTGCCCAGCCACCCGCGCCAACTGACAGTTTGTATCAACAACTCGGGGCTACCGCGGGGCTTGAGCAACTGGTCGATGGCGTGTTAGTAGAAATTGAACATGATCCGCAAATCGTACATCACTTTAAAGATACTGATATCGCGAGGTTTCGCCGCCTGTTGATAGAACAACTGTGTCAGTTATCAGGCGGGCCATGCCAGTATACCGGCGCAAGCATGCAAGAAAGTCATACCGGTTTTGCCATTACACCGGCTGACTTCGATAACTTAGTGAATCACTTCATCAAAGTGATGACTGCGATGCAAATCCCGGTGGCCAGTCAAAATGCATTATTGGCCAAACTAGCGCCGATGTATTCTGATGTAATTAATCGATAAACCTGTCCGGCCACTCGCCAATCAAGCAGGCCACAGATAAATCAAATAGTGTTATAGGAAAGCCCGCATGAAACTCGCAGTCTTGCTTGATGCAGACACCCTACCAAATACCGATTGGTCTGCCCTTAGCGGCCATTGCACCTTGCAAACTTATGGGATGACAACAAGCGAGTCGGTGGTTAGTCGCCTTGCCAATGCCGACATCGCCATCAGTAATAAAGTGCAGCTCAACGCCGAAGTTTTGCGGCAATTGCCCAAGCTAAAATTAATCTGCGTGGCGGCCACTGGCATCAATAACATTGATTTAGCCGCGGCGAAACAGTTAGGAATTGTTGTCTGTAATGCTCGCGATTACGCCACACACGCGGTGTCACAGCACACCATGGCGTTATTACTGGCGCTTTGTAACCAAATTACGGCCAACGCACAAGCGAGTAAAAATGGAGAATGGAGCCAAAGTCCGATTTTTTGTTTGCTCAAGCATCCAATCCGACAACTGCATGGCCTGACTATGACCATTGTTGGTTTCGGCAGCCTTGGTCAAGCGACGGCTAAACTCGCAGCAGCTTTTGGCATGCAAGTGTGTCTTGCAGAGCGGCCGAATGCCGACGTCATCCGCTACGGCCGAGTTGCCTTTCATACCGCGCTTGCCAAGGCCGATGTCGTATCATTGCACTGCCCTGCTGTAGGTGCAGACTTTCTGCTAGGTGAGGCTGAATTTGCCCTGCTAAAACCGACAGCGCTGCTGATTAATACCGCGCGTGGCAGCTTAGTTGACCCGAGAGCTCTCGCAGACGCACTTCGCCATGGCAGGCTGGCTGGTGCTGCACTTGATGTGTTAATACAAGAACCGCCCTCTGCTACAGATCTGCTTCTGACCGAGCTGCCTAATTTGCTATTAAGTCCACATGTGGCTTGGGCAAGTGCTGATGCGATGCAAAATTTAGTAAATCAAGTGATTGAAAACATTCTTGCTTTTATGGAACAACAACCTCTGCGGTGTTGTTAATCGCAACAGCAGTCAATTTCTGTGGCGTTGTTAGCGACGACTATTTAAAATCATTTAAAATCCTTGTTTGTTTCTATTCTGGAGTTTGGCATGCAACGTTACTGGTGGTTATTGCTCGGTCTTTGGACTGCGACCGTTCATGCAGCCGATTTTGCCGAACGATTACAACTCCTGGAAAAAGATCCCAAAACTGCAGTCGCCAATTTAAATCAACAGATTGCCCAAAATAATAACGCCGAAGATTGGCTATTACTCAGTCATGGCTATCTCAGTTTACTCAACAAAGATGGCGCGATGAGTAGCGTCAATAAAGCACTGGAACTTGGTCTTAGCCCAGAGTTAGAAATCACTGCGTTAAGGCATAAAGCGTTGGTTTATGGTTTATTGTTTAGGGACACTCCCAGCGCTGTCGACACCTTGCAGTTAGCCGAAAAGCATGTGCAGTATTTAGATCATCCGAGCAAAGCGCAGTTACAAGCAAGCATTTTTGAAAGCTTTGCTCAGGCCTATAACCAACTTGGGAAAATCCCCAAAGCAGTTAGTTACGCCGACGCTGCCATCGCTATCACCGTTGCAAATCAGTTGGCGAGCGAGGAATTACAAGCCCGCCTTATTGCTGGGCGTCTGGCACTGCAGCAGAATAATTTTGCCTTAGCACAGCAACATTTATCCGAAGCACTGCGCTTAGCGCAAGAATTGGGGCGAACCACCTCGTTAGGGTCAATCCATTTACGCCTCGGTATGGCCTATCACAAACTGCAGCAATACCCTACAGCCCTCAAGCATTTCCAGCAGGCAGAGCAATTATTTCAAATGCCCGAGCGGCGCAATCAACTTATCACTGTGCTGACCAATAAAGCGCAGACGCTCCAACAAACGGGCGCGCTTCCGCTGGCGGCGGCTGAGCTGAAAAAAGCCATTACTTTTGCCAATGAAATCAATGATCCAACCTTAATTGCCCAGGCTTATTACGGCCAAGCCGAGCTTGCCCTTGCCAACAAAGAATGGCAACAAGCTGAAGGATTCCTCGCCAAAGCCCAAGAGCTTTTCACGCAAATTCGTTCGGTCACTATGGCAACAGAAACAGCCTTAGCCCAAGTGGAGTTGGCGCTTGACAGAAACCAACCAGAAAAGGCGATTGCTTACTTCCCAAAAGTAAATGACTTCAAAAGTTTACCCTTATTTTTACAAGAAGATTTTTTGCAAAAATCGGCAAAAGTGCATGCACTACAACAACAATGGCAACAAGCATATCTCCAAGCTGCACTTGCTCATGAAGTCCGTTTTCAACTGGATGCAGAGCAGCAAAAACAATTTATGGATTCGCTGCAAAACAGCATGAGTAAAAACCAGCTGGAAAAAGAGCTCAACAATTCCGCGCAAATCGGCCGCTATTGGCAAATTACCGCGATTGTGGCCTGTGTTTTGTTGGTGTTGCTGTGCATTTGGCAGTGGCAACGGCGCAAAGTTGCCGTCAAACCCCTGAGCAAAGGCTGGAGTGAATTTGCGCAAAAGGTGCAAACCGCACTTAAAAATCGACAACAGCTGCAGCTACAGATTTGGCAAAGTGAGGTGCTCGACGAAAGCAATGCCCAAGCGGTGGTTGCCATGTTAAACGATAGCAATTTGTTGGCATGCTGTCAGCATGAACAACAACTATGGCTACTTTGGCAAAATCTTGATGAGATGACCACACTTTCGCAAGCACAGCGCCAATTGTCGGCATTCCAACAGTTGCTGGGGTCTACTTGGCGCTGCTGGCAAGGCGATTTAAAACTGTTACTTGGCATCAGCATTCATCCAAATGCAGTGGCTGGCCTTCGTCATCTGGTCACGCATAGTTTTAATCAGCATCCAAACGAACAAGCGCCACTGCAATTTTTGCTGGCGGAATGTACACAAGCAGTGCCTTGCAGTTGGCATGGCGAGAACGTGCAGGCTGACATCCAAAATGCGTTGCAGCTCGGTCTACTGCATATTACTGAGCAGCCTTTAAACTTGGCAAAAACGGCGTAAATTATCCGGCAATGCGAATTGCTTGAGGGGTTTACCCGGTAACGTAAATTGTAACGCGACCGCCTGCAGTGCCAGCCCCGCAGGGTCTTGATTGTGATTACCATATTGAGGGTCGCCCATCACTGGATGACCAACTGCAGCAAAATGCCGCCGGATCTGGTGCTTACGCCCAGTGATCAAATTGACTTCCAGCCAAGTGCGGCTTGGTTCAGCGCTTTCGGTCAGAATTTGAAATTGACTACAGCTTGGTTTACCATCGATGGGTAAATCAACTTGACCGCGCGCTTTCAATGCTGCGCTAAATTGTCCACGCACCTGCACATGATAAGTCTTACGCATTTGCTGCTGTTGCATCAATAAGCTCAGGGCGGCAGCCGCTGTTTTAGTATGTGCAATCACCACTACACCGCTTGCCTCTCGATCCAGCCGATGCACTAAAAATACTTGCCGTTTTTGCCCAAAATGCAGCTCGACAAACCGCAACAACGCCAAATGATCGCCCCATTCGTTACCTTGGGATAACATGCCTGGAGGCTTAAACCAGACACTATATTGCTGTTCGTCAGCGAGCAAGAGGGCTGGCTCGCAGCTACGACTTAATAAATCGTCGTCATAATTTAAGTGCAAGACTTCGCCTGGTTGAACGATAGCTTGTGCACGCCGTAGCCGACGATGCTGCTTGCCTTTTTGCACTGACAAGGCACCTTTGTTCATCGCATCTTTTAATCGACCTTTGGATAAATTAGGCAAAGTCGAGGTCAGTAAGTCGATTGCCTCAGCCGCTTCGATGACCTTGATGGTTCGGGTTACTTTCATGCGTATTCTCAAAAAAATATAACAGTTCAGGTATAATTCAGGCCGTTTCGGCCACGATGATACCAAAGCCACCGACAATCTGCCCGAG
>Ga0187843_10001409_pt1 | contig 15198 bp, 13 predicted proteins | sample SpaLakP09_SKY_43_FD_134516 | JGI IMG/M metagenome (GOLD analysis project Ga0187843, IMG submission 134516) | Oligotrophic lake water microbial communities from Sparkling Lake, Wisconsin, USA - SP09_SKY_43 | ecosystem: Environmental > Aquatic > Freshwater > Lake | place: USA: Sparkling Lake... | reverse complement strand
GTGTCCCACAGTTGCTCGGCATTCATCTCGCCTAAGCCTTTAAAGCGGCTGATGCTCCAGGCACCTTCGCGCACGCCCTCTTTACGCAACTTGTCCAAAATCGCGCCCATTTCTCCTGCGTCCAAAGCATAGGCCTTAGAGGCCGGTTTTTTACCCCGCGCCGGTGCATCCACCCGAAACAATGGAGGCCGCGCCACATACACATGGCCGGCCTCAATCAGCTTGGGGAAATGCCGGAAAAACAAGGTCAGCAGCAGCACCTGAATGTGCGAGCCATCCACGTCCGCATCACTCAGGATGCAGACCTTGCCATAGCGCAGGCCACTTAAATCGGGGGTATCGTTCGGCCCGTGCGGGTCCACGCCAATCGCGACCGAAATATCATGAATCTCGGTATTGGCAAACAAACGGTCGCGGTCTACTTCCCAGGTGTTAAGCACCTTGCCGCGCAGCGGCAAGATAGCCTGGTTTTCCTTGTCGCGCCCCATCTTGGCGCTGCCACCGGCGGAGTCACCCTCCACCAAAAACACTTCGTTGTAGGCCAGGTCACGACTTTCGCAATCGGTCAACTTGCCAGGTAACACGGCCACGCCCGAGCTTTTGCGCTTCTCCACTTTCTGCCCCGCGCGCTGGCGGGTCTGCGCCGCCTTGATCGCCAGTTCGGCCAGTTTTTTGCCGTAGTCCACATGCTGGTTCAGCCATAACTCCAGCGCCGGGCGCACATAGCCCGAGACCAAACGTACCGCGTCGCGCGAGTTCAGGCGCTCTTTGATCTGCCCCTGAAACTGCGGGTCCAGCACCTTGGCCGACAACACGTAACTGGCGCGCGCGAACACGTCTTCGGGCATGAGCTTGACGCCTTTGGGCAGCAAGGCGTGCATCTCGATAAAGCTTTTGACTGCGTTAAACAAACCATCGCGCAAGCCGCTTTCGTGCGTGCCGCCTGCGCTGGTGGGGATCAGGTTGACATAGCTCTCGCGCACCGGATGGCCGTCTTCGGTAAAAGCCACACACCAGGCCGCGCCCTCGCCTTCGGCAAAACTATCGCTGTTACCGTCGGCAAAACCCTCGCCTTCAAATAGCGGGATCACCGGGTCGGCGTTGAGCGACTGCGTCAGGTAATCGCGCAGCCCGCCTTTGTAAAGCCAGGTCTGCGTCTCTTTGGTTTTTTCGTTGAACAGGGTGATGGTCACGCCGGGCATGAGTACCGCTTTGCTGCGCAGCAAGTGAGCCAGGTCGCCCATGGGCAAGGCCGAAGATTCGAAATATTTGGCGTCGGGCCAAACGCGCACCGAGGTGCCGGACTTGCGCTCGCCCTCCACCAGGGGCCGGATGCTGAGCTTTTGGGTGACATCGCCACCCTGAAATACCAGATGCGCCACTGCACCTTCGCGGTAAGACGTGGCCTCCAGGCGCTTGGCCAGCGCGTTGGTCACGCTGACCCCTACGCCGTGCAAGCCCCCCGAAAAACTGTAAGCGCCGCCTTTGCCCTTATCAAACTTGCCACCGGCGTGCAGGCGGGTGAAAACCAGTTCGATGACCGGCGCTTTTTCTTCGGGGTGCATACCAAAGGGGATGCCGCGCCCGTCGTCATCAATCGTCACCGAGCCATCGGTGTGCAAAATGACTTTGATTTTTTTGCCATGCCCGGCCAGGGCTTCGTCGGCCGCGTTGTCCAGCACCTCTTGGATGACGTGCAGCGGATTGTCGGTACGGGTGTACATGCCCGGGCGCTGCTTGACGGGCTCCAGGCCTTTGAGTACGCGGATCGAACCTTCGGAATAGGCATTGGCGGCGGACTTGGCCGACGCTACAGGGGTGGGGGCTTTGGCTGACATGGACGCCGATTGTAGTGCGAAAGGCCTAATTTAACTGTATATAAAGCCAGTTAGTCGGCCTGGCGCCTTTCGACCGGCATTTACAAGCTTCGACGTCCTTCACGGTTCCTAAGGCTACAAGTGGCTATATTCCAGCCCATGCAAAACCCTTTAGCGCCACCGCCCGCACTGCCATTGTTTCAAGTGCTGGCCTGTGGCGCCGCCATCTTAGCCCTGACCATGGGTATACGCCACGGCTTTGGCCTGTGGCTGCAACCGATGACACAGGCCAATGACTGGACACGGCAAATCTACGGACTGGCGATGGCGATTCAAAACCTGTCCTGGGGCTTGGCCGGTGTGTTTATTGGTATGGTGGCCGACCGATTTGGCGTATTTCGGGTGCTGATCGCCGGAGGTCTCCTGTATGCCTTAGGTTTAATCGGCATGGCGTACGCCGACACGCCCTGGCAATTGATGCTGACCACCGGCGCCGCAGTAGGTATCGCCCAGGCGGGAACGACGTATGCGGTGGTCTATGGCGTGATCGGGCGCAACGTACCGGCCGAGCGCCGCTCCTGGGCCATGGGTGTCGCTGCAGCGGCGGGCTCGTTCGGACAATTTTTAATGGTGCCGATTGAAGGCGGTCTGATCGACAGCCTGGGTTGGCAAAACGCGCTGCTTGCGCTGGCAGGACTGGCCTTATTGGTGCTGCCACTGGCCTGGGGTCTGCGCGAGCCGAATTTTGCAGGTGGCGCAGCGCCAGCGCGCGAGCAAAGCATTGTGCAAGCGCTGCTTGAGGCCTTGCGGTATCCCAGCTTCCAACTGCTGATGGCTGGGTATTTTGTTTGTGGGTTTCAAGTGGTTTTTATTGGCGTGCACATGCCAAGCTACCTCAAAGACCATGGCCTCAGCCCGCAGGTGGCCAGTTATGCCTTGGCTCTGGTCGGCCTGTTTAACGTGTTTGGCACCTATATATCGGGCACCCTAGGCCAGCGCATGCCTAAGCGCTACATCCTGGCTTTTATCTATTTCGCGCGCGCCGTGGTGATCGCCGTTTTTATAAGCCTGCCACTTTCGCCCACTAGCGTGTACATCTTTAGCGCCATCATGGGCTTGTTGTGGCTTTCTACCGTACCGGCCACCAATGCCGCGATTGCGCAGATCTTCGGCGTAGCGCACTTATCTATGCTGGGTGGCTTTGTGTTTTTAAGCCACCAAATTGGCTCCTTCTTGGGCGTATGGCTGGGCGGCTATATGTATGACACCACGGGCAGTTATGACTTGGCCTGGTACCTCTCGATTGCCCTGGGTATTTTTGCCGGTTTAGTGAACCTGCCGGTCAAAGAAGAGGCCATTGACCGCAGCCATGCGCTCAGTGCAGCCCATTAAATATGGATGAACAGCCCTCGCTATCCGGCCAGGCGGGAAAGAGTCCCTTTCGACGGGTGCTCCTCGTGCTGACGGTGACGCTGAGCCTGGGCGGAGTGTTTTATTTGTATAGCAATCCGCAACTGGTCATCATGCTCACCGATCAGTTGTGGGCTTGTTTCTAGCCCGGCCCGCGCGCCGCTTCTAAAAGTTTCCGCCTTATGAATACTTCCGTACCTGGCGACTTGCAAGTCGTCATCCTTACCGGTGCATCCGATGGCATCGGCGCGGAAATGGCGCGCCAGTTGGCGCTGCACCACGGCCCCGCGCTGGGTCTGGTATTGGCGGCCCGCTCGCTGGCAGGTCTGGAAAGCACGGCGGCCCATTGCCGGGAACTAGGTGCCCAATGCCTGATCGTGCCGACGGATGTGGCGCAAGAAGACCAATGCCGCGCGCTGATCGCGCAGGCCGTAGCCTATTTCGGGCATATCGACACGCTGGTGAACAACGCCGGGGTGTCGGCCCAAGCCTTGTTTTCCGAGGTTCAGGCCGAAAATTTGCATTGGTACCAAAGCCTGATGCAGGTTAATTTATGGGGCAGCGTGTGGTGTACGCATGCGGCACTGCCCCACCTAGAAGCGCGCAAAGGCCGCATCGTGGCAGTGTCCTCACTGGCCGGCCTGATTGGCGTGCCAGGGCGTACAGCCTACAGCGCTACCAAATTTGCTATGACCGGATTTTTTGAGGCCTTGCGAGCGGAGGTGGCGGGCGCTGGGGTGAGCGTCACGATTGCGTTTCCCGGCGTGGTGTTGACCCAGATCCGTCACCACGGCCTCAACGCCAAGGGCCAGGCCGCAGGCAGCAGCGGCCTGCGTGAGGACAATGCAATGAGCGTGGCGCAGTGCGCGCGCTTCATCATCGCAGGTATGCAGGCACGCCAGCGCGAGGTGGTCATGACCACCGCTGGAAAAATCGGGCGCTTTATCAAATTGATTGCGCCGGGGATCGTCGAGCGCATGGCGATGAACGCACTGAAAGACGAGGTAAAGCCCCGATGAATCCCCACCATGCAGGACCCTTAGCGCCGCCCTCGCCCTGGCTGGTGCGTTGGGCGCACTTGCTCGCCCCGCACTCGCGCGTGCTTGACGTGGCCTGCGGCAGCGGCCGGCACTTGCACTATGCGCATAGCCTAGGTCACCAGAGCACAGGCGTGGATGTGGACATCAGCGCAGCACAGTCGTTAGCGGCTGACTGCGAGTTGATTCAGGCCGACCTGGAAAACCAGCCCTGGCCCCTGCTTGACGGCCCAGGCCACCGGCTGTTTGACGCGGTGTTGGTCTGCAATTACCTTTGGCGACCCTTGTGGCCCAGCTTGCTCGCCAGTCTGGCGCCCGGCGGCGTGCTTCTTTACGAAACCTTTGCATCCGGCCAAGAACGCTTGGGCAGACCGCGTAACCCCGACTTCTTGTTGCAGCCCGGCGAGTTGTTAAACCGCTGCCAGGCCTTGCAAATCGTGGCCTACGAGTGCGGTCTGGAAGCGGACCCGCCACGGGTGGTGCAGCGAATTGCCGCTGTGCATAGCGGAGCAAGTGACTATGCGGCTTCGCCCGCACCGCTAAAATGGCACAGATCTTTCACGCCGCGTACGCGGTCTCTTAATTGAAGCATCTAATGCCATTGAATTTTTCACCGATCCGCGGCAGCATCGTTGCCTTGATTACACCCATGCTGGACGATGGCGCTGTGGACCATGCCGCATTACGACGCCTAATCGACTGGCACATCCAAGAAGGTACCGACTGCATTTGTGTGGTCGGCACGACCGGTGAGTCACCCACGGTCACAGTACAAGAACATTGCGAGATTATCCGGGTGTCGGTGCAGCAGGCGGCAGGCCGCGTGCCCATCATGGCCGGTTGCGGCGCCAACTCCACCAAAGAGGCCATCGCGCTGGCCGAGTTCGCCAAATCGGTAGGCGCCAATTGCCAATTGCAAGTCGTACCTTATTACAACCGGCCGACGCAAGAGGGGTTGTTCCAACACTTCAGCGCCATCGCCCGCGCCGTGGACTTGCCCATGGTGCTTTACAACGTTCCAGGGCGTACCGTGGCCGATATGGCGCACGACACGGTATTGCGCCTGGCCAAAGTGCCGGGCATCGTAGGCATCAAAGAAGCCACCGGCAATATCGAGCGGGCCCAGTGGCTGATTAAAGAAGCGCCTGAAGGCTTTGCGATTTATTCCGGCGACGACCCAACCGCTGTTGCCCTGATGCTGTGCGGCGGTCATGGCAACGTCAGCGTGACAGCTAATATCGCGCCGCGTCTAATGCACGAATTGTGTGTGGCGGCGCTGGCCGGCAATCCGCGCGCGGCGATGGATATCCAAAACCGCTTGCTGCCGCTGCACAAAGGATTGTTTGTAGAAGCCAACCCGATACCGGTCAAATGGGCTGCAGCGCGCATGGGCCTGTGCAGCCCAGCGATTCGTTTGCCATTGACCGAGCTGAGCGAACCCCTCCGCCCGGCTTTGGATGATTTACTCCAATCCACCGGCCTGATTTGATCACCGCAACCAAAGGTTTATTTGTGAAATCCACCTTCCCCCTCGCGCTTCTTGTCGCAGCTATCAGCCTGGGCGGCTGCTCTATTTTGGAAGGCAGCAAAGTGGATTACAAATCCACTGCCAAGCCCGTTGCGCTTGAAGTACCGCCTGATTTATCCCAATTGAAAACTGAAAGTCGGTACACCGTAGTGAACGGCGCGGTATCGGCCCTCCCGTCGAAGTCTGCCGATACGGCTGGACAGCCTGACGCTAAGGCAATGGCATCGATTGCGCCCTTAGTAATTGCCGATGTGCGAATTGAAAGGATAGGCGATAAACGGTGGATCGTCATTAAGCGCACTCCCGAGGCCTTGTGGCAACCCATAAAGAGTTTCTGGCAAGAAAGCGGTTTTCCACTTGCCATGGAGCAATCAGAAATCGGAATTATGGAGACCGAGTGGGTGGAAAATAGGGCCAAAATTCCGCAGGACTTCTTGCGAACAGCTATCTCGAAAGTCTTTGACAACCTGTACTCCAGCCCCGAACAATACAAATTTCGAACACGATTGGAGCGCAACCTCAACGGAGAAACAGAAATATTTGTGAGTCAACGTAGCAGGGTAGAGACCTACACATCAGACCTCAAGGACCGGACGGTTTGGCAGTCCGGACCGGTTGACCCCGAAGTTGAGGCTGAATTTATCAACAAGTTGCTGCGCAAGTTGGGCGCTGCTAGCAATCAGTCTGCTGGGTCAAAAAGCGCAACTGCCCTTCAACCCACCGTTACTCTTAGCGCAACGTCAAGCTCGCTAGACCTTTCCGAAGGTTTTGATAGCGCTTGGCGCCGTGTTGGCCTGACCCTGGACCGATCTGGCTTTACCGTGGAAGACCGCGATCGCAGCAAAGGTCTGTATTTCGTGCGTTACGCCCATAAAACCCCGGATGCGGACGCTGGCTTGATGCAGAAAATCATGAACTTTAAATGGGGTAGCGACAGCAAAGATGCATCAGCCCTGAAGTACCAAATCGAAGTCAAATCTGCGGGAGCACAGAGCACGGTCAAAGTTCTGGACGGCAAGGGCCAAGCGGATACTACGGATGCGGGACGCGCCATTTTGAAGCTGCTGGCTAACGACCTGAAATAAAAGTGCCGTGTTGGCCCCTTAGTGGGCCGATACAAAACAGCAGGCGAAAAAAAACCACCTTGCGGTGGTTTTTTTTCGTCCAAGTAAAAATTACTTGGCTGCTTCCGAAGCAGGTGCAGCAGGTGCAGCTGGCGCTGCAGCAGATGCATCAGCAGCGGGTGCAGCAGCTGGTGCGGGAGCAGCAGCGGGAGCAGCTTCTTCTTTTTTACCGCAAGCGGCCAAAGCAGCAGCAGCGATAACGGCAGCCAAAACGAGTGATTTGTTCATGATGTGAAAGTAAATGAGTTAACGAAACAATTTCCGGAAATTGCTCAGGCAGCGTACCGCCCAAACCCCGACAAAAAGCATTCGATCTCTTTTCGCCAGAGATAATAATTATACAAGATTCGATTCGGGTAAACCCTTTGGATTTAAAAGGGCGCACCACAAAAGTGCCGACTTAATCTGCGGTTCGCTGCGTTAACTCGCCTCTTGCGCCCTATTTATGTTGCTGTAGCCAGCCGCTTTCCAGCCATTGGACGAGTAGCTGCGCAGCCCCCTTAGTCAGACGGGCGCAATCCCGGCTATCCAAAAAATGGAAGTCTGCCAATTGCCGCACCAATTGCGCATCCCGACCGGAGGCCTCAAAGCTCTCACCGTTGATAAAGATGTGTTGCGCGTCATACAGCATGCGCGTGCCCCGGTCTAAACACACACCGTGTTGCAGGCCGCGGGCAGATTCCCGCGGCTGGAACCAGACTGCCGCTGCGGGCTCGCTCAGGTGCTCACCCAAAGTGCGTGCCAGCATGTCTGGGTCGCGTAAAGCATTGTTGAGCGCATCCTGCGCAAATGCCTGAAGTGCAAGGGGAATTTGTGCCGGACAGTCGCTCGCCGACTGACCGGGGTCGCGGTAACGCTTAGGAAGGATAGATTGCGCGAGTTGTTCCGCCATACCCTGCAATAGAGCTTGCGCCAATTCCACTTGGTCGGGCGCGCGAAAGCCAATGGAATACGTCATGCATTCCCCCTGGGCTACGCCGTCGTGGGCATAACGCGGTGGCAAGTAGAGCATGTCGCCGGGCTCGAGCACAAACTCCTGCTCAGGCTGGAAATCCGCCAAAATCTTTAGCGGCATGTTTTCTTGCAATGCCAAATCTTTCTGGCGGCCGATACGCCAGCGCCTCTGCCCCTGGGCTTGCAATAAAAAAACGTCATAGCTGTCGAAATGCGGCCCCACGCCACCGCCGTCGCTGGCGTAACTGACCATGACATCGTCCAGGCGCGCATCCGGAACAAAGCGAAACTGCTCGCGTAGCGCCTGCATGCGCGCATCGATCAGGTCCACGCTCTGAACCAAGAGCGTCCAGCCCGGCCGCTTGAAGGGGGGTAGGCTACGCGGTGCAAATGGCCCATGGCGCAAGCGCCAAGGCTGCTTGGCCGAAGCTGCTTGCTGGATCACCACACGCGACTGCACGTCGTCGCGCGCCGCAAGATCACACAGCGCGCCGCGCGAAAGAAATGGTTGCATGCCCGGTATCGCCTGGCGGATGAGTAAGGGCTTCTTATGCCAATAGCGCTTCATAAACTGCGCCGGAGAAAGTCCGCCCAATAGCGGAAGTGGCTGATCAACTTGCATAAGTGGGTCCTAGCTAGGGGACGGGTAAATGGAAACTGCGACAATTGTCCGATGGAAATCACATCACACTGCGTCGTAGCGCTGACCTGGGTTTTAAGCGACACCCTGGGCGAGGAATTAGACGTTTTAGACGAGCCGGTTGAGTTTCTGGTCGGTGGCAAAGACTTGCTGCCCGCCATTGAAGAAGCACTGCAAGGGCACGAAGCCGGTGCTGCCGTGCAATTGCAAATCGAACCAGAGCTGGCCTTTGGTGACTTTAACGAGCAACTGCTCTTTCTGGAGCCCAGACACCTGTTCCCGGCGGAACTGGAAGTCGGACTAAGCATCGAAGGTTCAGCCTTACCTGACGGTTGCCACCCTGAAGCGCCGCGCGAGTCACTTTACACCGTCACTGATATTTATCCCGAACACGTGGTCTTGGACGCCAACCACCCACTGGCAGGCATCGCCATACGTTTACGCATGCGGGTCGAATCGGTGCGCGAAGCCAGCCAGGAGGAACTCCAGCGCGGTTCCACCGGCAGCGGCTTTTTCCGCATTGAAGCGATAGTCGATCCGGGAGACGAGCAGCGGATCTTGCACTAAGCGGGCCCTAGGCGGAGCAGTGGCATTGGCTGAGTTGGTGCTTTGACGGTCTATTTTTTACCGGTCGAGCCGTAGCCACCCTCTCCACGCTCGGATTCGGGGAAGGCATTAACGATATTGAATTGCGCCTGTACCACCGGTACGATGACCAACTGGGCGATGCGCTCCATAGGCTCGATCACGAAGGGCACGCTGCTGCGGTTCCAGGCACTGACCATGAGCTGCCCCTGGTAATCGCTGTCGATCAAACCCACTAAATTGCCCAGCACGATGCCGTGCTTATGGCCCAGCCCCGAGCGCGGCAGGATCAGGGCCGCGTAGGCCGGGTCTTTTAAATACACGGCCATGCCAGTAGGCACCAGTTGCCAGGCATTGGGCTGCAGCAGCAACGGCGCGTCCAAGCAGGCGCGCAAGTCCAAGCCGGCGCTGCCTGGTGTGGCATAGGCCGGAAACTGGTCTGTCAGGCGGGGATCCAGAATTTTGACGTCGATGTGCATAGGAACGAATCGAAAGGAAAGAAAGGATGTGCGCTTGGCGCTTCAAACGGCGGCAAGAGCAGGTAGGCGATTGGCAATTTCGGCGACCAGCATGCGCCCAAGCGCAAGTTTGGAATTACGCGGCATTTCCAAGGTGCCCTGGGCGTCGATCAAAAGCAAAGCATTGTCGTCCTGACCAAAAGTGGCCGGGCCGATATTTGCCACCAGCAAAGGCACCCCCTTACGCAACCGCTTGGCCGTGGCCTGGGCCTCCAAATCCTGGCTTTCAGCCGCAAAACCCACGCAATACAGCGCACCACTGCGGGCGCGCTCGGACGCGGCTATGGCTGAAAGAATGTCTGGGTTTTCCACAAAGGCTAGGCTGGGCACCTGGCCGTCGCCTTGCTTTTTGATTTTTTGCGCCTGCGCGCTGGTCGGCCGCCAGTCGGCCACGGCGGCGGTGGCGATAAACACATCGGCATGCTCTGCCTGTGCATGGCAGGCGACCTCCATGTCCTGCGCGGATCGGACGTTGATACGCTGCACACCGCGCGGCCCGTCCAGGTCGACGGGCCCCGCCACCAGAGTGACTAGCGCACCGGCGTCTCGCGCGGCGCGGGCCAGGGCAAAGCCCATTTTTCCGCTGGACAAATTGGTGATGCCGCGCACCGGGTCTATCGCTTCAAACGTAGGGCCGGCCGAGATGAGTACACGCCGCCCAGCCAGCACTTTAGGCTGGAAGTAAGCAATCAGGTCCTCGAGCAATTCATCGGGTTCGAGCATGCGTCCGTCGCCAATCTCACCGCATGCCTGATCGCCCTCGCCCACGCCCAGCACCAGCGCACCGTCGACACGCAATTGCGCGACATTGCGGCGCGTGGCCGGGTGCGCCCACATTTCGCGGTTCATAGCCGGGGCCAGTAGCAAGGGTACGCGCTCCAGCGGGCGCGCCAGGCACATCAGACTGAGCAAATCGTCAGTGCGGCCATGCAAAAGTTTGGCCATGAAATCGGCACTGCACGGCGCCACAAGAATCGCGTCGGCCTCGCGACTGAGGTTGATATGCGCCATATTGTTGGGTTCGCGCGGATCCCACTGGGATACATAAACCGCGCGATTGCTTAAGGCCTGCATGGTCACCGGTGTGATGAACTGGGCAGCCGCCTCGGTCATGACCACCTGCACCTGTGCGCCCGCTTTAACCAGCAGACGGCACAGATACGCCGCCTTGTAACAGGCAACCCCGCCGGTCAGTCCCAAAACTATGTGTTTACCATTCAAATCCATGCGCTGTCGCCCCTTTGTGCACCGCCGCCATAGCGGCAGCCGCGTCAAAGCGCAATGTAGCAGACACCTATAATCGCGCCTTACCAGCTACCTGAACCCCTGGGTTCGCACTCTGACATGACCAAATTTGTCTTCGTCACCGGCGGTGTAGTGTCTTCCCTAGGCAAGGGAATTGCATCGGCCTCGCTCGCCGCGCTTCTTGAGTCGCGGGGCCTGACAGTCACCCTTATCAAGCTGGACCCCTACCTCAATGTAGACCCGGGCACGATGTCGCCGCTGCAACATGGTGAGGTTTTTGTGACCGATGACGGCGCTGAAACCGACCTGGATCTGGGCCACTATGAGCGTTTTGTGGAAACGCGCATGCGCAAGTCCAACAACTTCACCACCGGGCAAATTTACAAAAGCGTACTCGACAAAGAACGCCGTGGCGACTACCTGGGCAAGACGGTGCAGGTGATTCCGCATGTGACCAACGAGATCCAAGAGTTCGTCAAACGCGGCGCCCGCCTGGGTGAGCCTGATGCGGTGGACGTGGCGATTGTGGAAATTGGCGGCACGGTAGGTGACATTGAGTCCCTGCCATTTTTGGAAGCCGTGCGCCAGATGAGCCTGCAAATGGGGCCCAACCACAGCGCTTTTGTGCACTTAAGTTACGTGCCCTGGATTGCTGCTGCCGGTGAGCTCAAAACCAAGCCCACCCAGCACACCGCCAAACAGTTGCGCGAAATCGGTATTCAGGCCGATGCCCTGGTATGCCGGGCAGACCGGCCTATTCCCGAGGAAGAGCGACAGAAAATTTCACTGTTTTCCAACGTGCCGGTATGGGGCGTGATCTCCATGTGGGATGTGGACACGATTTACAAAGTGCCCCGAATTTTGCATGAGCAAGGCCTGGACGGACTGATTTGCGACAAGCTGCGCCTGAACACCCCGCCGGCCAAGCTCCAGCGATGGGACGATTTGGTGTATGAAACCGAACACCCCGAAGGCGAAGTCGCCATCGCCATGGTCGGTAAGTACGTCGATTTATCAGACAGCTACAAGTCGCTCAATGAAGCGCTGCGCCATGCCGGTATGAAGAACCATGTGAAGGTAAAAATCCACTACATTGATTCAGAAACTATCAACGCGGACACTTTGTCCCAACTGGCTAAATTTGACGCGGTACTGGTGCCCGGTGGCTTTGGTAAGCGCGGTGTAGAAGGCAAAATCAGCGCGGCGCGCTTTGCCCGTGAAAACAAAGTGCCGTACCTGGGCATTTGCCTGGGCATGCAGGTGGCGACCATCGAATTTGCACGCCATGTGGCCGGCCTCACGGACGCGAACAGCACGGAATTCGACCCGGACAGCCCCAACCCGGTGATTGCGCTGATTAACGAATGGAAAGACAAAGACGGCACCATCCAAACCCGCGACCACAATTCTGATATGGGCGGCACCATGCGCCTGGGGGCGCAGAGTTCGGATGTCGCACAAAACACGATTGCGCATGAAATTTACGGCGACGTGGTCACTGAGCGCCACCGCCACCGTTACGAAGCCAATGTGCATTTCTTGGACCGCTTGCGCGCGGCGGGCCTGGTGATCTCGGCCCTCACCCAACGCGAACAATTGACCGAAATGGTGGAGCTGCCGCAAAGCGTACACCCCTGGTTTGTCGGCGTGCAATTCCACCCAGAGTTCAAATCCACCCCCTGGAACGGACATCCTTTGTTCAATGCTTTTATCAAAGCGGCGCTGGACCATCAGCGCGATGGCAAAAACCTCAAGGTGGCCGCGTGAAGCTCTGCGGCTTTGAGGTGGGGCTGCAGCAGCCCTTTTTCCTGATTGCCGGTCCTTGCGTGATCGAGTCCGAACAATTGCAAATGGACACGGCCGGTACGCTCAAAGATATCTGCGCGAACCTGGGTATTCCTTTTATTTTCAAAAGCAGCTTTGACAAGGCCAACCGCTCCAGCGGCAGCACCTTTCGCGGGCCGGGCATCGACAAGGGCCTGGAGATTTTGGCCAAAGTCAAGCACGAGCTGCTGGTGCCGGTGCTCACCGATATCCACAGCGAAGACCAAATCGCTCAGGTCAGCGCCGTGGTCGATGTGCTGCAAACACCAGCCTTTTTATGCCGCCAGACCGATTTCATACGCGCCGTGGCCCAATCGGGCAAACCGGTGAATATAAAAAAAGGCCAATTTTTGGCACCAGGCGACATGAAAAATGTCATCGACAAAGCGCGTGCGGCTGCGCGTGAAGCCGGGCTGGAGGAAGACAACTTCATGGCCTGCGAGCGCGGAGCTAGTTTTGGCTACAACAACCTGGTCAGCGATATGCGCAGCCTGGCCATCATGCGCGATACGCGCGCGCCGGTGGTGTTTGATGCCACCCATTCGGTGCAATTGCCCGGCGGCCAAGGCACCACCAGCGGCGGTCAGCGCGAGATGGTGCCGGTGCTGGCGCGCGCTGCAGTTGCGGTCGGTGTGGCCGGTTTGTTTATGGAAACGCACCCGAACCCGTCCCAAGCCATGAGCGACGGGCCTAACGCCGTTCCGCTGCACCATATGAAGGCTCTGCTGGAAACCTTGCTGGCCCTGGACACCGTGACCAAGCGCTCCGGCTTTCTTGAAAACAACTTCAACTAAGCGCGCTATGGCCTACGGATACATCATTGTGGATATGCAAATCAGCGACATGGAGCATTACAAGCAATACATGGCCTCGGCCCCCGAGACAGTGGCCCAGGCTGGCGGCGAGTACCTGGCACGTGGCGGGACAGTTGAAGTCATGGAAGGCCAATGGCAGCCCGCACGCATGGCCCTGCTACGCTTTCCCAGCTTTGCCGCCGCCCATGATTGGTACCACGGGGAAATGTATGCCCGCGCCCGCGCCAAGCGCGCTAGCGCCACGAAGTTTTTCAACATGGTTTTGCTAGAGGGCCTAGCCGCCCCGGTGTGACTTTTTTACAAGGAAGAAGATGAGCGCGATTGTGGATATTGTGGGTCGGGAGATTTTGGATAGCCGTGGGAACCCGACGGTCGAATGTGATGTGCTATTGGAGTCCGGCACCATGGGCCGCGCTGCGGTGCCCTCGGGCGCGTCTACCGGTTCGCGCGAAGCCATTGAGCTGCGCGACGGCGACAAACTGCGCTACCTGGGCAAAGGCGTACTCAAAGCCGTAGACCACATCAACAACGAAATTTCCGAAGCGATTTTGGGCTTAGATGCTTCCGAGCAAGCATTCCTGGACAAGACATTGATCGACTTGGACGGCACCGAAAACAAAAGCCGTCTAGGCGCAAACGCGATGCTGGCGGTGTCCATGGCGGTGGCCCGGGCAGCGGCGGAGGAAGCAGGCCTTCCGCTGTACCGTTACTTTGGTGGCATGGCGGCGGTGCAAATGCCTGTGCCCATGATGAACGTGGTCAACGGCGGCGCGCATGCCAATAACAACCTGGATTTGCAGGAGTTCATGATTATTCCCGTGGGTGCATCCACCTTCAAAGAGGCGCTGCGCCAAGGAGCCGAGGTGTTCCATGCGCTCAAGAAAATATTGCATGACAAAGGCATGAGTGTGGCTGTGGGCGATGAAGGCGGCTTTGCCCCTAATGTGCCAGGCCATGAAGCCGCTATCCAGATGATTTTGGAAGCCATCGAAAAAGCCGGCTATGTGGCAGGCGAGCAAATCGCCCTAGGCCTGGACTGCGCTGCCTCGGAGTTTTACAAAGACGGCAAATACGAACTCAGCGGCGAAGGCCTCAGCCTAGATGCGCAGCAATGGACCGATATGCTGGCCGCTTGGGTGGACAAATACCCCATCATCAGCATCGAGGACGGTATGGCCGAAGGCGACTGGGATGGCTGGAAACTGCTGACCGACCGCCTGGGCAAGAAAGTGCAAATCGTGGGTGACGACTTGTTTGTGACCAACACCAAGATTTTGAAAGAAGGCATCGACAAAGGCATTGCCAACTCGATTCTGATCAAGATCAACCAGATCGGCACCCTGACCGAAACTTTTGCGGCCATCGAAATGGCCAAGCGCGCGGGCTATACCGCCGTCATCAGCCACCGCTCGGGCGAGACCGAAGACACCACGATTGCCGATATCGCAGTGGGCACCAATGCGGGCCAGATCAAAACCGGCTCGCTCAGCCGCTCGGACCGTATGGCTAAATACAACCAGTTGCTGCGCATCGAAGAAGACTTGGGCGAAGTGGCGGTGTATCCAGGCCGCTCGGCGTTTTACAACCTGCGTTAAGGCCGCCCTTTTGCGATGAAGCTGCGCCTGGTTCCTGCTGGCTTGTTAGTGCTACTGCTGGTCTTGCAGGGGCAGCTGTGGTTCGGGCGCGGCAGCGTTCCCAACG
>Ga0187843_10001408_pt1 | contig 15204 bp, 14 predicted proteins | sample SpaLakP09_SKY_43_FD_134516 | JGI IMG/M metagenome (GOLD analysis project Ga0187843, IMG submission 134516) | Oligotrophic lake water microbial communities from Sparkling Lake, Wisconsin, USA - SP09_SKY_43 | ecosystem: Environmental > Aquatic > Freshwater > Lake | place: USA: Sparkling Lake... | reverse complement strand
TTTTTATTCGCCGCACTGTTCTTTTGATTAAGCCACTGCCCGTTATCGACATTTGGGCTTTCGTTTGGGTCGCCTTAATATTCCTTGCAATTGTTGTCGAATCCATCATTGAACCGATAACCTGGGAAATCAGGCTCTTGGGTGTGGCGGTCGGCGTATTTATAATCCTTTCACTTTCCAGAAGAATAGTTTTTGAAGCTTTTGATTTAATAAGAAAAATAAGCATTGCAGCATCATCAAAATAACTCATGAGTGCAACCTTCAAATACGATTGTATAAGAAATCGGTTCGACTATAGATTCTATTTTGAAAATCATAGTGATAGAAAATGAGAAACAACTCATTTAAATGCGCGATCTGTTCGAGCGCAAAAGCGCTGGAAATCCTTAAAATACACAATCCTGATCGCTTTGAGCGTAGTATCGGGATAAGTGACGCCAGATATGAGCGTTGCTGGGTCGAATGTTGTGACTGCGGCGTTGCGACCAACGTATTACCTTCCCTATACTCGGCAAAATTATCTGTGCTGCGCAGCGGCTATTACGAGGTCGACTTCATGGGCTCGGACATCGGCAAGAAGTACCGCCGAGTCATGTCCATGCCGGCCGGCCAATCAGACAACGCTGGACGTGTGGTCCGCGTTACGGACTTCATGCGCCGCTGGGCCGGGGCGCCCGCCCGACCCCGGGTCATGGACATAGGCGCGGGGACGGGCGTCTTCCTCTCCCGTTTGGTGGACCAGACGACAGGGGCGTGGCAGTACCTTGGTGTCGAGCCTGACCCCCGCGCGGCGGCCCACCTGCGGCAGTTGGATAAGTTTGCGGTGGTCGAGGCCATGTACCTCGGTCAGCCCGAGCTACGCGGATTCAACCTCGTAACCCTCAACAAGGTCTTGGAACATATTGAACAGCCCTTGCCTTTTCTTTTGCAGGTCGTCCAGAGTCTGGTGCCAGAGGACGGCTTGCTCTATGTGGAAGTGCCAGACAAATTGACAGCAAAGCTGCGCTTACCAGACGACAATATTCTCGGTGCACTGCACTGCCATCTATACGATCCGATGAGCCTGGGGCACCTTTTGCGTAAGGCGGGAATGGAATTGCTGAGCATTGATCGTATCGCAGAGCCTAGCGGGAAGTTGTCCGTATTTGCCTTTGCGTCGCCGACTGAGAGCGTTGTGAGAAAAGGGTTACCCCATGAACGATAAAGGTATCACTATCATTGCCGAGATCGGTTCGGTTCCCGATGGTTCATTCGGTAATGCTATTAAAGCTGTAGAGGCGGCGGCGAACTGTGGTGCGGATGTGGTCAAGTTCCAGACCCATATTGCTGAAGCTGAGACTTTGGCCGATGCGCCCATGCCCGCTTATTTCGAGGGCGAGCCTCGTTTCCAATACTTTCAGCGGACTGGGTTCTCTATTGATGAATGGAGGAAGTTAAAGGAAGCCTGCGCCACAAATGGGGCCAAATTCCTTTCTTCGCCGTTTTCTCTCGAAGCCGTGGACCTTCTGGAATCCGTTGGGGCGGACCTCTACAAGATTCCCTCGGGAGAGGTCAGCAACGTGCCGCTGTTGGAGCGGGTGGCGGCTACGGGCAAGTTGGTTTATCTGTCTTCTGGCATGAGCAACTGGGCTGAACTTGACGCCGCAGTGGCCGTGCTGCGCAAGGGCGGTCAGCTCATATTGATGCAATGTTCATCAGCATATCCTTGCGCACCAGAGCGTGTTGGACTCAACGTGATGCTTGAAATGCAGAAGCGTTATGGGCTACCTGTTGGACTATCCGACCACACGCTCGGCCAAGCAGCCTGCATTTCTGCGGTTGCTTTAGGCGCCAGGGTGATAGAAAAGCATTTCACCTTCTCGCGTCTGATGTACGGCAGCGACGCGCGGCACAGCATGGAGCCGGATGAGTTCAAGGCCTTCTGCTCCCACGTCAAGGAGGCCGCGATCATCCGCGCAAACCCGGTCGACAAGGATGACCTGCAGGACTATCGCGATATGAAGCGCATCTTCGAGAAAAGCGTAGTGACCGCTCGTGCGGTTCAGGCGGGGCAGTCCTTGGAGGCTGCAGACATCGCCTTCAAGAAACCTGGCGATGGCATCCCCGCCGCCCGTCGCACCGAGTTGCTGGGCCGGCAGGTGCGCCACGCCCTGGCGCCCGACCACAAGATTACCTGGGAAGACCTTAAGTGAAAACCCTCGAACCCCAACGTTTTTGCGCTGGGCGAATTTCACCATACAACTGCTTTGCTGCCAACAGCCAAAAGGGGGTGCATCAATGAGGAATCAGATTAAGGACATTAAACTTCTAAGGAGATTATCATTTCTCTTAAAAAAATATAAATTTATACAAAAATTACCGGGTCTGGCAACTTTTGCATTTGGGAATCACACAGTTATCGGCGATGGTGAATTCTACTTTAACTGTGTACTCAAAGAAATGGGCAAACGCCCGAAGAATAGTTTGGATTATTATTCTGAGGAATTACTGAGTAATAGTAATTTGAAAAATGCATATTTAGAAGCAGTAGAAAACGGTCTAATACCAAATAAATATCCCAAATATGAAGATAGGATAACACGGAACCCTGCGAATGTGGTGAATTATTATGCTCTTATTCGAGAAATTCAACCTAATATAATTGTTGAAACTGGAACCGCATCGGGATCGATGACTTCTTGGGTTTTGGCAGCTCTATCGATGAATTTAGGCGGCAAGCTAATCTCGATCGACATACCACCTCAAAAGGGCAAACTCACTATGGACATGGGGATAGATAAGGATCGAATAGGGTTTTTAATTCCGAGAAGTTTTCATCATTTTTGGGATTATCGCATTGGGGATGCTAAAATACTCCTTCCAAAGACTCTCGCAGATTACAATGTAGACGTTTTTATACACGATAGTCTGCATACCCGAACCCATATGCTATTTGAGTTTAACGTTGCTCGTACGCTTCTTCGTCACGGTGCTGTGATTATGTCTGATGATATTCTTTGGAACAAAGCATGGTTAAGCTTTCTCAATTCACACAACCTACGAGGTTTCAGTTGCCAGAGCAATCCCAATCTCGGTTTTGCTGTAAATGTGTTTGAGGAGTTCGAATTAAACGTTGGCACGGGTATCGTTTCAATAACATAACCATAGAGCAATTCGTTTCAATGAAAAAGATTTGTGTCGTCATAGGGTCGCGGGCCAATTACAGCAGTATTAAATCCGCGATGCGCGCGATCCAGAACCACCCGGACCTGGAGCTTCAACTCATTGTCGGGGCCTCGGCCATTTTGGACCGTTATGGCGCCGTGATCAACCTCATCGAGAAGGACGGTTTCACCCCTTCGGCCCGCGTCCATATGCTGATCGAGGGTGAGACACCCGCTACCATGGCTAAGTCTACGGGTCTGGGCCTGCTGGAGTTGCCAACCCTCTTTGGGCAGATGAAACCCGATGTGGTACTGACGGTCGGTGACCGCTTCGAGACCATGGCCACCACGCTAGCTGCGGCCTATATGAATATTCCGGTGGCTCACACCATGGGCGGTGAAGTCAGCGGCACCATCGATGAAAGCATTCGCCACGCTGTCACCAAGTTTGCCCACATCCATTTCCCGGCCTGTGAAGGTGCGCGCGAGCGCATCATCCGCCTGGGCGAGCTACCCAAGCATGTGCACATGGTGGGCTGTCCGCGCATCGACCTCGTGGCGGATATCCTGAGCGCACCCGAGATCTCGCTCGAGTCCACGCTGTTTGACAAGGGCGTCGGAGAGAAGCTGAACTTCGATCAACCCTTTGTGCTGGTGTCCCAACATCCCGTCACCACTGAGTATGGCGCAGGCGAGGCGCAGATCACCATGACGCTGCAGGCCGTGCGCGACCTAGAACTGCCCGCTATAGTACTATGGCCCAACGCGGATGCGGGATCGGACGACATCGCCCGTGGAATCCGCAAGTGGCGCGAGCGAAAGCTGGACCGGCACATGCACTTTTTCAAGAATCTATCGATCGAGACCTATGTGCGCCTGATGCGCAAGACGGCGTGTCTCGTCGGCAATTCCAGCAGCGGCATTAGGGAAGGGGCCTTTATAGGCACGCCAGTGGTCAACATCGGGACCCGGCAGAACGCCCGCGACCGCGGCAGGAACGTGCTGGACGTGCCTTATGGACGGGACGAGATCAAGGCGGCCATAGCCCGCCAAGTCGGCCATGGACCATACACCATGGAACCCATCTATGGCGATGGCCGTGCGGGTCAGCGCATTGCCGACATCCTTTCCACCGAGGTGGTCGATGTACAGAAATGCATCACCTATTGAAGCTGGGTGGTTGAGGTATGAGCATTGTCGCGGTCATCCCGGCGCGGGCTGGATCCAAGGGTATCCCCCGCAAGAACCTAGTGCGGATCGCTGGTCGGCCGCTGATCGCCTATGCCATCGAGGCCGCGCGGAAAGCCACCTCTGTCGACCGTGTGATAGTTTCCACTGACGATAATGAAATTGCCGATGTCGCGCGTGAACTGTGGGCGCAAGTGCCTTTCCTGCGCCCCGCCGAACTGGCCAATGACGCTGCACCCATGCTGGGGGTGATGAGGCATGCGCTGGCATGGCTGGAGTCCCAGGGCGTGGCGGTGGAGGCGCTGGTTCTGCTGCAGCCCACCTCGCCGTTGCGCACGGGCCGCCATGTCGAAGAGGCCATCGCACTCTTCCGGTCGGCCCCTGCTAGCAGTGTCGTCAGTGTGGTGGAGGTGCCGCACCAGTTCAACCCGGTTTCGGTGATGAAACTGTCTGCTCAGGGGACTCTCGTTCCCTTTCTTGGGGATCAGGTCATCGCCATCAGAAGGCAAGACAAGCCCAACGCTTATGCCCGCAATGGGCCGGCGGTGCTTATCAGTCATCCAGACACGCTTCGTTCCGGACAACTCTATGGGGCAAGTTGCCTGCCCTATCTCATGTCGGAAGAAGATTCTTTGGACATCGATACCCCGCAAGATCTGCTTCTGGCCGAGCAAGCTTTGCTGGACCGGAACCACTAAGTAGAAGGCATACTGGACCATCTCAAACACTTGGTTTTGGCTTCAACCGGTCTACGTGCGCCCTTAATGCTGCTGCGCAAGCTCTGGCGCGATCGGAGGCATATCAGGGGTATTCTAAGCGATTTGCTTGAGACACATCGTGCTGCTGGTTTTCTGCGGCGGGCCCCGGTAAAGGGCGTTGGACGGACGCTGAATCTATATGCTGTTGATGACGATTCCATCTATGGACTGAAGCTGATGGCGTTCATCAGCCAGGCGCTGCGTTTGCGTGGCTGGCAGATCCAGGTGGTGTTGCGTAACCGGTCCATGATGTTGGGGCGAGCCTATTTCCGGGCTTTCGGCATCCGTCGCTTTGTCTATCTGGAGGACCATCGTCTCGCCGACGACGAGCGCGCACTGTGCCGGCGCAAGGCGCAGGAGTTCCTAGACGGGCCGCTGAGCGTGCAACGCATCAAGGCCTGGACCTTCGAGGGCTGCTGGATCGGCCCGCAAATCATTTCGACGCTGTCGCGCATCCAGCTTGAAGGCAGCGTGGACTTCGCGAATCCGAAAGCCCGGCGCCGCTTGCAGGAAATGCTAGTGCCAACCTTGCAACAGGTGTTGAGGGCTCGCAAACTCTTCGAACAGCACCCTGCGGATCTAGCCCTGACGAACGAGGCCAACTATACAGTTTTCGGTCCCCTAGTGGATGTGGCCATAGGCTGTGGCTGCAACGTCATCCAAGCGATCCAGCCGTGGAAAGACGACGCACTGACGTTCCGGCGCTTGACCTCCGTCACTCGGCGTGAACACCCCTCTTCGGTTGCCCGGGAGACGCTGGATCTTCTGGTGCGGCGGCCCTGGACAGACCGCGAACAGCAGGCGCTGAATCAGATGTTCGCGGACCGTTATGGCGGGCGCTGGTTCCTGCAGGAGCGCAACCAGCGCAACACCCGTCGTTACACGCCGGGCGAACTGATGCAGCGATTCCGGCTTGATTCTGCCAAGCCCACGGTGGTGGTGTTTTCGCAAGTCCTGTGGGATGCCAATCTTTTCTATGGCGATGATCTATTTGAAGATTACGGTGAGTGGTTTGTCGAAACCGTCCGGGCGGCTTGTGCCAACCCGGCCCTGAACTGGCTCATTAAGCTGCATCCAGCCAACGTCTGGAAGCGCAAGTACGAGGGCGTCACGCGGGCGTATGCGGAGCGGGTGCTGATCGACCAGGCCATCGGTAAGCTGCCTCCGCACGTCACACTCATTGCCGCCGACGACGATATCAGCACGCTTTCGTTGTTCGAGTCCATCGACTATGGTGTTACGGTGCGCGGTACATCGGGCATGGAGCTGGCGTGCTTCGGCAAGCCCTGTGTCACGGCTGGTACAGGGCGGTATTCGGGGCTGGGATTTACGCTGGACAGCAAGAACCGTGAGCAGTACCTGCTGCGTCTGGCGAGTCTGCACAACCAGCATGCCATGAGTGAGGAGGAAACGCTGCGCGCCAAGTGGCATGCCTACGCGGCTTTCGCGCTCCGGCCTTGGCAAATGCTAAGTGCGCGCGCTCGGTTTATCTATCTCGAACAAGGACGTAGTCCGCTCGATCACAACCTTGAGCTTACTGTTAAAACTCTAGATCAGTTGGCTTTAAATTTTGACTTGAAGGTCTGGGGAGACTGGGCTGCCGGAGCTGACATCGATTTCATTCGGCCTGAAGGCTCGACGCAAACGAAGTGATACGGGTGAATAAGCTGACACGACAGAGATACTAGGGAATCCGATGAACTATGCTGATAATTTTGACCTGCAATGGAACACGTTTAAGCAGACGCAACTAGACAGTTATACGGGACTTGATAAAAATGCAAAAAATCTCTATCGCTCGACTAAATGGTTAAAGGATGAGCTGAACGGAAAGTCCGTGCTTGAGGCAGGTTGCGGCCCTGGAAAATACACGGAAGTCCTATTAGACAGTGGGGCGCGAGTAACTGCTTTTGATCTCACGACAGCAGTGTTCGTCAACCGTGATCAGAACTCCAGTAAGGGCGATCTCTACTGTTTTCAGGCTGACATCTATCACCTTCCGGATATCGGAGTTTTTGACTATGTCTTTTGCTATGGAGTTCTTCAGCATTGTCCTGATCCGGATCTTGCCTACAAGAAGATATTCGAGAAGTTAAAACCCGGCGGGAGGATATCGATCGACTTTTATACGAACCCTAAGATTCCAACGCCTTGGACAACTCCGAAGTACTTCTGGAGACGTTGGTCGACAAAAATCCCTCCAACATTCCTGCTGAGAATTATCAGGAGCTATATGCCATTCTGGCTTCCTATTGATACCGCAATTCGTTTGATCCCGAAATTTGGCCCCTTGTTACTTGGGATCATCCGGATTCCGTGCTGGAATTATTTGGATATTTTGAAACATGGATTGCGTATGAAGCCTCTCTGCAAAGCTATTTACGAGTGGTACCAATGGGCTGTCATGGATACGTTTGATGCGCTCGGCGCGAAATATGACTACCCAAAAACACTTGGTGAGGTTCGGAGAATGGTCAGCATGGATGGCGCAATTGATGTGGAAGTTTTCTATGGTAGTAACGGAATTGTTGCAAACGCGATGAGGCGCACTTAGTTGATGGTTTGCTTAAGTGCATACGGCTACTAGGCAAGTGAACAATGAAGATCGTTCACCTGAGTCACACTGACAATGGTGCGGGAGCTGGTCGGGCTGCCTACCGCATCCATTCGGCACTGCGCGATTTGGGCGCGGACTCGCGCATGCTCGTTAGCCAAAAGCGCACAGCCGATCCCTCGGTGCAAACCATGTCCGGCTCCGGCCTTGTGCACTGGCGGGTCCGTGTGGCCGAGTACCTGGAGGCCCGGGCCGGGCGCGCGCTGGCGCGGGACGCCTCGTTTTTCCTGTCGCCAGCACGTCACGGCTATTTCCACCCGGCGCGCGCCGCAGTGGTGCGCGAGGCCGATATCGTGGCCACCTACTGGATCAACGGTGCCTTTATTTCGCCGGAGAGTCTTGCGGCAATCAACAAGCCCCTGGTGTGGCGGCTGTCCGATGTCTGGCCTTTCACCGGCGGCTGCCACTACCCCGGGACTTGTGAACGCTTTGAAAGTCAGTGCGGCGACTGCCCCCAGCTGCGCCAGCCCGGGCCGAAGGATGCCTCAAATCGCCTCTGGCTGCGCAAGAAGAACGCTTGGCATGCGCTGGATCTAACGGTAGTCGCTCCGAGCTACTGGATGGCCGGGTTGGCACGACGCAGTTCGCTGTTTGCCGACCGGCGCGTCGAGGTCATCCCGACCGGGGTTGACCTCGAGCGTTATCGCCCGGGGGACCGCTGGGCGGCTCGGGCCCGCTGGGGCTTGCCGCAGGACCGCCTCCTGATCCTGTTTAGCGCCATGAGTCCCACGGACGGCGTGCGCAAAGGTTACTGGGAACTCCGGAGCGCGCTGGAGCTTGTGGCGCAAAGCCCGCTGGCGTCGCGCATCCAGGCGGTGGTGTTTGGTAGCGACGTCCCCCTACCGGCTGATCTATTGCCTATCCCTGCCGTGTCATTGGGGCGCTTGCAGGGTGACGAGGCTCTGGCGGCGGCTTACAACTGCGCTGATTTGGTGGTCGTACCTTCCCTGGAGGATAATCTGCCTAACGTCGCGCTGGAAGCCATCGCCTGTGGCGCGCCGGTGGTGGCCTTCGATGTTTGCGGGATGCCGGACATTGTCATGGATGGCTGGAACGGACGGCTGGTTGCCAAGAGCGATCCAGAAAATTTGGGGCGGGCGATTGTGGAGATGCTGGTAGGCAACCAGTCATTGCTGGCAATGCGCTTTAACGCCCGCAGTCATGCCGAGGAAAATTTCTCGTTGTCGGAGCAGGCGCGCAGCTATCTGCGCCTCTATGAACAAGTCCTCGCGGGTCATCGCCATGATGCCAATTAGAGAGAGATCCAACAGTTCGACAGTGGCGCTCATCTCCGTGATCACTGTTTGCTACAACAGCGCGCTCACGATACGGCGAACCATAGAGAGCGTGGCAAGCCAGAAATATGCGAATATCGAGCACATCATTATCGATGGGGGTTCCACCGACGCGACAATGTCGATCGTGGAAGAGCATTCCCGAACCGTGTCTAAGATCGTCAGCGAACCGGACGAAGGCATCTACGATGCGATGAACAAGGGCGTGAGCATGGCTACCGGGCAGTGGATCCACGTGCTCAACTCCGACGACTACTACCCGGCACCGGATGTCCTAAGCGCGGCCGTGCCGATGCTTGATCCGGAACGTACCAACTATTTCAAGATGTGGCGGGAGTACGAAGACGGGCGACGCGGATTGCAGGACTGGGACTACAGCCGCTGGCGGCTGTACGTTTCCGCCTTCTTGCCGCATCCCGCCTTGATTGTTTTGAGGCGTCAGTACGAAGTGGCCGGCCTGTACGACACCCGCTACCGAATCGCTGCCGACCATGATATGATCTTGCGACTGACAGCCCGTTGGCCGGGCGTGAAACACGACCTAGCGCTGGCAGTCATGAAGCAGGGAGGAGCGTCAGCCCTACACTTGGAGACGTCGTTGCGGGAGTTTCGTTCGGTTACGGAGCGACATGGCCTTCCGCGGGCGGTTGCTGCTGGCATATACCAGTTCAAAAAACGATGGTGGAAGATGAAAACATGAATAAACAAATTATGCTGGATGATCTGGATCAAAACAGTCGGGCAATCCTCGAAGGGGTGGTCCGGCGTGTGACATTCCGGCCCGAAACAATCATCGGGCAATCGGTGATCGATGTCGGTTGCGGCGAGGGCCGGTTGCTCGAACGGCTGCTCCAGGGGGGGGTACAACAGCTGGCTGGCATCGGCTGGGCCGCCCGCATGCAGACCGGTGTCGCTATTTTCAACGGCGTCGATCTTTGTCAATCAGGCTGGGCTGCGCGTCTTGATGGACGCGTATATGATTGGGTAGTCTCCACCGAAGTGCTTGAGCACCTCGTTAATCCTTACCAATACCTCAAAGAGGTAAGACAGTTGGTTTCACCGAAAGGAAAATTAGTTCTTACTTTTCCTAATGTCCATAATCTCAGAAGCATTATTGGTTACGCGTTAAAAGGGCGCTTTTCTGGTTTTTTTGGCCCAAATTTTAATCAGAATCATCCACTGCACGATCAGCACATTTTCATTCCCAATATGCACTTAGTGCGATATCTACTATATCTTGCCGGATTCACAGATTTGAAAATTAGTTATTTAAATGGCATTGGGCGGCTGTTCTCTCAGACAACTTTGCTGGAAGCGACGCCGTGTGCACCGATTCAACTGCCGGAATGAGGTGCCGCTGACGAACGGATCCGACCGCCGCGGTTTTATCCCGGGCAGATAAGGAACTTTATGGAAATAACAACTGGATGGCGTCAGATTCTCTCGCATCCGCTGGCATACGACCTGATGCAGCGTTGTATCGGTGGATATTCTTTCAAACGCCGCTTTTTGTCCTCACACTTTGGTGAAGCGGAGAACCAAACGGTCCTCGAGCTGGGGTGCGGGACCGGGTTTGCTGCCGGCTGCCTACCCAAGGCAATTTATACAGGAATTGATATCAGTGAAAAGTACATTGCGGCTGCGCGGCAGGGGGCACTGCCGCGCGCGGAGTTTCTGGTTTGTGATTGTGTGCATCCCACAGCCTTGGCTGGGCGGAAATTCGACTGGATTCTTTCAAACGGCCTGATGCACCACTTGATGTACGAGCAGTGTTGCACCCTGTTGGCCGGAAGCGCGCGCCTGTTGAAAGCCGGTGGAAAACTTGTAGGGATGGAGCCGGTTTGGCGGGATGAACCAGGCACCGTGGAGCGGTTTATCATGAACCAGGATCGGGGAAGAAACATTCTCACGATGGAGAATTGGCAGGCGCTATTTGCACGGTCGTTTAAAACCGTCCGAGTCAAGGTGCTGAGCGACAGTCTAAGGATTCCTTATTCCCAAATCGTTTTTGAATGTGGAGAGCCCCTGACCGGATCGGCATGAAAAGACGTCTGATAGCGATGGCCGCCTTTCTCCTGCCGTTGGTGGCGGTCGTGGCAGTGGATATTTGGGGGCTTGACCGCCGGTATTACCACCATTTTGGAGACTATTGCACGCTGTTCGGTCTTGGGCTGGGGTGGCTGGACAGTATGCCCTATGTCAATTTCCCGTGGCCGCTTTGGGGTTTGGGGCAATTTTCTGCGCTGGCAGCTGTAATGGGTGGTTTACAACCGGAGGATTTGTTTCTGTTCAATCTGATTTGGGTTGGATTGAACCTATTTTCGGCAGGCTTGGCGGCCTGGATCACGGCGCGGCTCATTGAAGAGGCGCAAGCATCCTCCTGGGTGTCTGTGATTTTCGGAAGCGTGCTTTTCACCTTCCCGACGATCTCAACAGGTTGGATACATTCGAATCCGTATTTTGTGCTGATCGTGCTTTCTGGCCCAGCCTCCGTGGTGGTGTTGCGTCAGCTCTTAGGGTTCGGAAGGCCGGCTGGGCTGTGCCGATATGAATGGGTCGCCCTTTTTGCGCTGGGCTATATTGTGGCTAATAATTTTGCAGGAGGGATTCTTATAATCGGCTTTGTTGCTGCCGTGTTGCTCCTGAAGCCCCTGCGTCTGCTTACAGGACAGCAGCTTTCTGAAAATATCGAAAGGGGCAGTATACTGGACGTGCTCTTCGTCCTGCTGGGCGCTCTAGCACTGGTAAGCATGGGGGGATATTTCCAGGTACAGAGCGTGTCTGTGGGTCACGCTACAGGGTTATATCTCCTGTTCGCACTCGGGCTTGCTCTCGCGGTGCGGAGAAGCCTTTTCTCCAGAGCCGAGAAATCGGTTGGGGTGGGGGTTCTTGTGGGGTGGCTAGCGGGAGTGAATGTTTTGGTTCTTCAGTACGGCCGTGCGGCCAAGATTGCGATGACTACCGCCTCTGCCCCAACCGCATTTCAGCTTTTCGCGCCGTGGCCGCACATCGACTGGGCAGGCTTGGGAGCCGGTACGCACTGGTTTCTGTTTTTGTTGCTGGCCTACGCTATCGGGGTGCTTTCTCTTTTTGCAGGCGCGGTGCGCGTGCGCTCCGTACATGCCATGATGTTAATCGGCTGTGGTATATTCGTGCTAGTTGTCTTATATCTGAATGGCCTGGTCGCTCAGGCGCATTGGGTCTTTCCGCTGGGGCATAATAATCTCAGGTTTGGCGTCAACTACCGCTATTTGTGGGTTTCTGCTGCTGCGGTCTATGCGGCGATTTTCATCCTTTTCGTTTGCTGCAAAAATCGGATCATTATCGGTGCGTTTGTTTCTTTAGTGCTAGTCGGTGCGACTTTCGCTTTCAACCAGGCAGTGCGTAGCAAGGCCGTGATTGTAGCGGCGATCGATCAGGATTGTCGGGTTTTGGACAAACTCATCGACGAACACCTCAAAGCGTCCCCAGAAAACCTGGTACTGGTGGCCAATGCAATTTTCCCCAATCGGGCAAACCTACTTTATGCCTATCACAATGCACGAGTCGGGATCGGTCATATTAAGCGGGATCGCCTGCAGAATGGTCGCATTCGCTACATCGGTCGGTACGGTGGTGGGATGTGGCAGTCGCCATTTGCAATCATGAAGGAAACGAATGTCGGCAATGACGCCATCTTGGTGATAGCTGAAGCCGCGGACAAATACCCTGATGGGCTTATGACCACACACTCCTTGCCAAATACCCTAACGTTGGTTTTGAAACTCACGCCACCGCCTTTTTAAGATCACTGCATGACAACTACAGACTGGCGGGAAAAACTGGGACCCCTGGCACCGCGAGCGTCCGTACTTGTCCCTTGCTATAACGAGGCCGACGCGTTGCCCTTGTTGGTTGAACAAGTCCGGAAGCATTTCTCCGAGAGATTTGGCAAAAAATGGGAGATGGTTTTGGTGGACGATGGGAGCATGGATGGTACCACCGAGCAGATCCGCTTGCTCTGTGCGACCAATCCGCGGATCAAGGGCGTAATCCTGAGCCGGAACTTCGGCCACCAGCCTGCCGTCTCGGCTGGCCTGCAGGAGTGCAGCGGTCATATGGTCGGAATTGTCGACTGCGACCTCCAGGATCCGATTGAGATTCTGATGGAACTCTATCAACAGGTGGAAATGGAGGGCTACGACGTGGCTTTTGGCGTGCGTGCTCGTCGCGAAGGACCGCTCTTCCTGCGGTTTTTGTACCGCACCTTTTACCGGCTGATCGCGGCTTTTTCCGATCACCCGTGGCAGCTGGATTCGGGCGATTTTTGCGTGATGAACGCGAAGGCGGTTCGGCTTATCGGAAGTTTGCCCGAGAAAGTGAGAATGCTTCGCGGGTTACGCTCGTGGATCGGGCTGAAGCAGATTGGTCTTCCTTACGACCGTCCCCGCCGTATCGCGGGAAAATCAAAGTACAATCTTTGGCGGCTCACGGGGCTCGGGTTAAATGCCTTTGTGGGTTTTAGTTCGTTGCCGTTGCGTCTTGCATCAGCCTGTGGCGTGCTTTCGGGCATCGTAGCGGTGGGCTTGGCATTTCTGTTTCTGGCGAACCGCTTGTTCCCCGAATTGTTTCCGTGGGGCTACTCCCTGCGAGCCAATCCAGGCGTTGCGACGCTTGCGATCCTGATGACCCTTATCGGCAGCATCATCCTGATTTGCCTTGGCGTCATCGGCGAATATGTGAACCTTTTGGTCAAGGAAATCAAGGGTCGACCCGGCGTGATAGTGGCGGAAGTCATCCACAACAAGGCAAAGCCGCGAGCGTGATTGAGGGAAGGCCGGGGGTGGAAATAATCTCTCAACCGCAAAGCGTGTCGATGGGGGAGGAGTGGTTCTCCATAGCAACTTTGGATCATTTCTGGATCAGCCGCCGCTATGACGTTCTGCGCAGGCTGACGGCGAGCTTGTCGGGTCATGGGCGCAGGTATGTCGATGTGGGCTGTGGATATGGACTGCTGCAAGGCGCGCTGGTGCGGGACTACGGTTGCCAGGTCGACGGCTGCGACTTGAATATGGATGCGCTTCTTAAAAACCAAAGTAACCAGCAGTGCTACCATTACGACATTCTGGAAGGGCGACCGGGGTTTCTTGAAAAATATGATGGGGTTTTTGCACTGGATGTGTTGGAACACATCGCTGATGAAACGGCATTTATGGAGGCGTTGTTCGCGATGGCGAAACCGGGTGGGTTTGTCTGTCTCAATGTGCCGGCCCTGATGTTTCTTTACAGTGACTATGATCGTCGCGTGGGTCATCACCGCCGCTATAGCATCGCCGATATCCGGCGGCTTGCGCAGAAACTCGGTGCTTCTATTCAGGCATGGAGTTATTGGGGGCTGCCGCTGATTCCGTTGGCCGTGGTTCGCAAGCAGGTCCTTAAATTCGTTGCCGACGAAAATAAAATCAAGGCTGGCTTCAAGCCCCCTGGACGATTGGGGAATTCTCTACTCCGTGCTGCTTGCGCCCTGGAGAAAATTCCCAATCACACAGTGGGTGCTTCCCTACTGGTGGTGCTTAAGCGTTCATGAATCTGCGGGAAGCGTCCAGTCCTTAAGTCAAAACCATCGCGGGCTCAGCCCAAAGACCACAGAGAGTTCGCCTTGAGATGATTGCTTTATCCTCAAATGCTAGGGTTCTCCATGTCATGCGTACTTACGGTGCCCATGGCGGAGAACAGCAAATGGCGCAATATTTTGCCTGTGAGCCCCGCGGCGGGGTGGCGGAGGCTTTTGCGTTCGTTTATCGTGATCCTGAATGTGCACGCCTCTTTGCCACACGCGCGCCAGCGCTTGAGCAGATTGATCTTTGGGGCCAGCCCTTGAGGACGGGACGGGCTTGGGCCGAGCTTTTGACGCTGGTGCCCAGGCTGCCGATCCTACAAGCGCGACTTTTTTTGATGGTGAGGCTTCGGCGGATGGAGCTTGTTGTTACACACGGATTTCAAGCAGCTTTAGTTGTCTGGCCGGTCGCGATGATCTTCCGCAGAATACGGTGGGTATACGTTCATCGCATAACCAAGTCAAAAAGAGGCGGCAATTTCTTGTTTCGCCTGCTCTACATGCCTTTTCATGCGGTCGCCGGCAACTCGTGTGCGGTGACGGCTTCGCTGGTTTCATTTGTTTCGGCACGCCGACTTTTTACCCTGGAAAATGGGCTGGACTGGCGTCG
>Ga0187843_10001406_pt1 | contig 15225 bp, 29 predicted proteins | sample SpaLakP09_SKY_43_FD_134516 | JGI IMG/M metagenome (GOLD analysis project Ga0187843, IMG submission 134516) | Oligotrophic lake water microbial communities from Sparkling Lake, Wisconsin, USA - SP09_SKY_43 | ecosystem: Environmental > Aquatic > Freshwater > Lake | place: USA: Sparkling Lake... | reverse complement strand
CGTGGAAATGGTAATGCCGGGTGACAACGTGGAAATCACCGTAGAACTGATCGCTCCGATCGCTATGGAAGAAGGTCTGCGTTTCGCCATCCGTGAAGGCGGCCGTACTGTTGGCGCCGGCGTTGTTGCCAAAATCATCGCCTAATCGGAGCAGATAATATGCAAAGCCAGAAAATCCGCATCCGCCTGAAGGCCTTCGATTACAACCTGATCGATCGCTCCGCCCAGGAAATCGTTGAAACCGCCAAGCGTACCGGTGCTGTTGTTAAGGGCCCGGTTCCGCTGCCGACCAAAATCGAGCGTTTCAACGTACTGCGTTCCCCGCACGTGAACAAGACTTCCCGCGATCAGCTGGAAATCCGCACTCACCTGCGTCTGATGGACATCGTGGATCCGACCGACAAGACTGTTGATGCTCTGATGAAGCTCGACCTGCCGGCCGGTGTGGATGTGGAAATCAAGCTGCAGTAATTGCTGGAAGCCTGGTAATTGTGAGCTAAGTGCTTGCGATTGCTAATTTTCTTGTGATACATTAGCGGACTCGCAATTTTGCGAGTCCGCTTTTGTTTTTGTATGCCGGTCAATCGTAATCGGCGCCTGCAAAAGGAAATAAACATGAGTTTAGGTCTTGTCGGTCGCAAAGTCGGCATGACCCGCATTTTTGCTGAAGACGGTGCATCCGTCCCGGTAACTGTGCTGGACATGTCTGCTAATCGCGTCACGCAAATCAAAACCGCTGAAGTTGATGGCTACTCCGCCGTTCAAGTAACCTTCGGCACCCGTAAGGCAAACCGCGTTAATAAGGCGGCTGCCGGTCACTTCGCTAAAGCTGGCGTTGAAGCAGGTCTGGGTCTGAACGAATTCGTTCTGTCCGCAGAAGCTCTCTCCACCCTGAAGCCGGGTGATGCATTGTCCGTTGAAATCTTTGCCGTAGGCCAGCTGGTTGATGTAACCGGTACCTCCAAGGGTAAGGGCTTCTCCGGTGTGATCAAGCGTCACAACTTCTCTTCCAACCGTGCTTCCCATGGTAACTCGCGTTCGCATAACACGCCGGGTTCCATCGGTCAGGCTCAGGATCCGGGTCGTATTTTCCCGGGTAAGCGCATGGCTGGTCAGTACGGCAACGTCAAGAGCACTGTTCAGTGCCTGGAAGTTGTTCGTGTTGATGCCGAGCGTCAGCTGCTTCTGGTTAAGGGTGCCGTTCCTGGCGCCAAGAACGGCGACGTAGTCGTTCGTCCTAGCGTGAAGGCAGGTGCGTGATGGAATTGAAAGTAATCAATAGCCAAGGTCAGGCTGCTGGCAGCCTGCAGGCATCCGAGACTCTGTTCGGTCGCGAATACAACGAAGCTCTGGTTCACCAGGTTGTGACTGCATTCCTGGCGAATGCACGCAGCGGTAACCGTGCTCAGCTGACTCGTGCTGAAGTACACCACTCCACCAAGAAGCCGTTCAAGCAGAAGGGTACTGGTAACGCACGTGCCGGTATGACTTCTACTCCGAACCGTCGCGGTGGTGGTCGTGCTTTCCCGAACAGCCCGGACGAGAATTTCTCGCAGAAGGTTAACCGCAAGATGTTCCGCGCTGGTATGGCAGCTATCCTGTCCCAGCTGGTTCGCGACGAACGTCTGGTAGTGGTTGATTCGCTGTCGGTTGAATCGCCGAAAACCAAGGAATTCGTAGGTGTGGTTAAGTCCATGGGTCTGGAACAGGCTCTGTTCATTACCCGTGAACTGGACGAAAACCTCTATCTGTCTTCGCGCAATCTGCCGAACGTGCTGGTGATCGAAGCACAACAAGCTGACCCGTACAGCCTGCTGCGTTTCAAGAAGATCGTCATCACTCGTGAGGCGGTGCAGCATCTGGAGGAGCAGTGGGCATGAATCAAGAACGTCTGTTGCAAGTAATTCTGGCCCCGGTTGTTTCCGAAAAGAGCACCATGGTTGCTGAGAAGCATCAGCAAGTTGTATTCCGTGTTGCTACCGATGCTACCAAGCCGGAGATCAAGGCTGCGGTTGAAATGCTGTTCAACGTAAAAGTTGAAGGCGTATCCACCGTTAACGTCAAGGGCAAAGTTAAACGCTTTGGCCGTACCTTTGGCCGTCGTAAAGACTGGAAAAAGGCTTACGTTAGCCTGGTTCAGGGTCAGGAAATCGATCTGACCGCCACCCCGGCCGCTGCGGAGTAAGGAGATAGAGCATGCCTATCGTTAAAGTAAAACCGACTTCCGCGGGTCGTCGTGCAGTTGTCAAGGTGGTTCACCCTGATCTGCATAAAGGCGCTCCGCACGCCGCTCTGGTAGAGAAAAAATCTTCCACTGCTGGCCGTAACAACAATGGCCGTATCACTACCCGTCACATGGGTGGTGGTCACAAGAAACATTACCGTCTGATCGACTTCCGTCGCAACAAGGATGGCATCCCGGCAAAAGTGGAACGCATCGAATACGATCCGAACCGCACTGCCCACATTGCTCTCCTGTGCTACGCCGATGGCGAGCGCCGCTACATCATCGCTCCGCGCGGTGTGAAGCCGGGTGCTGTTCTGCTGTCCGGTGCCGAGGCTCCGATCAAGGCTGGTAACACTCTGCCGATCCGTAACATCCCGGTGGGTACCACTATCCACTGCGTTGAGCTGCAACCTGGCAAGGGCGCCCAGATGGTTCGTTCCGCTGGTGGTTCCGCCATGCTGCTCGCTCGCGAAGGCGTTTACGCTCAGCTGCGTCTGCGTTCCGGCGAAATCCGCCTGGTGCATGTCGATTGCCGTGCGACTGTTGGCGAAGTGAGCAACGAAGAGCACTCCCTGCGCAAGCTGGGTAAGGCTGGTGCCAGTCGCTGGCGTGGTATTCGTCCGACCGTTCGCGGTACGGCGATGAACCCGGTTGATCACCCGCATGGTGGTGGTGAAGGCCGTACTGGTGAAGGCCGTGTGCCGGTTAGCCCATGGGGCACTCCGACTAAGGGCTTCCGTACCCGTCGCAACAAGCGTACCGACAATATGATCGTACGCCGTCGCTATTCTACTAAAGGGTAATTGACAATGGCACGTTCGCAGAAAAAAGGCCCGTTCGTTGATCTGCACCTTCTGAAGAAGGTCGACGCGGCGCGTGCAACCAGTGACAAACGTCCGATCAAAACCTGGTCGCGTCGTTCGACCGTCCTGCCGGACTTCATTGGTTTGACCATCGCGGTTCACAACGGTCGCACCCATGTGCCTGTTTATGTTTCCGAAAACATGGTCGGTCATAAACTGGGCGAATTCTCGCTGACTCGTACCTTCAAAGGCCACGCGGCCGATAAGAAGGCGAAGAAGAGATAAGGTGAAGCGATGAGAGTATCTGCAAATCTGAAAAGCGTCCGCCTGTCGGCACAAAAGTGCCGCCTGGTGGCCGATCTGATCCGCGGTCAATCCGTTGGTCAGGCTTTGAATATCCTGGCCTTCTCCCCGAAGAAGGGCGCGGTTATTGTGAAGAAAGTGCTGGAATCTGCCATCGCTAACGCCGAGCACAACGAAGGCGCTGACATTGACACCCTGCGTGTCACCAGCATCTTTGTTGACAAAGGCGCTAGTCTGAAGCGTTTCACTGCCCGTGCTAAGGGTCGTGGCAATCGCATCGAAAAGCAGACCTGCCACATCTCGTTGACCGTTGGCAATTAAGGGGTAAGAAATGGGTCAGAAGATTCATCCGACGGGATTCCGTCTTGCCGTTAACAAAAACTGGTCTTCCAAGTGGTTCGCCAATTCGAAGAATTTCCCGGAAATGCTCATGCAAGACCTGGAAGTTCGCGAATACCTGAAGAAGCGCCTGGGTCATGCGGCTGTTGGTCGTGTCACCATCGAGCGTCCGGCCAAGTCCGCGCGCATTACCATTCACAGCGCCCGTCCGGGTGTGGTGATTGGTAAAAAAGGTGAGGACATTGAAGTTCTGAAGCGCGAACTGCAAGCTCGTCTGGGCGTGCCGGTTCACGTGAATATCGAAGAAGTTCGCAAGCCGGAACTGGACGCGCAAATCATCGCCGACGGTATCGCTTCGCAGCTGGAAAAGCGTGTGATGTTCCGTCGTGCCATGAAGCGTTCCATGCAGAACGCCATGCGCATGGGCGCCCAGGGCATCAAGATCATGTCCTCCGGCCGTCTGAACGGTATCGATATCGCTCGTAGCGAATGGTATCGCGAAGGCCGCGTGCCGCTGCATACCCTGCGTGCCGATGTTGACTACGCTACCTCTGAAGCCAAGACTACCTACGGTATCATCGGCATCAAGGTATGGGTTTACAAAGGTGAGCTGAAGCCGGGTCAAGTAGCGCCGGCTCCGGTTGCGACCGAGAAGAAAACGAGAAAGGGCCCACGCAATGCTGCAGCCAACTAGACTCAAGTACCGTAAACAGCATAAAGGCCGCAACACTGGTATCGCTACCCGTGGTAACAAGGTGAGCTTTGGTGATTTCGGTTTGAAGGCTGTTGGTCGTGGTCGTCTGACTGCACGTCAGATCGAAGCGGCCCGTCGTGCCATGACTCGTCACATCAAGCGTGGCGGTCGTATCTGGATCCGTATTTTCCCGGACAAGCCGATCACTTCCAAGCCTGCTGAAGTACGTATGGGTGGGGGTAAGGGTTCTCCGGAATACTACGTGGCCGAAATCCAGCCTGGCAAGATGCTGTACGAAATGGACGGTGTTAACGAGGAACTCGCTCGTGAAGCTTTCCGTCTGGCCGCAGCCAAGTTGCCGATCGCCACTGTGTTTGTAACTAGACAGGTAGGTCAGTAATGAAAGCGTCCGAACTGAAAGCCAAAACTGTTGACGAGCTGAAAGTGGAACTGCTGAGCCTCCTGAAGGCCCAGTTTGCCCTGCGCATGCAGCACGCTACTCAGCAACTCGCCAAGACCTCTGAACTGAAGAAAGTGCGTCGCGATATCGCTCGTGTACGTACCGTTCTGAAAGAAAAGGCAGTTTAAGATGAGCGAAACCAAAGTTGTACGTACGCTGACCGGCACTGTCGTCAGCGACAAGATGGATAAGACTGTAACCGTTCTGGTCGAGCGCAAGGTTAAGCACCCGATCTACGGCAAAATTATCCGTCGTTCCAAGAAGTTCCACGCACACGACGAGAACAACGAGTTCAAGGCCGGTGACATCGTAGTAATTAGCGAGTCCCGTCCTCTCTCGAAGACCAAGTCGTGGGTGGTAACTGCCCTGGTAGAGAAATCTCGCCAGGTATAAGACTTGCAAGGGACGAAAGTCCCTTGTATAATGGCCATCTTCTTATCCGTGTCGGATAGGAATTCCGCCCTTACGGGGTCCAAAACTGGCCGTTTGACACGCCACAGTCTTGCTGTGGCGTTTCGTCTGTTTGGTCTTGCTCTTATGCGAGAAACCGGCAGGTGAAAGTGACGGATAAAGTTGGATTAGAAAGGTAATCATCAAATGATCCAAATGCAGACCATGCTTGAGGTCGCTGACAATACTGGTGCGCGTCACGTTATGTGCATCAAGGTATTGGGCGGTTCCAAGCGTCGCTATGCAAGCGTTGGCGACATCATCAAGGTGAGCATCAAGGATGCTGCTCCGCGCGGTCGCGTCAAAAAAGGCGACGTGTACAACGCAGTAGTAGTACGCACCGCCAAAGGCGTGCGTCGTCCGGACGGCTCGTTGATCAAGTTTGATAGCAATGCTGCCGTTCTGCTCAACAACAAGCTTGAGCCGATTGGCACTCGTATCTTCGGACCCGTGACGCGTGAACTGCGTACCGAGCGTTTCATGAAGATCGTGTCGCTTGCTCCTGAAGTGCTGTAAGGAGGTCGCATGCGCAAAATTCGTAAAGGTGATGAAGTCGTAGTAATCACCGGTAAAGACAAGGGTAAACGCGGCACCGTTCTGCGTGTTCTGGAAGAGAAGCTGGTTGTTGAAGGCGTGAACATCGCCAAGAAACACCAGAAGCCGAATCCGGTACGTGGTGTTGCTGGTGGTATCGTCGAAAAGATCATGCCTGTTGACGCATCCAACGTCGCTATTTTCAATCCGGCTAGCCAAAAGGCTGACCGCGTGGGCTTCAAGACTCTTGAAGACGGCCGCAAGGTACGCGTGTTCAAGTCCAACGGCGAAGTTATCGGCGCGTAAGGAAAAGCAAACATGGCACGTTTCTACGATTTCTACAAAGACAGCGTAGTGCCGGAACTGATGAAACAGTTCGGCTACAAGTCGATCATGGAAGTACCGCGCATCGAGAAGATCACCGTCAACATGGGTGTGGGCGAAGCTGTTGCCGATAAAAAGGTAATGGAGTTTGCCGTGGGCGATATGGAAAAGATCGCCGGCCAGAAGCCGGTTGTTACCACCGCTCGCAAATCCATCGCTGGCTTCAAGATTCGCGATGACTATCCGGTCGGCTGCAAGGTAACCCTGCGCCGTGAACGCATGTACGAATTCCTGGACCGTCTGGTAACCATCGCGTTGCCGCGTGTCCGTGACTTCCGTGGTGTTTCCGCCAAGTCTTTCGACGGCCGCGGCAACTACAACATGGGCGTCAAGGAACAGATCATCTTCCCGGAAATCGAGTACGACAAGATCGATGCTCTGCGTGGTATGAACATTACTGTTACCACTACGGCGAAGACTGACGAAGAGGCCCGCGCTCTGCTGGCTGCGTTCAAGTTCCCGTTCAAGGGTTAAGCACATGGCAAAACTTGCACTGATCAAGCGTGAAGAGAAGCGCGTTAAGGTGGCTGAAAAATTTGCCGCTAAGCGCGAAGCCCTCATCGCTACCATCAACAACCAAAGCCTCTCGGAAGAAGAACGCTTTGCCGCTCGCCTGCAACTGCAGCAGCTGCCGCGCAATGCTTCCCCGGTTCGCCAGCGTCGTCGCTGTGCCATTACCGGTCGTCCGCGTGGCGTGTTCCGTAAATTCGGTCTGGGTCGTAACAAACTCCGTGAAATCGCCATGAAGGGCGAAATTCCGGGTGTTGTTAAGGCCAGCTGGTAATAGGAGAACCATAAATGAGCATGCACGATCCTATTTCCGATATGTTGACCCGCATCCGTAACGGCCAAATGGCTTCCAAGGTGGCTGTTGCAATGCCGTCTTCCAAGCTGAAAATTGCGCTGGCACAGGTGCTGAAAGAAGAAGGCTACATCGAAGATTTCGCCGTTGCCGGCGAAGCCAAGAAGCCTGTTCTTGATATCCAGCTCAAGTACTACGCTGGCCGTCCGGTGATCGAGCGCATTGACCGCGTTTCGCGTCCTGGCCTGCGCGTATACAAGGGCTCCACCGAAATCCCGAAGGTAATGAATGGTCTGGGCGTAGCGATTCTGTCTACCTCCAAGGGCATCATGACCGATCGTAAAGCACGCGCTGCCGGTATCGGCGGTGAGCTGCTCTGCGTTGTGGCGTAAGGGGGTCAAATGTCTCGCGTAGCTAAGAATCCCGTAGCCATTCCGGCTGGCGTCGAAGTGAAATTCGGTGCTGCAGAAGTGACCGTAAAGGGTGCCCTGGGCTCCCTGAGCGCCGCTCTGTGCAATGACGTTGAAATCAAGTTCGACAACAACGAACTGACTTTCGCGGCTAAAAACGACAGCAAGTTCGCACGTGCCATGTCCGGCACCCTGCGTGCTCTGCTGAACAATATGGTACTTGGTGTCTCCAAGGGCTTCGAGAAGAAGCTGCAGCTGGTAGGCGTGGGCTATCGTGCCCAGGCTCAAGGCGACATCCTGAACCTGTCTCTGGGTTTCTCTCACCCGGTAGCTCACCAGATGCCTGCTGGCATCAAAGCTGAGACTCCGACTCAGACCGAGATCCTGATCAAGGGTGCTGACAAGCAACTCGTTGGCCAGATCGCTGCCGAAATCCGCGCATACCGCTCCCCGGAACCCTACAAGGGCAAGGGCGTTCGTTACGCTGATGAGGTTGTGGTTCTGAAAGAAACCAAGAAGAAGTAACTGAGGCACTGACATGGACAAGAAACAAGCTCGACTCCGCCGTGCACGTAAAACCCGTGCTCGGATTGCGGAGCTCAAGATGGTGCGTCTCACTGTTTACCGCACCAACAGCCACATTTATGCCCAGATCATTGATGAAACTGGCAGCAAGGTACTGGCAAGCGCTTCCACTCTGGAAGCCGAAGTACGCGCTGATGTTTCCAATGGTGGCAATGTGGCCGCTGCAGCCGTAGTCGGTAAGCGCATCGCTGAAAAAGCCAAGGCAGCCGGTATTTCGACCGTGGCATTTGACCGTTCCGGTTTCAAATACCATGGCCGTATGAAGGCTGTGGCAGACGCAGCCCGTGAACACGGTCTCGTATTCTAATTCGGAGTGAAGAATGGCTAAGCACGAAATGGAAGATCGTGGCGACGGTCTGGTCGAGAAGATGATCAGCGTCAACCGCGTCACCAAAGTGGTTAAGGGCGGCCGTATCATGGCTTTCTCCGCCTTGACCGTCGTTGGTGATGGCGATGGCGGCATCGGTATGGGCAAAGGTCGTTCCAAGGAAGTTCCGGTTGCCGTACAAAAGGCAATGGAACAAGCCCGCCGCAATCTGGTAAAGATCCCGCTGCGTAACGGTACCCTGCACCACACCGTATCGGGTAAGCACGGTGCTACTACCGTCTTTATCCAGCCGGCTAAAGAAGGTACTGGCGTTAAGGCCGGTGGCCCGATGCGTGCAATTTTTGACGCAATGGGTATTCACAATGTTTCGGCCAAAATTCATGGTTCCACCAACCCGTACAACGTGGTTCGTGCAACTCTGGACGGCCTGAGCAAGATTAGCACCGCCTCTCAGGTTGCCGCCAAGCGCGGTCTGACCGTTGACGAGATCCTGGGGGTTAATCATGAGTAACGCCAACACTGTAAAGGTAACTCTGGTAAAGAGCCTGATCGGTCGTCTGGAATCCCACAAGGCTTGCGCCCGTGGCCTGGGTCTGAAAAAGATCCGCCAGACTGTGGAAGTGCTCGATACCCCTGAAAACCGTGGCATGATCAACAAGATCAGCTACTTGCTCAAATTCGAGGGCTAAGAGATGCTGCTGAACACCATTCAACCCGGTGACGGCGCCAAGCATGCGAAGCGTCGTGTAGGTCGCGGTATCGGTAGCGGCCTGGGTAAGACTGCCGGTCGTGGCCATAAAGGTCAAAAGAGCCGTGCAGGTGGTTTCCACAAGGTCGGTTTTGAAGGCGGTCAAATGCCGCTGCAACGTCGCCTGCCGAAACGTGGCTTCAAGTCGCTGACTGCTCGCTTCAATGCTGAAGTGCGTCTGTCCGAACTGAATCTGCTGCCGGTTGACGAAATCGATCTGTTGTCGCTCAAGCAAGCTGGTCTGGTCCATGCTCAGGCTCTGGTAGCCAAAGTGGTACTGTCCGGCAAGATCGAGCGTGCTGTTAAGCTGCGTGGTATTGCAGCGACTGCCGGCGCTCGCGCTGCTATCGAAGCTGCCGGCGGCAGTATTGAATAAGGCGCACTTACGTGTCGAAACCTTCTCTAGTAGGAAATGCCAATAAATTTGGTGATTTGAAGCGCCGCATCATGTTTTTGATCGGAGCTTTGATTGTTTACCGCATCGGTGCGCATATTCCGGTGCCAGGTATCAATCCTGCCGAACTAGCGAAGTTGTTCCACACGTCGCAGACGGGCCTGCTCGACATGTTCAACATGTTCTCGGGCGGTGCCCTCTCGAGATTTACGGTATTTGCCTTGGGCATCATGCCGTACATCTCTGCTTCCATCATTCTTCAGCTGGCTTCCGAAGTGTTGCCTAGTTTGAAGCAGCTGAAGAAGGAAGGCGACGCGGGACGTCGTAAGGTAACCCAGTACACACGTTATGCAACCGTATTGCTGGCCTCGTTTCAGAGTTTCAGTATCGCGGTAATGCTGTTTAAGCAGCCTAACCTGGTGGTGACTGCCCAGTGGGAGTTCTACCTGACAACCGTGGTAACCCTGGTTACCGGCACCATGTTCCTCATGTGGCTGGGTGAGCAGATTACCGAGCGCGGTATCGGTAACGGTATCTCGCTGATCATCTGTGCAGGTATTGCATCAGGTGTTCCGGCTGCCATTGGCAAGACGCTCACGCTGACCAGTCAAGGCTCGCTGCCCATCCTGTTTACCATCGTGCTGTTTGTTGGTGTTGCACTGATGACCTATGTTGTCGTGTTCGCAGAACGCGGTCAGCGCAAGGTTTTGGTCAACTACGCCAAGCGTCAGGTTGGTAATCGTGTCATGCAGGGCCAGAGCACGCATATGCCGCTCAAGCTCAACATGGCAGGGGTGATCCCGCCGATTTTTGCATCCAGCATCATTCTGTTTCCTGCCACCATTCTTGGCTGGCTTGGCAACAATGAAAGCCTGGGTTGGCTCAAGGGCGTGGCTGACAAGCTGCATCCCGGACAGCCCATCTATGTGCTGCTGTATGCAACGGCCATCATTTTCTTCTGTTATTTCTACACCGCTCTCGTTTTCAATCCGAAAGAGACGGCAGATAACCTGAAGAAGAGTGGTGCGTTCATCCCAGGTATCCGTCCAGGTGAGCAGACTTCGCGTTACATCGAGAAGATCATTCTGCGGCTGACACTTATCGGTGCGATCTACATTACGCTGGTTTGTCTGTTGCCGGAATTCCTCATCTTGAAGTGGAATGTACCGTTCTACTTCGGTGGTACATCACTGCTGATCATCGTGGTGGTCACCATGGATTTCATGGCTCAGGTCCAGTCCTACGTACTGTCGCATCAGTATGAGAGCTTGCTGAAGAAGGCTAACTTCAAAGGCAATGCCCTTACCCGCTGACACACGTGTTCTCGCTGGGTTATATGGCTAGGTAAGACACCATCCAGATGCAGGGTGAGATCAGGCAGTAGTACCTTGGTGCTGCTGCAGGATCAAACTTGAGAATGGACACGTAGTAATTGGGCGTAAACAGAAATGACACGGATGCCTGCATCTGTGTCCTGGCTGTTTACAAGGTTACGGTGGAGCTCACTCCATCCGATTTGACCTCTGCCCGTATCGTGTTCCGTGCGAAATAACGCACTCGCTCTTTTAGAGTAACGAAAGGAACTGACATGCGAGTACAGCCTTCGGTAAAGAAGATTTGCCGTAACTGCAAAATCATCCGTCGCAATCGCGTAGTTCGCGTGATCTGCACGGACCCGCGTCACAAGCAAAAGCAAGGCTAACATTTGTTAGACCTGACTTTGCGTGTTACAATCGCAAACTTTTCAAGGTCTTAAGGCTTAAGGAAAGAGTATGGCCCGTATTGCAGGGGTAAATATCCCCAATCATGCGCATGCCGTTATCGGCCTGCAGGCAATTTTCGGCATCGGTCAGACTCGCGCCCAGCAAATTTGTGTTGCTGCCAGCGTGAATCCCTCCACCAAGGTGAAGGATCTGACAGAAGCTGAGATGGAAACTCTGCGTGAAGCAGTGGCGAAGTTCACCGTTGAAGGTGACCTGCGTCGCGAAATCACCATGAGCATCAAGCGTCTGATGGACATGGGCTGCTATCGCGGTCTGCGTCATCGTCGTGGCCTGCCGTGTCGCGGTCAGCGCACTCGCACTAACGCTCGTACCCGCAAGGGACCGCGTAAGGCGATCGCCGGCAAGAAGTAACTAAAGGAACACAGAAATGGCTAAAGCAAACACAGCTGTCCGTGTACGTAAAAAAGTGCGCAAGTCTGTTAGCGAAGGTATCGTGCACGTGCACGCTTCGTTCAACAACACCATCATCACTATCACCGACCGTCAAGGCAATGCACTGTCTTGGGCTACCTCTGGCGGCGCTGGTTTTAAGGGCTCGCGCAAAAGTACACCCTTTGCTGCTCAGGTAGCAGCAGAGCACGCTGGTAAAGTTGCCCAAGAATACGGTGTGAAGAACCTCGAAGTTCGTATCAAGGGCCCGGGTCCGGGTCGTGAATCCGCTGTTCGCGCACTCAACGCGCTGGGTTTCAAGATCACCAGCATCTCCGACGTGACGCCGGTACCGCACAACGGTTGCCGTCCGCCCAAAAAACGTCGTATTTAATTCGGAGAGTGTGAGAACATGGCACGTTATATCGGCCCGAAATGTAAGCTCGCTCGTCGTGAAGGCACCGACCTTTTCCTGAAGAGCGCGCGTCGTGCACTGGATTCCAAGTGCAAACTGGACACCCCTCCTGGCCAGCATGGCGCTCGCAAGAGCCGCCTGTCTGACTACGGTGTCCAGCTGCGTGAAAAGCAGAAAATCCGCCGTATCTATGGCGTACTCGAGCGTCAGTTCCGCAACTACTTTGCGGAAGCTGTGCGTCGTAAGGGCTCCACTGGTGAAAACCTGCTGAAGCTGCTCGAGGCGCGTCTGGACAACGTTGTATATCGCATGGGCTTTGGCTCCACTCGTGCAGAAGCACGTCAGCTGGTAAGCCACAAGGCTATCGTTGTGAACGGCCAGGTAGTTAACATTCCGTCGTTCCAGGTTAAAGCTGGTGACGTTGTGTCTGTCCGCGAAAAGGCCAAGAAACAGGCCCGTATCGTAGAAGGTCTGGCTCTGGCTGAGCAAGGTGGTTTCCCTACTTGGGTGTCGGTTGACTCCAAGAAGATGGAAGGCGTCTTCAAATCTGCTCCGGAACGTTCCGAACTGTCTAGCGATATCAACGAACAACTCGTTGTGGAATTCTACTCCAAGTAATCGCTAGCTCTTAGGGAATGACTATGCAAAACAGCGCTTCGGAATTTTTGAAACCTCGTCTGATTGACGTGCAGCCGGTCTCCGCGACCCATGCACGCGTATCGATGGAGCCGTTCGAGCGTGGGTACGCCCACACTCTGGGAAACTCGCTGCGCCGCATTCTGCTGTCGTCGATGCCGGGCTTTGCTCCTACCGAAGTGACTATCGCTGGCGTTTTGCATGAGTATTCCGCACTTGATGGCGTGCGTGAGGATGTCGTAGACATCCTCCTCAACCTCAAGGGCGTAGTGCTTAAGCTGCATGGTCGTGACAGTGTTGTGCTGACCCTGAAAAAGGAAGGCGAAGGCGCTGTCTTGGCTGGCGATATCGAGTTGCCGCATGACGTGGAAGTGATCAATCCGGAACACGTGATTGCTCATCTCTCCGTTGGTGGCAAAATCGACATGGAGATCAAGGTCGAAAAAGGCCGTGGCTATCAGCCTGTGTCTGTTCGGTCCATGCATGAAGAAAACCGTTCCATCGGTACCATTCAACTGGATGCTTCCTTCTCGCCGGTTCGCCGTGTGAGCTTTGCTGTGGAAAGCGCCCGTGTTGAGCAACGTACCGACCTCGACCGCCTGGTTCTCGATATTGAGACCAATGGCGTCATCGAACCGGAACAGGCCGTGCGTAATGCTGCACGTATTCTGATGGATCAGCTGTCGATCTTTGCTGACCTCCAAGGCACAGCGGTTGAAGAAGTCGTTGAAAAGGCGCCGCCGATCGATCCGATCTTGCTGCGTCCGGTAGACGATCTTGAACTGACGGTTCGTTCGGCCAACTGCCTGAAGGCAGAGAACATTTACTACATCGGCGATCTGATCCAGCGTACTGAAACCGAGCTTCTGAAGACTCCGAACCTCGGTCGCAAGTCGCTGAACGAGATCAAAGAAGTTCTCGCTTCGAAGGGCCTGACTCTCGGCATGAAGCTTGAGAATTGGCCTCCGGCTGGTCTGGAAAAGCCGTAAGTTTGAGACTAAAGGACATTAACAATGCGTCATCGTTACAGTAATCGTAAACTGAACCGCACGACCAGCCATCGTCTGGCGATGCTGCGCAACATGGCGAATTCGCTGCTGAAGCACGAAGTTATCGTGACCACGCTGCCGAAAGCCAAGGAACTGCGTCGTGTGGCCGAGCCGCTGATTACGCTCGGCAAAAAGCCGTCTCTCGCCAACCGTCGTCTGGCGTTTGACCGCACTCGTGACCGCGATATCGTGGTTAAACTCTTCGACGAACTCGGCCCGCGCTTCTCCGCCCGCAATGGTGGTTATGTGCGTATCCTGAAGTACGGTTTCCGCAAGGGCGACAACGCCCCGATGGCTCTGGTAGAGCTGGTGGACCGTGCTGAAGATGCCGTCGCAGTCGTAGATGACTCCGCTGAGTAACATCCAGTGAAGTTGTGAAAAAAGCCAGCGCAAGCTGGCTTTTTTCATTTCTGGCCGGTTTTGTCAGGCCAGAGTTCCTTGTCGTATAGCCTGCAGCCGGTTGGCACCGCCGCTTTGCTGCGCTGCCCAGCCTGTCAGGGGGCGCACGCGCCGGGGATGGCTGTCAGCTTCAGCTGTTGATTCAGAAGACGTAGCGTGATTCCACCACTTCCACTGCAGCGCCCACCTCCAGTATCCCTTCGCTGCGGGCGATCAGGTTGACGCCAAAACAGATGCCTTCGGGTAGTTGGCGGGTACGAATCAAGGTATGCATCGGCTCATTGTTGCTGGAGAATTCACCGGTTTGTGGATCAACCGTAGTTAACTGGCAGCGGGTGCAGGGCTTGGCCACATCAAACAGCATGTCACCGATGCGAATCACGCTCCAATCATCTTCCTCATAAGGCAAGGCATCCTTAATCACCAGATTTGGGCGGAAGTGACGCAGGCTGACTGGCTGTGCCAATTCCTGATTCAAGGCATCCAGCGAAGCCTGATTGACCAGCAGATAAGGATAGCCGTCGGCAAACGACATCGGCGTGTTGCCATTTTGCAGGGTGCGGCGTGATTGCATGCCCAACCACAGCAACTTGCAAGGCACACCCATGTACTGGCTAAACCAGTCATCCACCTTGCCATCACCGTGCAGGGCGCTGAATTCATCTTTCCAAACCGCAGTGACAACTGGCTGGGTATAGACCTGGGTCATGGCCATGACTGCAGGCATTCCTGGTGCTTTAAGCAGCATGCCGCCCGGGATCAGATCCATTTCAATCAGCACCATGCGCGGAAATTCGCGTGCGGTCAGAAAACGGCCTTCCGGTGTGACCAGCAGCCATTCACGATCGTGCAGCAAGCCTTGTTGGCTGGCATAGGCACGGCTGTAACTAATGCCGCGGGCTGATTTCATCGGATGCACGAACATCTGGCTCAGTTGCATGAGAACTCCGCTAAAAATGGTGGGTTGCCGCACATGCTAGCATTGCTGGGCAGTGCTGGCACTGGCGTGATCCTGCAGAAAGCGCCATAAGCGCTCATCCTGGCAGTAAGCAACATTGAAGCGTAGCCAGTGACTGGCTTCGCCATAGGGGCGGAACAGGTGCCCAGGGGCT